>Ga0065711_1000403_pt1 | contig 68602 bp, 34 predicted proteins | sample Hoacrofraction12_FD_59098 | JGI IMG/M metagenome (GOLD analysis project Ga0065711, IMG submission 59098) | Hoatzin crop microbial communities from Cojedes, Venezuela - Epithelial fraction 12 v2 (version 2) | ecosystem: Host-associated > Birds > Digestive system > Esophagus > Crop | place...
AGCCTTCTGGTGTATCTACCACACCTCCCAGTTTGGTGTCATCAGCAAACTTTCTGAGGGTACATTCTAACTCTTCATCCAGGTCGTTGATGAAGAAGTTAAACAAGACTGGGCCCAGTACTGACCCCTGGGGGACACCACTTGTCACCAGCCTCCATACATCAAGTGTCTTTCATCAATCAAGTCACTAAGAAGATGAAGCACTTCAACTTGTAGTGCATCAGAACAATGAACTGAACATCTTTTTGGAAGTGATGACAAAAAGAGGCAGTGTGAGACCAAATGGATTTGATTAGCGTTATTTGAAGGCCTGAGCAGTAGCGCTTGATGAACTATAGGCGCTGTAAGAATAGGTTGAAGGCAAAGTTGGTCACAGAATGCAGGATAATGTTTCATTGTATCTATTAAACAGGTAAGTCATCAAACCCTGAAGCCAGGCAGCTGCAATCCAAACACTGCTGATGCTCAGTTTACAAGACGTTTCTGATAAGTGCTTTGTTGTAATTAAAAAGCTGTCCAAGTCTACCCAGATGTGTTGTAACCAGTACCTTATCTCCTGTGCCAAGATGAGGACAGACCTCACCTGTCAAAGACAACTAAGTTAGATAGCTCTCCTCTGGACAGGAGAAGAGTTAATCAGAAATTCTCTGGTAGAATGTTTTGCTTTTTCCAGTGAAGAATGCTAGTTGGTTGTTATTAAAATCTCCAGTAGAAACATGCAGATTTTGATCAATCTTCTGACAAAACAAGCCAGTTCTTAATCTGTTTGATTTTTTGGCAGTTCCTCTGCTCACTTTACATACCATCTCAGAACATAGACTCTCTAGTTCCCAAATTCTGGCCATCCAGAGGAGAGATGGGAGCTGCAAGCCCAGGGACTGGGCTGCCCATGGAGCTCTGGTTTCCTCTGTGCAACAACAAAAAGAAGGGCCCAAGCAGATGTGTTAGAACAGCCTACATTTTCATTTGAAAACAGACATCTTGCACTCATCTCCTATTCTCCCCTGCCCAAATTTCAGAATCCTCCAGAGGCAGAAGTGCTTTTCAAAAAAGGACAGTTAGGGATCATATGTAGCCAAACAAATCTGGGGAAAAGGCTGGAGATACAAAGATGATTGGAAAGACTGTTTTTGCAAAGGAAAAGTAGGTAACAATACAGTGTTCCTGCACAGCCTGGGCTCAAGGTATGTCTTTAAGATTGAACAGGTGTCCAGTGTCAGAGATCAAAGATCATCATCAATTACACATTAAGCACCAGTGACTCTGCTTCATGGGGGGTTGTCTCACAGACCTCAGACAAGTTCAGGGAACCCTGAACATTGCTGCAGGAGAAGAATGCCTGTATGCTCCTCTAGGATATTATCCCTGGTGGCAAATGAAGGAAGACAGGAAAAAAAGATCATGAACATGGAGCATCTGTCTTTTGATGCAGGTGAAAGAATGGCACAGTTTGGGGGGCCTCCTGTTCAGTAGGAAGGCAAACAGCCTGCTAGGGAAGAGGCTGAAAATGAATGCTAAAAGGGGAACTGATGAAAAAAAAACAAACCCAAACAAACAAGCAAAAAAATGAGTCCTCATTCAGCTTGAAATCAAGATGGCAAAACCAAAATTAATCAAGGATGTAAAAGTAGTAGATATTCTACAAACCAATACTAAAAAGTCTGGGTAAAAAAGGAAAGGAATCAGAACTACCTATTTATGAATGCAGTAGGGCTGGTATTACTGACACTAGATGGGAAGAACTGCGTAACTGGAACATTAAAATCAATGGTTATAACCTATTTTGGAAAGATCAAGTAGAGAAAAGGGGAAGAAGAGCAGAATGCTATGGTAAAAAAGACATAGTCTGTTTTCAGGACACTGGCAGCTCAGAAGCAAATGATCTTGAATGCAATGGATCAATAGTCTAGCAGATAAAACACTAGATGGGATAGTAGCTGCTGTCTGCAAATCACCAAATCATAGAAGAAAGCAGGATGACTGGATGCCTTTGCACCTTCTATAATGTGTAGGAGCAAAAAAGCTGCACTATCATCCAAGAATTCAGTCTGCCTGACATAAGCTTAAAGTTTCATGATGCTGGTACTAAAACTTCTGCAGAATTTTTGAACATTATATATGAACACTTCTTAAACCAAAAAGGGAAACTCTCCAAAAATGAGAATTTTACGTGAGATCTCATCTCACAAATAATGGAAGAGATCAGAGGACTTGATAAAAGAATTAAGTATTAGTGGCTATGATGATAACTTGGTTGCCCCGTATGGGCATAAAGAGAATGAAGCCAAAACAGTAATAGGGATGGTGCAGTCATCTTACCAAACTGAAAATTATTGTGAAGGAGAATCAGCTAGGAGAGACAACTGATCAATAATTGGAAAATACAGATATTTTACTTAATAGCTGAAAAATTAGGAAAGAGAGCTGTTTAAAAATATCTAGCTCAAAGGGTTAATGAAAGCCTCTACATAGTTATAAATCAATGAAATGACAGAAGAAAGTTGATAACACTGAATATAGATTAGAAGTAAGGAATTATGTAAATAATTCCTCCAATAACTGTAGCCAAGTTGTACGGAGAAATTTATGGCCAGAGAATTAAGGACAATATTTTTAAAAAACATTAGGAATACTGACAATGGTATCAGTTCTTTATCAGATTGAAGTGGAAGACTTGTTAACAATAATGAAGCCAAGAAAGAAGTGTTCAATAAGTATTTGTGCTCAGTATTTAAGGAAAAGACAAGCAATTGGTGATGCTGTATGAGGATGATGAACTACCAGGCAACAAAAAAACGCAAAGGAAAACATCAAATGGAAGCTACTGAAGTAAGAAATGTTTGCATAGGAATCTTCAACTAACTTGTATCCAAGAGTTGTTAAATTGCTGACAGAGGAATCTCTATTGTTATTATTGCTTTTTGCTAAGTCTTGGAACAATTGGGAAAGTTCCAGAAAGCTGGAAGAAAACTTATGTTGTGCTAATATTTAAGAAGGGTAAACTTAATGACCTAGATAATTACAGTCCTGTCAGTCTGAAATTGATCTGGAGCAAAGTAATGGAATGGCTGACAGGGGACTCAATTGCTAACTAATTAAAGAGAAGAAATATGGTAAATGCCAATCTAAGTGCAATATGGAAAAGAGATATTGTCAAACACATTTGCTGGCTTTTTTTCCAATTGTGACTACAAGCAAAACACAACACTGTTGATATACTTTGATTCCATATGACATTTGATGTGATATTCATGACATTTGAGTTAAGAAACCATGATAATACAAAATTGACGTCGCACATTAAATGAATTGAAAACCAGCTAACTGACATTTCAAAATGAGAATTTAAATGGGGAATGATCACAGAACAGGTATTCTGCTGGGATATCTTCCTGGGCATACTCTAGTTAACATTTTTATCAACAACTTGGAAGAAAATCCAAAGTTTTGCAGAAGACTTAGTCATTAAGGGAGAAGTGGGTAATAAAAAGAAAAGCTCACTGTGACTAGTTGATGAGGATTACTGGGTGATCTTGTGCAAACTAATGAAGTAGGATCCAAAGATAAAGCCACAGGAACAAAAACTTCAGGCGGATAGGCTGGCTATTCTGTAAGGGTTTGAAAAGTTCTAAAGGGGATAATTCAATAACAGTTGTTTTACCTGAGTATCTGGTTCTATGACAAATAATCAAATAAACTTGCATTCACAGTCCATGCCACTACTATTAAGTATGAATGTACTTACAGAGTAATATATAAACCAAACTGTCCTGCACGGAAAAAGCATGAAATGAAGCCATATTACAGCATGCTATTAGTATGCATTCACAGCTCATGCTGCAATGGTTCTGAAGGGAATATTACTGTATATTCAGAGAATATGTCTGAAAAATAACGCACAGATTCTTAACAAGCCCCTTGGCAGTGTGTCAAATTCGAAGGACTCTCAAAGCTTAGCATGTGAATGGCATTTCTTCCCTTTATTTAGTTTTAGTCTTATCACAGAAATCTTTTTCTTTCCACTGCAGTGGCTGACAAAGTAGCCCAGTTTGAAAAGGAAACAAATCAAATCTCTGTGCCATGAGTGCCTGAGTACCAGAATCTGGCCCAAAATAAGATGGTAACAGTTGCTGCATTATATATGCCAGTGCTCACAAACACACCTGGAATCTCTAATCCTTTCACAAACCCAGTTAGTCTATATGGAGTCCACGGCATGATGCAAGAGAAGTTATGCAGGTCCTCCTCATACTCTTGCCAACATCATAGCTGCAAGTAGAGGTTCATACCTTTTCATGAGGTGTGATCTGTCCCACAGCCCTTCAGTATCATGCAGCTCTCTCAATCATGTGCTGAATGCGAACTCCTAAGGGTTTCAGTGACTTCACTTCTGAGTGCCATGCTTGAAGGATGCACCCTTTAGGGATAGGATCCAATACACCTGTCCTACAAATCTCCATCTCTGTGGCATGTGTGCGCACAATGTGTGTTTTAACACAAAGAAATAAAAACATGAGTTCTTTTAAGTGCAGGTTTTGCAGCTGCGTTTACCCAACATTACTGGATATGTTTAGGACAGATACTGCAAAAATGTCTTCAGTCAGTTAAGAAATAGTTTAGTCATAGTTCATGTTTGTGTGCAGCAGTTTATAATACTTTCTAGAACAGAGATCTTTATTTCTTTGAGTTCAGTGAACTGTCAGGTATTATTATAATGGCATACACATAAACAAGAATAAAAGTGTTTAGCACAAAATCATGTATAAATTATGTCAAACAACTGGAAAATCATTTACATTTATTCATATTTTAAAATAACCCAGGCACAATTTTGCAAGTACATAGAAGCACATTCTCCAAATGGGAGCAAAAAGTAGCATATAGCAAGAAAACACATGGCAGAACATCTAAAATAAGGACAAATAGTATGAAAGTTTTCTAAGCCTATAGTGATATCACCTATGAATACACGTCAGCATTACGAAAAGGCAACCAAAGAATACATGTAATAAATAGCATAACATGAACTTTCTAAAGAAGTTTATGTTAACAGCATATAGTAGCAACTGTCTAAGAACAGAAGAATGCTTGTACACTGTATATACATGCACATATGCACACATATACAGATACAACTGGAAGGCCACAAGAACAAAAATACCCTGGGAAAATAATGACAGGAAATTTTATGTGTGATGCAGTATATAAAAACAATATGTGCATTAGCAAGCATCCAGCATGTTCATGATAAAATCACATCCTCAAGTGGAACTGCAGTTAACTCTTCACCAAACTAAGCACTTTCCATGCTGTATCCATGCTGGATTGCTCTGTCCTATACCACATTCCTGACTTGTGGAGCACATTTGGACGCTAATCTTAGGAGGAGCTGGGAGCCCTTGATTCCCATGATCTGATAGGACAAATCAGATCTCAGATTTGAAAGAAAAATACCTATAAAAAAAATACCCATGCAAAGCCTGAGGGGGGGGCAAAAACACAACAAAGGGCTTCTATTTAGCCAAAAGATAGGCTAACAGGAATTTCACTTTCCTGTGCAGCAGTCCAGTATAGTGGCCTCACTTAAAAAGTTTTAGTTTGCATGATGGAGTGGTCCTGAGGATGTGAACTAGATTCCTTTTGGATGAAACTAAAAGATGTGCTCCGATCATTCATGGCATTTAGCTCATGGGACCAAGCTAGAGACTGTGTATGATGTGGAGATCAGGTCCTTCGCACCAACAGTTTCAGGCTGCAGATCTGATCCAGCTGAGCTAATTCTTTGCTAATGTAGACATAGGCTTTGGAAATATACAGAATCAATATGTACTCTAACCTATATTTAGCATGTAAGAGATTAGTCTTATTTGTTCTTACTTGCCACTATCTGGAAAAAAAAAAGACTTTCCCTGTACACACTCTTTGTATTTGCAGATGTGTTGTACGTATGCCCGTGTATGAGGAGGGGATAGATAAACAGCCAAAAGAGCAGTGAGCATGCAATTTTTTTTTCTCCAGCCATCCTCAGAAATACTATTTTCAGCAACAACAATATGAAAAAACTACAGATATCTTAGCCTGTCTTCTACATGTGCAATTCCTGTTACAAAGATACTCCCATAAATGTCAAAAATCTGTGATCGCTGCCCTTCCAACATCTTGACACTACCCATGTCAATAAAGTCATTCCCAATGTTATGCTCAGATGTGTGATTTCCTTGTAACAGAACACAGAATTGTGACTGAACACTAGAGTAGGATCCCAAAAGCAAGTTTAACTATTTCTGATATTCTGGTGAAAAATGTCACATTTAGTAAATATTTCCTGACTGGTTTCAGCAATTTATTTGCTGCCAGCTGCTAATGGCACTTACAGAGCTCCAGCAAAGTGTTTTGGGAACACATGATATGAGAGAAAGAAAAAGCACTACTTATGCTGCTTAAACTACGTTTACACACAACTTACATTATTTATTACAGTGAGAGAATAAAACGTATAACATGCTATCATGCATAATACATGGTAAGAACATGCATCAGTTCAAGTTTACAGTCTCTTTATGGACAGTAAATCAGAGCAGCAGTGGCAGATACTGACAGCTGTGTATCACAAAGAATTCCCAGAAACAGCAGCAAGTAATGCAAAAAAGATGCAAAACCAGCTGTTTAAGACACCCATAAAATGGTGAGTCTTTGTGAGTTAATGCTACAAACAACAACAAAACCCAGTGATAGCTTTCCCACCACATTCAGAGAAACTGAGTTCAGCACCTGAGGTGAGACTGTGCCTCAAGCAAGATTGTGCTGCTGACCTGAGGGAGCATCATTGCTCTGACACCCTTCACTCCTCACTCCCAAGTTAGCATCACCACCCTCCTGGCCCTACAGAAGGGAAGGACGGGGCAGACTTTGTGCAGCTCACAGGCTGCGGAAGTCAGGTGGAGAACACACTCCATCCAATGGGGCCGAAAAGGGCCCAAAGCTGCAGCTTGGTGGGGAGCCTATGAAAGCTGGGGGAGCAGGCCCAGGGATACCACACAGATTATTATGGCTTCCACAGAAGCCTGTCTTTCAATGGGGAGAGACTCTCTCTTTCTCCTTCAGCCCCTTTCTGGAGGGTTTTCCTAGAAGACTACAATCCAGAACAGACATGAGACTTCTGTAGATTACACAATACAAGGTTTACAAGGTGTCATTAGCTATACATCACAACAATAGCCAGAAAAATATGTATGAATCTGGTGATTGCCTATGTACCATATCATTCTTCACTCCCCCACGATTAAGTCACATTCCTCTGCACCCTCTCAGGAAAGAAGGTACAGAATGAGAAACATCTGCTGAAAGTGAAACACTTTCTCCTCAAAAGAGCTATGCCTAGTCAGGAAAAGCAGACCCTTTTTAGTAAATACATGACTCTCTGTTGTGCACAGTACATCACAATGCCCACAGACAACTCCTGTGTGATCCTTTGGCACTAACACAGAATTTCACTCTTGTGGAAACTCTAAGGTTCGTCATAAACAAACCCCAGACTTGCTTGAGTACAACTACAGACACATGCTATTTCTGAGATACATGCAGAAAAAAAAAAATCAGCAAAATATAAGCATCAGTATGTAAAGTGCTTCTGATTTTCTACTTACTAAGGGCACCATCCAGTTATAATTTAATTCTTACTTACTGGATATGTCCCCTGCTTGAGCATCTATGCTCTGCTGCCAGCAATCTTTGTGTGGGGGTCTTACTTTTGTCCAGCCCATGAGCAGGTGAATAAAGACCATCTGCATCAGCCCTCCAAGTGTTGGATGGGCTCCCCTTTGTTAGCCATGCAATGCATTGTGCGCACATGGTACTTCTCAGACAGAACACTGCTTACCTTAGTACCCAGGAGTGGAAAGATTTTACTGGGATGGGTGCTGTACTCATGAATGTGCTACAGTGATTTCCATTAGTTTTGAATAGAGTCCTCAGAGAGTCATAAATCAGTGAGTCTTCAGAAAAGTTAAGTTGTGTCAGGCTGACTTCTTCATCCCTGGTGTTGCTTATATAGAAATCTTTAACAACACAGAATTTGCCTCTACTTTTTCCTGTAAAGGGCATGTTTTCCCATTGCTGGTAATTCCTAATGGAGAGACTAGCACAACAGTTCCACACAGAAGCTAAAGGCTTTTGAAGAAATAGAATACTTTGGAAAAGTGTTTCCAGGAGAGATCAATGGGTACTCCTCTCCTCAAGCACTTTAGGGGCATTATTTAGAAGTTGAAACACCATCTGTTTCTGAGTAGAACTCTTCCTCAGTCCTGCCCGCTTACTGATGTAACTGATACAAGCAGTCTGCAGATGGACCCTCCCAGCCCATATGGAAAGGGAATTTGGCTGGATACATAGACTACTTTTTTCTTTCTGTAAAGAGGTCTTGGTATAAGCAGAGGGATGTGATCTAGACATCTAGTGAAGATAAGCAAGTTGGAATCATGTCTGCTGTGTCTGTTTGGAAATGCAAAACCCAGTTTTTAATGTTATTCAGTTAATTACCTGTAAATTAGTAATTATCCAATCAAAAATATTTTTTTTGCTAGGAAAAACTCTGCTCCTATTTAAAACTCTTTTTTCCTTGAAAAAATATTAAATCAGAAGGCAATGCAACATAAAACATAAAGTGTATTAAAATTTAAAAGTCCATTAAAACCAAGGTTACATCAAGCCAAACAACAAATGCCTTTTTTTTTTTTCCTTCACAAGGTGTGTTTTAGAAAACTAAATTATAAACCAAAACATTTGGTGACTACTTAGCTGATAGATGCCAAAAAAAAAAGCCAAATTATTTGTGAGTATTCCTCTACTAGCAGCAATGTGAAAATCTATTTTGAAAACCTCAGGTAAACTCCCTGCTTGTTTTATACACGAGTAGCTGATTAAAATAGGACTGCTTGAATGAATAAGCAATTAGGATCTGATTATATTCAGGTAAACTGTAGTAGGCTTTATTTTAAAGAATTAATAAATGATTCTCAGCTGATGTCTTAACTTCTCTCAGAAGGTGAATCAAGGTCTCTTACTATACAGCCAAGTACTGAGATTCTTCAGAACAGTGCTGATTTTTAACAGATTTCGATGAAGTCATTTCTTTGTTGAATCATCTTTAACACAGCGGTCACAGTTCCTTACTCATATAATAAAAATCATGCAAATATCTGTTTAGTTTATGCTAAAGACAGGCTCATTTAAATAAAGGAACTGATGTTCATTTACTCTAGTGTGAATGAAGCCTGCTGCAATATTTCTAAAAGTGGACCTGCTCTTACTGCAATCCAAGAAGTGAGCAACACTTTTACTTTGCTCTGTGACAACTGCACTCTAATAATCTCAATTTTGCTGTACATTTAGCTGTTCCCACAGCTGTATTTTTCTTAGCTAGCCTTTGCATGAGATATTGTTCCACACAGCATGCAAGCACTCTACAAAAAACTTCAGTATGAAGCACATGTTCTACAACAGATATATGGTGATTTGGCAAGTCTTTATCTTTAAAACTTTCTCAGGCTTAAAAACTGCCTTGCATGTGAGCACAGCTCCAGCAGAATCCTGATGCTGTGCTCATTGAGGAGAAAGACTATGCTTTGTGAGGACACTTCTCATGTAAGCATGTCCAGCCCAACTGCACTTCCATAATAACTTTCTATTAACCTAAAGACCTTCTAAATACAAGTTCAATTTGACTGATGTTCTCCTTTTCAGCTCCTCTTCCCACAAGGGAGCTATAGGTTTTCCCAGGCTGCCCTGTTCAATAAATGTGGAACGTTCTCCCTAGTTCCGCATGTCCTGTATTCTTCAAATCCTGCATTACAATTTTTTTATTAGCTTTCCATTTATCCAGCCATCCATCTGAACTGAAAAGATACATATGCATACGGTGATAAATCTAGCTCACTGCCTTTTGCTACTACCACTCTTCATCAGTCCATTCCCCCTCTTGATTTCATCCCATGCTATATTAGCCTACAATTGATTGTAAACTCCAGGGACAAGAAGCAGCCATTTTAAATTATTTTTATATTATAGCATTGCCTGCAGCCTTCAGACACTTTGGACACCTCTTCAGCAAGGCATTATACAAATACCTTGGAAACGAGAATATCTGTCTCAAGAGCTTACATGAAAGTCAGTCACGACAGGGAGTAGGAAAATATTATTGTTCTCCTTTTCCAGATGGAAAGGTGAGACATCAAGTCATACAAGAAGTCTGGGAAGAGCCTGTATTTGAATATAGATTTTTATCCAGGATCATAAGCATGGCCCCAGCCTTTGTCTGACAACCAGCATGAACCCTTACAGCACTAAAGTAAGCAGTGAAAGCTGAACTATATTAAAAATAAAATCAGAAAGCTGCATTTACAGTAGAAAATAGAAGGGGCAAGAGAGATGATGCCCTGGCATCAGATAGGAACAAGAAACCAATGATCAGGAGGAGGAACACTGGTGAAGAAATTTCCTCCCCATCCTAAGAGTTGCAGCTGCTGCTGAGTGAATATATATGCCACGAACATATAAAATATAGATTTATATATACAAATATACAATAGCAAAGAGTCAGTATACAAATACTTACATGTAAAAATAGCTCTTTACTTTCCCCTTTTCATGATTTACAAAAGCATACAAAGTTTCCTGTGGTTAATGTTTAAGTAGTGTAAGTAAACCCTGTGTGTCATGTTCCACACGTATTTCTTTCAAGTGTTCACAGTATTGGCTATTACAGTGTTGAATCTGACATTCCGGACGTTAAAATATTTGTAGGACACATTCTAAACTTAAAGCATTAACTCAAATACAGTTTAAATAAAACTCACATGTGTAGTTGAACTATGGTCATGTTACAAATGAGTCTGCTGGAGTTGAAAACTTTCCATGAAAGTAAGCTTGGAAATATATACTTCAACTAGAGATTAATATATTTTAAAATTCTTGAACTGCGCCTTGATGTGCAGATAATACTGCGAGATGGTGAGTTCTTTCAACTCCATCTGAAGCAACGCAAGCTGAGAGAACTCCGTATTACAAATTATCCTCAGTAGGAGAGTGGATGGACAGAACAATCCTCCATCAGATCCAGACATGCTGTCACTTTCTTCAGCTACCCAACAGACAAGAATAAATGACAGGTACCATTGTTTTTGTGTTAAGAATCAATGCTCTGCAGCATTCCTCATCAGGAAAGTGCTTTATGGACTTAAACGAATCCTCATAACTCCCTTGTAAGTTAGACAGATACTATCCCTGTTTTCAAAGATAGAGCAACTGGAGATTTAAAATAAATTTATGATGGCTGCATGGGAAAAACTGTCAAAACACCGGTATTTGGATGTTGGAGCAACTCAAAGGCACAACTGGATCAAATGGAGATGTTCATGAGACAACTTCACACTAACCTGCTTGGGTACTGACAGCAGGCTTGGTACAACATCCAAAGGTTCATCCTGGACTGCAAAGCACTGTCTTTGCTAAGAGCCATGCTGCTGGAGCCAAACTGTGGGACAACAGCCTCCAAAAGTACAAACATCATCATCCAAGATGGTGCAGCCTGACCAGTGTGGAAGGAAGCTGCATTTCAGAAGTTCTGAATTAATCAGGAGCCTTGAGTAAATAGTATCCTCTCACGTGGGAGTTGTGTGCAGTTCAAGAACCATATTTAGCTCATCTCTAATTTTACCACATATGCAAGTGCTCACACATACCAATGTATTCAGGTGTGTTTTAAAATTTACTCACACATAAACCTTTGAGGTCTAAATTTTTTCTCATTTTTCTTGTAAATTTCTATTAATACCACGAATGGAACTAGTGCTGCAGTACTGCAAATGAGCTACAAATACTAATTTTAATTAATTAAGGTGATGGAGAAGTTTTAAAGGACCACCCTGTTCTCTTTGTGTACCTGTATATACAGGAAATCTCATCTGTCTTTAACTGCTACTGCCTTGAAATAAAATCCAGTTAAAGTATAAAGTGCATTGTGTGGAGTAAAACCCTAAGAAATAACAAACAATGTGTCTGCCTTCCATAGATCGATTAATTTTGCTTAACAGCTGAACCATCGACCCTCTTCATCTTCTAGTTTTTAGCTTAGTGTTACCTAGACTGAGAAAGGCCAGCCAGATGTAAGCAAAATTATTGTAAACTGAGACATTTTTGTAATATGCTGTTAAGGTAGAGTTAAGAAAACCAGTATCAAGACACTGTCCAGTTGGGATGTGTAAATATTATTGTGTGCTTCTTGGCCCATTTAGCAAATACTTTCTTTTCCGTGATAAATCTATGGCCTCCGTATGGAGCATTTTCATGGAGAAAGTATTCCTCACACTCGTCTCTTCCTGGCTCGTAATAGTGGTAGGGAACTTTATGAAAGCCTTCTGACCTAGGGGAAAAAAAGATACACTTAAGTATTATTTTAAATAAAAAACATTTATATATACTACGCTTGAATTCACTGAAATCCTTTCCATGTGGCATCACCTGAGGTCCTTTGGTAAACTGTACAAGGGCTTTCATTACAGGATGATTTGTATGAATTTCCCTACAGAAAACGAAGATAGGTGTATCTCTCAAACTACACAGATCTTAGCAGTCAGTAAGAAGCTGATGGTCTGGTTCTTACGGGTACTGCACATTTTATTTAACCTGGGACAACTCAGCCCATAAGGCTCCATCCCTAAGCAAAGTCTTCTCTTTGGATAGTCCCAGCTCTTGAAACTAGCTCTTGAAATGGCTGAATAAGGCAGTTCTAAGAACAATATACATTTTAGGTAGGTAACATAGACAGAACAACAGCTTTAAGGAAACCCATCCTTCTCTGCTGACAACAGACTGAAGTGCTATCACGCTGTTAACTGGTTTTACATCAGGGCTATACAATGCCAGCTTGACTGAACTCTGTGAGGACAACTTTAGTCCTGTCACCCTTCGTCTCAGGGTGTCTACTGTGTTTTCATAAACAAAGAACAACATATGTTCATTCCATCTGGATGACTCACTCAATCAGTGAGATCTGCAAGTTCTAAAAAGTCAGTCTCTAATGTTAAGATACCGTAATTAAACAGCTGTGACTCATATTCCCTTTTTTTTTTTTCCTTGGTTTTTTTTTTTTAGGGTCTGCCAGGAATGAGTCCCACACAGGAGTAACACAGAATGCAGAATGAGGGTCTGCACAAAGACTTTGGTCTAGGAGCTGAGGACCCACTGGGCTGGCTACACGCAAGTCTTGAACCAGCCTAGGTACAGAAGAATAGATTTGTATTAGTATCATACAGTGTTTATGACATTTCCTGCTTTTCTGAATGAGAAATCGTTTCATTTTATATTTTGCTACCATATACTGCAGATTAAAGCATTTAACTTGGACTTTTAGAAATTGTGTTTAGAGCTATACTTCTGACAATAGGATTAATCCATTGTCACTGTAAGGCCACTAACAGCAGTTGGTTGGAATTTATGTCAGTTTACTGTGATAAAGCTTGCAGGACTTATTTTATTATCTAATTAGAAACCCCTTACTACTCAAAACAAGCTATATATAATCTGTAACGTTCAAGTAGGTTGCTCAATGGTGATGAAATGTAATTTCAGGTAACTATCCTGGGCTAATCAGTTTATTTCACTTCCAGGTGTATTTGGTATTCAGAGAACTAATACATTCGTATTTCCTCTATAGGTTTGTTTTAGCAGTAGAAGTAAGTACATTTTGTCAGAAGAGTATGAACATACTTTGTTTCCAGCTAATTCAGAAACTGCAAAAGATCTTTGATTAAAAATAGTTCCTTCTGACATCTGATAGTAGATTTTGTAAATGTTTTTATTTTATCAACAGCAAATGCCATATCAGGACTAAATATGCTGACAATAGTGTCACATCAATGCAAAACACAGGGATGTGAATGCCTGATCCATTTTTGGATTTATGATATTAAAATCGCTTGTGAAATTTTGACAAGACATCAGAATTGCAAATGCATGAAAATAATTTCCTGTGATCTTACTTGCAGTAGGTGTCATTTATCATCCCATAGACGTGAATTCCATAGCAGGCATCCATAGCCAAAATTAAGGTAAACCAACCCGTACTGAGATATGAACCTGACTGGACTCTGTAAAAATACAACATACACAAAACAAATCGCAGTGAGAAATTATCAACACTTTGTCAAAGAAATAGAATATATTACCCGGGACAAAATGCTTTAAGCAACTTGACAGTTTGTCAAAACCATACAGTTATTTTGAATTGTTTAGAGATATGCTCTCATTCTTGCCCGCTTGGGGCCTGAAGCTATTGTCCACAGAAAAAATACCACGTTAAATATTTGAAGTCAAACAATGCATCTCCCATAAGACAGAAAATAATTCATTTTTACATCCAAAAGATAGCAATTAGTAGAGTGTGTAAAATGAGACAAAGTTCACCAAAAAGCAAACTACTGGCAAAGGTTGTGCTGTGTACATTTGAGTATGCACCATCCTTTTCCACAGGCAAAATCTTAATCTGCAGTGGGCTATCCTCAGCTTGAAAATTCACAGAGTAATGAAACTTGTAAGGATATTTTGGTAGAAACCCATCTAATACAAGGCTTTGAAAAGCAGAATTCTGTGCATATCCCTTTACATAACTTTGCGTTATCGTTCTTTAAGATAACATAGCAGAGAGAAAACCACAAGAGGACAGTGCCCAGATTGATAACCTTTGCTCAGATAAGTAGTTGTATTAAATCAGTCCAAAAGTATTACCTGCATGAGAGAAAACAAATGATGTGTAAGGATTTGGCTCACACATTGGCTTATGTGAGCATATGTCTGCATTGTTAATTGCAGACCAAATCCTGTTCACTCTACTCTCACAAGTGTTACCAATAGGGGACTGGGAGTCCACAGAGCTACCCATATAACCTGGGCAAGCAAGACTTACTGCCTTAAAACCTCATAAGTAATCAGAACATACTTAGCCCTCACTGCTTAAAAACTGACTGAAGTCCAGCTTTGTGCATGTATTGCTTTCAGTTTGACTGAAATAAATGCAAATAATTACCTTAAAATTATAAATAACTTGTCCAATTTCCAAAGAAAGATATCACAAAAGTCATAAAACCATCTCAAGAGAGACCCAACTTTGGCTCAGTTTGAGAGAGTTTGGTGTGAGGCAGAGGAGAAGATAATTTAGCTTTATGCCACATGTTTTAGCTCTTAGCTTTTGGGTACAGCAGGGAGCAGTCTGTTCTCCACCATAAGTTAAAGAAGACTAAGATTTGCACACAATTAAGTTTTGTTGCAAAAGAACTCCCAAGTAGGACTATGTGAATCTGTTATTGCCATCAACAAAATCTTCTGAAAACATTTTCATCCTGGGGTAGGAATAAAGCTTTCATGTGGAAAAAAAAAAATCATATAGAAACTTATCAAGCCTGTAAAGCCCAATTTTCCTGTGAGTCAGAAGAACGAAACTCAGGTGTTTCTTCCTCATTCGGAGCAAGAACGTACTATGGTCTCCTGTCTCCCAGGTAAATCTGCCAATCTGTGGCTTTTGGCTCAGATTCTGTGTTACTTCCTTGCTTTTTCTTGTTGGAAGTTTGACTAAATGCTAATTATGATGATGAGTGAAAAAGTAGTTGTACAAGCTTTATAATGACATTTACATGACATACAGAACTGAGATTCAAATTCCTTCTCTGATTAATACCTTTTATTATGGATGGTAGAAAAGCTCCAAGAGCTTTACATTCCTAAAGAAAATCCAGTGCACTCCAGTTTAAACAAATCTTATTTTATTATTGAAAAACAATTACCTCAACTCCCAGAGAGTTTTATTGTACTCAAGAACAAAGTAGTTTGGGCTGCATCTTCTCTTCCTTGCCCATGCTTATCATCCTTCATGGGTTAGCTGGTGTGAACTTCTATCCCTACCTTTCCTGAAATGTCCTTTTCCTTGGGGAACTCCTAAATATTTGTGTAGCTGCTTTTGTAAATGACTATTCTGGAAACAATAAATAAAGGGTTAACTTAGCACTGAAGAATGACAAGTGGGAACAAAAGGCAGGGTGTCAAATACCCGTGTTTTGTTAGCTGGACACCAGCTATAATTGTGCTGCTTTACTTGACATCTTTGTAGCCACAAAATTGTACCTCTGTTTATCTGTCCCGTTAAGATTTTCAGTCCTTCAAACAGAATATTCTGCTACTGTCCAGCAAACAGAATTCCCAATCCGATTAATTTTAATTCTGCCATGATAAAAAGCTGCATTGCTTCTAACTTGCTTTCTGTTCTTGCACCGGAAGAACACTAGCCTTGAGCTTTTAAACCCATTTAGAATCATAATAACCATTTATAAGAACACTACAAAGATCAGGACACTTCCGATAATGGAGGTTTATTAGAGAGTACTATATTGACAATAGCATCTAAAATTTGCTATACTCAGGAGGAAAAAGGATTTTAAAAAAAGCATTAATCAATATTTCACATCTTATTTTAACACCATTGGACCTTAGTCCTCTCATCTATATACTATATTGGCAGGATAAATAAAAACTGCGGAGTTCCCAGATACATTCCTTGGGAGATGAAGTACATGAGAGAATACAGATTATATACTTTAAACCAAAGCACTTACATTCCTCCCATTTTTTCCTCTGAAGATATGTAGGGATGCAAGGGAATATACTTAAGCAGTGGGGATTCTGGATGATTTGGTAACACCTTAGAATTCAATCTGATACTGTAAACATACTTTCAACATTCTAATGAAAGCAGTATTAGAAATGTGAACACAATTTTGGCTGTCCCTAAAAAGTCATAAATCTCTGAATAGCTTTTAAAATATCATCCCATAAAACTGTAGTGCAAAGCAATGTCTCAGCCCTTGCTATTATGCTAACACTCTGCACTCAATTTCTTTCTCTACAGGAGAGTTTTACATGTTTTTTTGGCCAGGGCTTTTTGAGACTTATTGGAAAGAGTTCCTCTTGTTACTGCAACTGCATTCAGATTTCAAATTTTACACTGAAAAGAAAAGAATGTTCCAGTGTAGCAGAAGGCTACGTTACTGCACAAATCTGAGGGAAGGAGGACATTAACCCCAAAACAGGGAAAACAGAAGTTTGTTCAACAACATCCGTAGAACTACTATAGGCAAATCTATTGTGATATATCTGTGTGCAGCAAATCCAAAATTGTTCCCTATGGCTCACAGTGACTTTTTCTTATACTCTAAAATTAATGAGGCACCAGATCTAGGCAGGAAATTGTCTCAACAGCTCAGGAGAAAATAATGCACTACTTTTCAAAAAATGCATTTAAAAAGAAGATGATTTTGCTTTCAAGACATGACTTACAGCTGGATGCAGCAATAAAAAGGCAATGCTCACAAAAAGTTACTTTGTCTGTTTATCTTGAAAATGAAAGCTTATTTTGCATACTTTCTACATATTAGGATTCTTAAAGAAATGTTAGTTACTGGGATGTAATTCATTCTGCTAAATACCATCCAGCTTTTCAGAAAAGTACATAGGCATGTGCTTAACATTAAACACATGATAAGACCAATGGAATAAACATGATTAAGATGCTTGAAAAAAAGCCCAGGCTTGCCTGCCTTGCTCTTAGCGAAGGTTTAAGTGCTTAAAATGTCATTATTTCATCTCAGAATATAAAAGTAAGCTCCAAGATTAATAGTTATTTGCAAGTTTCAAGTCTCAAAACAGAATTTGCATTTTTTAGTAATGCTTTCTATAAACTCTAGAAGAAAAACTCACTATAGTTTCTCACACCACCTTAAAAAGGAGACTTGTCTTCTATATTTTAGAAGGAAATGGTAAAACACACGTTTAGGATTGCCGAAATTGTAATGTGTGATACTTCCAGAAGATATTAAGTAACAAACAGCTTGCCAAAACATTAACTAGACACTTTCCCTTTTTTGCTTCATTTCAAAATATTGCAGTAAAATAAAATTCAACAATGACAGACTGAAATGACAAGATTCTCCAGGCCAATTAATTGACACAAAAATTATCTTTTCATAAAGGCTGTTTATAGACTATAATCCTCAGATGACCCTCCCACTAAACTCTGAATCAGCGGCAGCTTTATTTGCAGCAGCTTGTCAGGCCCCTTGACTAATAAATAGGTATAAATAAGGATATTGGTTTAAAAATACTAAGAAACCTGTAATCCACAGAGTGGAGGCTTCATAATGTGAGATGTCTTTCCAACATAGTAAAAGATTTATAAAAATGATTCAAAATAGATAGAAATATTTTCAGAACTATGTCAAGATTAGCTTAGACTGTGTTCATGTAGACTTATCTCTGGTACTTACTTGTATCCCCAGTGCATGAAGATACCGTTAATCATCTGGGAGGGGGTCAGTATACTCTGGTTTTGCCTGGCTCTCTGCTACTCGCCCTGTGTCAGCCTCATCCGCGACTGACCCTCAGGAATGAGGGTAGAAGGTACATGTCCCCTCTGCACTCCCTTGGTAAAGACAACCAGATCTTTTTCTCCTTGGTTTACTATAGGTTTTTGCATTGCTGAATAATAGTACGTTTCCTTACTACTAAAAGTATGGAAAATTTATCTGCAAGCATAAACTGGTGATCCATTACTATATTCTATACTAATCAAATTAATGCTACCATTGTACTTAGGTGACTGAGATTTCTCTTTCTTACTGAGGAAGCATCTCAGAAAATAGCTGCTGAACAACTCTTCCTCTTTGCCAGATTAAACGCCCACATTCCCAAGTCACAGATTTGGTCTATGCCTCCACTTCATATCAAAAGTAGATCTGTAAATGACAGATTAGAATGAGCTGACAGAAGAATACTGCCACGTCTGAGATAACAGCAAGGCTCATTTTCCTAGCACCTCTCCTTTAAGGAGCACATGTAATTCTCATGCCAGCAAGCTGTTCTCTTGAAAGGAAAAATGAAAGTACTTTCGGTACAGGAGAATGGTAAGACTCTAAATGCTGAAGAGTATTAGCACTAGCCTAGATTTAATTCTGTTTTCTGTAAGAGTCAGTGCTTTGCTGCCAATAATATCATTACACACTTTCTGCAGAAAAAAAAGCACAAGAAGAGCAATGAAGATGCAAGGGCAGAGAATTGATTTCACCTGGTAAAAATGTTTCCTATTTCTGCATTATAAAGATACCTGTTAGGCAGTTGTTTATCATAATTATTCATTCTTTTGTACATGTGTGTGTGTGCATGCATGTGCTTGCTTTGCATTCCATAGCAATGCAGGACATCTAATAATAAACACCCATGCCCCTCTAGCTGTGAGCAGACTGTCTCACACATTCAAAAGCCCACATGGAGCTTCAGGTCATTCTGAAAAATGAAACATTTCTATATGGACAGATGTTTTATTATCCACCATGCATGATTTTATGCAAAGTTTAAACAAGTGGAATGCATTATGAACAGCACAGGCCACATTCCAGATTCAGACAGTGGGTGCACCTAGCAAGAAGTACCTGGGATGGAGACGTGATGCACTCCTGCCAGCCCAAACTCTTGATAGATCACCCTTACTCTGAATCTTGAAAATAAACTGCAGTCAGATGGCATACTGTCCAATTAATCTCCAGAAATATAGGATTTCTATCTATATTAATACTGCACCAATAGAACACAGAGGACAAGAGTCCATTCCAGTTGAATTTGCTACAAACCTAGTAAAGGCTACTCCTAACTTCCAAACTAGCCCATGGGAATCTCCCCTCATAATCTGATTTCAAAAGAGATGTAACAATTAATAAATCCTATGTCAAAATGGCCTTGGAAAAAAGACAGGAAAGACACTTCTGAATGATCACAAAAGGTAACAGAGAAATGATGGCTTTGTATTTAACTGCACCTAATCTAAAAAAAAAATCCAACAACTATTTGACTTACTATTTACAGTTCTTGGCAAGACAGGCAAAAATAATAATAGAAATAAGAAAGAATCTGTTACTGCAACTACTAAAGTCCATGAGACATCTGCTTGGGTATGTAATTTATGCATATAGTTCCAATCTTTGTGTTGTGTACATATTTTTTTATTTCTTTCCTCTCTTTGTCTGCTCTATTAAGTATACACACGGAAACCTGAAACAAAGGGGAAAAAAAAGAAGCAGCTTAAAGAAATTGACTTCTGCTGCCCAGGCTTCTGTAGTTTCCTTATTTTGATTCCTTGACCTGACTTTGATGCATCCTAGCTCAGTCGTGAACTCAGGCAACAAGAGAAGGAAGTTATTTCATCCAGGCAGAGAGGCTCCTTCAGATCCCTGTGCTGCTGAGCTCAGAGAAGAAAAGGAGAATTCCAGTTTATGAAGCGTAATCATAGAGGTCCAGCTTGCTGCAAAGCACACAGAAAAGAAATAAGACTACAGAAGTGTAATTGTAAACCTTACCTTCCAGACTATATATAGATATGTATGTATTATTTTGGGGAGATTCTCGTGCAGGAAAACCTGTGCTAATCTTTTTAAGCTGAATAGCATCCCCTGCAGAGAACAAGAGTTGCTAGCTAAATTTCTTACAGCCATTAGGCTTCTGCAGCTCACACTGACTCTTCAGATACAAATTGTTCTTTTGGTGCAAACTCTTTACAGAACAATAACTCCCAATCCCAACCTTTTTTTGTTCCCCACTCTCTTCCTCCTGTTTCCAGAAATACAGATTCTCTTAATTTCTCTTGAATCAAGAACTCTTTATTTCCGTTTCTTGAGTACAAACTGTGGTCTAAGGCATAGCCTATGCTATTTCATGTGCTGAAGATGCTAGTAAAAGATGCCTTTTGTAAGTGCTCTCGTTTCAGTTGCCACCTGAGATCTGAAGTCAAGCAGTTTATGCATGATTACCAATAACCTTGACCCACTGGAGGTGTATTGTGCAGAAAGAGAAGTGTATGTCGCCACACATCTCCATTTGCACTTGGATTTCATTGATGAGAAAATGGATGTTTAAATCAAAAGAGAATCCACAGAAGCGTGGACCATTACAACCACACAATTTTGTCTGGAATGAGGGGAAATTACATTTGCATAGATGGATTTGAGGGCTAAGCTGTTGGCATCTTTACCAGCCATTTTTCTCTTCAAAAATCACCTGAATAAAATTTACTCCGCCCTTAGGAAGACTGATCTTACCAGGAAATGCAACTCTTCTGGTCTATGCCAGCATAGCACGTGCTCCACTGTACAACTACTTATGCTTGCAGTGGTTGAAGCCAATGCCAAATCTGCCTTCCCTGAATAGTACTCAACCCTGCAAGCTGTGGCACCATGGCGTACTCCTGTCCCACCGTTCTCCACTTTCCGTTGGCCTATGCTATGTCAAAAACTTACTGCAATCCCTGATGGCTGTGCCAAATGGAATCATGGCTGAAACCTTGACATAGCTTTCACAACTTGTGCCACAGGCCTCTGCAGGGCAGCTTTCTGTGCTCTTCTCTTCACCAGTAGCTGCATCCAGTTTGCCAAGCATTGGTTCAACATTTTCCCACAGCATGAAAGGGAGTAGAGAAGGATTTAGATTTTCATCCTTTGTAACCAAAAATGAATCAAAACTCAAAAGCGTGCCCAGTGGAAGAAAAAAAGACAACAGGGACTTTTTCCTGCATCTACATTTAAATCAATACTTGCTGTCTTGGGTCTGCACATTTTTCTCTAGGGAGGATATAAACTAAACAGAGCTGCAGTTAATTCAGGATCCCTGAAGAGAATTATTTAAGCAGGCTTTCCCACCCTTTTCTTTTGGTATTAAAGGGCACTTACTACTCCTAGCTGCATATTTTAGTGAAATCTATCGTAGGTGAATACAGAAGAAATTTCTTGATTAGCTCTTATCTCGTCAAGACAAGACACTCAAGGGAGTTCATCTAACCTTGGCTGAAAGTAGCTTGAATTTTTCATAAAAAATTTTTCTATTAGGTTTTTTTTTTAATGTTTAAAGCAAAAAATGAGACAACTTTCTAAACGTGCACATTGATGTTGGGATATGAGCAGAGGCTTTTATAAAGGTATTGTGTTTTACTGCTATGGTGAAAATGAAAGAACAGATGGCACGAGGCTGTAGCCTAACTTGATTCATTTCAGTGGGGAGAACACTGGACCAGATACTCAGCTGACAGAAATCACACTGATGTACATCAGCTGATATCCTTTTAAATTTTCTACAGTCGGCAGTCATTGTGTTCGTTCAATCACTATCTCTTTGATGTTAACATGGAAGGGCATGCAGTGTTACATTTTTCTCCCTACATTTCACATTTATCTGAGAACTTTGCTTTTCACCAGGTTGAATGGTTATCCTAAAAAAGCTTATGAATGGCCAGCAGTAATATTAACGGGAAGTTTCATTTCTGAAAGGAAAATATTCACTGAAAAAAGAGAACTCAAATCCCACAGAGAAGGCTTTCATTGGTGCATATCCCTCTATTAACAACTTATCTCTCCCCAGCTGTAGTATTCATAAAAGCGTTTCTAGGTATTCTAAAATTAATTCCTAATTTGTTGCTAAATTACTCACTGATTATTTACATTACAGTAGCACTGCGAATCCTTGCTGTGCAAGGCACTACACACCCACATGCGACAGTCCTTGACCCAGAGAGCTTACCTGTCAAATCATCAAGGGAAAGAGATCCTTTGGAGAACATACATATCCCTAGTTCTCTCAGGGAACTGACGCATACTGAGATTTTCTCCCTTACATTTAAGGCATGTATGTAAGCAGTAATTTAACATGCATGCAAAAGTCTCTGCACCAAGTATAGCAGGTAGAATGGAATAAAATGAATGTAAGTTCTAGTACCATTCCACAGAAACTTCCTACAGTACTGCACTGTGTTACAAAGCCACATTCTCTGAAACTGAATCTGGAGCCACAGTGCTGTTCTCCACACTGCCTATTTGTACAAATCAAAAGTTCATTTTAGATTGTGGAACATCAATATTTTTAACAAAAATGAAGTCCAGACAAATTATTATGATGTGGAAAAAAGGAGGTAAAAATAGAACTTGCGTGGGTCTGAAATTTAATTCAAATGCAAGAGGCCATAATGTAACCCATCAGTCAAGCTTTGAAGAGGAACTGCTAATTAACACAGATGTTGCCTTCCCTTTTACTACTGTAACTTTCTCCAGAATAACTTTTCCTTAAACTAAAAAAGGAACAAAATATGTCTATTTCCTTTTCTTTTTTTGACATACAATTTAATGAAACACACACACATTTATAAGTATCATACTACTGTTTAGTGTCAATATCAGGGTCTTTCTCACTGTCTCTGTTCCATCCAAATCTCTCGATTCTTTCAGTGCTTTCTTATTTAACTCACCTCTGTCCAACTGCCTAGAAAGAAGCAAATAAATCTAGCCTCTGAGCTATTGGAACTTCCCCTACCTTCTCCATCCTCTTTTTACACAGTAGCTGGCTTTCTGATGGGCACTTCTTACTGATGTACATTGTGGACAGAAGAGGTTGAGGTCTCATTAAAGCCTCACTTGAAACATAGGGTCCCAAATCCTCAGGACATGCAAAATTAGCTTTTGTCTTTCCCCTTCTGTTCACCAGGAGCCACTACATTTATGCAGCAGGGTCTTCTGAAGGCCAGATGCCTGCAGCCACTGACACAAATATTTACACTGAAGGCAGCACCTCGATTACAGACAGACATATTCAGCAGAACTGACAAAGCATGCTGCATTTTTTTCTCTCAGACGGCAGCCTTCAGGAAAAAGCGTGATATATCAAACAATTTAGAAAAGCAGAAGACTGCCAAGTAGAAGCTCATAGGAAGACGAACTGTGGATCAGAGGAAATTCCTTTCTAGCCCACTGCACAGTTCCTTCAACACTGGACAGTTTCAGACTCTTTTCTTCCCACATTCATTCAATAGACTGCAGGAGGGTAATCGTACAAATGGAAGCTGGGAGCAAAATCTCCATATTTATTAGAAGGGCAGTGAAATGCTCTAAAAGAGATTTTTTATGGCTTCCCTGCTATCAATTGAAGTAGTAAATTCGTTAATTTTCTGAATCTTTCACAATCCAGCTTTTTGAGAATAGTAAACTCAAGAATTATTGGACTAATCATCTAGCCAGCTCACTGTAAGTGTAAGCTAACGCCTAGTTATCAAGTATGGTGAAGAATACAGTTAGCTTCAGGGATTTCATATTTTCAGTGAATCAAAGTTATTAGAACACATTCATGAAGCAGGACAGTTGTCCTTTGCTTTATAAATAAATTCTCTGATTTCTCCTCCACAGCTTATATTGATCTTAGTGACATCATCTGTTCAGTAATTCCCAGTATCAGCTAGTTAAGTCTTGGATATGTTGCCAATGAAGCTCTGCAGGCAGGCAGCTCTTTAGAAGGCCACACACCTGACAGCATACGTCAGAGGAGGCTGTTGCTGCTCCCTAGGCATAAAAGTTCAGGACATGACAGTTAACGGGATTCTTATCTATAAGATTTGCATAACAAAGATTAAACCAAGCTAATTCATTACAACTAGAAACTATAGCCCACTTATAACAGTGAAGATGACTCAAGACTACATCTTTTTGGCACCAAATTATAAAATTTAAAACTGCCAAAAATCTGTTATGTAGTTATGTTACAGAGAACCTCAGGTAACACTAGTAGCTACATTGCTGGAAGGAATACCAGATTGAAAATTAAGAGTTCAATCATTCACAATACCACCGATAGCATCACAATTAGTTTTACAAAACAACATCACTCTTTATGAGGCTTTTTCTTTGCTTCTTCATGCTATTTGCCTGATAAGCCATTGCCAACAAAGACATTATACTAATTACGATTAGTTATACAAAGTGTGGGGCAACTGAAATGATTTACTGATTTTTTTCCTCACAAAATAAACCTTATTTTGAATTCCAAATATACAGTAAGAAAAATAAAGCAGATGCCCCTGATGGCATGTTTACTCCAGACATGTATGAATGTGAATATACTTATAAAGACAATCCATTTAAAAATTTAATCTTACAGTAGTTGTTTGGAAAAATCAGTGCAGACTAGGTTTTATGCAATTAAATTCCTTCTCCTGTGAGCAGAGACATTTAAGGGACAAAGCCAGACCTGAGCTGTTTTCAAAAGAACTTAGAACTCAGAGGATCTTCCAACAATAGTTTAAAAAAACAAGTGTCCAGGCCAATAAATAAAAGTATACACGTTTGTCATGCAGTATTCATGCAGCACTGACTATGGTTGCATTTGATATAATCTATTATCTATATGCAACCTGAAGAGACGAAAAAATACGAAACGGTATTAAATATCTTTCTGTGGTAACTACAGCTTCACATCTAGGCATGGAAACAACAAAGGAATCTTTTTACTTCAGTTCTTTGAGAACTCATTCTAAGCATTTCTATGACACCTTCCTTTGTCCTCTACCCTGAAACATCATGAATGCTCCTCAAATCATACTGAGAATTTGCTTATCCTCGAGTACTGTGTTCAATTTTGGGCCCCTCACTACAAGAAGGGTATTGAGGTGCTGGAGCGTGTCCACAGAAGGGCAATGAAGTTCGTGAAGGGTCTTGAGAACAACTCTTATAAGGAGCAGCTGAGGGACCTAGGGTTATTTAGTCTGGAGAAGAGGAGGCTGAGGGGAGACCTTATTGCTCTTTACAGCTACCTGAAAGGAGCTTGTAGTGAGGTGGGTGTTGGTCTGTTCTCCCAAGTAACAAGCGACGGGATAAGAGGAAATGGCCTCAAGTTGTGCCAGAGGAGGTTTAGGTTGGATATTAGGAAAAATTTCTTTACTGAAAGAGTGGTCAGGCATTGGAACAGGCTGCCCAGGGAAGTGGTGGAGTCACCATCCCTGGAAGAGTTAAAAAAATGTGTAGATATGGCACTTCAGGACATGGTTTGGCAGACATGGTGGTGTTGTGTTGATGGTTGGACTCGATGATCTTAGAGGTCTTTTCCAACCTTAATGATTCTATGATATTAATATCTCCAGTGTTCAAATGTATTTCCATGAAGGATGTGCATAGACTGAGAGTCTGAGCAGAATACAGCGCTTGATCCTTCATGGGAACGCTCCTCATAACTCTGTATCTTAAATTCCTTTGAAGTTTCAATGAAATATCTAGACTTACTGAAAAATGAATAGCTGATCCAGTTTATGTTCTCCTAGTCCTTTTTATTCACCCCATCTCCAGAGCTGCAACTCACTGAAGCACTTAGATATAAACCTTCTGTAATATAGACAATGAATGAATGAAGTAAATAGGCTTAGATGCAACAGCCACACCCCCAAACCAGCAGCTTTGCTCCCTGATCTCTGCAGTGCCTTTTGCCACTACACTAGCCATTTTGTCCTCAGTCTTGGCGAGAGAAGGCACAGCACTTACGCAAAATAAATTTCTTCTCTTCTTTCTGGTCTGCAAGTCAGTATTATCTGATTAGGTCTACTTCTTACAGCTTGTTCAGTCTTGCTTATCAGACACACTGGAAAATATTTCCAGTAATAAGCCACCAGAAATCTGCCTTCATATTTAGTGTCAGGCTACATATAACAGAAATCTTTTCATTTTAGTTTTAAAGTATTGCTTCATTCAACAAGCTGACTGCTGGCTGACACACAATCTAACCTAAAGGCTATGGATCAGCAGGTAAATGCAGAAATTCTATTAGTTTTCAGACCTGAGGTTTACGCCTTTCATTTCAAATGAAATCAAAATCCTACACATGAATAGGTAAAGCACAGAGTAAAGATCCTTTCTTAAAACCATCCATTACCTATTACATGAGTGCGAGGAAGAAAGCAGTTTCTGCATCTTGTAGATACTGAATTTCTTGTGCTCAATGACTCTGGCAAGGATGGTAAATAGCAGACATAAAAGAGATCCATTTTGAGGAAAAATTAAAACCATGACAAACGTTACATTAGGCAATGTGAAATCCTGCAAAGCTACAAAGACAGGCATATTCAGATATGCTTGGTATTAACAAAACCTCTCCAAGCTTGTATAAATTGGACTTCCTTACCTAAATCCAAATTTAAAAGTTATAGGCAAACTTGTCTATGCTTTAGAGGTTTTGAAAATGAGCATTCTCATTTAGCACCAGAGGAAGGAAATAGTGCAAAAGTGCATATTACAAAGTATCTAGAATGTTTATGAAAATATTTCTTTTTCCAAACTGAAAGAAAACACATCAACAAAGAGAGATTTCATTCCTTTGTTCCTTCTATAAGTGTACATACTTTTGATATGTGATCAGATTTCCTACCCAGCTTTATATGTAAGTACAATAGATTTATGAATGTTTGACACCTGACTTCATTTTACCATTTGCTCTAAAGGGATATGTTCACTGGAAGTTCTTGGAGCACATACACCAGCATTTTGACATAGTATACAAACTGAATTCCCAAATCAATAGCAGTGAGTATAATTCACTTCTGGTGTGGTCAGGCAGAACTTCACTGAAGTCACTGGAACCACTTCTGCCAGAGCCGAAAATTTCTCTGTGAGATTGGTATATTGTCTGGCATGCAGGCAGAAGTACCTTTTGGAGACAAGGCCCCCTAATATGGGGCCCACCCTAAACCTGTGGAAAGAATACGTCTAGATTCTAGTTTTGCGGCTCAGAGATTTCTTTACTATATGCACAGTTCCTGTATAATTATGCCACACAGTTTTCCTTCAAAATGGTGGATGATGATTGTCTTAGAACAAGAAAATCAATTGTGATTACCTAATCACAATTATGATCACTCTAATAGTGTTTTTTTGCTGCATGTCTTGTTCTGTGCATTCACTTAACGAAATTGCTCCATGGTTTTCCTATTTATTCAGGAAAAAATACAGAAGCATGACTTTTTCTTCTTAGAAAAATTATGGCATTAAATAGTAAAGAAGCTACTCAGCTTTTTGGGCTCCTTCTCTCTCGTTATACAAGGCTACTCATCTCTTTCGTTTGTATTTTGTATTTATTTGTATTTAATCTGTATTCTCCTCTGACAATAGGTTTGATAGTCTCGTGTTTCATTTTGTGCTGATGCTATTATATAGCTTGATGATTACAAGTGAGTTGGTATTCTTTATCATAGCTCTTACCTATTACAATATTCAGTCCTCATGTATGGATCTCCCATACGCTTTCTCCAAGAGAGGTAGAACTGTAGATGTTACTCAAAACTGAGAAGAAACAGAAGTCTACACAGTGTGAGATTTCACCTTACGTGTTCAGTTGGATCAAGAAATGTTTCATCAGCTGGCTTAGAATAAAAGCAAACGGAAACCTCAAGATGCAATGTCCAGGTCCAGCTCTCGGTGAAGTCCAATAAGCCAATTAAATCACAGCTTACAAAGGCATAAAAAATAGCCAAGATCATTCCGTTTACTCCCACAGAGGATGACAATAGAAATGCTGGTTTATCTTGCCCTTCTGACAGGTACATTGCAGCACTTCTCCTGATTCTGCATATGAACTTTTGACAAGGAAGCGGTGCTCTGTACTCTCCTGTCAAAGGCTGACTTAAATGGTGCTTCAAAATTAACATTCTGCTGGCATATACTAAAATCAGGGCTACAGAAAGCTAATATAAAATATAGCATCTGAGCTGGCACCATTGCTTATGTAGTCAAAACGTTTATAGCAGATTGCATACACACCAGCAAATGCAGCTACTTGTAGGGGAATTTGGAAGGTGTTTAACAGCATAGCACTGATAAAGGACAATTTAGGATGAGGATGAAGTACCATGTCTCCAAGTACGCTTCCCAACGGCACAGGAGATGTTGTTCGATGTTGGCAAGGGAGGAACACTGATATAGAGCAGTTTCCTAATGCATTCTTGAATTACCTTTAAAATCACTCATCTAAGTATTGACCAGATCTGACTACATTTAGCTTGTTTTATCTGATGAGATCAGGTTGTATGGCTGCAAGATTGTGATAAGAAGCCAGTGTTGGAAAGAAACTGCAGATCACAGAAAAGCAAAGCAAGAAAACCCGCAACCTTAAGCCATTCATGTGGAAATTATTCAATATAAACCGGTAATTTCTTCTCGAACTGCTCATATAATAGCCTATATCCATCTATCATTATGAAAACTACATAGATACACAGATTATTACCATATGAAACAATGCAGACATCTTACGTCTCCTCATAGGTCTACTAACATGGCTCAGGGCTTTTCTATTTTAGAGTAGTATCATTATCCTTTATCTTTAAGCTGTGTAGTATTGTCCTCCATTGTGCAGTGTTCATTATTACACGCTTTGTCATGCACTACCTCTGCAGATGTAAATAATACGCACAGATTAAACTAATCGATTTACTGATACCATGGACTTACATTTCACTTAGATCTATCACAGGTATTCCTTATGCTTACAAGACAAACCAAAGGAGTTGTCTTTTATATACTAGTGGATCACTCTTTGTAAATGTTGAATGGTTTTAGTGGTGACATTATGACTGTTTTCCTTCAATTTGTTCCTAAGAGGATGTAAGAAATAAAAATTGACTGGTAGGGGGAAGGAACATAAATTAAACCATTTTATGAAGACCATTCCTTAAAATGACTCAGACAATAAATTTTAGCAATTGTTCAAAAGCAAAAGCTTTTGTAAGTACCTGAGAAAAACAGTACAGGCGGAGAGAAAAGAGAGAACATCTTCAATTGAGATCATTCAAGTTTGCCATTTACTTGTGCAAGCACAACCAGAGAGCTGCTCTTCAAATAGGAAACTGTCACTACTCCGGGCCTTGAGTGATGCTTTGCTCTTGTTTTACCTTTGTATTTTTATTTGATTTCTCTAAGTGCATGCAAAGGACTAGTTTGAAATTATGCTTGTTTTCCTGTATTATGGAATACGTTGCCCATTTCTAACCTGCAAACTACAGTGTAGACTAGATAGCCTCCATAACATTTAAACAGAGGCTGTAAGAAGCAGCTGGAGTGTAAGTGTACAGCGCATTGTTTGAAAAGATGCTAGATATTATCTCACTCAGTCCTCAAATATCACAGCAAATGAACACATAAGACTAACCTCATTTCTCCAAGGAAGGGGTGTTTTAAGTTACTTTTCTAGAGATTTCTGAAGTCTCCCTTTAAGAAGAGAGTCTGGGATGAAGGCATAACAAATATAAAATTATCTCCTCTTGACAACTTTCTTCAGCAGTGCATAAATTGCATGAAATGCAATTCTGTATTGCATGAATGCGTGAAAAGTAACCATGGGAAAAATGCGTTTTACACTGCAATCCAGAACTGAAATATACACTGCCAGCATACTCCTTTCTAAGCAGTTTAATACCAAAAGTAAGTGAGACCTCACAGTGTTATGCAAGGTATGCAAGGACAAATATTATCAACTAGCAGAAAAGCTGAGACTCGAGTGAACAAAGCTAGGTCTATACAGCTCAGTCAAATCTATGCTGAGCTTATGTACCATCCTCACTCACGCTCAGCAGCATGTCAGACACTGCCTGAACCTAGCTGTGTGGCACATGATGTTACAGCCTGTCAGACACTGCCTAAATCGACCTGTGTGGTAGATGATGTTACTGCTCCAACTGTTCATCACCACCAAACAACTGGAGATTACTGATCCCACAGTTCTGGCTGCACACAATGCAGGTCTCGAACCTGTTTCAAGCAAAATAACCAGACTAGACTAACTCACATACATTGGAAGCACAACAGCAGACAGCTGACTTTGCACTCAGCAGTTAGGAAGTGGCTGTGTCTCAAAGCAGTCCAGTCAGGAATATGTATCTTGACCCTCTGTTAATGAGCATTCTAAGAAGCTGCTCTGTCAAGGCTCATTGAATTTTCTGTTAATAGGAAATTAGGAAAATAAACACATCTGAGGAGAGTAAAATATCTGTTATTTCGATTAAGGACAAGAAAAGAGCTTCCAAAAGACTTTGTGCCTATAAAAACAATTACTGGAACTACATCTTTTTCAAGCCTGGATTGAAGCATGCCTAGTATCCACATACAAAGATCATCATTGTAATGGTAATTGCTGTGCCACTTCAGGAGCCCACTCCAGGAGCCTGAGTAGCAGACATAGCTATGATTAAATACCACTCAATTCACCTCTTTGTATCTTTTACCTGGCACCACATTGTTATTTACCTGAACAGTGGTTATAAACCCCCACAATCCAAATATTATACAATGCAGCAGAATATTGCCAGCTTGAAACAGGACCACTAGTGAAGTACTCCTCCCTAAGCAAATAATGGTGAGAGCTTTTCAGTACTTTGCCTCAGGTGCTTAACTTTGTTCAAAAATAATCATGAGGAGAGGCAGAAAAGATATTTGACAGCATGGTTAGGTGGAGGCCTACACTATTATGGATTTTCACTCAGCAGCAGCAGGTAGAAGAAGAGTTAAATGCACCTTCTAGAAAATGATCTATCCTTTTCTTTCCTCCTATTTGTTAGGAAAAAAGCTTCAATTCAAATTATTTTTTTCCAAAATGCCACAAAACAAAGGTGTAATATTATTTATGTTCTTTGTGATCTCTTTTGGTTTTTGGTCTGGCATTACACTGTCAATATTACAATGTTACAAATTAGCATTTGTACTGAATTCTTAAGTTGTTTTCACATTTTGGAGTGCTCCAACATAAATAGCAATCTTGGTTTCGGTTCAAAGTACCTCCTGAAAGCAAAATGAATTAAACTGTTAGCACACCTGTAAATTAAGTAGGCATTCTGACCTACTAACTGAAGCACACAGAAGCTCTACCAGATATCCAAACGGCTTGCTCTTGCACTCATTGAAACCACCAGCACTGCTTTCATTGTCTTCAGAGTCATAGGATCAAGCCCAGAGTAATCAGCAAATCGACAAAAGATAAATTTAATGCTCAATCAATTGCATTAACAATGCATAGTAGACTACAGGACAACAGGAAAACAATGTGCTTGGCAAACACAAGTTGCACAAAGCAACAGCTAATGCATCACATTCCACAAGGTGTATGCAGGCATTTGCAACATGACTACCTGTATAAAATTTATCCCAGCAGTTCCTGAATGTCTCCATTACAGGTGGGCAACGTGCCAGTAATCATGCAATTGTGACGGAAAAGCAGTTGGAGGCCCATTTAGAAACTGAAAATCCCTGTCTGCTTCTGCCCCTGAATCTCAAGCTGACTTGATAAACCTGATGACTCCTTATTAGGAAAACATATTCCACAAATTATCATATGTAACCAAGTGGGATGTATGCTTAGTTTTTGCAGGCAAAGAAAAACCTTCATCCTGGCTTGAATCCATGGAGAACTTTTCAAAGTACAGAATTTCAAACAAGATTCAACCCCAGTAAATCCTTTTTCCTTGTGGCTTGCTGTGCAGACTGTCCTTTCACTGGACAGAGGTTTGAAACACAGGGAGCTGATTTCCCAGAGTGCCATCCTTCATTGGCTCCAGTTCTTACAGCAGTTTGTTTTCTCAGCCAACCCTGCACATTCCTCCCACTAATGAGTGCAACTGTACCACAAAACAGACATCAAAATGACTGCCACGCCACAGAATCCAGGCTCCTACAAACAAGAAATGGAAAAGAGCCAGATACTGTTCAATCGCATCTCCCAAAATGGCGCAGAATTCCTGTCAATACATTGACCCGATGTTGCTGGTGGTTTTGTATTTCTTGTTCTCTATCTTTTCAATGTGTTCTTTTCAATAAAGTTTGAATAAATCTTCAAAAATTTAAATTAACTGCTCTGGAAAGGGCAAGCAATCAACTTTGGAGCCAAAGGAAAATAACCATTTTTCATTACAGAATTTATATATCCTTCAGAAACAGTATCTTAATTTTAACCTATACAGCATCCATAAATGAGCTTGAGCCTCACCTGAAATAAACAAAATCCTGCCAAAAGAAAAAATGTACCGACATGCTTGTTATGAAGCAGAAATTATTTTATAGCTTTCCTGTGAGGACCTGTGAAACCCATTTTCTTTTCCTGCAAAGCAAACATCTTCTGAAAGTCTGTAACTACTACACTCCAAAGTATGTATTAGGCTCTTCTAAGCAAACAGTAAGAAAAAATTTAGTCCAAAGTTTCTAATCATGAAACTATATAACATTACCCTTCTGGTTTCTTCTGGAATAAAAATGAGTATCACAGTGATGAAAAGGATGAAAACCAGAAATTAATTAATTAATTTGCAAGTGCAGAGGAATAAAATCCTTAAAATCCCAGATGTATTCCCATGGGTTTTGCTGAGCCATTTTACACCTTCTGAGGTATCTGCCAAGAAAAGGTCAGTTGAACTAATCCATGCTTACACCTTGGCATCTTCATTGAAACGTCATTTCTCCACTGTAGAGTTATTACTTGCTGCCCATGACACTAAGTCTCAGAAACAGGCTAGACTTGATCCTGAATGGAGGTGTGACTGATGTGTCTCTCATAAAGCAAAGAAATACATACACCAGGCATCTCAGGAGACTAATAGTCCAACTTCCTTTGGATTATTTTCCCCTTCTGTCTGGCTTTCAGAGCACTCCTTTTCCCAATAAGGTAACTACAGAGCGCAAAAGGAACCATCAATAAAAATTCAACATCAAACAATTAACTTTGTGGGACAAAACTCGAAGGAAAGTAAAAAGTATTTGCTTATGTTCGTTTACCAAAAAAACAGGGCTTAAACATTCACTACTAGTTGTGAATTCATCTTCTCTAACTGTGAAACCACAGCTTCCCTGGTTGGTCTCACAGGCTTTTCCCACACAAAGCCATCTCTTCACAAATTTGGAATCCTAAAATCTCACAGTGAATGCCTGGCAGCAAACAAACCAATGAAACAACACATCACAGAATAAAAGCAGCTATAAAAAAATCCTCATGTATAAAAATTAGTTGTCAGATCACTGACAACTCTATTCTGTCTTTCTGTAGCTTGCAATACCCAGGAAACAACCCCTTCAAATTTATCACTATTTACCAATACCAGTCACTCAGGTCTTGGAGCTTGGACCAGCTACAATGCATCTCCTTCTCATGCCATCTGTTCTTTGTCCTGAACTAATCATGATATATAGGGCAATATGATTGCTACCTGCTCTGAACACTTCTCCTAGTATCTTACCATAGGTTTCAGCAGAACCACAACTGTGAGGCTATGTGTATCATCTCTAAACCCCTGGTATAAAACCACTGGAGCAGAGAGGCAAGTTTTGGGACTAGTACTACTTCTTACGCTGTTATCACTCATTGTTCAGTGTTGGAAGAGAGATTCTCTCTGATTTCTTACCACTACTATCCTTCAAAGCCACATTTGGTGCAAGCAAATCTAGTTGATAATGGCCTCTGTTGAATAACACAGGATCATGTTTTGAAATTGGACTTCGAAAGGACTCTTGCTATTTACCTCAAAAATTAGGCTTTGATTGGTCTGTTTGGGAGTAAGGCTGGTTATCAGTGATAACACATGCATTTAGACTCATGAAGAAACCTGACAGGTGCCAGACATAAGAAATTATCATTTTCCTCTATGAGTCTGGCTCCACTACACACAAGTTCAGATCCCATTTTTGTTAGCCAAAGCCCTGTTCGAAAAATCATTTTACAGGCTTTAAGAAGCCTGTAGTCATTTATTCAGAATTTTTCCTTTTTATTTTAGTCAGTTATTACTAGAACAGCAAAGAAAAATGTTCCTGAGGTTTAAAGAACACATTTTTCTCCATATCTGCCTCTGCTTACATGTGAGGGGGAAAAGGCTCTGATAATCTACAGTACAAGCAGGAAAGGTGACAAGGGAGAACTTATCTTTTAAAATGCTTTCCTGTTTTACTTCAGGTGAAACAGGCAGTTCATATGCTAGAGGCTGTTTTCTGCATAGTCTGGAACACTAAAGAAGAAGCAGCATGCTGAATATTATACAGAGAGCCTGCATCATAACACAGCAGCGTACTTAATATAGGGAAATCTGTCACAATTTGAAACGATGGACAGGAATATAAGTTTAACCAGTTTCGAAGTAAAAAGTTAAATACCAGCGAGAACGTTTGTTACTATCTGCTCAATATCAAGAACACTAAATAATTTGAAAAACCACAGTGAGGGTAATATATGCAGCAAACCACACAGGACTTTACCCTTGCAAACAAAGTTCGTAAGAAATTTTGCTCACAGGAAAAGGATCTTAGTTTGAATTTGTATGATAAGTAAATATTCCCACTTCTCTGCTGGTTTGGAAGAGAGGTTAATAGAGGTGAAACATTCAGCCAACATCTCTAACATACGCATTTTTCTGTGCAAGAAATCGTTAATATTCCTGCTTCATGATTTTATCAGCCTGGATGTAAGATCTGCAAAATGGAGAAAGGTTTATAAAATGTAAAAATGACTTTTAGAGCAAAATAGAATTATGTATTTATGCTTCTGGTCAGAAAGTAAGCTAGGGCAGTCATTTTATTGAATAAACAAAGACCAAGTCATCACCTCTCTCTTTGCTGGGGTCAAAGTCGGGATTTGCAGATCTCACCCACTGAGACTTAGATCTTCAGACCTATCCAGGCTGGTAAGATTCAATCCAAGCAGTAGTAACGTTTAAGTGGATTCTATTTCTGTTCTGCTTGAATTAACTGTCTGAAAGATTCATTACACATAGTTCAAGGCTCTGAACAAATCTGAATTAACTTCAGTGGTTCATTTTCATAGGACAGAGTTAGTTTGTACACAAGTGCAATCTGAATGTTATCAGTGACTTAGGTTGGTTTGATACGCACAAGACAAAAAAACCCCAAGGTATTTGAGTACGTAAGAACCTGATTTCCCTAATTCACATTAAAACCAAAAATATAGAGTATTGTAGTTTAAAAAAATCTTTGATGTTAATAGCACAAGTGATAAAATATGGGTCTAATCAAAATGACTCAGTACTGCACATTAAAGCCTGCAGTATCCAATTACTCATTGCTGTTTCTGGTGAGAAATGTGATATTCAAGGGTATAACCTAACCTGCAGCCATAAATAACACATATATTAAAAAGAACAGGTTGATGGCAGGGCTACCTAAATGCTGTTCTTTTACTGCACGATCTTAGCTTTGAATCTATTGGTAGTAGTCATAGCATAGTCGTTACATGGTACAGTTTTATTTAAAAGCAATCAGGTCCACAGACTCAGCAAAATCATAAAGTGGTTGTGCTTGTCAGAAAGTGACATTAATAAGCTTGAGCTTGGTATGGGGATGATCTTCCTTTAAAAAAAGGACTCGCATGTTTTATTTTGAACTTGTCATTTTGATTTGTCTGGGAGTCTCTCCTAGATTTGCCTTGAAAAACCTTACGAGAGACAGAGAGAGACGTTTTTTGGACATCTTGTCACATGAAAAGGCTTTCTCTTACTGTCCACCCAGTTTGCTAAATAAGCAACCTGTCATGCTTGTATTAAGTCACTCAGGCCAAAGCTGAAATTTGTTTCAAAGCTCATATTTCACCATTTTTCTTCTTGAATCTATTGAGCTTGTTATGTACAAACACAGTTGTCTGACATAGAAAGGGAAAACAACTAAAAAAAGAGAAGAAAAAACCCCACTCTGTCATATGTTTTAGGTTGGTTTTTTTCCCCCCTTTCAGTTCAAACAAGTGTCTGTTTTGTGCTGCAGAGATTGGTACAACACCTCATCCATTTCAAAAGAGCAACTGCTTTATGAACTCATGGAAAACGGTTATTTTATACAGCAACTTGCAGATATGATCCTCTGACAAGCAGTGCTCATTAAAAGAGCATCAGCTGGCTCAAGCAGTAGTCTTGGTTGTTATTGAAGTAAGTCAGACCCTTGGGGATTTTACCACCATTTGTTCAACAAACAGTCTCATTCTGTCCAGCTGTAAAAAAATTTTCCAATTTAAAAACAAATCTTTTGTAATGGGCTCAAGGAAATGTATGGTATGGGAGAATTGAGAAGTTATCTATTATACAGGCATTCTGTATCCATCATCCAGGATGATTCTGCCTTCATAAACAAACAGTGACACTATTGGCAAACCTGGGATTTGAAGTAATGGTTCATTAATGCAACTGCACACTAAGTAATGTACTTTGGTGTCAGCGTTCTGCTGGGTTTTCTTCCTCATTGTAATGCTCTTTTTCCCCCTGGATATGCTTAAAAAATATCCTGGTACTCCTGTCAATATATTAGTTTGAAAAATGTCACCACGGGCCTGGAACTGTTGTGTGTATATGTAACTGTGCATTGACACATACATTGGCTTGATGCATTCTGGTGATGTGAGCTCAGTCTCCTGTAGAGATCCAAATTATTATACGATTGCACTGAGCTTACAGACTCCTCTCATGCTGGGATGGAGATGGTGTGAGGAACTAAATTCACAAAACAGAGCAACGTGCTCGTAGTGCATGGTTTGAATAGCTCTTCCAACTGCACGCAGTGCACATCTTGCTTTTCTTTAGAGTGCAAAGATTAGATATGGCTGAGCTGGGGATGCGAGGTATTCAGTTCTTCCCCTCAACTAACATGATCACTCTCCTTCTGACGTGACCTTTCACTGTTTCTTCCTTCCCTCTTTTTTTAATCATATTCAACAGTTCCCACGTCTACCTGTCAGAGACCAAATGCCTAATACAACTGTTTGTATAGCCCATGGCTCTGTTCCAACAGGGTGAGGGCTCAAAGGCCCTGGTAAGAATATTTTAATGTGTCATTTAGGATTTAGGATCTATTTGAAAAGGACAATTGGAATCAGTACTGCTGGTAAGGCAAGGATTTAAAGTGCATGTAGAGTAGGACAGGATTCAGCATCAAGGTGAATGACCTCCAGAAGGGACAGACTTGGTAATTCCTTCCATCTGTCGCCTATAGGTGACAGAAAGTTGATTAAGTCATCTTTGTGCAATCAGAGAGGAAAACCACATTTTCAGCAGACTTATGTAGTATCATGTTTAACTATTATCGTATTTGTCAGCAAGAACTGCTAGTCATTGTGTGGCTTATATAAATTTATTATGTGAAGAACTCAGAAAAGGTGTGCATAATTGTTTCAAACGTGTTTCATTAGATTTTAATTTGTAGACTGATGTAACTGGTGCAAAGTAAAGTGACCTCATGCCTCCAGCCCCAGGAAATTTTCGGAAATTAGATGTTTCAACTCTATGGGATTCATATTGCAATGTATTTTAAATTACAAGAACTCTTTTGCTTGCTGTTGTCCATCTGCATTACATTCTTTGATTGACTCCTATACTAAAAATGTATAGATTGCTTCTTATCTACATAGCTTAGTGCATCTTACACAGAAAAGTCAGGAAGAAAATCTCAAAGGCAATTATGTTGGAGTTAAACAGCTGCAAGGCATCATCAAATGCATTCTGGTCAGACCCAGCGGGAGTGTTTGAAATAGTTTGAGTTCATGTGAAAACTCCCCTCACACAGACTTTTAGAAGGAAGATACAAGTCTCTGGTCAGGATTTTTTTAAATTTTACAGAATTGCTCAGTTTCCCCAGTCCTATGAAGACATTACTAACAGTCAGCAGAGCTCTCCTTTGCTAGTGGCTACTGATTGTAATCCTTTTCCCCTGCCCCTACAGGTAGGGAATGTGAACAAATATGCACTGCAGTTAATGGGATCATCTTTAATCCTTCAGAGGCAACTATTCTACTCCATTAACCCATCGGGGACTGGCTGTAACAAAGGCCAGAGTGTGGTTCAATTCCTAACCTATCTCAGTTGCCACAGTATTTCTTAGGGTGCCATTTATCAACGAGTCTTTGCACACAAATGAGGCCGAATGCACTGAACCAATGCAGATTACCTACTGTTCAAACTGTAAAGCACATCAAGGAGCATGCCTAACTAATTCCACCACTGGGCTAAGATCATGCTGTATGCTTGACAGTAAGCACAGTCTTTCCAGTTTGCCCAGGGGAACCTCCACTCTTATAATTTTGCTTTTGATGTGCAACACCTACGGAACAAAAATACTTAGCAAGTTGCAAACATTAAGGGTGCACCTGAAAACTTCTTGTTCCAAGCCCAGATGTCTGATATTGAACGTGTCTGTTGGCACATTCCAAGTGAAAGCAATTTTAAAAACCAAACCTAACATACTGTTATTGATCTGGTTTTGTCTCCTGTGCAAGATGCAGCCTCTCCCCCTGAGCTACCTGTTCAGTTCAGATGGCTGAAGGCCACTGAACTAGAGAACAAACTGATTGATTTCCTATTTGTGGCCAACAGCACGTCAGTGCCATTAAATATTATTTAATGGCACTGATTACGTTTTAATGAAATTACCAAAAAATCTCAACCAAAAATAACAACAACCACCTCTCCCCTGACTGGTAGCATTTTTCTGTCCCTGAAGCAAGCACACTGTCTGGTTGCATTGGAGGGTCATATCTTGATTAAGCAGAGCGTCAAGAGTATTGATAGCATCTTTTCAGTATTCTGGGGAGCAGCCATCAATAAAACTCTAACAGAGTACAATGACTTCTACTCTCCTTTTATTAATCATGAAAATATATTTACAGTTGGAGCAGAAGTGCATTGTACAGAAGCATCAGTCCTCTCTGCTCACATCATACTGCAATCCCCTTTCATTTTATAGGAACTGAAGTCTAAAATGGAAGGCAGTTCACATGAATCTTCCTGTTGCAAACAACTATTATTACCAGAAATCTTCAAGGAAAATCAAAACAAAGCTCAGAGGCAAATCAAAATGACAACTTCAAAACAAAAGCACATTAAAGCTTAAAGAAAAAAAAATAGATCTATTTCCTTTACCAACTCTAACTTAATAAAGAAGATTCTGACAAGCACAGTCCTGTTACATGTATAGCTTCTTCAGTCCACATTCCTGTTTTATATGAAATGGTGTCAAGAAACTACCCTTTCAATAGTACTAAATGGGAAACATCTCAAGTGTATTTACTTTAGAAATGAAATGCAGGTGAGCAGGAAGCTAATTCCTTTTTTTTTTTTTTGTGGTAAAACTCCTCTCTCATTTCTGGGCTGCAGCTGTGGGGTTTTTTGCAGATAGTTTGACTTGTCCAGAGGATGCAGAACGTGGACAGAATCTCATATTTTCGGAAGAGGGCAGAGAGGAGAAGTTTCCTGCTGCAGATCAGAGCATGTTGTGTGGGTCAGACAGACAAGTTTGCCTGTTCAAGAAAACCAAGCAAATAAAAATCTTTCCCCCCACTACACAGAGCAAACCTTTCTGGAAAGAATTCACTACAACCACTCACTGCCTGATCTCCGAGTTACTTGTTTTACCAGTCCCAAGACCTGCAAATCATCTCCTAGGATATGTCAAAATGCTCACGTCCCGCTAGGGTATGCAGCTCCTCATGGGAGATAGCCAGCACCTCACATGATTTGGCCCTTAACATACAGAGGCAAAAAAAGAAGAAAACTAAAATAAAGTACTTTCATGGTTCATGTGTATGAAACAAGGAATCCTCCTGAACGCATACTGCAGAGGCTGAACCGCTAGTGAAGTGGAGCTCCTACCTAGAAGGAGAAAAGCCGTTCTATTTCCTATGTTAAGCCCAAGGCAAATATTTGCAAGGACTAAGAAGCATACTTAATTGGCTACTCTTTTTGTAAGCAGAAGCCACAGAAGATGTTTATCTTCAAATCTGATTTCATACCTTACCTGTCACAGAGGAAATTAAACATTCAGCAAGTCACTCTCTCTGTCAAATATGGAGACAGTCGGCAAATGTAGGCCGTAAAGGTAGAGATTAATTACTGGCTGCATGAATTGTTGCTGTTTGCCTCTGTCAATTACGTCATGGTTAAGCATGGCCTGAACTCATGAGAGTTTTGTATCATTCCTCCCTGCATTTTTCACAAATAAAAAGTAAACAAATGTAACCAGAGGTCATTCTAAGCTGTCTCTACCCACTGGCAGGAAGAAATTCTGGGAGCTGCAGCATATCTCCCCATGATAATGAATTTAAATATTTTAACTACACAAGATGATTTAAAACTAACAGATCGAGACATGTCATTATTTATTTTATGAGCTTGAATAATATTTATGCACATATTTACTTCTGGTAAAAGATTTTCTGGTTACCATTTTGGACTGGATTTCCACCAGAAAGATCAACTATATCAGATAAAAGCTAAATTTCATAAAGGTGGAAATATGATTTATTATTAAAAAAGACAATATTTCTGCCTGTTGGGCAGCCAGCAGCATATCAGTACTCCTCTAGCACTTTAGAAAAGACAAGCATCCCAGTTTCNTCCACAGGTTTTTTCTAGAAAATGTGTTCTTACAGTTGAATTCATGAAGTAACCCTACGTATCAACGTTAGCCAATACCTACACAGAATTTCCCACAGGAGACCAAATGAAAAGAATATTGTAAAAATGTTATTAAGATACATGAGTAGGTGAGGGAATGAAATCTTCACAAATACTAATGTAGGACACTAGAAGCACAGCTTGAGACAAGTTTGTCTTGGACTGCAAGCACAGCCTAATCCAATTCCTATGTGCATTAAGGAGTCTCCTTCCATCAACTTTGACACATAGGACTAAATCCACCATAAGCAGATAGAGGAGGAAACTATTCACACCTGTTAGCATTACCCATCAGTTCTTTCCTCCCTACAGGTATTTATGGTCATGCTGTAACTAGCACAATGTCTATCAATACTCCTGAAAGGACTCTGCAAGAGCAAGCATTATTCTCACTTCTACTTTATAGATCCATAAATACCTTTACAGAGGTATTTTCTTCCTTTCATCCGACACTAAGGAATAGTACATTAAAAAAGCTGCTCTGGATCAGATAACAACTCTTGCTGACAGACTGAAGAAAGACTTCAATAATTGTGATTTCAAATACAGGAAAGCCCAATGCACTACACTTCACTTTAAAAATTGTTCAGACTGTGTGTAAGAAAAAACGCAGAACAATTGCATCTAATTCCATGACCACTTGGCACTGCTCAGTGATACAGCATGGGTAAAAGACAGCACTCTTCACACAGCTCCGTGTCAGAATGAACCATTTGTATAATTTGAATCATTTGAATTGACTAAGATAACAGTGTCTCAGTCTTATACGAGTAAGACTGGCAACGTGTGAGATAAACAAGACATGCTGCTCAGATAAAGAATAAAAACTAGCAATTATTAAGGGGTTGTCGTTTGAGTTTGCTAGACATAGAACTGATTAAAAGCATCACCATTCTTCTTTTCCGCATCACAGAAGCTGACTGGTGCAAGATCTCTGTTGTTACTTGCCTACTGATCCAGGGATATTGCATTTCCAAACAGTTGTGGGAATAGAGGCCATCAAATACATTTGCCTTCATCTGGAAGGTGAATGTACTGGAATATGTTAAACATGTAAGGCTGTTAAGGAGGTTATGCCAGTTCTGCTGAGGGGAGGAAAAGGTTATAGGAAAGAGGGGACTTTCTTTGTGTAAATATATAGAAGAAAGAGGCTGAAAAGGTAACAAAATATTTGCTAAGTTTTGGCACAGATTTACTGTAGTACACAAAAAACGTGTTTTGCTCCCTATGCTTCAGTTCAGCTCCTTATCATCTGGCTAGCCAGCTCCACTACCCTGTGTGGGATTCAGCAAGACTGCAGTTCTGGCATGTGTTTGCACTGAAGGGAATCGTGATCTGACGTGAACATCCTTTTCACACATACTTTCGTTATGTGATTACAATTAGATCTAAACCTCCCTGCAGCTGTTTAAGAAATTCAAGCCTTAGCATAGATGTTCAAAATGTACACATATTCTTTTGCTAAAGACTATAATTCCTGCCTCCATATGGATTGATAACCTCAATCTATAGATACATATATTTTAAAGAACATCATTCATTTAGTTCTTTGCTAGAGTTACACATAACTAAACAAATAACAGGTAATCGTGCATTTGGAGTAAAGAGGCTATATTCTGGACTGTAAGAGATATCATGAAATCCATCCACTCCTGTGAACTGCAACTCCTCAGTTTGGCATGGCAGGAAGCATGTGTAATTCAGGCTACAACCAAATGAAGACTGGAGTATTCCCGTGCATGTTGTTATGACTGTAAGAATAATTCATTGCTTATTAACCTATACAGGATTATCTTGAACCAATAAGATTCTGTTAGTTGGACTTCAGCCATTTGAGTACTTACTACTTCTGTTTACAGGGAATTGGGGACTACCGCTACTCACCCTATCAGTCATTATGAGAAAATGTCTTTTTCCAACGAAGCCATTATGGTTACATGGTTTTACCTTTTCTATTTCCTTAAGGTATGAATTACTATAATATTGACATAAACAGATTTTTTTTTTGTCACTTTTTAACAATTGGGCAGCTTTCAGGTTTGGCCATAGGGCTGTTAAAATGAACTGCACTCTGACATTAGATGTCATAGAATGGCATGACAAGACCAGAAGCAAAACACAGTGATACCAGGTAACAAGGCTGAATTACTGTACTGGTAATTTGTATCATATACAATCTGAAAGTGATACCCGGCTGGTTACATTCCTGACAGGCTTATGTGTAACAAATCTTCAGTCCATGGTGGAGAGAGAGGTACACTCGTTATTTCTAATTCATTTCTAATTCTGAACTAGATCCATGCAATTATTTGAAAGCTGTGTCTGCAATAAGCTGATTGTTTCAGCATTTCTTTCTTCTATAGCAAAAAAAAAAAGGGTGAAAAAAAGAAAGAATGAAACAACACAGAAGTGACAATTTTGATGGGATTGCAAGCTTACTCAGCCATCACTGCTATGCCTGAAAGGCCAGGCACTTAGCTTTGCTTGGTACAGATTAATTACCCGGCTGTGACTCCTAGATCTCTATTTTTAAATAATGACTTGCATAAATCTCTGAAGACAAGAATTTACCACTGCTACATTGCACACAACCATGGCTGCAAAATATTACTATCAGTGGAAATTCAAGTTTGCAGGAAGCTGATGTAAGGTTTTTCCATGAAGAGTAAGAAAATTAACCCTGACACCTCTATAATTCCACTTGGGCTCACCTCCATTTCTGATATAACACTATCAAAAATTGCATCCTCATACTTCTACAACCACGGAATTGGCAATATTAAAAAAACTAACAAGGTGCCTGTGTTTTAGCTAGAATTAATACTTGATAAACGGGAAAAGCTTGAGAAATGTTGCAATAAGCAGTGTCAGGTGAATTTGCCCCAAGGCTCATGAGAACTATGTTACAGACATTCATACATGGATACTCCTACCTTCAATGAAGGTAAGCAGAACTATTTTGCCATTTTTCAGATTGTTTTTGCATACTTGTGCTGTTACCATTGGGCTCACAACTGTCTCTCCTTCTGAGCAGATGCACTGAAGTAGGTTTAACTACCTGCAGGTTTCAGATAAGAGTTGCTCCTTTTTCCAACTCAGGTTTGAATTCCCTCAATTCCTGTAAAATTTCTGTCTGCAGTCATGGCAAAGACAAAGTGCAGGATGAAAGGAACAGCAGCCTGCAGAGTGATCCTCGATAACTGCATACCACGGGATATTGTCACCAGCTGGAATAGCATTCAGGATTCAGATGTCATTCATAAATGAGATTTTTAACAAAATGATAGTCAATAAAATTGCCATAACATTACAGTGGGGAGAGGGAGAAGATATGAAACACTCCAGAGCTTATCTATGCTACAATATTAAGTGATTTACCAACATTTTGTGGTAGGTTTGTCTCAAGGAATACAAAAATAACTCCGCTTTGAAACATCCCAGTAGTTATTTAATAGGCGCAAAAGATCAACATATAATTACAGTGTATTTTGGTAATTACAGTGGATATGATTTATGGTATATTTTAGTTACCACAGAGAGCCTAGCATGAGGGATGAACACTTAAAAGTCAAGATAAATATATGAATACATCGCCTATAAAAAGAAATCCATTAAGTAACATCTACTTCACTGACATTTGCAAGAAACTGCAAAGCTACAGAAGAATAGCCCTTTTCCATTTGTTCTGTAAATGGCTGATGAGCTACAGCACCACCTCTCTCTGTCTGCCAGATCCAGTAAGACAAGTTCTGTTCCCTATCATGAGCATTTACCTTTAAGAAGTCCAAAGGAAAGAAAACACCTAGTGCTTCAGTTTAAATAGGTGACACCAAATGCTTTTTTCTTAGCATTATTTCAGCCTTACGCTAATGAATTCCAGCACTGTTGTAGGTGAGTCTCTCCTCAATTATGCAAACTTTGGTCTTTAGTGTAGAGGTCATTATGTGACACACAAAAATTGTATAGCAATGAGGTTATTCTCATTTTGTTACACTGCATAAGAATTGAAGACCAAACGTGAAATTAACTTCCTTCCTGGTCTTTTTTGTCTTCACAGATTTAGGCTAATAACAGTGGTATGGTATGACTGGGATACGAATATTTTAGCACACAGCATCATACCAATGTCACAAAGCAAACATCATAGTAGGGAGCATTGCATTAACACCCTTCTTCTGAGCTCTAGGAGGTGAATTTCATATATAATACAGTGTGATGTTTACCAATTCATTACAGTGACCTGGCTGCTACTTCCTCAGAAAACTGCAAAAATGAAAATGTCACATATATTTGCATTCAGGAGGTTACTGTGTATCACTGCACACTTCTGATGATGTCTAAACAAAAGTCTGTTTTCTGCTGTCAGTCTAACAGCTCAGTGGCTAACCCAATCTGAACTGCCTTGGGGGGCATCAGGGGACTCAAGATACGGGTAGCTTGAGGCATGAAGAAGATGAGGTACTTTGTTCCCTAAAGAAAGAGAAAAACTACTGTCAGGACAGCCTGTATCCCACAGGACCTTCTTCTGGATGTTACTGGAATAGGCTGGAGTGTGACTACAAGCAAAGAGAGGTGGCAGAGGATGGCTGCCATGGGAAGCTGGAACTAGCCTAGGAAAGGGGTTTGAATGGACGAGAACAGGATTTCAGTGTAGGAAATTGCCTCAGCTCAAGCGGATGCAGAATACGTCTTCAAGGACAAAAGACCGTATTTGGTACATGCATGGACAAGGACTTTCACATGCTGGCATCTCAGCTTAAATTCTCTCTGTTTCAACTCACTATTTTGTTGGATCTTTTTATACCTAAAAGAATAACTTTATAAAATATGTGTACAACATACAGTCCTGGTGTCTTTAAAACACATCTTACTCTGTGGCTGGATTAAGGCAAAAATAGGTTTGAGTTTTTTTCTCCCTAAATGTTCATTAAAAATCTGCTGAGACGTACAAAGCCAAGCAAAGATCACAACTCTACTTCAGAGTGACATTCCAGTCTGGACGAGGCAAACTGCCCAGCACCCTAATTTTGTGGAGTATCAACAGTGATGTACAACACTTAGTTCCCAGAAGAAAGAGAAGAGCTACAGTCAGGCCAGCTCATAAGCCATGAGGCGTCTTTCTGGGAGTGATGAGGATGTGCTGGAACAAAAAGACAGGGCCAGACTTGATTTCCATTTTATGGGAACTTTTGACAGTCCAAAATTCAATTTCACTGCAAACTAATAAAGATAATTTCCAAAGCAGAACTCTACAAGCTGTGTCATCAGCCATTTTTTATCTTTAAATTTCCATTTAAAAATCAGTTTTGAACTATAATTTATTATTTTTCCAGTAAAACAGCAGCAATCTCTGTTATGCATTATTTTGAGTGAACTGCAAATATGACCTATAAGAATCATGCTGTATTCAGAAAATGGATACAGTTAATTAATACTGAGCATTCCTCTGCTTTTCTGAATGACGAATACACCCGGGTAGCAAAAAGCAGCACAATGCAAAATATAGATATTCAACTTCAGCTAGAGGAGTGAAGTGCAAACAAGTTCCAAGTCTCCTGTCTGCGTAGTAATAAAACTGTGCAAGAAATGTCTATCCGAGTGGCCTGACCTTCTAAAGTAATGAATGCCCAGCAGCTACCAGTGAAGTTGCTGTACCTCAGAATTCATTTAAAGTTGTTTATTAAGGGGAAGATTTTCACAAGGAAAACATGCAGTTATGGGAACAGAAATGCCAGATGTACCTTGGGAAATCTCATCACTGTCAAACTGGAGCAGCCAGTTTCAGCCTGGAGAAGAGAAGGCTGCAGGGAGACCTTACTGTGGCCTTTCAGAACTTAAAGGGGGCCCATAGGAAAGATAAGGAAAATATTTTTAGCAAGGCCTGTTGCGATAGGATGAGGGGTAACGGTTTTAAACTAAGGGAGGGTAGATTTAGACTGGATACAAGGAAGAAATTTTTTACAATGAGAGTGATGGAACCCTGGCACAGGTCGCCCAGAGAGGTGGTCAATGCCCCATCCCTGGAAACACTGAAGGTCGGGTTGGACGGGGCTCTGAGCAACTCGGTCTGGTTGAAGATGTCCCTGCTCACTGTAGCGGGGGTGGGCTAGATGACCTCTAAAAGTCCCTTCCAACCCAAAGCACTCTGTGATTCTAAACTCTGGAGTCAACATCCAGCTTTTGGTACCTAAGTGTGCAAACATTAGGTATATTTTCACTGTGCTTTGTGTAGAACGGATGACAAATAAAAAGTAATTATTAATTTTTGGTGACACTTAGTAACTCTTTTGGGCAATGCTGAAGTCAGGAGTCCTAATCCAGCATTTATCCTCTCCCCAGTTCTCCCTTGTTTCCTCTTCAGGAGATCTGTGGCCCCGCCAGCATGTACAAAAACCATCATGACATAATCCTGTTACATAAAGTGTTCTTTAAAAATTAGTTCTTTCAAAACAATCTCTTTTGTGACTTTCTGTGGAGTCATAAGGGGAAGAATCCCATCATGTCTCAATGCACCTTCCACAGTTTCTCAGCTTTGAGAGATAATAGATGTTCTCTGACTCCTTTGTGTGAAACGCCAACATATTTATGTTGAGATCCATGGTCTGAGGTTGAAGCATTATTACAAAAGCAGCAAAGTAGCAACAAGTTCCAAATGCAATTTTCTGTGAGACAGAAGTACATTCTGTTCCACGTTCACATTCAATGATCTTTACATGCTGAATGCAACACCGTTATCACATCTATTTGAATTCTTTTCCTGCTACGGCACTGAAGAAATAATTCTTAATCACACAACCAACTTAGACTTGCAGGTCATTAGGAGACCAAAGTTTCCTTCGGAGCTGAAAGGGCTGCATCATGAGAGACACAGGGGTGACGGAGAGCTATTGTTCAGCTGCAAGACAAACACGGTACTCGACACACTGCAGACTGGCAGAGTGCCCAGCACTGGGCTGCTCTGCTCACAGGATGAGTTCAACACAGCTTCAACCTGAAAGAATTACTCTAGATCCAGAAAAAGAAACTTCTTGTTAAGACTGTGTCAACTGTTTAGCACGTTGCCAATGCTGCTGAATGTGCCACTAGTGAGCACTTGAGGTCTGGAACAACAGCGTATGAGGGAGGATACAAAATGTGCTGTCTCTCTTGGCTGCATTCTTTGGCTTTACTTGGCCCAGGCAGGTCAGAGGAAGAGTCTACCTGTTGTGTTTGCAAGAAAGGATCAGTTTCCATTAAGAAATCATGCCTGAGCTCAGCAAGCCTGTTTGCCCAAGTGCAGGCGAAGCTGAAATTTGGAAATGAGAGAATGTGTTGTAACAGCATCCAACACTGAGGGAGGGTCTTCTAGGGAAACTTCTGCCTGTGCTCCTCCTTCCAGCGTGGGAAGCAGCAGAAGTTACAGCCAGTGATTCTCACTGCTCTCATCCCTGAAGATTTTTGTGCAGGACTCTGAGAAGGGATAGGGTCTCTGTTCTGTACAGAGAAGCAAACATAGCTTCACTAGGACTAAATCCTGGTATAAACATGCCCTGCTGTAAAAAGTAACTTGGATCAATGTGGCTTTCTGTACTGTCAAATACCAGCAGCACTGCATTGCACCAATTTCTCTGGGTGATCCAGCACAGCCCAGATGCTATTTCGGACTACTAGAAGTAGAACTAAAGCTAATGGGCCACACCGGTATTGTGGAGGGAAGTGAAACACTGTGGACAGGGAGGTCCCCATAATGGGTGGCTTCAGAGCTTCCAGATCTAAATGATCGTTTCCCTGAATCCATGGGACTGGGAGGTGCAAAACTCATCTATTCAGAAATTAAGATATTCTCCTCATCACAGAACTGACATATATTTTCTATTCAGTGACTTCTCGGCTGCTTTCCGTACTTCCCATTCCCTCCTGTACCTAGTGCTAAAGCTTCAGCCTTATGTTTTCCTTAATATCTTTAACTACAGTTTTTGGGTAAATGAGCTTAGTAGCTCCTAAGCCTGAAAAATTCTTAGTTCAAACTATGTTCCAAACTTTCCTAATCATTCCCTTCGCCATTCAAACACATATAAACATATACACGTGTGTACGTAATCTGAAACATCTCTTCTGCAAATGACTGTGTTTCTTCATTACAGCTAAAGAAGCTTTAATTTATTCCATCACACAAGAAGGGAAACACTCTACACTCCAAACATGCCCCCTCTTTTTTCAAGATCATGCTTCTGGAGCAGTTTCACTACATGGTTATAAAAGTGCAATCTTGAAACCTCTGAGATGAATGCTTTCCCATTAATTCTGAATTCTACCTTACTAGTGGCATTAACATGCAAAAAATCTGCTGGAACATGCAATTTTTATCACAACTATTAATGAAATACAACATCATAAACAATAAAGTTTAATTAGTAACTAAAGTGTCTATGGCAATTAAATAAGAAGGAAGTGTTCTGGAACACAGCGGGATGGATTATACTTTGAATCATTTACATTGCAAATGGATTTTAAAGATGTTATTGATGGAAGTTTGGGGGAAATTAAGATTTTCAGAAAATAAGACATTGACTCTATGACACTCAAATGAGTAACTTGGCTTAACATGAACTTGGTAACTGGAACCGCAGGTGGAACTAATGGGAGCAGCTAATAATACGAAGTGCACTGAAGAAACATTAAAAAAAAAGCTTAAGTGAATCTAGTGCAATGACGTGAGTCATTAGTGTCAGGCCAAAATAGCACTTCAAATTAAAGAATACACGTTCAGTTATGCAGTAAGGAAAAACCAATAATGTCTTTTATGCCTGAGTATTTGAAACTGAGCGCAGCTGCTTACTACGTAGTCATAACTCTACCCAAAACACTGTAATCATTTAAGATTCAGAGCAAAGGTCCTATTTCAAGAGAATTTGTGAATAACTTAAGTGGACAAATGGTGGAACACTGTCTACTTGTTTCAACTCACAGTTCATTCCACCTGAATTATTCAACCTACAAGAGCAAAGCTGGATAATCATCAGGAGAAGGCTGGGTAAGAACAAAAATAAAGACGAAAAGAGCCAGGCAGCTGTGACTGGAGGCCAAGATTTCCTCTCTACGACAGAAAGGTAAAGCAAGCATTAGTGTTCGCTCATTTGCAGAAAAAGTCAGTGAAAGTTAGGGAACAAATTATCACCAGCAGATTCTCTCAGAAAGTGAGTTTTCAGTTTTGCACAGGCTGACCTGAAAGCAAGCGAATCCTCCTGGGTTTGCAAGAGGACAGGTCACCTCCAGACCAGGCCTGTCCTCAGGCACCTTGCTCCACAGTCTGCATCAAGACTCCCTAACTCTGTGATCCCCCTGGGAACAGGTGCTCCAGCCTGCTGAAACATTGCTGGTCCTAGCACGGTGCCTGTGACTGCGCATACTGCACCTGCCAGCCTCCCAGAGGCTCTCAAGCTTTTGAGATATCCACGAGAATTTATTTAGGATGAGGCAATTTGGGGTTCTCCCATCTGCAGGGTACAGGAATTTGAATTGTTCCCACTGACAGTGGCTATAATATGGGCAGCTGAAGATTCATCTTTATGCTAGTAAGAATGGAAAAATACTGGCTTTTGATTCTTTCATTTCACAGGTTTCCATGAACTTGAAGTGTTTTACTTTTCAGACCAATCTAATCTTTAAAACAGTCTGCCATCTCTAATTGCTCTAGTGTTCAGGGTTTTTTTTCCATTGTTTTGTCATGTCTCCTCCACTATCTCATGCTCAGCATATCACTCTTAGTGAAATTTAAAAGACAAAATTCCGGGCTTTGGTGCTATATTAGAATTCAGTTCGTTTCATAAAGATCCTTGGCATTATCTACTCTCTCCTTAAGGGAAGAGGTGAGTAAACAGAGCAAAAGGTATTTGTCAATAGCTTCATAAATCAAATCCCTTGACACTTCTGCTCCTACTCTCATCCCTCTTTGTTTGCATATTTACAAACATTCCAGCATCAAAGATAGGATTTTCAAAAGCATTCAGGTAATTGTTTACTTTGCTTCTAGTGCAACAGGAGGTAGAAGTACCCCTTCCCTAACGGGAGCCCTGATAAGCCTTTGCTGATAGTAAATCTCATCTCCGAGGTTTTTCTTCTGAAGAACGTTTGCAGACGAAGCACCACAAGCAGCTCGTATCTTTGCCACGGCAATGTCTGCTCTACAGGATGGATTCTCCCTGGCATATCTGCTGCTCTCCAGTGAACCACAGAGAGGGTCGTTTCTGCGACACAGCCTTAGCAGGTGACAAACTTCTCTCTCTCTTGCTCCTCAGCATTACAAGGAGACACTGCCAGTAGCTTTCTTCTGTTCTGATGAACAGTGGGCAAAGCAAATAGCCACACGTACTGCTGAGAACTGCTTTGCACTCTAACACTCACATCTGTGCGACATGAAAGCAATGCAAAAGCATAAAAACAGTGCAAGCAAAAAATCCAAATGTGTTATTTAAAGGCTTGAAGTTTTTGCTTTATGCTCTTCTAATAGCTCTGAAATGAAATGAAATGACACTAGATCTTTTTAACTGTGTGCAGAAAATCTGATCTTGCAAGTGCTAGCTGCTCCCCTCCTGCTGCTGAGTGCTTCTCCTATTGCTTTAGAACTCCGGCGCTCAATGCACGTGCTTTGTACCCGCGGCACCAATCTCATCATTTATATTTTTACTATTGCAAGGTGAAGGAAAAAACGAAACTCTCAGAGTTTGTATTGTTAATGCATGGGGTGGCCACGGAGCTGACTTTCTGAGCAAAGCTTTGCAACTGGAGGGCACGTGCAGACGTCTGCATACTGAGTAGCTGAGAGCTTGTTTTCCCTCAAACTCAAACTCCAGTCAAATGACATGACATGTGGAAATGGCTCCTTCAGGACTGGCTCATTAGTGCTCTTAAGACCTCTGATTCATCCACCAATTTAAACGCAAAAACTTCCACAAGTTTTGTAAATATTAACCAAAATAACGGTGTGCACACAAACATATGGGCATGATAACCGTCAGACAGCTTGGGAAAAAAGCACTCTGTTGCCACAGAAAAGCACCTTTTTTCCTCTGTGAATGTCAACTTCTTATGGGTGGCGGTGAATTCTGAACAACCAGAGACCAGTATGTACTTACGCAGCCCTGTGTGGAGGAGGAAAGACAGCAACATACAAGATCTAAACCAGGAAACATTCACATTTTGCAAAGGGTCTTGGATCTTTAAAATGAGCCAAATCTAAATCCCAACTCTGAAAAGCATCTACCTTTCAGATCTTTGTTAACAGGTAGGCTCAGACCAGAGGTCTAGAGTTTGAATTTTTTTGCTCCCCGACAGCTTTGCTTCTTCCCTATGCATAACAATGCAACAAACAGGGAAGAAAGGCTGCCTTCTAATTAGAGCACAAGACACAGCACGGGCAGAGAGGACATTCACATGGCTTAATTGAGACACTTTTCCTCAGGCTTTCCACAGCCACTGAAGAGAGAGAACTTCACACGGCAACACAGGGCCCTGAGTAGGCCTCTGTTTTTAATCACCTCTCTCTCTGATGACTCTTGAAAAGACTCCACTTGCTGTGAAAAGAGGTTTTCTCTCCAATGAATACAGGAGCAAGAAAGCCAAATCTCCTAATGTAGGTTTCTGCATAGGAGTTTAAATCTCTCCAGTTCTGTTTTTGCTTATTCCACAAGATTCTGCGCCTGACAAAAAGCAGATGCCTCAGTTTTCTCATCTGCAAAATGGGAGAGATAGTGCCCCTTCCATCACGGGCTCCAGAGCTGTGCAGCTGACGCTGAGGCCTGTAAAGCGCTGCGGCTGTGCAACGGGAGTACAAGAGGCAGAACGGACAGAGTGTCATGCTTTGCACCCCAGCGCACTGGACCCTGTCTCTAACAGCAGCTCTCCACAGATAACCTAACTAGAGGGAAGGCAGTGCTACCAGTCCTCAACCGCTACGTACAGAAACTGGAATATGAAGAGAGGTGCTGATATAAATGCTGTATGTGGCACTGAGAGGCAGTTTTCCCTACAGCAATGCTATCCTGGATGTAGCGTAGCTATTTTAAAATGTTTTATGATTTTAAAGCATCATAAGGGTCAAAGTTTAATAACTGTGGTGTATAATTCCCTCTACCTTCAGCTCTACTTCTAGTGTTATTAACTTATCCGCAGTCTAGACATAATATGCAGCGCAGCAGTTCGAGCAATGCTCTGCCAAGCTGACAGGATCAGCTTCTCAAGGGAAGTCAGGGTAATTCACCCTCCAACTTTATTGAATCCTCTTCGGACCAAAACCTGCTAGTTGAACATTCGTTGCCACAATGTGTCAAGAGCTACAGCACGCAAGAGATGCGAGATGCGGTGAACATTTGCAATTGAAAACGCACAGCTGAGTGCAAGCGGAAACGAGCTGTATTTCAGAAAATGAATGGGATGGTTCCACATGTGCAAATAGCAGTTTTCACTGACGTTACCCAGCTCCTAAGAATAAAAGTCTTGCTTTTGCTTCCACTGGAAGCAGATTCAGATTCTAAATTGATTAGTGCAGCCACTTTTCTCGGGTTGCTGCAAGAGCAAAACATGGCCCAAGTCAACACTTCACTGTGGAGGAATCCACACTCTCATAGCATCAACACAATCAGCCCCCCAAATCCAATTAAAATAACAATTTATTCAATTAACTTGGTCTTTTTAACTAGCTCTGGATTTTCTCAACTACATCCATGAGGAGACTGATCTCAAGCACACTGAAGCCAAGGAATGACCACCACTGGCTTCAGTAGTTTAAATCAGCACCTGTTTAAATGATCTTGGACAGCCTTTTGCTCTGAGAATTGATCATAAATATCTATTCATAAAAAGCTCAGCATTTTTAAGTTTTTATACAACGAAAGTGATTTTTCACATAGGTCACAGAAACTTTTGTCTGGCCCACAACTGGATGAGCATTAACATGAATTTTTGCACATTCAAAATTAAAACTCTGTTCTTACGAACACTCAGACTTGAAATATCAAAATTTACTTTCTGCAAACGTTTATACCAGATATGATTGCTTGACAGTTTGCAGAGCTAATGTGAGAGTGTGAAACAAATTAATTTAAAAATTGAAATGAATATTCACAGAAGTTTTTACTTCACATTATTCATCCAGCTTTGTTTAATACAGAGGCCAAGGAACTAATGTGAATGGAGGCAAGAACAGAATACCAGTCTCCTTTCTTTTGCCCCAATCTTTTACAGTTTCTGGGCACAGCCTGCTACTCTCCAGTGCTGGTAGTCAGCAAACCTTCATTAGTAATAACATTTATATCAAAAAAGAAAGAAAGTAACTCCATTTTGCTTATCCCAAGGCACAAATGTGGGAAAAAAACGTGGCATTTCTTACCTGTAGAAACACTGTACCAGGGACAACCTCCCTTCCTGTGCTCAAGTCTATCTTCAGGATTGGTGCTAAAGCTGTGACACCACGCAACAGACATATGGAAGTGTTATTTGTTTCTCATTTACCAAACAGATAAGAATATGGAAATAGTTTCAGTCCATTTGTTTGATGAGCTTCCTAAGCCAGTAATAAACAAATCAATACAATTAGTTTTGGCTCATCATCATTAGAAACCTTCACTACTGGGATACAATTTAATTATACCTCTTGTTCCACAGCAAAGGAAAGCCTTTGAAAATGCACTACTTTGCCAACTATCAAACCAGGAGGGAGGAGCAAGAGGATACATCAGTGATGGAAGAGTTATTATCTAAGCGGGGTGTACAACATATAAAGCATATTGTGCAATACAATTTCCCTGATTGCGAGTCTAAAATATTCCTGCCATTAAGTGCTTACGAGCAGCCCAATGTGAAATCCAGCTGTAAAATGACTGTGTGTATGACATGCTTCATGTGAATGTTGCAATTAATACGGCATGCATCAATCACTCTTGGACTTGATTATAAACTGCACTAATCCTAATTGATTAATTAAGCTGCAAAGTTACATACAGTAATGTAGGTTAAAAAATCCCCACCCATATGTGCACTAATGTCCCAAAATACATTTTCATTGTGGAGATTAATGCTAATACTTTGCTCTCGGCGGTGCATCTAGAGTCTAACAAGAAGGGCTGCAACATGGATATCTCTGAAACTAGAAATTCTTCAGTACAGGAATGCAGCTAGCTATAACGGAGGTAAGGGAAATAAACATTCCTCAGGAATACTTTTGGGAGGAAAGAAGCAAGGGCTGAAATCTAAACTTGACTTTCCTGAACAAGTTCTGAACCACAGTTCTGCTGTGGCAATGCCTGCCACTGAGCAGTTCTCACCTCCAGGGGCGTGAGGGTGTGGGGGTGGGCACGGAGAACAGAAAATCTCAAGTTTTAGATGCGCAAAATGCACACTTAGCTTGGCAACTCTCCAACAGCATCAATCAATGCCCTCAAGACTTTAACCGGTATTTGCGCACCATCTCTCTGTGCCACAGTTGCAGTCACTCTTCTCTAAACCATGTCTGACAGGCTCAAAAGCGAAGATTCATCCAGAGATGGGGCAGCCGGGGTAGAACGGTGCCAACCTGTGTAAGGAGAAGGACCCAGACAGCCTGTAGCTGGAGATGAAAGAGCTACACAGGAGAGGAAGGAAATCTCTAGCGACCTCCCCATCGTGTCACCTTATCAAAGGCGAGGTTTGCCAGGCTTTTATTTGCCATGGTTTCAATCCTCCAGGGAAAATATCTTTGTGCAACTAAGGTGACTTGATACGTAAATAATGCAATTGGGATCACTCAGAAAACATTACATTCTCTGCGCATCCAGTGCAAAGCTCGCTATTGTATTTATAACAATACTTCTTTGGAGGACACATTTTAGATCGACTTGTAGGAACTTTTTACACAATCAATAAGCGTTATCTCCAGATTAATTGCTTGGATGTTTAAAAGCGTATTTCTGCTCGGTACCCAGCACTAGGTACTGGTAATCAATGCATTCCACTGTATAATTATCATCCTAATTTACCTCTTATTTTTGAACGTCAGTAAAAGGAAGAAAAAGCATGTTTTTAGAATACAGTAACTGCTGCATGTGTAATTTGAAAAATTGGGGTATATTTTAAGTTTCTACATGGAGACTTAAGATGCTAACTTCAGACAGCATTTTCAGGTATCTTGCTGTAAACAGACATCTAAAAATTACAGTAGGTTGTCTTAGCTGAAATTCAAGTAAGTATCATAATGGCAATATGAGCACTATAAGCCACTGAGATGTAGTTCATCTAGGGCTCTGCTTCCAAAGCATGTGACGTAGGTTTTTAGTTTCAGCTGGTCTCCAATGTCATCAGCAAGGGCCAATTCATCCTGGAAGGTAGGTATGAAAGGAAAATCGCCCTAAGGTTCCCCAGCAATGCCAAAGTGACACTGCCAATTCAGTATCCCAGCAGGACAGTCCCAGAATGAGCATCTGAAGATTTCCAGAAAATAACAGAATTTTTTAAAATCCTCTTATATAGGCCTGTACATTTTGCTTGGCAAAGTCTGCAAAAAATAATATGGTCTGTTTCATGTTTGTTTATGGTTACTTTTGTCATCAGGATGTAATGCAGTAATGTATTTTTGACTGCATAGATTTACACATATACGCATTTGCCCTCCCTTAACCTTTAACACTTTAGCTTCTCTTTCATCAGGTCCCTGGATCATAATCCAAAAGTAATGGCCTAATATCACTTACATTGTCATCTGAGTACAAAGTTACTAAACACAGCTGAGCTGATAAAAGGAAAGAAGCTACTACTGGTGAAATGTATTGACGGCTGAGCTCTGTAACAAATTTATCAGTCTCTTCTATCATGTATTATCACTAGTAACTGCTGTGGCAGACTGCAGAGGGCACTGTGTTGTTGGAGCTATTAAAAGACCATTTTTTTCTGAGGAAGTTTGCACCATTCGGAATGAAGTGTTCTGCTTTGCTGTATTGTCTTTTTAAGACCTTCCTCAGCCTCACAGGACATGACATTGGTTGCAAGGCAATAAAGCAAATTGCCCAAAAGGCTACAGTTAAGGTGAAAGAGATGTGAGCCTGGGGGAGGAAATGCGAATTCATTAGCACAGTCATGCCTGAAGAGCATGGGGAGATGAACCTTTGGCACAGCTCAAGGAGCTCTCAACAGGCCTGTGCCTGCCTCACTCATTGTCTCTGCTGAGAGTCCAGGGGAAAAGCCAGCAGGAACCTGAACGCAAATGACACTACAGCGAGAAAAGGAAAGTTAATCAAATATGGGCTGTTACATTAGAAACATAACAAGACCATTTTCCAGGATGTCCTCTCCTCTACAGCGCAGCAAACCATCCACAGAAATACAGGCAAACCTGATCCCAACATCTTTTTCTTTGACGGCAAGATCTTAGGGCTGTGAGATTTCACAATTTTACTGTAAGTTTTACAATATCTAACATTCTTTGAAGCCAGCTTTCTGGAATCAATTGACTAGATGAGAGGTGCCACTTTTGCTAAAACAGAAGAAATTTTCTAGCCATCATGATTTCAGACAACAGCTAGAAAACATAAACTCTGGAGGCCCAAGGACAAGAACACAAATTAATAGAACTTCATGTTTATCCTTCTGAAATCATCTCATCTTAGGAGGCTCTGCTCCAGCCTTGAACACTTGGGAATGATGGCATTGAGGCACTTACTGACACCTCAAACAAGCTCCTGTTCCTGGCCCAGAATCTACACAGGGATTCAGAGGAGAAGCCCCACACAGTATGCGCCAATGCCGATGCCACGACAAGTACACGTGCCATTTCCACAGAGATACCTCCTTGCAGTACCTGGTGTTTTTCCCAGCAGTACAGTTTCACTGCGCCAAAGAGCCGAAGTCCAAAAAGCAAGAAAACCATCACACTTCGGGACTTGAAGGTAAGGCAGCTGACTGAAGCTGTGACCTTGCATGCGAGTGAAAAAAATGTAAAGCTTGTTACTACGTGTCTAGAAACCCTTTCTGAAAAGAAAACAGAAGTGCATTTATTTCAGTGGTCATTCATTCAAAAGAGTGCACACATTTTGTGCTTTTATCTCAACATCTGATTATAGACATGCAAAACAATGTTTGATTCTGTCATCAAATGGGTAATTTTGTGGTTTGATTGTTTCTTTTAAAGCAGATGATAGCTGCAAACAGTGCAAAAGCAGGCTAAAAGCTCTAAATGCAAAAGCTTACCTATGTCTTTTCTATGGTGCATCACTATCTGACAGCTCATCACTGATCGGGTCATTCAGCTCCACAGCTACAATGTCTATTAGGATCTTGCAGTGAATTCTACTGTCTGATTGTTCTAACAGTTCTAAGAGGATAAAGCAGTATGGCCAAATTCTCTGTTTCTAGAATGCAGTCATGATAATGGGCCCATAACTCCTACAGCAACCGCTCAGCAACATTCAAATGCTGTAAAATACCATAGCTGTGAAATCTAACAGTCATAACTTTGAGATCCCTCAAAATTGCTCTGCTTTCCAAGATACAGTTAAACTTGTCTGGGAAATTTATGCCAATGGGGATCATACATGTGCATCTGCAGATGCTAGTTCAAAGGACAAGTCTTATGATTTCAGAACATATTCTTCTATTTTAATTGAACCCAGGATGTTGAAAGCGTGCTGTAAAACAGTCCTTTTCCAGTGTCATTATTTCCTCCAAAACCGAGGTTTGAGTGGTTGATTGTTATGGAAATGAATGAAAAATGTCAAGAGATTCTGAATTTCGAGTGTTCTGCTCCTGATACCAGATCAGACTGTATTGTAATATGTAATTAATGGTGTATCTGCCCAGTGTACTCAATTACACTACTTTTATAAGCTGAAATAAATATTTCTTGTATGTATACACCCAGATGGTTGACTTACATTAGCTGTATGACCTATAACTTTGAATATCTTTATAGGCAGTTAAAATCTCAAGCATACTGTTGTATCACCATACTTTCTTGAACTTAATATGATATTAATTCAGGAAGTCACTTACAAAGCATTTGAGATGAGATAAAATAAACAGTAAGAATTTCACCTAATCTAAAGATCCAGCAACATGGGAAAGCTCTGATTTTATATTCCTTCAGAAGAGAAAGTTTTTCACATAATCACTCAAAATTTTAATTTCTCTGCACAGAATGAAATTCCAAATGGTTTTTGACAGTCGTAACTCCTATGCAAACCTATTTCATTTTAGTGGCTGAGCGTCAATTCATACAGTAATGGAAAGCAAATCTTCAAAGTTGTCTCTCTCTTCCCTAGTGTTTAATACAAATCGATGACACAACGTAACCGCTATCACAACATCTCTCCTTGCAGATTATTTTCTTAGTTAGCTTCACACATTTAATCAACAATGCTAAGATACTAAAATCACTTTGCTGCCTCTTTTTCAGTTTATCAAGACTCACTCAATCTCCCTCCAACTTTCAGTAAGCATGTAAGTCAAATAATACTGGTTGAATGGCGATTGATTTGAGGGTAACAGTTATATGTGAAATAGCATATATTGTATTTAAATTTAGTGATCTAATTTAAGCAGCAGAATTTTTGAGTACATGCATCAGAGATGGCCCAGTACTTTATCTTTCAGTAGGTCTCCTGTTATGAACTGTAAACTTCACTCAACAAGCTCAGTAAAACATTTTATATATATAAGCTGACTCCTAATTGTGTGCTGACATTTGTAATAGTGCAACAATCCCACGGATCTTTCTATTTTATTTGGCAAAGTGCTCTTTACAATATCATTCGCTCTCTTTCTCTCTGGAGATATATAAAGGTTTAACTGGAGCTCCGGGATATGCTGCACATGGTCAGAGAATTCATCAAGAGCCAGCCAACCTCTTTATTACTCCTTCATTCCCTGGGTTTATGAAAAGGGCTGTTATTCAGTAGGCAGCACTCTCGCCTCTGTCCCGGTGCTGCTGGAGGGATGGCCCCGATTCCTCCCACACTTGCCCTGTTTTAAGTCTGCAGCAAGTCCAGTGAAATCATCAGTAAAACTGGTCTTTGTGAGAGGAAAATGCAGGCCTTTATCTTTCAGAGAGTAAGTGTTCTTTCTTACTGTAAAGTAAGCATTTTTTCTGTATTGAAGCTACCAAAAATGTCAGAGTGCATCTTGTGAGCCCAGAGACATTTCACTTTTACGACCAAATTCCAGTTTGAATAATTACAAAAGCCAGTTAAAAATACATTTTCAACATAAAGGGGCAACATTTTCATGAAAACATTTTCCTTTCATGCTGCATTTTCCCCACTGTGTCAAATGCACATTTGTTCTTTGCTTTCATTCTTAAATGTCTATATTCTGTTTAGCAGCCATTGCATTTCACCCCAGAGGTGGCTGCATTTCACAGTGGATAAAAGGGACTCTTTTATAAATAGTAAAGTTAATTATTTCATCTTATTTCTTCATTTCCACCAAGATTAGCTGTTATAAATAAATACATTTACAGTCATCAAATACTACTGCCTAATTTCCCATTAGATTCATTCTCTACACTTCTTTTCCATAAAATCAGACTCAGCTTTTTTATACAAAGAGGGCACATGATTTTTAATTCCACTAGGATTATGTCTTTGGGTCAAAGCATAATTGCCTACAATAAGTAGAAGCATAAGAAAGTGACTTGGAAATGGAGAGACAATATGCTGGACCTGTTTAAAAGACATCTGGTGCCCCAATTCACTGAGAGCGATGCTAAAGGGCATTTGGTTTCCCCTGCTATGTGAAAATCCAATTTCCTTTGAACTAGGGGGAAATCATATTTTTATTGATTAAAGGGAACGAAGAAAAGCAGACAGATACCCAATTTTGTGGGTATCACAGAGAGCATCTCTGGCCTTGTATATGGTGTACTACTGCCTTAAATAAAATACTGTTGGTCTTAATTTCTTTAGAGAGCAGCTAGATCTAGGGAACCAAGTGTGCATCTGTGGGAAGACCAACGAAGAAACAATTCTGAATCTCTACATTTAGAGTTAGCTTCAGGCTCTATTATCCCGTAAAGCTGCTTGGCAGGGAAGGTATGTAATTGTTTGTAAGGTAAGAAAGGGTCTCCGTTCCCCACCCTGACACCAGATGGAACTAATGAACTACAATTAAAGTAACATTTTCTCCTTTCACAGATGAACTGACAGACTGAAAACGACAGGGGATGTATGCTCAGTATTGCTCTGGAAAGGAGGTGCAAACAGAGCTGTTAAAATCCTGATAGTTGTGTGCTAGGTAACCTCTGCACCCCTCTCACCTGCTCTAAATTCTCCTGAGTTGCTGCAGCTACTTGCCAGTCCTTAAAGCACCACCAAGAAGCTCTTCTCAACGTCAGCATCCTCACAGTGGGTCCTGGACACACATCTTGCGCTGACTGTAGTGCTTTGCACAATTGACTTTCTGATCCCTCAAGGTTATTCACATGAGGGGAGTAAATGCCTTTTCAATCAGCTGCAGAGCAGTCATGAACAGCTGGAACAATGAAAGACAGCCTGCTAGAGCTGGATCCCCTCCATTCAACTATCCTTCCACCGTGGCAACTGGAGTTCCCACAAAAGCATAGGAAGGTGATGGAGATCCAGTATCCCTAACTACTATGGGGTGGCTCCAACCCAGCAATGGCTCCATACTGTGAGGGAGTGGGCAGTCGGGGGTCCTGGTCCTGCACGCAGAGAAGGCAGTGATGTCGGAGGATTTCTGTCACGGCTGTCTGGAGGCCCCAGCCTGGCCAGTGGGCAGACGCTTGTTAATATCTTTAGCACTGGTGAGAAGCAGGAAACATTTGGAATAGTGACATTCAGAGCTGAAATCTGTTCACGACAGATGGGGAAGTTAATTCACTTCTGGACGGCAGACGCCACAAAAGGTTAGTCACAGAGATGTAGATCTCAGCAGGCACTGTAAATACAGTCAAGCATCAGCTTAAGGCTTCTTACTTCTTTGTGAAGAGAGTTTCTTTTCTACCATTCCCTCCAGTGGGTTCACTGCTCTGCCCTCGGTCCCACATCCCACTGGGGAACAGGTAACACGTGAAGTGCTAGGTAGCATCCCATGACAGTCTACAGACAAGTGTGACCCAGCTGTAGCTCTATAGGTCCCACAGGGTAAGATTACAAGGTCAGGAGAGAATGTGCTACGGACAAAGCAAGCTCTGCCCACACTCGTCTTGCCAAATTATCAACCTATTGGTGTACTAAAGGCTTACAATGTGAGTTCCTAAACATGCACCCCTCAGTGCAGATACTTCAGTCATCAGTCTACCCATTACAAAGAAAAGCATTCCCCCAAACAAACACAATTAGGTTTTCCTCCTTCTCTTAAACAGGAAAACACAGATGTAGTGAAAAAATGGTCTGTGCCCAACCAATGCTCTACAAACTGAGAAGACCCAATGTTATTGTGCCAATGGGAGGAATGAATTTCAGAAGAAAAGGCAGTCAACTAAAACTGCCAACCATACTCACATACTTAAGACCACAGTACTGTTGGCTTGAATGTCCCAGCTGAGCTTAGTCACAGCAGAACAAGAACAAAGCAATTTCAGCCATTTCTAAACTCAATTGTTGCACTGGAAGGATTCCAGGTGACTTTGCTCAGTAGCCTCACTGCAGTGAGATATGTCAAGCCTTTTCTACATTCAAGTAAACTCCAATACACCCAGCATGTTTGCAGGACTTCTGAACAACAACTACAAGCTTCCCAATATTGCTCACTATAACCACATCTATGGAAAAATACTTAGCAGTTATTATTCTTACACTTGGAAAAGGCATTCCAGCTATTTGGTCAGACTTCTATGGATTTTTTGGTACCTCTCTCACTCACTTTTCCATGTCATTTTCTTCCTCTGTCCCAGCGTGGAATTCATTTTCAGACCCAGTTTTATGTTGCCAGAAATAAGTAATTCTTCAGAACCGGGATGGCAGCCAGACTGAAAAGAGCATGATATAGCAGCCGAACTTTCTGCTGTACTGTGAAAGAGACCACCTCTGCCGTGCCTTTACCAAAACCTTGAACTAAGCACACAGCATGCCAACTGCACATACCTGTTAGAAGATATTACACAAAACCAGAAGACATTTGACCACTATTTACCTAACCTTTCTTTGCCAATATAGAGTTAAGTGTCTAGGTCAGGCATCTAGACTCTCTCTAGTCAACAGAGAAGGAGCAGAAAATTTGCTTCATCTATCTTTAGACAACCCTTTCAGAATACTTTTCAGAGATGCTTACTGAAAGCTGCCAGAAGGGAGGTGAGGGAACTACCTAAACCATCCTCCACACTGCCAAAGCAACCCACTGAAAGTCTACCTGCATTAGGGATTTTACACCTTGACCTTTACACAATTTCAATGAAGCTCTCTATATTTTATATTTAATATGTTAAGAACACAACTTCAGTGAGTTAACTATTTTTAATGCAAGCCTTTGGTTTTCACTGGGTTGGGAGCTCTTGCCTGAAGCAGCTATCCCCTTTTACATTAGCATTCTGTGTCAAGAAGCTGCACTCTATGACATTAAGGGTCTAAAAGTTTTAGGACTGTATTCTGTAGCACTAAAATCAAAGAGTCCAAATCAATGCTACAGATCACAGAATGCATCACTGGGAGTTTCTCACCATTAAAAAAACATGTCTCATGATCTACGTCGTAAATACACACACAATCAATTTTTAAAACATATATTGCTCTGAGTGCGTAGTGATGGTAATGGCAATGGCAAGGATGTCACTATTCCTGCCCAAATGTCTCCCCTGAGTGAAAAATGTTTTATTGAACTGATATGTGAAACTACCAACACAGTTGTTACAGATACATACAGTTTGTTAGTTACAGCCAGACTCTTTTGTAGAACTGATGACTAAAGTTATGGCCACTAATAATGCTAAAAACTGATTCTATAAGGCCAGTACTTCTACAATCCATAATGGTGCAGATTACATGATGAGATACAACTTCTCTTCATATAATTCACACAGAGGCTTATAAATACATTTTTCTCTGATAGATAAGGTCAGCAGAATCCTAACATTTCCCTAAAAAACTATTGAAACAACTGGGAAAATCAAGCTATTGTATTAGCCTTGATATTACATGAGTGATTAGAGATGATTTTTTAGGAATCAGATAAGAAAGCAGAAAAGCAAAACCAACCCACACACCAGTCTGAATGAAAGCGTTTTGACTTTCCCTGTTCTGCTACCATGCACAGGAACACAAGAAATGAAAGCACCTATTAAGCACAAGGTGGGAAAGGCTTCTGACTGGACTACTCAGCATCCAAAGGGCATGAAATCAAGAAGTAAAAAGAGTCTGAACTTTCTGCATGCATCTGCAGCCCAAAGGTACCGCTCAGTGCTAGGCTGATACGTCTTCTTAAACTGTAACATCGTAAGGTAATTTGGAGTTCAATTTTACTTTAAATAGAGAGGGGTCTCCTAGGAATTAGAAGAATCAATTACTGCATATTAGACAGAGCAGATATAACTTTTGTGTGAGCCTTTAATTTTAAACCAATAAATTTGGTCCTCAGTAGAAAAGTACACACTTTGTAACTTTGACTTTAAACAGTATTTTCTCTGTAGTTTTTCAACTGAGATTCTCTGTATCACATTGCCTTCCTATCCACTCCTTTCAGTTCATTGCTTTTGTACATCAGAGACTGAGTTGTTACACTTTTGAGTCTTTCACCTTTAAAGCAACTATTGAACTGTATACATTGCTATTGTAGATTTCTTCAAAATGTTTAAAAATATTACTAAACAATAAATCTCTACATCAGTTTGTTATACCGGTCTTTTACCCCAAAGACTTAAGGTCAAATCTAGATTAGACAAATTGATGTAACCTGATGGTTTCATCAGTCTGTGGCAGTGCCTCATGCACATAGTAGAAGACCAGTTTTACGTTATTTGGACCAGCAGTCTTTGCTTAGGAGAGAAGCCAAAGCCTGAGACAGCAGTGTCACAGTGAACTGGGTCTGAACCAAACACATAGAACTGGAAAGGTTTTACCAGGTTCTGGTGTATGATGTTAGTCCGTCGCTTTCATGGGCACTCAAATTATTCAAGCTATTTACACATAAGCTAAGATTTACAGAGAAGGATACAACTTGTCAAAGCGGATCAGGAATCTGATCCCAGTTTACAGTGACAGACAGTCATTAGTACAAGATGGCCGACTGCATGGAGGATGGATTGTTGTCTGTAGTGGCAAAAGGCAGGGAATATTCATATCACAAAATTACCATGCCTCCCAAAGTAGCTTTTGTGATAGCCTGAAAAGGAACGAATAGGCAGAGAGACAAAGGCATTAGAAACAATGTTTTCTGCTTAAAACATAGTACCTAGGTATTTAAATGCATCATTCTGCTGTGATGTTGCAGTATCTCACTTTTAGACATGGACAGGATACAGTGCAAAACCTTGATCTTCAGTATATTCCCAGCATACCCGTCTTTTATTTACTACCACTAGCATTTCATAATACCGAGATACCTGAAACACCAACAATCATGCACAACTTCATGTTTAGGAAAACCAGCACAAGATATTTAGACAAATGTTACCAGAAAATCTCTGCTTCTTCAAATAATGAAAACGTGCTACAGTCGTGTTCCCAATTCTGCTTTCCAGATATTTCATGGGAATTCCATATACTCCAGTAGAAGGGAAAAAAAAATCAAGATGCCTAAATTAGTCTGGGAGCTGTTTCATTTTCAGACATAATACAGGCTATTTGGTCAAGGAGGTGCTTTGGAAAATGTTTTTCCCTATATTTGTTCCATGTCCCCTGACTATAAACAGTAGTTACTGATGATCAAGCAATGTAAATGGAGTAAAACACTGGTAAAACTTAGCTGCCAGCTCCCACATTTCCTAGAACTAATTGAAACATCCTTGTGGCTCACTTTGAAGAGAGAAACCAGCTCCCGATGCAGCACCCCTTGCAGCAATCCTGTCGTGAACAGCAGTGCAACACAGCGTCTGACCTCTGGACTTTGGTGGGGGATGTGCAGGTTGAAAACCAGATTAAAGATCTGCTGATCTGAGCAGGCTTGGATTTACAGGGATTTGGTGGCAGAGAGGAGAGGGGAAGAAGGTGGTAATGGCTGCCTGAGAAATCTGTAACACTGTTCAATTCACAGTGCAGGTGAAGGGAAATCTGCAGCACACAGCAGCATGGCTTCTCTACCTCCCCTGAAGTGAAACTTTGCATCAGGTTCTGTCAACGCTATCCGGATGCCACCGCAAAGGCATCTGAGCTCACAGCTGACCATGTTGAGAAAGAAGAATAGCAGCATACTGTGGGCTATTTTCATCAGGTTTTCTTCAGCCAATTTCATTCCTCTCATGCTATAAGATCACTCACAGCCGCTCAGAAATGCCTAATGAAAAGAGAAATAGTGTATCTGATTCCAGTCATTCTGTTCTAAAGGAATTAATCGGAGTCATCATTACCTTAAACGCTTCCATTCAGAGTGGGTTTTATGATGAGCTCAAGAAGAGTAAATGCTGTTTCAAACAGGTACCTCTATATATTAAATCAAACAAATGAATGATAAAGTGCTGGCACTTTTTGGCTGTAATCCTGTTACTGCTTAGAGCCATTTCTAATGCAAATGAAGAATGATGTAGCAGAGCTATTTAGCAATTTTCTTTGATGGGCAGTGCTGACTGCTGGAAAGTGGCAGCAATGCAACTGCTCAGACGTGGAGTGCTCCAATATGTCTTGTAAGATTCCTTCCCAAATCTAATGATCACCCATCCCTCCTGCAATGTGTGGTCTCGAAACAAGGCTCAGCTGAGCAACACAAGCCTACCATCACACAGAGGCCAAGACACAAGAGCTGGGTCTAGGCATACAGAATTTCAGGAAATGTGCAATTTCTAGTGAATTCACTTAGGAAGTTCCTCTTCTATCTGTTTATAAAAATGCATTTGATAAGGATTTGGTCATCACTTGGTCATCCAGGACTCCCCACCGTGGGAGGGAGCATGAACTTACATGGGCAAGAATACACACTTGTGCTTTCTGAATGTCAGGGCAGTGCATCCAGAGCCATCTGGGAACCCTGACTGAAGGGCATCTGCAGAGCTCTGCCTTAGACTTGCAGGATGATACCTGTGCACAACTTAGCAAATGAAACCCTGCATGAGTTTTACAGTCAGGAAAATGGGGAAATTAAAGCTGATTTAATGTCCTGCAGTGCTTTAAGGTCTGTGGATGATATGCATTATGAAATACTAAATATTACTAATGAAATCTAACTGGAGGAAGAATAGTGGCTTCAGCCTTGGGAAGGAAGGTGGGCTTGGGAACTGTATCTCTGTCTAATAAAACATTGCGTAAGGCCAGTAGGAGGCTGTCATCAAGTAAGAGCATATGTATGAAATGTGGTAGATTATATGTCTGCTGTAAATTCAAGCACAGAAAACTTCTTCATAGACTTCAAACTGCCTAGACAATATGAAATGGTGCATAAACATAAGCTTCACAATGGAATAGCACAGGCTCTTTTCAGGGAAAAGAACGAGCCACATCTAATGTCAGTTTCTTGGGCTTCTTTGATGTTTGTGTCTCATGAACTTGGGACATGGCTCTGACTGGAAACCCCAAGCTACCAAGATACAACACTGCTGGCTGTAGCCCCGATCCCAGACATTCAGACCCAATAACACAACATCAGAAGAGGCAAAGTGTTACAGAGAGGTAGCCAGGAAGAAAGACCAGATGCCCATGCCTTCACTAGCCACCCCCAAAACAGAGAACAGCCATCCTGCTAACAGTATCACAAAGCAGACATAGTCCGTCGTAGGGTGTGCAGCTGGGGGCACTCAGAGACAGACCCAAACAGAATCACAGAATCACAGAATGGTAGGGGTTGCAAGGGACCTCTGTGGGTCATCTAGTCCAACCCTCCTGCCGAAGCAGGGTTGCCTACAGCACAGGACCGCGTCCAGGTGGGTCTTGAATCTCCAGAGAAGGAGACTCCACAACCTCCCTGGACAGCCTGTTCCAGTGCTCCATCACCCTCAGAGCGAAGAAGTTCTTCCTCATGTTCAGACGGAACTTCCTGTGCCTCAGTTTGTGCCCATTGCCCCTTGTCCTGTCACTGGGCACCACTGAAATGAGTCTGGCCCCATCCTCCTGACACCCACCCTTCAGATATTTGTAAGCATTTATTAGGTCCCCTCGCAGCCTTCTCTTCTTCAGGCTGAACAAGCCCAGCTCCCTTAGCCTCTACTCGTAGGAGAGA
>Ga0065711_1000494_pt1 | contig 68599 bp, 21 predicted proteins | sample Hoacrofraction12_FD_59098 | JGI IMG/M metagenome (GOLD analysis project Ga0065711, IMG submission 59098) | Hoatzin crop microbial communities from Cojedes, Venezuela - Epithelial fraction 12 v2 (version 2) | ecosystem: Host-associated > Birds > Digestive system > Esophagus > Crop | place...
ACAAGGTTGCACGGCATATGACTGAGTTTGTGTCTTAATCTCGTCTCCTGGGATCGCATCGAAACCTCCCCGATATCGGATCGGGACAAAGACAGAGAGCGATAAGCATTTCTTCATCTGCTGTTCTCAAAGGATGTGTCATATGCAGTGTCAGGAGCAGCACAGCCCATTCTCCCAGATGACAATGCTAATACCATGTCTTCCTGAACACATTTTACAACAGAAAGAAACCTACAACTTAAACCCTTCCCTCCTCTTTTTTCCCCTCTTTTTTCCTGGTGGACATTCTAAGTGGTCTTCAGCCCACTTTATTATCAGTTGTTCTCACATCTTACCTGCCTGGTAGTGACACCGAGCAATTCTGTTCTCCCTGAAGCAATGACATTGGTAACTAAGGTCCAAACAGGCTACTATTATGCTTTTAAAATAAAGTAATAAAACCCAAATCTGACTTTTGCCTAACATTTATCACCATTACCTGGGAAGGTCAAATTCTCTGCATGTTTCCATGCTGTTTTTTTATCACCCCGAGTTCAGTACAGGATGATTTTCAAACATCCCCTTCTGTTAAAGTTTCAAGCATTTCAAAACTATTTTCAAAGGTATATCTAATTCTTTAACATCACTGCAACCAGCATTATGAAATGAAGTAGGTGTGTTGCAAGTATGTTGTAGGATTTCTTAGGCTAAGAAACTGGTCATCGTCAAGAATATATATTCCCTGCTTGAAATAATCAATTTGGTTTTTTCTGCATTGCAAATAAAAGATATATAAAGATATTCCTATCAAAAAATCTTGCAGTCCAAAACATTTGCATACAAATCCAAAAAGCAGTGAACATCTACTTTAATTTAACAAATAATATACACTCTTCATAATATTACTAAATATTTTTTCTATATTAATTTCTGACACACAGTTGAAATTTCAAAGGAAAGTTTATAGAAGTTATGTATGAATCTGAAAGCTTCACAGTGTCTCTGCAGTTATAATGCTTTGAATTAGATTACATTTATTTTCGAATTGTATAATAGCAGCCTATCATTCTCATAAAGCAAGCAATCTCTATCAGCTACCCAGCAAAAAACTTGAACCTTGTCACAGAAACATGGAATCACAGAATGCTTTGGTTTGGAAGGGACCTTTAGAGGCCATCTAGCCCAACCCCCCTGCAGCAAGAAGGGGCATCTACCACAAAATCAGGTTGCTCAGAGCCCCATCAAACCTGACTTTGAACGTTTCTGTGGGTGGGGTCTCCATTACCTCTCTAGGCAACCTGCTTAAATGTTTTATGATCCTCATTGTAAAAAATTTCTTCCTTATATCCAGTCTAAATCTACCCTCCTTTAGATTAAAACCATTACCCCTTGTCCTATTGCTACAGGCCCTGCAAAAAAGTCTGTCCTTATCTTTCTTATAAGCCCCCTTTAACTACTGAAAGGATGTGACAGGGTCTCCCCAGAGCATTCTCTTCTCCAGGCTGAACAACCCCAACTCTCTCAGCGTGTCCTCACAGGAGAGGTGTTCCATCCCTTGGATCATTTTTGTGGCCCTTCCCTGGAGCCGCTCCAACAGGTCCGTGTCTTTCCTGTGCTGAGGGCTCCAGAGTTGGATGCAGGACTCCAGGTGAGGTCTCATCAAAGTGGAATAGAGGGGCAAAATCACCTCCCTCGACCTGCTGGCCATGTTTCTTTTGATTCAGCCCAGCATATGGTTGGCCTTCTGGGCTGCCAGCGCACGTTGCCGGGTCATGTCCACCTTTTTATCCAGCAGTATCCCCAAGTCCTTCTTGGCAGGGCTGCTCTCAATCACATCATCCCCCAGCCTGTAGTGATAGCATCGGTTGCCCCACCCAGGTGCAGGACCTTGGACTTGGCCTTCTTGAACCTCATGAGTTTCACCCAGGCCCACTTCTCAAGCTTGTCCAGGTCCTTCGTGGTGGCGTCCCGTCCTTCTGGCATGTCGACTGCACCATGCAGCTTAGTGTTATCTGCAAACTTGCTGAGGGTATACATTTTATGTCTTAGATATCAGGGAGGTGTTCTCAGAAAGAGAATGTCTCAATATTGTATCATCAGTATACGGAAGAACAAAAAAAACCCCCAAACCTCATAACAATCTGATTTAATTTGAGCTAACAAAATTGTCATACTTCTACTGAAGTTCAGAAAGTAATAAGAAACAGAAAAATCTCTAGAAGCATATCACAAATAACTATACACCTAATTGGGAATTTTCCTCAAATACAGCTGGTTGGACAGTAAAAAAACAAGGAAAGTTGCTGTCTTGTCTCAGTTAAACACACTTTGTTCATTATAGATTGTAGTAAAAAAGTAAAAGCAGTGATAGAGTTTGAAGATCATTCAAGCCCTTGCTCCAGCAGAGTGTTGTTTGATTAAGAAAAGCTCTACCAACAAGTATTCTTTTTCGAAGAAAACTGACACTTAATATAACCTCTTGTAGAAAAGTGATTGTAAGGGTTATGTATTTCAGATGTTTACTGAAAACTTTTAAAATGTTACAAAACTGATTTTCAACAGAATGTATTTGGTAAAGATAAAACAAAAACCTCCTTCCAATATAATAAAGAATTTCAAAAAAATACACTTAAAATTCGAAGTGCTGCTGTTACAGGGACTGGGTAATGAACGTAGAAACTGAGAAGTCCACATTATGATTTCCTCATTCAAGTCTTTCAAAACAAGAGAAAGAAAAGTATTGCCCTAAGGGAAAAGATATATGAGGTTTATAAAATGATCTGCAAACTAAAAATGTATTTAAAATGGCCATATTATAAATGAAGTTATCTTAAGAAATATTAATACTCTTAATCACATTCAGATCAAGTCAGTCTTCACAGGCCTATTTTTTTGATAGGGTACTATTCAGCTTAAGGATGAAAGTCGGGTTGTAACTATGAGAAGTAAGGTTTCTAATCATAACTCAAAATGCTGGATAAGGAAAATCACAATAGTATTGTGCTTTTCTACTAGATAGAAATCCAAGCTTTAGCTGACAATAGTTATGACAACAAATTATTTTAATCTTCTTGAATTGTAATTTTACTATCCTCAGATAAAGAAAACAATGTACTAAGTCTACTTCAGTACAGGCAGATGATGCATTCATACAAAGAGATTTGGCCTAACATTTTTGTCTGATACATATCACACAATATGAGTGAGCTGCATCTTGCCAGCCAACGCTCTTCACGGTTCACTAATGGCTTCTCGGCAAGAAGTTCGGAAAATTTTACATATTAATATCGGTTAACTTTGTTTATTCTTTCTGTTATCGTTTCCCAGAAATGTCAATGTGCATTGCATTGTGAAGACTTTCTGATTGTTAACAAGTGAGTAGCTGATTCTGATCACTAACAGGACGATGGTCTTGAGAATAGCACCTCTGTCTGTTTTTCTGGATAGCTGAAAAAACACTCATGCATAAATGATGGATGTGCCATACAATAGCTGGTGTGCAATTCATCCTTCTCCTGAAAAAATAAAAGAAGGTTCCAGGCAGCATAATAGACATGGTGTCCATCATTACGACATGCATCACTAAATCCCTCTGATAATCAAAATTCACAATTGAGACAAAATGATACGGAGTTATTACAGAAGGCTGTTCCAGATTGTAGTATATCGTTATTACTTCTTGAAGTTGTAATGACTAATCAAACGTATTTCACAGAGTTGTTCTCTTCAGCATATTTCACAGTTAATTATGAACACTTGTGTTCTAACATCTCTTTGCTTCTTGTTTATCAAGGTAATCTTCTTGCTATTGGGGAGAATATGAAGAAAATGAGGAACTATTTATTGAAAATAAGAATAATTTCTCAACACTTGCCATAATCTTTAAATGTCATATTGATAGCTGTAGACAATGAAATTCCAGGAACATTGTCACTTTCTACCTCTCTTGTTAACAAACTGCAGAAGGAAACATGATACCCTCAGTAACTGTTCATGTTTCTGGATCACTCTCTTCATTCTTGCTCACTAAAAGCAATGTAAGTATATAATGAAGTATGATCTGTTCAAGGTCCTTTCTGCATATCAGAAATCCCAAAGCATCATTAATTGGAATGAACAGAGCATCTGGTTGCTTGTGATTTTATAGTTTCAGTGTATTGGATATTTAATTAAAATAAACACCCTCCCTCCCTCTCTCGTAGGAGAATTAGCTCATTATAATTTTCAAAAGTGAGAATCAGTCCTCCAGCAAACAGTAATATTTGGGAAGGAACAGAAGTCTGGGTGAATAAAGCAGCCTGTCTTCTGTATGTTCTGCGTTTGTCCCTCGGTGTTAGAAGACATTTCTACTGCTCATTCATCATAACCTTGAGGTAGGAGTCTTTGATGTCCTCTTTAAAATGAAGTTAGTTTACAATCCTTTTTTTTAATAAATGTTCTGTCATGGTTCTTTTGGATCCTCTAGTTAAGTACACAGAACACCACATGATTCTGCCAAAGTTAATTAGTTATTATGTACCTAATTAGTAAATGTTAGTAAACCTGATAACCTTACAGTGTCTTACAGCCATAACAACTTAGTGAGTCCCTGGGTATTCTCTATTCATCTCCATCATGATGTTAATATCCTGTCTCATTTGGGGGCCTGCATACATGTAGTCCAGCTACATGTGATATGAGATCTCCAAATGCTTACTCATATGTATGGTTTTTACATGGCCAGGTGGAGATGACTCAGAGCATAATTCTATCAAATCCCTTGCTGTTCATGTGAGCTGTACATGCATTTTTATGTCAGTTTTTGCTTCTTCAGCTGGCATCCCAGAGCGTCCTTTTCCTTTGTTCAGGAGTGCCAGGACTCCTGAATATCAGGCAATACCAGAGAGTTGAGGAACTGAGATGTCTTTGTCCCCACAGACTCATATGTCAGCCAAACCTGCACTTTTGACCTTGAGAGGTGGATGGGGGAGCAGATGGTCACATTTGTAAGCCTGTTTCTCAGATTTCATCTGGTATAGCCCACGTAGCCAAGCATAATAGTCTGCATCCAGCTTGCTATCATTTGAAACACTGGAAAGTTACACACCTAACCTGTCACATTTTCTTCTTCCATCTCACTGAGCCATGTATTAAACAGACACATACGAGATCTGTTTGCCTTTACTGATATCAAACAAACATGAAAAGGCTGTTCAGATAGAAGAGATGCAATACAATATAAAGTGCAATGGTTTCCATGGTTTTGATCACTTTTGATTGCACTGATATGAACATGACAGGAACTCTGTCATTCTCACTCAGATTTGATACAATAAGTAAAGCACAGCATAGCTACACATTTTTGTCTTGCCCAAGGCTTCCATGAAATATTCATAGGTTCATAAGGTTCACAAGTCATGTTCACAAGTCATGGTGACCATTGTCATCCTTTTTTTTATTCTCACCAGAACACACTCTACAGCATTTTTCTGGGATTTAGGTACCTTACATTCTATCAGAAGAAACTTGAAAATCCACCAGCCTGTCCACAAATCTGTTCAGATAGATCTCTGTCCATATCTCATTTTGAAAATGTTTTACATGGCATAGAAATTTTAAACATTTATTTGAACATTTATTCATGACTGGTCTCTATAGTTGGGTCATTTTTTTTCTGTTTTCCAGTGGATATGATGTTTTTTTCCATGCTCTGCACATACTGTATCTATCTAGGTACCTGACTTGGGTTGTAACTTCCTGTAAGCAGTAGTGCCTTAAAAGTTAAGCTGATCTTAGCTCTGCATTGCTACATTATTTGCTCTTTATGGACTGACGCTTTAATTGAGTTATAAAGAGAGAACAGGGAAAATAATTATGAAGTCATGAATGAGCATTGTTCAGAGCTGATGTAAAAGTCAGAACAGACAGAACTTTTGTTGATTGGTGACAATGAGTTAAATACAAAAAACATCACCCAAAATTTAATGTACACAATTTCTGAGATATCAATGGTTTAGTAAGATTTACATGTTACACTTCTCTGACTTTCTCTGCTCTGTCACAGCACCAGTCAGGAATAGCATTAGGAAGAGAGAATCAAACACAATTTTAACAGTATTTTAAACCTGACTAGAGCCTAAGTGAAATGTGAATCATGACATATTGGCAGTTCTTTTTATTGCACATGGTTGTATGCAAATGTATATACATGCATATGTACTCTCAGGTGTTTGAATATACACATACATATTAAAAATATGTATATGTTCTAAAAATACATACTTCCATATAAATATATACATCTAAACACTGGTATTTTTATGGTGGTCTCACCAGAGCAGAGTAGAGGGGCAGAATCACCTCCCTCAACCTGCTGGCTACACTGCTTTTGATGCAGTTGAATTTTCCTTTTGAAATTCGATTCAAATGAAAGGGTTAAGCACTGTCATTGTAAAACTATACACAGAGATTTCCTGGGACATCAACCCAAGAGAGGTGATTCTAGGCCACACATCTTTTCAGACAACAATGAAGGGCACTACTTTATGTTATAGGATGCTCTACCCTCAACATCACCTACAGCAGGTACTTGTAAGTTAATATTATGGTCAATTAAGTAAATGAATGCAAATTATATGACATATGGGTCTGGCAGAAGTCTGGTTAGAATGCATGATTGGTCATAGAGCAACACAGAGTTAGCTAGAGAATTAATTCCAGTTAGGTGTAATCTTATAACTCTGCTAGTTTCTCAGTTCAGGGTCTCACAGCTTGTACGAGATTTATCAGACATACAGTAGCAACTACCAAAGTATGAGAAAAGAATAAATTCAGATGTTCACACTATGTTAGGTCTGCTGTAACAGTAGGAGCCCCTCTCGGTAGAAACTACACAGCAAGTGTTTCTCTGGTTGCAGGCACAGTAACTGACTCTGTACCATAGTCAATTTGCTGCTACCTCCTAGGTAGTACCTCCTTTGGGTAATCCAAGCACCAAACACCACCAGAAAATCAATCATTAATGACTTTTTTCAAAGGAAGACTTCCTTCCTTTATAGCAGAGGAAAAAAGAGGTAAAAGCAAATCTCTTTTAGCCCATCACTAGGGAAAAAACACAAATTCTGGTATCATAATCACCTGGGAAGCACTATCAAAACATACTCTGTAGAATTACAGTCTCTGCCCTGGAAAGTTCTTATTCCTTTTCTCTCTGACAGACTTTTACCACCAGATTTTCTCCTGTCCTTCACTGCATTCCACAGTTAACAGTATGATACTATATTACTTAGTTACAGTGTTAGTAAGAAGGGGCTTGATGCTGTTGCAAGTATAATCAATATTAAAACACTTAGTTAATTAGTTGGGTGAACTGCTATGGTCTTAACTATAGAAAGTCCGTAGTACTTCAAAGAATTACTTCATATCTCCCTGTCCTTGTTAAGAATTGGAATGTCTGTTTTGTCTACAGACTTGACTGATAGTGTCTTAGTGTACTCGTATGTACCACTTATGTTATAGAGGAACTTAAAATGAGCTTCACTACATCAGATGAAAGGCCTATGAAACACAGTATCCATTTTTGATGATAGCAGCAAATAGTAGAATCTTGCAGAAGATATTAGGAATCGAGCAAGCAGGTAGTAATACTTGTCATCAACAGCATCCTGGGCTACAACCATCTGCAGTTCAAAGATTTCTTAAATCATAGGTCGTGTTCTTGTAATTAGAGATCTGTCATGGATTTTCTTCAGTGTATTTGCTCAGCTGCTTTTTCAAGTCTTGAAAACAAGGCACACACGATGTCCTGCAGGAAGGAGTTCCTTGCCTTACCTACACGTAGAGACAATAACTGTTTTATTTTGCTGGTTTTGAATTTATCTCCTGCTAGTTTTATTTTATGTTTCTATCTTTATTACACTTAAATAAATGAGACTGTGTCATGTTCATGTGAGGCTATTAATCATTTTGGCTGTACTAGAATCAGGATCACACCCACGGTGTGTTTGAAAAATACGTGATTAATTGCAACATGATTTGGACTCAGAAATACCCATCTAAGTACAAAGCACTGCAAGAAATATGCACATCATTTGACAGTAAATCAATGTTAAATCTTGATATCTTTGATACCATTAGACATCAGTCTCATTTTTTCCCCATTTCATACTTCACTTACCAGGTCTTCTGTTTTCTCCCCTATTAAACTGGCTTCACTACAACCACCTGATGGATTTGCTATCCTTACTCCTGATGATAGTGCCATCTTCTGATGCCAGCATTGCTTTTGTGAAGGGGATTAATATACATGAGGGTCTGTTTGTCTTTTCACTGTGAAACTACTGAAACAGCTATCCGTCACTGATAGTTGTCTCATATGTTCTAAATGAAGGTTGCTTTGGGTAGACCAATGCCTCAGTTACGCTGCAGAGGCAGTCAAATGATACACAGCCTATTCTAGGAACTGCATTACAATATAAATTCCTGATTAACTGTGTACAGTTCTGTCTCTCTTCCTCAAAAATTGATTCTAATCAGTGATAACTGTCCCCTGCCTTTACTAGAAACCTGTGAATTATTCGCATATGCCTTTTGTCCAAGGGTCTTCCTTTACATTAATAAAGTGAACCTGAAGAAAGATGTATAGTGCTCTCACGCAGCAATGCTTTCTGCATTGGGTTTACTAAGCCCTCTTTAGCTCAGGAACTGTTCCTGCTGAACAGGTTCTGAATTGTGTGCTTGTTGTGGTTTTTTTGCTTTTGGTGTTGTTTGGGTGTTTTTTTCCTAAAATGTCTATTTTGCTTACAAAGACTAGGGTTTTCTTGCCGTCAAAATAGAAAATTTTCTGGCTCCATGATTCTGAAGCTCATTTTCAGTATTTTTTTCTCTGCTACTATTTTTCAAGCATGCTATCCTTTGCTTTATGCTAATATTGTCCCATTTGTTAATTCAGCAGTGCTAGTGAGCAATATGTTGAAGTTGAGTAAAACTGTGCAGACCTGAGAGTAAATCTTGGTTTAAGCTGGTAAACAAAGGAAGAGGTCAGCGCAAGAAGTTAATCAAGGTCTTATTTCTAACCCAGAGTCAGTCTGTTACACTCTTGGGACCCAATTTGCCTATGTAGCCAGCTTGTCACAAATTCTTATTGCAGACAGAGCTCTGCCAAAGGAGACTACTTCCAGCATTAAGCTCCAGGGTAGTACCTAAGAGCAAGTGTGAATATGAAGGTAATATCTGCTTCCAAAGCTAGTCCTTTGCTGTCTCCACTCCACAGCTTCTTAGAAAGAGAACTCAGGGTGTAGTAGGAGTCGTCACACAGACAGGTCTTCTTATTTCCCTGTAAATGTACCACAGGCCTCTTAACCTAATGAATAAATGACTGGCACTCATACTGTACATCTCCTGAGGGGCAGGAGAATGCAGTCACTAGGAGAAGGATGGCCAGCTCTGCTTTCTGCTTGTAGCAGTCAGGTTCTCAGACAGGTACAGATCCCATTTTATATTCAAATGAACACATTTGGAGCGTAATCTAACTACACCTTGCCAGTAGTCCTGAGCTTCATTATCTCCAGACACTGAGAAAAATACTATGTCTCTGAAAGATATACTACTCTCTATGGTACAGAACAGTGATTATGCATTGGCACTGTCCAATTCAGATGGCATCAAAGTATTTTCTTTTCCTTATACCTCAAACCTCACAGGAGGCAGTTAGGGAAGGAAAGAGGAGCTCTGTGCACTCTCTTTGCTTCTTCCTCCATATAGTGCCAGTAATTTAGTTACCACAAAATCTATTTCATTAAAATTAAACTAAAAATTTCACTGAGAATTTTGTGTTCAGTTGTATTTCATTTCTGGCATTTGATTCTTTGTATTTGTAATATAACCATCCTCCCATTTTCACAGTTTAGTTCTTGATTTTGTTATAAAACTAATTTCCTGTATGTTCATAAATTTGCTGAAATTTCCTATGCCTGGGATTTTTCTCTGCCTGAAATTCCTTTGAACACTTGAATCTTAGAATTGGTCTCATTGAGAAGTACTAACTCTCCAGTTCTTTGTAGCAGACAGATGATTTCTCAGGCATTACTCACAAAAATAAATAGTACAAAGTAAAGCACAGAAGAATTTCAGTCACGGTAGAATAGATGTAGCCACTGTGTTGGACTGTACCAGCTGAATTCTCTGCAAAGTTAGGAGGTCTCAGGTCCTCCAAACAGGAAACTGATTAGTTACTCAGATTTTTCTTCCTTGCTGGTGAGATAGTTCTGTTTAATCAAATATGCTTCTGGAATGGTCAGGACTCATACGAGTGAGGTTACTTACCAGTATATATACATATACCTTCAAAATTTGATTCCAAAGCAGGACTTGCTTTGACTTCTGAGTCTAAACATGTTTGGAACAATTTTCACAGAATCATAGAATATCTCAAGTTGGAAGGGACCCATAGCATCCAACTCCCTGCTCCTTGCAGCACTACCTAAAATTAAACCATATGACTAAGAGCATTGTCCAGGTACTCCTTGAACTCTGACAGGCTTGGTGCCATGACCACTTCCCCGGGAAGCCTGTTTCAGTGACCAACAACCCTCCCAGTGAAGAACCTTTTCCTAATATCCAATCTGAAGTTCTCCTGACGCAGCTTAATTCCATTTCCTTGGGTCCTGTCACTGGTCAACAGAGAGAGGAGATCAGCGCCTCCCCCACCGCTGCCCCCCTTGAGGAAGTTGTAGACTGCAATGAGGTCATCTCTCAACCTTCTCTTCTCCGAGCTGAAGAAGCCAGGTGACCTCAGTAAAGTACAAATACATGTCTGAAAATGCCCCTACAGGCTGGCAAGTTGCAAACATTTGTCTTGGTTTACCTGTTTACCTCTGAGACATTTAGTTGGGTGGTAGATTTCAGCAGCTAACTGTTACAGAGATCCCTTCCTTACTGCTGCTTCCCATACTGCTTCTTTGCATGACTAGACTCATGAAGGCAGGGAGAGAGAGGCCACAGATCACCCAGCGTCACTAGAAATTAGACAGTTATTTGGAAGTTAAGGGAAATAATAGAACATTTTTTATACTATTCAAATACTGACAATGTAGCATACAGGCTTATAATAGAGACAGAAGGAAGTCCTCCATGACACATCACAGAGGATCAGTCATCTTTGTGATCGAGCTCTTACTAGAGCAATATACTAGAAAAAATATGCTAAGCATACCACATGAAATAAGGATACATGCAATCATTTCCATGTAATTAAAAACTGTTCTATACTGCCAAAGAGCATAGAAAGACAACTAGTCCAAGCTGAATAAAGCATCCCCCATGAAATTTGAATGAACTTAGCACATATATAAATATTTTTCTAATCTGTAATTTAAGTATATCTTTTCAAAATATTAATTTCTAAAAATGGATTGCAAAAACTTCCTGGTTTTTACCCCAAAAATTTGGCACTCATTTGCTTTAAATATTTGCTATTATTCATTTCCTTGTGAGTTATCAAGAACACCAGTGACACTAAGTTAATTAAGCTAGATCAATAATTTTACAAAGAATTGCTAGAGCTAACAATGAAAGGTATCAACTGAAACACAACGTCATAGCATTTTTATGTGATAAAGGAAAGGAGAATACTGGGAGACGTGAACTAAACCTGAGACAAGGAGCTCATAGGGACTGCTTGTGGATTATTTGCACTAATTCTTTCAACATCCCATTATTTCAACTTGTATACAATCCAAGCAAACTCCTTCAGTTCTACCTTCTGCCAGCAAGAATTTTGCAACAAAAGAAGACTCTGTTAGCTTTTCTTTTATCTATCTATAATTCATTTCTAAAACGGAGAAGATAATGCTGACAAATTACAAGCCCATAAGACAACTGGGGCTGAAATTGGTATGCATTTGGTTTTTTCCTTTTTTTTCCCATATGACAGGTTAAATTGCATCTGTGTTTCAGAGTACTCCAGTTTAAGGGTTTGGTTGTCATTGATGTGGAAATGCATCTCTTCTAGTTGATGAGAGAGGAAAAACAAAGCAATCACATTCTGTTAATTACCTTTCAGATATGGTTAAAAACTGTATGAGAAGATAAGTAAAGCTACCATATGCATATAGAAGTTTTATCACCTTTTGTGCTCAAATAGAATGAGCGTTCTGTGCTTTGGCAGAAGTTTCAGGTGCACCCGTTTTTTGCCCATTCAAAATTATTTTCTTATCTTTCTTCTCAGATATACATCAGTTCATGGGCAAAACATGCTTAATGCATCAGCCTTTAATTTTACTTCAAACTGCAGGGTTACAAAAATAGGTCTGCTAGTTTTCCCTTTGTTCAGCTTTTTGTTTACACCTTTCTGCAGTACAAAGACAGATAAGGGCTTTAGCAACATAAATATACTATATGAGTAGTATCCTTCATTACTTTCTGGTGTTATTATGATATGACATCCTTTCCACATGGAGTATTTTGGGACAATATCAACTACAAAACATTACAAGCACAGAGAAATAATCTAGCAGTTATATAGTGTAAGCTGCCTGGAATCAGATATGCTCTACCTACTCATTTTTATTTCCCCCAGAATACCAAAACTAGAGATTTATGCTATTTGTTCATCAGAAAATTAATAAAATTAGGTATCATCAGAAATCTATTGTGTAATTCCTTCACTGTAACTAGTAAGACCTTATGGAATGCAGTTGAAGTGTCCATACATTTTAAATTTGGAAAGAGATTACATGTTCAGAGGGTAGGCGAAGACAGATGATGATGGCATCTTCATAATAGGTCGAAACAAAACCACAGATCAGAAAACCCTGAATCACTACAATCCTGAAGTGTTCTGGATGCACACTGCATTTGTATTGTATTCATGTATTTTTTGAAGTTACTGATATATTTTCTATATTTTTGGGAAGAACTGTACAAATTTCTATTACCCGAGTTCTCAACAAGGTCTGTCGCTGCTCATGTAAAACTTAAAATCAACAAAAACAAGTAATATCATTTAATACACAGACATTTATTGAAAGCTGAAACCTTAAACATTTCAGGAAATCCAAGATTTCTAATTCTGTCAACATCTAAGTATTTCAGTAAGATTACCTGTGTGTGCAAACTCCATTTTCCTAACTGTAGTATATCTATACTGTATTGAAATGTATTGTAAATTCATTAATGTCCATTTAATTTTTTTATTTTTTTTATTTTCTTAGTCTGTATTTTTCTCTTTTTTGGGGAGGAAACCTGACAGTTTTCTGGCACAGTGTTGTTTCAGATGCATGATGGCACAAAAGCACCACAGATGTCAGAATTGTGTCATTATGGAAATGAATTCTACATCTCCAGTGGAAATATCCCTCTTACATTTTTTGCTCAAAACCACTGCCTGCTGTCTGCTCCAGCTTGCCCTGAATAATCTCTTAAATTTCCACTGGGTCTGAGGTAGCTTTATGTCTTCACAAATCAGTTTGCTGAGACTCGGTACACTTTACCCTGGGCACATTTATCGTATAACAATGACTTCCTGTTGTGAAGCAGAACTAAAGAGAACCATTTGTCTGTGTGCAGTTAAGGCCTTGAACACAGGCTGACACCATTCTCATAGCCTTTAATTGTTTGTGAGCAAAACCCCTGCTTCATGATCTGTTACTCCTCCTTTACGGTGTTATTTAGAAAAAAAAATATTCGTGAGCTGTTTTTTAATTTAATGGATGTATTATATTCTAACACCAGATGCCAAATAATTTGTAGAGCTGCATTATCTTTTTGTGGATGTGCCTTAAGAGAAAGACAAAAGTAGAAACGCTGTTTGTTAAGTGTATGGCAAAGAAAAACAAACACTGTCTTCTGGAAAGCAATTAAAATCGATCATCTCGCTTGGGTATGGATTAATTAACAGAGAAGTACAAGTAGAAATTTTATTTAAAGTCAGAAAAAAAATCGTTAATTAATACAATACCCTCAGTACAATACTATTCAGCTGAATGCTTAATCATGTAAGTTCAGCATAGTTCAAAGTAAAGGCTGGTTTTACCTTCAACATTCTTATCCTCCTGCAGGGTTGCCTTTCAAACACCCTCAGACATCTCTATGCCCACAGTTTTTATTTAGACTCCTATTTCAGCATCTTAACTCAAAACTGGAGTGCTTCACTTCTGGTTCAGGGACCTGTATTTCTCCCACTGGTTCAGTCTTGGCACTTGGCATGTGGATGGGGCCCCGCAGGTATTTCTCTTCCTAAATTCGTCTGTAGATTAATTTTGTGTTTGTTCTTAGACAGCACATAATACATGCCAGGGTGGCCAAGATTTCAAAACCTCGGGAAAATAAATGGTGACGGTGTGCTTTATAGAACAGTCTGATAACTAGAGCACATACTGACATTGAAGGAGCTCTGAGCTGCTTTTCCTGGTTTAAGGATTATTTCAGGTAAAGCAGGCCTCTCTACATTTCTTCTTCTCCAAAGGGAACGTTAAAACCCCTACACTTCTGAATTTGTTCATTCTGAATAAACAAAGTTTTAATTTGTTTCTCATAAAGACCTAGCTTCCGGATAACACGACTGCCAGGTGACAGCCACTTGGCTGTCATACCCTACCAGGTAGAGGTTTGGCTGTCCTACTGTGTCCCAGTGGCACCTGAACCTGGATTTCCTATATCTTTACTTGCAGAGTGTCATGAAAAAGAAATACAAGATTTCCACTGGATACAAGAATATTTAAAAAGAATAGACTGATGTAGAGATGGTATTGATACATACCCTAACCTACCTAGATTCCTTATGACAAATCAACAAAAAGATTGCCTTAGGAATATCTGTTGGCTAGCATTTTGGGTCTCCTGATTTATTTAAAATAAAGATTATTGCTGGATAGCTCTAAGCATCCTGACTCCTCCAGGTAATAGTTGTGAATCTCAGTTTGAAGTCCTTAACTTTCTTTCTACTGTATCTAGAGAGCATGACTTTCAGAGACAGAGGTTTCTCAGAGGCTGAATCTTAACACAAGTGGCTGAAATTACTTTACTGTTAAGCTTGTGTGGTAAATACTATGGTGAAATTACTACACATCAATTACAAAAAAACAATTATTAACATAAATTACTGTATGGTGTAAATTACTCCCCTGAGATATTTGCGTCTCATCTATTCCATTCCTTTCTCTTCCTTTGTGACTATTTCTCACTTTCTCAGACAGCCAGGAAAGAAAATTAATCAGTCACGTTTTACTTGAGGTAAACTTTATCTTAGTCCTCAAAGATTGCAATCTAGTGGATATTCCACAAGTCCAAAATTGAGGACAGATAAATTATTAATTGCATATGTTTGCTTTTTTCTCTCTAATTATTATATCATTCAGAAATACTCTGACCAAGTCATCTGTTTTATTTCTTAAAGTTTAGATACCTGCAGCCTAATACAAGTAACATATTATATGCTATCATGATGCTGCAGTTAAATATCTCTTGAGGATCACTTCATAAAGTCAATTGCTATATATTCCATGTTTCTTTCCTCCCTGGGGATCCTGAACTTTACGTGAAAGACAAATAAACCCAAACTCAAAGTAGACAAATATTCACAAAAACAATAGGTATCGATTGTACTGAAAGTCATTATATACTTTGCATTAATATAATAAAAGAAACAGAAATGTACATGGAATTTTGCTTGCTTCTGACAGCTGTCCTCATTTACGGTGCACCCAGCATGAAGCAGCAGGACATAATTAGTGCTAGCAGTTTTGCAAAGATTGAAAGGTCTCCTATGGTTGAGTTCAGCTTGCATTTGGAGGGAGCATGGGATATGTTGAGGTTTTTTGAGTGCAAATTTAAAAACCTGGTAATTTAGATAAACAAAGTAAGTTAGAAAGCAGAATGGATGTGAAGTAAGTTAGAAAGCAGAATGGATGTGAATGTGAAATAAATTAAATCACTATATCTGACAGCTCAGAAAAAAATTAAATGAGCCTTACAGAAGATGCATCTCCAGCAGAACTACTTGGAAGAGTGAAGTTTTGGAGGATGAAATAGAGGGTTATATTTCCACACGTGGTCACTCCACCTTAGGTAAATGTAAGAATGAATTTTCAGTTCATAATGCATATTGGAAGAAACTGATGCTCAATATTCAGTGAAGACAATCTTCTTCAATAGGAATACCGAGAGGCAACACAGACCATGAATATTGACAGCAAAAAAGAGAATTCATTGCAATCAGGTACGCTTTTGCCAAGAGGAAGACAACCCAATGTTTAGAATGAGTAGCAAACCTATAACTGGACCTCTGATATTTGTAATTAAAGGCCCAAACAAGCTTTGGTTCCCTGCATTTTATCACTTCAGCAGCATGTGCTGGCTACCTCTATCTAGACTCCTACATTATGAAACGTTGTTAATAGTGCTGAGTACTGCAGCTTCTAGACATTCAGTAAACAAAAACCACTTGAAGTACTGAAAAACTAGACTGCCTGAAGATTTCAAATACAGCTACCAGGATCAGTGGTATCAACCATCACCCATTACTTTTCAGAAACATGACATTAATAAATACCTACTGCCAAGTCTAAATTGGCTGAGAGCACTTCAAGCATACAAAATTCACAAAATTTAAAAATATATATATTCTCATTAAGATCAAACTCAAAATGTGTAGCACAGAAGTAATACCCAGACTTTTCAGTGATGCAAAACAGGACAGATCTGTGGACAGTTACACTTTTTTAAACAGGGAGGCTGATGCCAAAACATCTTTCCCAATGCCTTGGCATCTCATAGTCATTCCAATTTTAATAGAAAAGATCAAAACTACTTCAGCCTAAAACACTTTCTCAGATCACTGCATTTTATTATATATCTTTCTTTACATGATTAATAATATTTGGAAGCTGCTGACAGAGGGGAAAAATGTCATTCTTTTTTAAGTGTCCTAGAAGTTTTTTTTTTAATTATTATTCTCCTGTTCCTGATATTTTTCTTCAAATAAATACTTAATATGATATAGCAGTCAACTTTTCTTCCTTCTGGTTCATGACTTCTTAAGGAAATTATAGTATGCCTAAAACTTTAACAAAGTTTCAAGTTAATGTCTAATATATTTATTTTTGTAATCCTGGCTGGCCTATTCTAGCATGGAAAAAGCCATTTAGCTTTCACTGAGACATATATTTGTATAGTATCACCATAACTGGATTCAGTAAGGTTAAATTCGTTCTTCCCTGTTCAAAAATCACTTTGTATAAAGAAAAAAGCATGGTCTGTTTTACTTTTAGATGCATAGTGCCTTAAGAAAGTGTATAGTGAGTCTTAAAAAGTTGCTGAGAATGCCATATTTATGAAAAAAAAAAAGAGTACAGTATTACTAATCAACAATATCTAAATAACCTTGATATGACACTTAAATCTCATTATTTTGCTTCAGTAGGCAGCTATGGTACTTTTGTTGTCCCACTGCTGTAGTAATGTGTATATTACTTACAAAGACTATTGCTTTTCAGGGAAATATCACCTACCTATGTATGAAAAGTATTGCATTACAGTGAAGACTTTAAAAATCTAATTAGAACATTAATGCTAGATTAGAGTAACTGTATCACTTTGTATTTCTTTTAATTAACTGTTTTTTCTCCTCAGATTCCATTTTCAGGGAGCCCAAATGTAATGAGGGTGCCAAGAAGGCTTATTATTCTCAACGCCTTAGTAATTAATTATCATAACTTTGTTAGTCATGATTTCCATCTCATTCTTTTGAATCAGTAATGTAATTAGTGTCAATGAGATTTCTGGCAGGTGAACCCCAGGTTAGAAAAATATTAAAAGTTTAATTTTTTTCATAGTTTAAAGTTTTTCTCCCTGCATTTATTTACACATTTATTTTCTTTTTTATTTACTTAATTTGGCACCCACAAAAATCAAACAGAAGACCTATTTAGATATCTGATCTTATCAATACGGAAATATCCCTGTGACAAGGGCAAGGTCCTGCACCTGGGGAGGAACAACCCCATGCACCAGTACAGGCTAGGGGCAGACCTGCTGGGAAGCAGTTCTGTGGAGAGGGACCTGGGAGTGCTGGGGAACAGCAAGTTGACCATGAGCCAGCAGCGTGACCTTACTGCCAAAAAGGCCAATGGTATCCTGGGTTGCATTAAGAAGAGTGTGGCCAGAAGGTCAAGGGAGGTTCTCCTTCCCCTCTACTCTGCCCTAGTGAGGCCCCATCTGGAGTACTTTGTCCAGTTCTGGGCTCCCCAGTTCAAGAAAGAAGAGGAGCTACTGGAGAGAGTTCAGTGGAGGGCTACGAGGATGATTAGGGGACTGGAGCATCTCCCTTACGAGGCAAGGCTGAGGGATCTGGGCTTGTTTAGCCTGAAGAAGAGCAGGCTGAGAGGGGATCTTCTAAATGCTTATAAGTATCTGCAGGGTGGGTGTCAAGAGGATGGGGCCAAACTCTTTTCAGTGGTGCCCAGCAACAGGATAAGTGGCAATGGGCACAAACTGAAGCACAGGAAGTTCCGTCTGAACATGAGGAAGAACTTCTTCACTTTGAGGGTGACAGAGCACTGGAACAGGTTGCCCAGAGGGGTTGTGGTGTCTCCTTCTCTGGAGATATTCAAAACTCACCTGGACGCGGTCCTGTGCAGCCTGCTGTAGGTGACCCTGCTTCAGAAGGGTGTTTGGACTAGATGATCTCCAGAGTTCCTCTCCAACCCCTACCATTCTGTGATTCTGTGATTCTGTGACACTGATAACTTCATTAAAAACCCACTGAAAGCTGTTGCAAACAAGCTTTTTTTGCCATAACATTGTCAAGTAAAAAATTTCACAACAACACTTCATATTTCTCTTTTTGTCTTAAACCAATAACAAACGATATTTCACATGGATAATGTCACGATAAATTTAAGAGGAGGCTGATTCTCCCACTTGGTTTCCGGTCTGGGTAATTAAAAGCAGGCAAATGCTACACTAGCCAAATTGGAAAGCCTTAAATCAATTCTCTGAATTTAGACACTATTCGATCAATATTTTTCTGCCTTCATGAAAACTGCTTCTTTGGAAACAGTCTGAGTAGGAGTCTTTCTGTGATGCAGTGCCCTTACTGCACATGTTAATTCCTGTTAGTGGTAGATCTCCCATGAAATCAGCCCAGCCACTGTTCACGGGGCACCTTTTTCCTTCCTGCACCGGCCCAGGGAACGAAGGTGTACATGGGGAAAAAGTCCTGCTGTTAATCGTATGTGAGCATCATATCTCATTAATTCAGAGGCAACTGGTCTACCACACAGATTTTCTTTGCACATGTAGTCTGTATCTACACTGGTGAGAATAATAGTGCCAAGGAACTGATAAAAGGATCGATGGCATGATTTTTGGATCATCCAACTGGCATGGTCCCAAACAACTTCGATGCAAGGTGCAGGAGTTATCCCTGGCCATAGACTTTCCCAGTGATCAGTTTGGGTGAGACTGGCCTGTTCTGGGGGAAAAGAGAGCTCAATAATATGGATTCTGCTGTTGCGTGGCAGGTGGACTCAGTGTCAGAAAAAGGGCACTTTAATTAAAGCACAACTAAGCTTAAGAAGAAATCTTAACTTCTTTTCCTCATTAATTTAATCTCAGATCCTTCAGAACACTTAGACAGCAAATAAGTTCTTGTTCTCTGTCCCGCTCTAATTTTAATAGCCTGTATTATATCCTCTTAATTTGTCTCCTCCAAAGCCAACCAAGCTTTCAAAGGTTGGTTATAACACGTTGCTATAAAATAAACTGTAAAGCATCAGTATAATTTCTTCTTGATGTGACATGAATACCAAGGACTGAAAGACATCTTGGTTATACAACAGTGTTTGTCTGGCATAAATGAAGAAGGTTTTCCTTTTATGACCCAATCAGTCTGACTTTGTTCTCACACCAAATCAATAGAGGAAAAATCCTTTGGTCTGTGGAACTGCAGATCTGTACAGGCAAAACCTCTTCCTTTCATTTCATCACAACTCACTGCAGTTACACCCATTATGTCCAGAGAGTGAAACTGCTAAAAAAAAATACTTTCTTGTTCAGGGAAGCTGAGGAGGATTGGGGTGTGGGGGGTTTAGTTTGTTTGTTTGCTTAAATAGCTGTGTGTTTAGGTGGTAAAAAAATAATTTGCTTTGGTTTTCTTCTGTATTTATTAGTGTTTCTTTTTAGTAGTTAGTGGAACAATAATCATTTAAATATATACACAATCTGGACATTTATTCCTAAGACAGATAGTCAGGGAAAAAATTATTTGTGTAACTTGTCAACATAGAGTTGTAAGACATGTCTTAATTTTATTTTTCTACATTATAAAAGAAAACACTTTTTCAAAGCATTATTGTAAGCATTATGTATTATAGCCAATGTAAGGTGACAAGAAGGGGAGCAGAACAAGACATGAAGGGGAAGGAAGTTTGAGATCAACTGTCTCAAGCATTGGATGAAGATATCCTTTGGTTTGCCCCAAGAAGTGTTCATTATTAAGTTTTGCTTTTTCTTTTGTATTGATATAAAGACCATAAATGTTGCATAAGCTCCCCATCTCTTGTAGAGGTGAATCTCCGACTCTTATCTTCACACTTCTGCACTAGCTTCTATTATTTGCAATAATAATTGAGACTTCATTTTTTTTCTCCCAAAAACAACACTGATATGCTATGGCTAAGTTCTTCATGGCATATTACACTTCAAAATATGGTTAATGTAACACTCAGAAAGAGCAATCTGGCATCTTTACTATCTGTAAAATAAAAGTATATAGTCCATAACAAAAAAATAAATCCCAATAAAACAAATTATATGTGGACACAAACAGAGAGAGAATTATTGGCTGAGAACATGGACAAAGGACAGGACGAACTCAGAAAAAGCCCTTCAACAATCCGAAGAGGAGGGGGAAAAAAGACGATTCCTTCAATCAAAGCAAATTGCCCCAACCCAGTCCATTTTATCTCATTTTCACTGTGGGATTTTGTCACTAAGTTTTTTCAGAGTTGAAGATAATACAGAGCTTAGCCTTAACAAAAAGGAGGCTACTACTGATTTCTGTGTTGGAACTGTGAAATAATCCTCTAACCACCTTTGTCTAAAGATCAAATGACAACTTCAACTACAGTATCAGCAGTGTAAAACTGAACTAACAGCTATTACACACTATTGTTCCAGTAATGTGTGCATTAGTGTCCCTAAGGGCATATTTATGGGGTTAGACCAAATGATTCCAGAGGAGCTGTAACTGTCTTTTAAATAGAATGATGCATGCACCAAGGAGTCCCTAAGCACTGTTTGACACTGTTGTGCCAAATAGCTCCCTTGAGACCTGCACTGAGGGAGATCTTCCATTTTCAATGGTAGGTAGGGAACCTGGCTACAGCACCACCTCTGTTAAGGTGCAGTCACCCCAATCCTGAATATTAGCACTGAATGAAAAAATCTACCAGCAAATGTAGATTCTGAAAAACTTACTTTACTGTAATATTCAGTGTCTGCTTCATAATACAATTCAAGGGAGTAAAAACACTAACATGAAAATTCTGGGATTTTTTAATTAAGCAACATTTTAAAGAAATGTTCCTCATAAGTAAGAGAAAAAGATATTGATTTGTTTATAACCTATCTTTCAAAACAGGTAGAACATTTATAATCTTGCCTTCTTGGAGCTTAGTGAAATTCTGTCTTTCCCTCCTGCTCTGAACTGGCTTAAAGGAAGTAAAACATGAGCATGTGTGCACACACATACAAAGTTTCTGGAATTTTCCCCCAAAAGACAAAAACAGATTAAATCAGATAAAATCACATCTCCTCGTGGAACAAACTGACCTCCTTTGAGAAGATATGAGAACTGTTGAAAAGCACGTGTGTTTACACATAGGCGTAAACAAAAACCCAGAAACATTACATACAAAACTTTATGTGCACATTTATAACATAAATGTACATATTTCAATATTATAAATGTAATTTTTAACTCTACTCGTATATCTTAGTAGCAAAAGTTGTCATTAATCACCTCGTGGCAGAGCTACTCAGGCCCTAGTGTAGGAACCTCGCACAGCTATAGCTGTGACAAGAGTGGGAGATAACTGTAGCTATCCATTTTGCTTACATTTAGTATTAAACAAATGTCTTCACATGCCTGGGGGCAGCCTGTGGTCCTATATGCCAGACAGCTGCCTTGTCTAGAGTAGGGGCATGACACCTCATTGAAGGGTTGTCACTGAGCCACCATGGAGATCCCATTGACTTTGATTGGCCCTGCAACTGCTGCTAAACCTGAGGAACAGCGTTTTCCCTGCACAAGGTCTTCTACATGAGACAGGGATGACAGGGGAACAGGAACTTCCCTGCTAAGGACGTGACATATTGGAGAGATCAAATGGCACTGTTATGTGCAAGTATCTTCTCTGTGGTGCAATCTTAGGCATCTCAGGTCTTTGTTATTTTCAAAGGTCAGTTAATGTCTTGGAAATTGTAAGTGAAAGCAAACTATTTAGCTGAGACTCTTTTGTAATTTTTTTCCTATTACATTTCCTTGAATAAGTTAAACCAGGTGTACCCAATGCTCACATACAGCTCCCGGGTGCGCCTTACTGGTTCGGGTGTCTGTCATAGCCATATTACACTTTCTTTGATAAAACAGCCAGATAAAATAACAACTCTGGAAGTATGTCCTGGAGTCCTTAAACTGTAAGTCACTGAATAAATTCTACTGATGCCTCATTGGTATGGAAATACCTGGGACTGTGCAATCAGTTGTGCTGTACCAGGCTGCAACAATCTCATGTTTTCTTTAACACAAAAGTCATTACCTTTATGTTATCATAGATAAATGTTAGGTGTTCAAAAATCAGCACCCTAACAGAGAGATGGTATTAGCTGAACACTATCTGTTGGTAATACAGTGGTCATTTTTCCTCTATGGTTTTGGTAAATCAGTTAACTTAGCTCCAGGGAACCAACAGTGTTATACCAGGATGCTATGCCAAATTACACTAAATCTACACTAAACGAAGATTTGCCTCATCATGTTTCCAAAGGGACATTGAGCTTGCATTAGTAATGTCCTGCTTAATTTGAAAGACTGTAAAATGTTGTAAATCTTTAAGAAATTTTTGAAGTGCAAAACAGAAAGGCATTGCAGACTCCTCACTGCCCAAAGCTTCCACAGAGATCCACTGAGGCTGTTCACCACTTACAATTCTGTCAGTGACTGGGAGGTGTAGCACAAACAAAAGGGATGATTTTCAGCTCAATTTCCATCCAGTTTCAGTAGTAATTACCATCTCTGCACATTACCTCATCACTTCTCAAATTCCTTGAACCACCACACACTTACCCCCCCTTCAGTTCTTTTGTCTGAGTTTCTGAAATATACTAGGTTTAAAACATATCAGAAAAATGTTTTTTTGCTCACTAGCATAAACATTGTAATTAGGTAAAGGAAGAAATGGTGTTGCCACAGAAAGAGAAATGCAATTTTGCTCTCGGAAGCAGAATTTCCAAACTTAACCTGGACTTTGTATTGATTGTTTCTTCATTAAGGCACTAGACATCCTTAACAAATCAAGTATATTGTTTTTCCAATTAGAACCCAAGGAAGTAACTGATGCTCAGACACAGCAGGTAATAAACAAATAATATAAATTTAGCCAAACAGACTGAGGATATGCAGTCTCATCACAGTCCCACAAAACCTAGAAATTCCAAGGAAAGGTTAAAAATAATGATGCAAGAGAGTTTATAAAAAGATCACAGAAATCCCCTAAGAACCACATTTTCCCTTCACCTCCTTTAATTACATCCCCATGCATTACAGACTTTTAGACAGGTTTTAAGTACTTCATTTTCCCTGTGAATTGGGAAAATTAATTAAGATGGCCAAGACAGCTTTCCCACTCCTAATCTCATACTGAAGAATATTATTAATGCCAGCAACTTCATATTTCCCTATCCTATGTATGATTCCTCCACATCTGTTATATTATGTAAGTACTAAAAAAGTAGACCACAGAAAAACAGAAAGAAAGAACTTTTAAATAAGAAACATCATCTCAATGTTCATGACAGGTAGCCATGTGTCTCCAAACCCACAAGGCCCAGGAGTGCCTCAGGCATCATGGTCATCTGTAAGAGGCTGATTCAAACTCTTGCTCCACCCAAGTTATTCCAGGGTCTGTCACCTTAATTATTTACATCTGAATTGTGTGCAGGTTCCCAGGTGTTGGTACAGGGGAGCTGCAGAAGTGGTCTCTGAGGGAAGATGTCAGGAGCTGCCCTGTGCTGGGGACAGCTGGTTCCAGCCATTTCTGCAATGGACCCACTGCAGGAGACGGCTGAATCCACCAGCAAGCTGGTGGTGTCTCTGAGAAAGCATATTTAAGAAAGGGCAAAAAATGTGAGGAGGAAGGAGCAACAGAGAGACACTTTTATGGACTGACCACAACATCCACCCTTTTGCACTGCTCAGGGCAGGGAGAGAGCAGGGGGTCTTGGAGTGAAGGAATGAAGCTGAGTCTGGAAAATTTAGGTGGTGGATGGAAGGTGGTGTTTTAATCTTTTAATCGTTGTTTCTCACTACCCAAATCAATTTTAATTGGCAATAAATTAAATTAATTTCCTTCAAGTCGAGCCTATTTTTCCCATAATGGTACCCAGCAAAAGATCTCCATGTCTTTATCTCAACCTACAAGATATTTTCATCCTATTTTCTCCTCCTGTACTGTTGAGGACAGAGTGAGAGAGCAACTGGGCGGGCATCTGTCAGCCAGCCAAGGTTAACCCAACAAGGCACCCCAAATGAATACCTGCCTTTCAGCCTCATTCTAGTAGGCTGTTGGCTATTTGAAACAAGTGGGTCTGCCTTCGCTTTTTTATAAAATCTATTGTAAAGTCTTGGTTCCACTGGTATGTGAAAACACCTCATCAGTCTTTCAGGGAGAGAAAGACTTTTGGTTTTAAACTGATAACAGTAACATTTTTGTAGAAACGCATGATTTCATTTATTTTGTAACTGTATTGGCCATACTGCCAAAGAGGAGAAATGTCAGTTTCAGAGCAAAGGCACAGTCTCATCTTCACAGACCTCAAGCTGAGCAAATTTATAGTTTATTGAAATTTGCAACCCATGTTACCATCTAGGATCTCCGTACAGTCCACAGCAGTTTGCTGGAATTCCAGACAAAGAAACAACTAGCATTCTGCATGCTAGAAAAAAATGGCAAAGAACATAGCAGTCCCTTAAAAAGAATTAGACATCCAAATCTGAACTTTGCATTGCCCAAATTTAAAGACACAGAACTTCTCTCTTAGGAGAGCCCCTGAACCAGTTCTTTCTCAGAAAATGCACTACTGGAAAAAAAACTGTTCATTTAAAAATCAGTAGGACCTATTAAGTCCTTCCCATTGTGCTTTAAAGTACAGACCCTATGTTCAAACATCTCCTTCAAGAGACTAGATAGGATTTTCTGAAGAGAAGATTTGGGAGCAGTCTTAGTCAATTTTACTGAATGTATTCAGGCTTGTGCAAGTACATAAATGTTATTTCCATTGGGGACTAAAACTTGACTCCAAGGTGAATATCCTAATCAATGGGCTGCTGGACTAAACTCTTTCCTCTTTCACCTTCCTAGCAAACATTTATTCTGCAAAGTCAAAAGTTGTACAAAGCAAGCTGATTTCATTAAACCAATTAAGATATGTTTGCTTGCTTACATATTGATAAAGCATAAAATACTATTCTGATGAAAGGGAATGAATTCTTCACAGCACAGAGTTTTCCTCTAGGAAACTGAATTGTTCAAGTTGTATCCGGAATTTGTATGCAATGTACTCCTATTAAGTCAATGTCTTTTATGAACCACATTTTTCAAACCCTGTCCTTTATCTAGTAATATACAAAATAATGAATGCTTATTACTGTAGCATAAGGAGACGGTGGGTTAAAATCCAATCAGTCAGGTCAAGAATGTTAACATCCCAGATAAATGATTTATTCTTTGTTTATGACAAATAAAAAGGTAGAGTTAGGCTTCCTCAGGGGAAATCTAATAGACTACACCAAAGTTGCTAACCTGTAGCTAGATGTGAGAGAGACACCACGGCATTGCACACTGATAGGTTGCTGTGCGCATGCTAGCAAAACGACATTTAGCTGCTTTATGGTGTTTGCTGGAAGAAAAAGATAATAAAAGAATTTAGATATCAAAAATTAAGCACATACAAACCTTCTTTGAAGTCCTTCAAAGGCTTAGCCTCAGACTTAGTCCTGACTACTTCAGGAACACAGATATAAAGTAGGCTGCTTCAGCAAGCACCAAAATGTGAGTGAAAATTAGGCTGGGACCACTTGAAGTGTCATATCTTTGGTTACTGGCTTCATGCTTGTATTTCAGCAGATGAAATTCCTCTTCATGCAATTTGTATATATCACTGTTTTCTAATTGCGTATGGGTTTTTTTTCTCTTAAAAAAAGCAGAAAAGTCTTGAGCATTTCTTTTATCCTTTGCCAACTTGCCGTGTGGAAGAGCTTCATTCTAATTTCTGTTTCCTTTCTCTCATTTTTGATAAAGTGATGTTGTCTCTCAAGACTAGGCCTCAGGAAGACTGCAGATCAGATTTTTTTAAAGTCTAAGAACAATGATGTTACTACAATAGAGCACTAGCTACCCTTTAAAAAAAACAGCGTAAAGTGTAAAGAAAAATCATCTTTAGAGACTTTTAAATTGCCTTTCACTCACACACCATCATTAGGAGCAATAAATTAGATTTAGCTTTTTCCAAGTTTGACATTTCACTGGAAATCATCTCAAATACCAATTCAACAGTCCAAAACCAAATAAATCCAGTGTTAGTTCCATTTCTGTGTTATAGATAACCAGGTCTGACTAATTATCTCTTCTCTTAATGTGTGTAGCTATTGGTGTTATTATATATAGTGTCATTATTAGCATCTATTACTTCCTTAGCGTCTGATTCACTCGTGTTGAAAACAGGCTATATTGTGCTCAGCTCTGGATTGGGGGCCATCCCCAAAGCTGAGAAAGAGGAGGGGAAGCATCATCAGCTGAGCTCAAAAATTGGATGAAATGAGTACTTAATGTATCACATCACCCTTAGACAGAAATGCAGCAGCATAATAAAGACAAGCTATCAGCTTCAACAGTGAATTTCCATGCTTTTGTGAAGGTGAAAAAAAACACTATTATCCTAGCATAACTATAGTTAATTTGTAAAACTCTCAGACTGAAACATGGTGAAAGAAGACCCTAAAATGATTGCTTCTGATTAACTATTATGTAGCTATTACACATAATTGTTACACAGTGTTATGGTAAAAAAATCCAAAAAACAAACAAACAAAAAACACCCCCAAAATATTCTCTTAGTGAAAATAAGTTAAAAGTTTTTTTATAAATATATATTTTTTCTTGGTAATGAAGAATTGTCTAAGATTGTAGAATAAAGTGAGTAATACATAGAATAGTCAGAAAATATTTATGATGATAGACATTTATACTTCAAATAGAAGGCAATCCTCATGTAATCTGTCAGTGGGTATACTTGAGGGGCATTTGGACAGCTCAAGTAAGCAAGAAAGAAATATTTTCCTCACTTATGTCATAACACCAGAAGAGGGATACAGCTGCTAAATTTTGAGACTGAAATAAAAATAACAATCATTGAAAACTAGATGTCTATTTCACAAAATAATTTTGATTTGAAATAGCACCTGTTCACATTTTTGTCAAGCTACATCAAGTAAACAGTCCTTTCTAAAAGTAAATTTTTCAGGCTTGACACCAGTTCCACCCACACTTTCCATTCACTCTTCAGGTCTATATTAAACTGGATATTTAATTCATATCTTCTCTGCAACTTTTCACTTAGCAATTTCAGGTGACATTGTGACAGCATGGCATAACTGGTGATGTCAGTAGTAAATGACTTGGGTAGTGAATTAAACCAAATGTTACAAGAGAGCTTTTCATGGTTATAGTTTGGTGTTCAAAAGTAAACACTGAATATTACTAAGTGTCTAGTAAATTAGCCTTGAAAAATAGAATGAATCATAATTTTGGCCCACTAGAAATTTTTAGTTAGTTAAACAGACCCAAATCATGCAAAAGATAATGCCATGACAGGTGGAGGTATTCAAACGTCACAGTAGTTCTTATAATAACGGCACTGGTTTAGGTGATACAGCTTTTTTCTTGTGGGGAAGAGAATTTCCTAAATGAGCTTAATGATAAACTCAGGTCACTGAAGTTAATACTCATGCTTTTCACATGTATGGACTAGTTTAAATTCTTTTGCAGAAGGAGAGAGGGCGGAAGCACATCAACACTTAGTTTTCAGGAGTATTCTGTAGTATTTCTCTCACATCTGCTATTTCTAGAAATACTTTTGTCAATGGTAGGCATTTTCTAGGTACTTAGAAAAAGAAAGCTTAAGCCAGACTTATCAACAGAAAAAGAAAAAAAACTTGGCAACCTCACTTTCAGTGATTTAGAAGTCTGATCTTTATAATGGGTTCAGCCAGTGCTGTAAATGTGATAGAAAGTAGAGATTGATACATTTGCAATCAATTAGTTTCTTTATGTTTCCCTAGGGTAAGACTTAGTCTTAAGCTTTTCAGCAACAGAGATACAGCACATTCTGTGTTATTTCAGGAAAACAGAACAGACAAATCATTTTGGGAGGGTATTGAATACTGGCAATCATCTAGCCTGCTACCCAGTACTCCTCCCCCTTATCCAACATATTTGCCTTTGGCATTTAAGACATTGACTGAGTATAAAGTTTCAGAATGACCTAGATAAACGTTCTAATATGGAAAAATAGCCCAATTAAGAATAAAAAGATGGGTAAAAGTCGGAGTTCATCAGCATGTTCAGAATAAAAGTATTTTTGCTTTCAGAGTTCTAGATGCCAAAAATGTGCTGACATTTCCTCTGTCAGCTGGGGAATTGCGCAGCATGACTTTCTTATTCACCAAAGTCTTGTATGCTTTATCAGAACTTTCGTATTTTTGACTGATCTCATTATTATCATTATCATATTCATTGTTTATCATTGCAACATACTTTACTCTTGTTTTCTTGCAGAAAAATCTGAAACAGCATACACATGCATGCATATACATACACACATACTTACATACACTGTACATGGTGTGCAAACTAAAGCTCTATTTATATCCATCCAACTGTTCTCTCTGTCAACCATTATCTTTAATTTTCATTTAATACTTTGGTGGAATGCAGTCCTTTTGTTCAGGCTGTTAAAAAGGATGAAAAAGTATCTTCACATTCATTGGCATACAAGTGTCCACAGTCAACAATTTTAACTCAGTGCCTCGAAATAAAAAGAAACACTGGTCTATATAAGCATAAATCATAATTACTGTATTATCTTATTCCTAGAGGTAACAGCCAGGATCATTTTACCAAAACTTTATTTAGAATTCCTGATCTGACTTCTGTTCTTGTAAGGATCCTGTGAAATGTTTTAGCTAGCTATCACAAACAAGCTGTTTCAGAATGACAAGTAAAGAAGCAGAATAATGATATTGGTTTGAAACCACAAGCTGTCTTCAATAATTTGCTTTTACTGATAGGGACAAATGCCAAGTATATCACAGGATGTTTGTGAAAAACTTGTGGTAAGCAAGTAAGAAGGTCAGAAAATTAGAGAAATTTATAAATCATGGAAGTCAGACTTTAAAAGAGAATAGGAAACTCAGAGACCCAAAATACAATTGCTATGAGATACTGAAGGGCCACATCCAACCACTTCAAATGAAATTATTTAGGTTTCAAAAATAAAGGGCTTATACAAAGCATTTAAGTCCACTCATTTATAGGAATTGATGTTGGCCTTGGCCAGAGTTTAGGAGTTTAATAATTTAACCCTGACAGTGTTTCTTCTCATTTATACACTAGAGGAGGAAACTGCAAAGGCCAATTTAATTTTGCTGCTACTCTTCTTAATGGAAGACTGCCTCATACTTCTAACTAGTGAAACTTACTGTATAAATCTTGTCATCTAAATTTAGCCCTCTAAAAGATAGCTACCTGCTGCAAGCTAATCTGCCAGTCTGTCACTACAGTCAGGAGAGTTTCCTTTGTAATGATGATTTATTCTATTTATTGTATGCCCTTATATCAGTAAAAGTGCACTGACTTCAAAAATGGTCTCTTTCTCTCAGCACTGACTATATAAAGAACTCAGATGATTCTCTTATTCTAGGTATCTGCTTTTTAGCTGTCTAAATTGCACTGGAATAAACCTCACCTGATATAACCGAAAGCTTTGAACTACTGCCTTTTCTTGTGCATCATCCACGGTGCTTGTATATAACCAAACACAAAAGGCATTGTCAGAACCAAAAATCTTTTCAATCTCCGATTTTTATCTAGTAGAAGCCCCTTCTCAGCGCTGTTAAGTAACAGGTTGAAAACTGATTCATTGTTTCTCAAGGTAAACTCAATAGATACCTCAATATGAATCATAACATTTACTGTTCTGTGAAACTTCTTTGTATGAGTTGGATCTTTCCTAAGTCTAAAGTTCCTTTTCATGTACTGTGATGTGGGCCTCTGGGACATTTGTAGCCTGGAGGGTAGAAGAGCTATATGGAGGGTTTGCCTTGCTTCACTCCTTCCCTCTCATTTATTTCAGAAAGACTCACAACTGGGTCTCATCCCTGTTTGTTTGCTGTAGTGTAGTGCTATTGAAACATCTGCCAGAGCTACAAATTTTGGAATGTCAGACTTTGATTTGTGCCTATATATTGTGTTAAACAATTTGTGCACTGGCTTGTGTAATCCTTTCATCACTCTCGTGCTTGAGCACAGTCCTGCTTTTCTCCTGCAGTGTGTTAACTTGTATGCTGATGCAGTGTTTCAGTTCTGGTCCTTGGCCATCCCTCTCAGAGGGATATTTACGAACCATGAAAGCATAAATTCATTTTCACACATCACAATTTGAGGGAATAGGAATTACAGTTCCTCTTTAGAAATGGCACTTTGTGTAACATCTAGAAAGTAATGTACAACAGTGAAATAGAACTACACTGCACTTTGATAGCTTTGCTAAGCGGAAGTCAGTTTATCAGATTGATCAGTCATGTGATAAGTGCCTACTAATCTTCTGCTCTGGACTTCCATATATTTGTCAGAGGTAAAAATTGGGCATCAAAGAACAGTTTAAAACCATGGAATTTGTTATCAAAAACATGCAAGAATGAAAATTCTTGCTACAGCAAAGTGTAAGAAAGTCTCAAAAATACTTGGTAATAATCATATTGATTTTAATAACATCAGACTCACAGTTGTGGGCTTTTTTCATGGATGGACTACACATTTAATAATATTTACCTTTATTTACTCATAAATTTGTTATAGTAAAATTATGGCCCGGTTCCCTAGGTGCTGTAATGTAGAGCTGATGTTTTAAGAGAATTCAGACAAATAGAACCTATAAACCTATGATTCTATGAAATTTTGCACTTTGTACTACCAGAGGATCTAGCCTAGAATTAATTGACCTTCTTTGCAAGTATAAGGCTATGCATTAATAAAGTTGAAAGATCATTACTTGTTGGAAAACAAGCTTTTCTCCTCTCTGACCTACCATCCCCTAAATGTGATGCCTGTCTTAGCCCTTGAATTTTTGTTTAAATTCTGAATACATATAGCTGATACTTTTGATTTTAATATTGGCATAACTTAAAAGTGCTATACAGGTCCTATTTGTCTCTATTCACTACATAAAGTTCACAGACAAAACTAAAAATTCTAGTATTTCTTGGGACAGATGCACAAGCCTATATATAGACATAAATATCAGAATGCCATTAATAACATTATGCAGTCCTTTTTCATTTAAAATCTGTTCATTGTCACAATACTCCTCAGGAATATATTTTACTGAATATAAAAACCACTTTCAAAGACATCATCTTGCTCTATGGATGGAAAATGAAATGCCACACTCAATCTTGTCTTATTATATCTTCTATTTTAAATAGATTTGTAGTATGGCTGTTGGATGAAAGAACTTATTTTCACTATGATTATCAGCTGAGGCCCTACAGGTAACATTGGTGTTACCAATACTAGTAGTATAACATCTATAATTTTTGTGTGTAATACAGTACCACCAAGAAGCCCAACTGATACAAAGATATGGCACTAGGAACTGCAGATCCTCTAAGTGAAAGACGACTTACATCTCCAAAGTGTTTTCAGTCTGAGCAAATAATTTTGGAAATCTCCTACAGCAAGTGAAATTCCAGCATCACTAATGTGAAGGAATTTCACTTACTGAGCTCAGTGAAAGAACTACTGCAAATCAATAAGCTTCAGGAGGAATGAACATTAAACCCATCTAAACACTAGATCTTACAACAGTGTATGTCCTAGGCACAAAATGCTTATCTCAGGAAATGGGCTGAGAGCACAAGGGACCTGCAATCAGCAAATCATTTAAGTGTTTATTTAGCTAGAAGAATATGAGCCCACGCACTAAGATTTAAGCACATATTTAAACAACTTGGTTAACCAGGGTTCCAAAAACTAGCTATATAACAGAAAATAAGACACTGGGGAAAAAAAAGAAAAGACATGGTTATATGAAAAGAGAAAAAAAAACAACCAAAACTTTTCATAGTATTTTTTTTACTTTGTTCAGAACAAACCAGGCAGAAAACAGTGTTTCTTCTGCCACTGTGCTGTAATATGGAAAAGACTGAAACTATGCAACTGAACAACATCAAGCAGTTAATACTGCATAGCACTGCTCTGAAGATTCATCCCTCATCCTTAGGCAAGAAATTACTTTGAAGAAGAGCACAAACAAGTGGTGCCAACTTCTAGCCATGCTTCATGGGCTACAGAGTTTAGCCTAAAACTCAGCTGACTGAGTTTTGTTGGGAGTAAAGAATCAGCTCACTTCTTCCTGAGTGGCAGTTATTAGCAGGGGATTTGGCAGACTTCTGGGGACAGAATGGTAACCTCTTAAGGGGCCTTACAGGATTCTCATTTGTCAGTCATTAAACCTGTCTATGTAAAGACATCCATTAGTAGAGTTATACCCTACAGATGTACCTTCTGAAACACCTTTGCTAGTGATTTGCTGTCACGGTTCAAACAGAGATGCACAAATTAAATTTCTGATGGCATTGACTAAGTCTAAAATTAGGACAACTAAGACCACATTCAATATTACATGTTGCTCATTGCTGTGTAATTCTTGTTCTTTTGGATTTGAAATGCAAACATTTTGGGGCCAGAAATGGCTCTTCAGATTGTATTTGTGAAGGGTACAGTACAGAAGTGGTTGAGGTTGACAATTGCTACCATCGTATAACAAGTGCATGTATAGCAATTAGACTGTATTTTGCAATGCACTTTTCCAATACAGAGGACCAAAGAAAGCCATCTCCAGCCCATAAATCCCATGTTAAAGCATTCAGATGCAATTTCTTTCTATTCAAATGTACACTAAAATGTCTGTTGTGGAGTCCTAGATTTCTAATCTTCCAGTGAAGAGGTACACTTAGTTTACATCTAATATACTACCACATACCTGTATTGTAAACTTTACTGGAAATCTGAAAAATCAAAGCAGTTTTACACATTTTTTCTCTTTCTGCATTTTTTCACAGCATAACTAGTAATGAACTGCAGTAAAAAAGTAAGAAAATATGATGATAATTAATTGGAATGTAATTCAATAAACAAGCTTTGGTTAATAATAAAAAATTTCCACATATTGTAATGGGTTAATTCACTGTTTTTGAATTAAATACTTTCACTTTTGTTTAAAACAATATTTTGGAGTTCAAAATTAAAACTATTACAAAAGGAAAACCTCTATGAAGCTTAACAAATATTTATTTTCAATCAAATGGAATGTTTCTCTCCCTGGAGTATCCCCATGACCAGGCTGAGGAGTATTCTTGGTAGAATTCTCTTAGTGCCTCCTGATGTGCTTTGTGTGGCCTGTCTAAATATTACCTTGCAAATGAGAAAAAGAAAATGTGGTTCTTCTGCTTAGTACATTTATACTGGATGGTAAAGAAATAAGTACCAGGAAATATGAAGTAGAACTTGGTACACTGGTGTCTTAGGCACCAAGATGTACTTGTGACTGTGGAAGAACAGAACTTAAGCCAATAAAAACTTTGATGTGACTTATTTCTAAGTTAGCCTCAATTCATTTCATGCATTTAGAAGATATTTGTTTTAGTGACAAAATCACAGGAAGCAAGAGATTTTACATGTCTCCAATATTAGACTGAATTTTGAACTGGGCACCCAGATTGGGAAATTACTTATTAAGTTTTGTCTAAATCCCTCTGTAGATCTACCATTTATAGATAAGGGTATGCAGCATGTGAGAGCCTCTGATAGGACAAGGAGTAATGGCTTTAAACTAAGGGAGAGTAGATTTAGACTAGATGTAAGGGAGAAATTTTTTACCATGAGTGTGGTGAAACACTGGTACGTGTTGCCCAGAGAAGTAGTGGATGCCTCATCCCTGGAAACATTCAAGGCCAGGTTGGACGGGGCTCTGAGCAACCTGGTCTAGTTAAAAATGTCCCTGCTCACTGCAGGGGGGTTGGGCTAGAGGACCTTTAAAGATCCCTTCCAGCCAAACCCATTCTATGGTTCTGTGATTCTATGATTATTTTGTTAAGCACTGTTCAGTATAAAATAAAAAAAAATAACAAAGAAAGTGATGACTTAAACACACAGAAGCACAAACATTGAGGAGCAGGTGATAACAGAGACATTAACACAGAACATAAATCTTATGGCACTCATTGAAGGACCATTAAAGGAAATAAGTACAGCCTTGCAGAGAGTCAGCCTGAACCTTGCAAGTGAGAAAAAGGAGGAAACATGACTATTATGAGTATTATTGGGTATTTGAGGGTCTTCCGGACACTAAGAGCTGTGAAACTTATAATATGATTTCAGTAGAGTCTTGTGGGATTATGTAGAATTTACTATGGGATGTTTAGGGGAAGAGCAAAAGTCAGGGAAGGGGAATGGTCAGGCTGCACTGGGGAGGAAAATGCATAGGAAGAGCAAAAGGGGCATGGGTGGAAAGGTCTGCTTGTATGTCAGCAGGCTGACAGTACACTTGTCTGACTGAACCTTGTGCCTGATCACTGCAGTTTATCTTATTATTAAGTCCTACTTTTACCTGTTTTTTTCTATGTAATGCCAATTTTCATGTTATGTGGTTATGTATGTTTGCTGCAAGGTCTAAATTCCAGCTACTGGAGAATCGGTGATGGGTCACAATGCCCCTAGGTCTAATTGCCAGCAGCTGGAGGGACAGGGTCTGTGTTTGTATGTGTGCTGAAAAGCTTAAGCACCAGCACCTGGGGGAGGAACTGTGGACCACACATCCCATAAGTATAAGCAACAAGAGAAACCGGGGTGTGTGATGGTCTAAGTGCCAGGAATGGGAGAAGGTTTGTGGGTCAGAGGGGCTGTAAATCTGGTGCTGTGAGAGAGGACAGTATGCTTGTGTACATATGTGTGAGAGGTCTAAGAGAGAGCTTAGGCGCTGTTTTTATTTCCCTAGTGAATTTAATTCTGTGTAAGTGTGCTTTTATGTGTAATTCACTAGCAAACTTTGAGGTGGACTGACCCTCAGACAGAAGGAGACTTGCACCTGGGAAGACTCCAGGTGTGAGCCAGTGGCTGAGTAAGGGGACTCAGGTCTGAACATGGATACAAGATGGATGTAGGGACTAAGCTAATGTACAAAGTTTCTGTGTATGTGGATGTGTTTGTGAGCCTAGAGAGTGAGGCCATGAATGATTTCACTAATGAACTGCAATCCTAATCACCAGAAGACTAACAGGACGAGGCTGTCTGTCAGAGATCTTGTAGCGTTATACCTAGGTGCAGCTAAAGGCATTACTCAGTCTGCAGCAGCCTGTGTGGCTGACCGTGTTTGTGGCCTCTGTGAGTGTGTGTGGCAGGAAGGGGGCAATCTCCAGATCCTGGAGTCTGCTGGGTTCAGCAGGTCTCACAACATCCTTAATAGGTTTAGATTTAGATTAATTTTTTTTCTTTTTTTTTTCCCCTCTGGTATCTCTATGCTTAGTGAGAAAATCTGCATAACATCACATCATATAAAAATGCATACAGAATGGACATTTTCCAAAAGCAAGATACAAATCCAGAGAAAAACCTGAAATCACTTAACACGAAATTGGTTATCGCAAGGCTTCTTAAAGCAATATTAAAGATGTAGATACAAGTGACAGGTCACTCTAAGTACACTTTAGCTTTTTTGAAATGCCAAATATTTCCATTTAATCTATCAATTAATTATTAATTATTCTAATTTATTTAATCTTTAATTTATCATCCCAGTAAGCAAGATTCAGAAGAAGGCTGAAGATGAAATCACTAACTAATTACTTCTGGAAGTAAAAGTGGTATTTTTTGGAACAGTATGAATGTTTTGGCTTCCCATTTCATGTAGGCAGACTTTGGTACTTAAGAAAAAATCTGATTGCCTGTGATAAATATTGAATTCTTGGACACTAACAGAGTATTCAAGGATTCAGAGCATTTAGTGTATGTTTTGATGAAAATTGGTAATATGTAGCTTGTTCTGTTGTGATTTTGAACATATAAAAATGGAACTTAGAAAGATTAAGTCTCTCAGCTGCAGAGTACTACTTCATAAAGTTCCCATAAATGTATTTAAATTAAATAAATTTATCAAGTAGAGTAATTTCTAACTGATATTTTGAACACTCAATATATTAATTGCAGGGCATTAGTTCAGACATCAATTGACAAGAGTTTGATTAATTTTTTGAGAAACACAGTCATTTTATACAGTATATTAAATCAATTGTTTCATTCTGAGGAGGGACAAAATGTCATAATGAAACAATTAGATTGTAAGTGATAAAATAAATTGATTAAGAATGTATTTGATCATAAAACCTCGTCTTTTGTAATATATTGAAGAAGTATTTCCAGTGGCCTTATTAACTCATTATGAGCATGGTACTAGCTTTGATTTGGGAAAGACTGTGACATATCATATCCTTAAAATTTTACATTTTTCTAGAAAGAGGAAACAGTTCGCATTGATTAATGTTCCCTTGGGATTACGCCTAGCATATTTGGAGTAACATGATTTATTTATTTGATTAATTTAGATAAACAAAGCAGCTTCAATTTTACAGAAGAGGCTGGGACTTAATACTTATTAACTTCAAGCATGAATCAATCATTTCAGAAAGGACACTTCAAATTATCAGTTTCTGATCTCGTAAGGTACCGGCATCCGACGGCACGCATGACACTAACAGGTCTGTGTGTAGGTTGAATTCAGCACTGTGGCTTTTATGAATCAGTCTGTAGTGTTCAAGGTCAGGCTGGACTGGGCTTTGAGCAACCCAGTATAGTGAAATAGGTCCCTGCCAATGACAGGGAGGTTGGACTAGATGATCTTTACAGGTTCTTTCCAACCCAAACCATTCTATGAATCTATGAGTCTATGATGATGTTGGAGCCTCAGCTTCAAATGGTATCTCTACCTCTAGACAGAGTCCTGCTTGCTCCTGCAGAATCGTTAAAATACAAATTGTGTCAGTACATTGTAGATATGCTATGGCATGCAATAGATCTTTGAAGAACAGCCCTGCCTTTCTTCTGTAATTTCTGTGAGCCTCCCTAGATAGCATGAAGTAGTAGTTTAAACATAGTAATAGTTTAAAAGAATCAAACCTGGGAGTGAAAATTAGTATCTTACTTTTCATGTTTGCTCTGAACAGATATTAGTTACTTCAAATTAATAAGTTACATTCATCCTACTTAAATGTAGTCTGTTGACAAAAACAGAATCAAAACAAAGCTATTTATATCCATTAATCAGCAATGTCAAATTATAGTTTCCTAAGACTTACTGCAATGCCACTTTCAACTTGCAGTTTTAATCCAAATATCTCAAATGTCTTTATGAGCAGTTATATTTAGATGCAGTGTTATCTTTGTTTTCTGTGTTTAGAGCTTGCAAGAGAAAAACGAAATAGGTTAACCATTACTTGCCAGAATTCCTCTGTTAGATCTGATGCCAGTGCCAATGTGCAGTACTTAGAGTACAAGGGTTCCTACAGCTAAAGGATTTGAAGGTTCCTGGCAAAGAGCTGACCAACTCATGCTAACCCAGAAGAACATGAAAAAAAGAGAAGTCCAAATAACATTAAATTTCTTTTATATCCGAGAATAAGAGAGACTACAGAGATTAGAGAGCTATAAGAAGAAATGGGAGACAAAATTTGGATTTTAATAAAGACGCTGAACACAGTCTAAATGTGAATTTAGGGGCTTTAGTCAATCATTTTGCGGCATCAGTTAGTTTAATAGGAGTCTGAACCTGCCCTGCTCCCAGACATGCATAACCCTGGATCTTTCTTGTTACTGTTATCAGACATGAATGAGTGAGCAGAGAGAAACCAAAGTGTCCCACTGGAAACAAATGCTCCCCCGACTATAGCAGAGGAACAGAAGGCAGAAACTAGTGGAAGTACCCCATTTCTTTACTCCCTCTTTTGACTCAGGCCAAAATTAGTGTAGAATTAGAAAGGTTATCAAACTTTATACTGTACTGTTGACAGTGACCATGTTATACAATCATTTTCATAAGCTGACGAACTTCCATCTTCAAAATATGTTAGCTTTTTCTATCACACATTCCTCTGGAAAGCTGTTCCCCACCCTGAACATCTTTTTGCCCAACAAAGCATGTTTAATAACCAGTTTCCCAAATAAATTAACATCCCATTTTTCACTCCTTTCAAGACTCTGTCTAATTAATCAGACTTAACTTTCCTTGAAAATTTAAATGCTAAGAGTTAAGTTCAAGTTTTTTTAAGTGCATGCCTGTTTGTATTTTGATGGTTTATGTCTGTAAATAGCATTTACTTCTCGGGTTAGAACTGGCATCTCATATATGTTGTTTACCACCTTCCACTGGAATCCACCACTTAAAGCTACAGCCCTGATACTACATTTCCCTTTATCACACCAAGCAATGCGATGTGATTTGTAGATTTCCATGCAATATGTAACACCTTTGAGTTATCCCAAAGAGGTGAAGGATGGAAATATCTGAAACACATCCATAAAAGAATCCACATTTCTAGTTGACTAGGAACAAAAACAGTTTTAAAACTTTCAGAATTCTGGAATATTTAGATTGTATAGAACTGCTGCAGTTGTTAATAGAGAAATTATTTACAATAAGAAGAGATCGGTAAGTTTGTAACACTGTTTGTGTAGATGTTTCTTCTGAGCAAACAGCAACTTAATATATAAAGCTAGTAATAACATTCCGGCAACTGCTAGTCAATTTTGCACCTTCTTTTCTAATATTCTTTCTGTATGCTAAATTATGCTTGCAAGTATGAACCTTTGCCTTCTAACTACTGTTATACAAAATTACATAAATTATACCATCCACAATGAACCTGGTGAAGTTCATTGGAGAAGAAAGTCTAAACAATTCCTATAGGTATATATTTATATTGCAGTCTCTGATAAGTACCATTAACTTACTTCAGTAATAGGAAGTTATCATATTATTTAAAGCAAAGAGAAGGAGTAATGGGGTTTCATTTCAATGTCAATAGCCTCAGCTATTCCACAGACATAGAAGGCAAGTAATACAAAATCTTAAAAGGGAAATAAACCAATTCATTTTATTACAGACACCTGCGATTAGGAGGAGAAGAAAAGGTTTTGTAACTTGCAAACATCTTCCAAAACCAGTCAGAATGGGACAGGACCTGAGAATGGACCACCATTGGTAGAGAGGCACGTTCTCCCCTCACGCAGTGCGGCACCATGAGATGTAGAGAAGATGCAGCTCATTGGAGGAAAATCTGTCCATTTCTCACATGAATAACAAACAGCAAGATCTCAGGAATGTGGTTTAGCACCAGGATATTAATATGTCCTTGGGACATGATGCTGACACAGCAATTGTAGGAGGCCTTTGCCAACCGTGCATAAGAACTGCCCAAACAAAAGTCCTTGGTATTTTAAACTTCTGAGGCTATCAGAGGCTTTCTCATATTCCCTTAAATTGTTTCACAACCATCTCTGTTTTTCATTTACTATCACAGTTCTGTAGACTTAGAAATTACTTTCCCAATCAGCTGCTGATCCTTACTTGCTATTGTCCCAGCTCTAGCATTTAGTACAATTAGGGCTGTTTGGCAGACCAGTTCTGGTGACAATGTGCTTCATTACCATGAAAGCAATAATGATGTCATGAGCGTTGAATATGAACATCAGTGAAAGAATCAGACAAAACACAGATATATTTAATCAGCAGTGAGAAGAAAAGTAATTCAGAAAAAGATACAATGTCTTCAAATGAGGCTTAGAAATTGCATTTTATTTCCTAAAAAGTATATTGGAGTGCAGAACTACCCATTAGATACAAACCCAGGGGACACATCCCCTGCAGTTGATCTGTGCAGACAAGTAAAAACAGTGCAGTCTGAAAATGAATTTCTAATCAGTGACCTGATAGTTTGTTTCTTAGTTGTCGCAGATGTTTTGTGTAGCATTTTCTGCATGTTGAAGATCAGCTGTGTCTGTGATTTTGCACATATTAAGAAAAAAAATTAAGCCTACTGCACTTAAGAAAGGAACTTCTGAAGAACCAAAGAAGTGTGGCAGGGAAATTGAACATGTATATCTGTTGCCTTGCCAAAGGTCTTTTCCTATATTACTGATTAGGAATAACCCAAATCTCTTTTACACAACTAGCTTTTAATCTTCTATAATATGACAACTTTTCAGTCAGGAGAATAAAGCTAAAACTTCTAACTGCAGTGAGCCAGTCTTCAGTCATGCTTTGGCAAGGAAATCCCTACGGGTTTACCTAACACAAATCCAGACCTGTTGGTTCCTCTTAAGCCTGAAATATTGAAAATCTTTCCAGCACACTTTCTAAAGAATGTACATGTCCCTGCAAGACCACAGAAGACATTATGAGTGAAGAATCACCCAGAAATAATTAGGTAGCACTGTGAACCATCCATCTAAGTTCATCCTGCGCTGCTGCCTCAGTCTGAGGCAAATTATCCTTTTTCAGATCCTAAAAAGAGCCTGTGCCCAAAAGTGACATTTTTTGTTAGGATATCCTATTTGTATGAAAAGAAAAATATATCCCTTCTCCCTACAAACCATACATCTCTTCATTTTTTATACCTCCATGGGTAAAATACTACCTCTATTATATAATTTCTCAAAAACAGAAATAGTTTCACAACAATGATTAATTAACCAATTGTTTCTTTCAGTGAATAAATGTAATCATTAGAGTGTAGTGCCATCTGAAAAATCCAGACTGATCCTCAGAGTTTCTGAAGTCTGTCTTTCTTCTGCTAGAGAAGTTCCCTAAGATTTTAAGCCTCTTCTAGTGAAAATAAACAAAATAACCTTTCTGTATTCATGCCTATTTAATGCTTATATTCCATTACAATTCATGGACGTATTTTGCTCTGTCTTGTAAGGCAACATCAGGCAGTTGTACTGAAGGCACTAGTCCATACTTTAATAGAAGAGAGGCAAAACTACGTTGATATATGAAAGAAACTGTTAGGTTTAAGTACCTCTTCCAGTCTTATCTAATACGTTCTGCGTGAGTGTAAATTATTCAGAAGATTATTTTCTATTGGTGAAAAGATTTCTCTTCCATTTTTTGAAAGATCACTAAACTTCAAGGTGGTATTTGTCAGTGCCAGGGAGAAACAGGAATCGCAAAAAATCTAGATTTAATTTTTCTAGGTCCTGTAAAGGCAAAGAGAACTATTGCTCTTGGATTCCCAGTTCTTGCTGCTTGATATTAAGCAGTTCCCTGCACTTCTTACTGTTTTTTGTAAAACTTATTCTCTAGCCATAACAAATACTAGAAAGGAGAAGCAAGCTGTAAGACAGGGAGAATCGGTAAGTGTAAATTCAAACTAACAACAGCCTTGTTGGAGGCTCTGTCCTGCAAGGAGTAGTTTTAGTGTACACTACGACCATTAAAGGCAGTTTAACATCAAAATAATCTCTTTACTTTGGGTGTGTTTGCATTATATGCTCAGCTGATTCAATGTACTCGGGTTTCCCTCAACTGCATTCTGAAAGTAAGTTGCAATAGTGAGTTGCATAGTACAGAGTTTCACAATTTTGAAGGTCTATATTTCAAAAACAAGACTAGCTTCATGTGGTACAGGTACAGTGGTTTCCTTATCCTGTTGCCATTTCAGGAATGATGCAGGTGCTTAAAAACACAAGATGAATTGTCACTAATTATCACTGTTAAGATAATTCTAGAGAATTTCAACAAGCAAAAGGATCCAAATCCAGCATAGATCGCAGTCATAATGTATTTGGAAATGGAACTTGCATCTGTCAAAGAAAATGCTCTGGTCTTGCCTGAGTTTCTCTGCCTTTAAACTGTTTGGTTCATACTTGGAGCAGGGCTTGGTTATGAAGTAACAGATATAATAGGGACAACTGGAGTACCAAGATCACTACCCAGCTAATGAACAGAAAGTACACGAGCCTGACAGAACAGGTTCTCCCAGATGAGACTAAGAAAATGGCCTGATCTTTAGATGTGTGATTTGTTTTTGTCAAAGTGAAAGGCATTACCCTTTGCAACTATTTATTTTTATGTTGTTTGCTCTTTTCTCAAATCCTCCTTAAATGCCTCTGTCACTTCTAGTTATATCCTCCCTCTCAGATATAACTATTATTCTGAGATTTTCTACTAAATTCAAGTAGACTTAACATCAACTCTTTAGAGGCCATACTTATTTCAATATGGTCAATTTATCCTTTGAAAAGTTTTCTTCACTAGAATATAACTGAACTTTATTTATAATAAAAGTGTGAGCGTAGTGCAAATTTCCCCACTCAGAGCAATGTGATCTAGCATCCTGAAAGGGTGATCTCAGGCAGTTGCAGTTGTGTTAATGGCTCATTCCTCTCCCATCTTCGTTACATGCAGATGTCTCAGAGGCAGCCTGTGGACGGTCTATGTAGAGCATGTTTGACAGCAGGCTAGCCTGCCAGGCATGCAGTGCCCTACATATTCTGGGGAGAGTGACCTAGCAGTGATATTGGGCAGAAATTCTTAGGTCTTAAAGAGACTGTTTCATTTAGGCCTGACTACTTTGTACAGACAATGTATGCCTTACTAATGACTATGCCCTTGGAGAGGAACTAACAGACTGTTCAAAGGGGAACATCCCGCCCAAAAGGCACTGGAAGCTGGATGATTGCCAAAGAAGGGTGAAGTTAACAAAAATCTGGGGTAACTAGGAAAAAGGTAAAGGCGGCAGGGGGAGATCGTGACCACCAACTCAATTCGGAACCATAAAGGCTGCACCCCCTGCAGCTTGCGAGCATGCGTAGTTAAATAAAGGATTATACCTTTAAAATGAGTGTATAACGCGATGAACCAATCAGAATGTAATGAGTAATTTCTTTGTTTTTGTAAGAGTAGATAGTCCTCCTGACTCTGCTAAACAGTGTGCTAGCTTTGTGGAATTATCACCCAGCACCCATATCTGCGCAAATATGCAAGAAAGACAATCCCTCTGCTCTGTGTGTATATTGGCGTATCGCACACCGGGTAAACAATGCTGCTTTTTGGGAAAACAGCAGTGCCTGGGTCTCATCCTGCAGCTGCAGTTTGCAAGGCAAGCACATATTCTCCTGAAGAGCTCCTTCCTAGACGGCCTGGGCACAGCCAGCGGCATCCACAATATAGCTGGATTCACCCATGTCTTTGAAAAATAATTAAGGAAAAAGAATTCTGTGAGTAAAGAACTAGACCTGGTCTTCAGGAAAATATCCATCTATACGTCAACCCTTTAAAAGTCCTGCCCCTCAATTTTTGCCTTTTTTAAATAGATAATATGTGTATTTAAGACTTTTAAAAATGTGTCTAAGTCTGCTTTCTGTTACTGTGTGTCATTCAGAACGGTTCTCATATCCAAACAATACACTTACACATCTTAATAAATGGGTAGAAATATACTTTAAGCTATAGATAAGAAGGTGATACAGTTATTAAATATCTTGGTAGAGGAATGCTATTATTTCTGTCAGTTTTCTTATATGTATAGGAAGAGAGAATCTACTACTTTTACCTGTGAGAAAAAGAACTTCTCCCAAAGGCAATTCCATTTGTTTTAGTAAAAGTATATACAAATTAAGTTACTACCTTACTGCAGTACATATCAAATATCTGTAAATCATATAGAAGCATCCAATATGTCCTTGAATATATCAAAATACGTATCCGTTTTTGAAGGCAAGACTATTTGGTGATGCACAGGACTGGCAATGTGAACAGCAAGGGCAGATATTCTTTGAAATTAAATTCCTGATTAAACAGGATCAAGCAGAGGTACTTTGGAGTCACACAGTTGATGCCTTTGATCCATAAGCAATAAGATTTCTTTCAGAACCATATCAAACTCCACCTTAAAAGGTCTCAAAATGTTACTTTAAGGTTTTACCAGGACCTCACTGCCCAGATAATTCTTTAAATCCTGATTAAATATATCCGTGTCCAGCTGCTTTTCTCTGGTGAACCCCAGCTTTTCTTAAGTAAGTGCTTACAAAATAAGCCTATGTAAAATTTATTAATAAGACATAATGAATATTAGATTATGCTGTGATAAACTGTATGGTGCCATATGAATGCTGTCAAGACAGCATATGATCTCACAGTATGCCATACTAACATCATGGCTACTTTATATGTTACGATCATTGTGATAGAAAATCCTTTAATTATAATCAAATTGCAAAGATTAAAGCACAGCATATATTTAAAGGAACAGATATATTTGCATATGAAATCTCTAAAGCATTCTAGTCTGAAATAATTTTCTCTAGGAAATTCCAAATATGTAATTTTATTCTGACTATGAAAATAATTTCTGAACTCATGAGTGGAAAATGGCATTATGCGTTTCAAACAGTTCTGAAGAAAAATAATTCATCTTTTTTTTCTTTTTTTTCTTTTTCCAGTCAAGCAAGACTTAAGAAGTTGCAATGTCAGGATTGCAGTGGAAGCAATAATGTGATTCAATTACCATTTTTCGTGAGCAAGAGGGATATAGCTTTTGAGTAAGACAAAGGGCTAAATGTCCTCAGTGAAATTATTTTATTGTTAGTCTATAAACCAAATGTATACTAAGCTGAAATAGAATGGTTGATTATAGACATAGCCAACATAAATCTCATGAAGGATTATTTTAAAATGAATCAGGCAAAAACACAAAACATTTTTTGATGTTGGTAAGCTTGCTTTTGAAATAACCCTTACGGATCAGTAGCTCAGAAACTCAGTATTTAAACACAGTGCATGATGTTCCTAAACCTCATCACTGAAAACTGTCACTGAAATCTCTGAATGCCTCAGGTCAAAGGAAAAATTGATAAAAGCTGTAGAATGTAACAAGTAATAAACTTCTTGCCTACACATAGCCAAAGTAACAGACCAAAATATTCACCTGTAGAGAAAAACCCTGTAAGATAGCAGAAGAAACCACAGCACCTTAGCACTAACCAGTGTGTCTGTACAGAGCTATGATGAATAAAATCTGTGTCAAGCTGAAGCAAAATACATAGTCCTAATGAATGATTGTGAATCTGAACTATTTAGATGATGTGCTTACTGTTTACACACTTTTCTGTGAGTTACAAGACTCTTTTAATGTTACAATACAGCCATGTTTATTATACTACTTCACTAAACATGAATTTGAGCATTGCCAGCAAATTACTCTGCAAAGAATCTTACTGAAAATCAGTAACTGATTTTGCAATTAGTAAATTATAATCATAATCACAGTCCTGAAGGCATTCTTGGATTTTCAATCCCTTGTGTTTTAAAAAAAAACTTCAAAACTTTTTAGACATAAGTATTTCAAACAAGCATATTTAAACACAAGCATATTTAAAAAGAGATTTGGGAATGTACTTTTCAATTGGACCATACTATCCAATTTGTCCACAAGGCCCCGATCGAGCAAGGTTTTTAAGCACCTGCCAGTGGGACCAGCTTAAAATAAGTATATTCTTAAATACCTTGCTGAACTAGTATTTCAATTGCCACGCATTAGTAAATATTAGCAAATCAGCTGCTACACTTTATTATAGAGCTGATCCTTTTCGGTTTTGGGACAAAGTGACATTTTTGGGTCCAACTGTAGTGCCATACTGGGTCCAGCTAAGTAAGCTCACCGTGAGACTAAGGCGTGAGCAGGCAATGACGGAAGAACCATCTTTCAGGGCACACCAGCTTGGTACCTCCATTAAGGGGAGGAAGAGGGTAATTCGCATCCTTGACTTACAATCTGTGCTTTAGTAGGGCAACTCTTTCTTCCTTCCACTGCAGATTTATCACAAAATGGTACTGTAATGTTATGTGGAAGGAGTGTGTAGTCCTTTAAGGGTATCTGGTCAAAGACCTTCTTCAGTGCAAGGAGGGACAACAATAAAGGGAGAAAACTGTAAGAGAGAATATGCAGAGACACAGACCTGAGGGACAAATGATAGGGAAGAGTGGTAAGACCCAAACCTGATCAGTGACACTAATTGATGAGGGCATGTGAGAGTGTGAGAAAGTTTATTCTGGAGAGGTTATCTGATTGGGGAATATGTCAGTTGGGAAACTAAGGCGAAAAGGGGGACACCAGAAACAGAATACACAGAGACACAGAACTGACAAAACAAACATGGAGACAAGAAGAAACAAATCTCACCAGTCACTCTGACTGAGGGGCTATCAAGTCAGGCATCACTTTCAGCAAGATCAACCTGGACTTTGCAACTGATAAGACTGTAAACTAGGGAACAGCCAGACTGGGAGAGGCGAGGATGAATGGAACTGTAGAGACCCATGGGGGACGTGCAGGAGGAGTAGTAGGGAGGAAAAAAGCAAGGGGTAGACAGAAAAGGGACAGTACGCATCTGGCTGAGCTCTGCGCCTGATCACCACAGTCAGTCCTACCATCTTATTAACTCTTTTCTTAATGATCTCCCTGCACAATCCCACTCTCTATCACACATGTATGAGCTGCAAAGACTGCCAGCTACTGGTGAGGCCTGTATGTGTCTGAGTGAAATCTGGCGGCAGCTACTGGAGTCAGAGCTGGGGTGTGGGCTCCCCTTGCCTGAAAACCAGCTATTGGGGGGGAACGGTGGGAGTGAGGCCAATGAGTGTCTTGGTACCGATGGCTGGAGCATGATGGCACATGTCACAGCCCGTGTGCTGGCTGCTGGGGGGCGACTGTATTCTTCCCAGTCCTGGTGTGTAGGGAGTCTGCAGGTGTATTCGCTGGCAAACTTGAAGCTGGACCAGCCATCATGTCCAGGATGGGGTATCAGCCAGGTAGGGGGCTGTCAGGTTCCGATATTCAGAGCAACAAGGTGATAATTATTTAAGAGTTCAACATCCGCTCCTTTCTTGTGCTTCCTTTGTCTCTGGCTGCTTCCCTCGCCGGATAGCAGAACCATGGATCAGAGCTCCGCACTTGCTTCAAACTTGTTTGTATGTCTCATTCACACACAGTCACACAACACGAACTTGGAAACCAAAAAATGCCGTCAGCCCCTCGCAGAGCCCGCCTGTGAACTGAAATGCTGTCAGCCCCTCCAAGGAGCCCACCTGTAAATCAAAATGCCATCAGCCCCATTTGCGGAGCCTGCCTACAACACAATGCTGTCAGCTCCTCTCGGAGCCCGCCCACTGAACAACATGAGGTGCTCTACCTGCCTGTGGATAGAGTACTCCCTCCTAAATCCCGATGGATAATAAAATAGATTCACAATCCTTGAGTTTCGATAAAGCACAACCGAGGCATGATAATGGTAACCAACAAACCTCACGAGTTTATTTACTACGGCTCTAGAAGTAACGATCTAACAAAAATGGCATGAAGAAGAGGAAAAAGGAAGGAAGGAAACAAAGAGGAAAGAGAGAAGACAGAGAGAGAGATAGGTTAGCACTGGGAAAGGAAAGAGGGATAGTCACCACCTACCCTGGATCCCGCGACGTCCCATGGGTTCTTCGTCGATGGTCCTCAGCAGTCAGTGATGGGTGCTCACCCACAGTCTCTCAGAAGGTCTTTTTATATCCATCCGAGGCAATTGGCTGTGGTCAGTTTGCACCAGTCGTTTTGTACCCATCACTGTTCCAACAATCACCTTGGTACAGGTGGGTTTCTATTGTGTGGTCTCTTGGCTACACCTGGTGGGTCTTGTCCCCTTGAAGTTTGTGACAGTTCTTGTCTGGTTAGTGGTTCTCCATTTGCTAGCCAGCCATGGCCAACCAGGTGGCAGAAAACCTTCCCTTGCAGCCAGGCTGGGGTGCCAGGGGAAACCCAAAATGGTGGCAAATTTTCTGAGGCATCTCACAAAATGGTGGGGCTGACTCCCACAGGGGTCCATGCTGGTACACCTGGGGGACTTGTGAGGGTGGAGTGTGAGAGGGACAAGTGTGTGTGTGTAAGTGTGTGTTTTCTTTAGTGAGTGTCAAGCTGGACCAGCTGTTGACTGGGGACATGTGGGGCGGATGTAGGGGGCCATGAACTGGGCAGCGGAGCAAGTCAGGCAGAGGGGCCATGTCGGGACTTGGCGAATCTGCAGATATGTGTGTGTGCTTGAGAACATGGAGAGTGTCATGTGTGTGTCTGCACTAGTGACCCGTCTCTGTCATCCGACGAGCAGGAGGATGTGGCTGTCCATGCTTGTGTTTTATGTGAGTCCTGTATGTAGGCTGGAGGAGGTGGCCATGCTCCTAATGTCCCTTAACAGGCATCACCTGCTGTTGTCAGATCTATGCAAGTGTGTCACCGCAGTAAGCTAAGAGCCACCAGCAGACCCCAACCCACAGGCAGCTTCAATCTGTGAAGGCAGATCTCAAGCTCTTCCACCTTTCATGATGAATCCACAAACTTATGTCCCCCTCAGTCTCCGCAGGCAGACAAAAAAAAGTGATATCAGATGATTATGATTTTCTCAGCACCACCTCCTGCAGAGCAATAACAGACACCGAATATGAAATGAGGAATAAAGTTCCTTGCTCCTAGGTGTTTAACAGACTATATCATAATGTTATCCATTAGACTAAGCTCCTCACACTTCTCCTGCTGATCATACCTATATTATTTCTTCATAACTGAACATTCTAATGATTATTTACTATTTGAAGTATCTGCACTTTTTCTTCTAATTACTTCATATCTTGAGCAGATTGCTTTTTTTTTACTGTAATTAAGGTGGCTAACAGCTAAATAACATAGAAAGCCATGAAATTATTAAACAAATGGTAACTTATTACAGGGTAATATATTAAAAGCATGCCAAATTAGGAATAATTATGAAGTTATTCATTCTGCTTTTTAAAAACTACATGAATAATTAATTGGTGAAAATGTCACATCATATAAATGATGCTATCATTCCCCTGTATATTCTCTTCTGCTCTTTCTGAAGGTGTGCACCATGTATTTGCACAGGGTTACTTCTAAAGGATTTAGGATTAATAACAAGCATAAAAAGGCAGACTTTTTATAGTGAGGTTAGACTTGTTAATGTATCCAGCTCCAAGGTTTCCCTGACAGCAAAGAAAATATTCATGCCTGCATAGAGAATGTAAAAGATTTCTATTATTTGGACTTATTGGAACAACAGCAAAATTGACAGAGAGAAGAAAACGAATAATCTTTTTATAGTGATCTCTCATAGCAACAGAAAGAAGGTTAAGAATCTTTTATGTGAAAATCGCAAATGTACATGTGAGAGTGCTATGTTTTTTTCTGCACTAAGGAAAATTCTCTGGCTTTTCTCAAAGTATTTGTGTTCTACTTACGTATAATGTGAGTCTTTGATCATTGACACCCAAATAGGTGTTCAATATTTATTTGAGTTACGGACTGGAAGGCAGAAAAATTAATATATTTTCCAAGTTCTTTTTTTCATTCAATTCAAAAAGCTGGGCAGAAAAAAGATCAGAAATAGGGATGCTTTCATACTAGCACTGTGCAGAATATGTATCCAAATCTCTAAGTATACTTTTCTTGGATCTGATCCACTCTCTATTGTATTAAATTAGAGACAATTAGTTTCAGTCAACTTTATACATATTTATGTGACGTCAGATTAAATTTTACCTTGAAAGAAACCCACAGTGATGCAAGGCTAATAGTCATCACTAGGCTGTTTCTTGTCACAGAACTGTCAGAGGAAAGCTGGAGTTACTGATGTCTAAATAAGAGATAGGTGGGGATTCTGATGCTTGGGAAGAATGGGAGGCAGCTGGAATAACTGTCATTGATGGGTGTTTCTGCTAGAAGAGTCATTAATGCAATCAGAAGTGCCACTGGCATTGAGTTTCTCATCATTAGGTTTTCAAATCAGCAACTTAATGAAATAAATTTGGGTTATCTGTTATTTCACACCATCAGCAAACTAAGGACAGTATCTTTATATCCACGAGCAATCATGTTTTCAAACTTGCCTTCATCGTCTTTTCCTTTTACATCAAAGTTTAGATGTTACAATATTCATTTCTGGAACAAATAAGAGAAAAAATCTGTGACCAGAAAATATTCTGAATTATGAGATTTCCACCTGACAATTCTTTCATACATATTGATTTTAGTGATGGCAGTTATTGGATTATTTATACCCTATATCGAGAAAAAAACATCAGTAATTTTCAAAGTAATGGCTGTTAAGGTCAATGTCTAACTTTACAGTAATATTCCAAAAGAAAACTAGGAGAACTAAAAGGTGAAAATCTAGAAGAAAAGTCTTGTGCAAAATTTTTTCATCACCAAATCAATACGGTACATGAATTGATCAGTTGTAGAAGGAACACAGACTCAATCAAGCAGTGATGAATTTGGCTTGGGGTCAGTGCAGCAGTGCCAGCACTGCTCTGGGGGCAGCACTGGGAGTACAAAATAGGACCTGAGGATGGAGATCATGGTTTTCAGCTGAAAAAGATCATGAAAGGGCAATGTCAAGGCAGGGTTAAGCATGTCAAATATCATCATAGAAATGGTAAAGAATGATCAAAAAATTCTGACAAACTAGTGCCTGGGCATAGACTTCTATAACCTCTTCTCCCAAGCCCAGTTGCAACTAACTATCCCTATCTTAACTATGCCATCTCATGTCCAGCACTGGAAGTTCACAGAAGTTCCCACTTGCCAGACCATAGCTTGTTACAGAGCAATGACAGCGAATGGAGTAATGCTAGTGATGAAGAAATACCTGCTGAGCTCAGTGAGTGAAAGCTAAAGAGATAAGATGAACAAAGGGAGCTCAGGAATTGGTTTAATTCTACCATCCGGATCAACTTCCTATAGCTTAGCTTGGCAACCGTCCATTGTTTGTACGCCTGCTGAGATTTACTTATTATTGTTTCTTAAGTGGCAGCTGTACAAACATAAAAATCCTTTTCTCCTGCAAGGAACTCTGGTTATTCTGCCAAATTTTGGTTAACATTATCTGCAATACTATTTTTTCAAAAATGTCATAAAATGATGCAGTTTCACCCATGAGACATAGGCTTTATCTGGCAGCTCAGGCTCACTCTAGTCATGCTTACTACATGATGGCCTCCTCTATTCCAGAGCATCAGCCTTGACTCACCTCAGAAGGTCCTTTATTCTTACCTTTGATGTTCTTCCACCATGAAGAACACTTTTCTGAACAGCACTTTCATCAGTCTTATGTAGTTTGTAATTTACGGTGGGTGTTGCTGACCCTTGTTCTTTTCATGTTCATGGAACTCACATAAACTTCAGTCTGCAGAGAGTTATCTAACAGTTTGATTCCTAATAGCCATTGAGTCTTTTACAGCAAAGGAACTAACTAGGCTACAGCTATTCTCAAGCCATTTCAAGCAGTTTCATTCCCATGCCTTCACTGTTTATATTAACAAGTGTTCCCATCTTTCAGCATGTAAGCGGCAAATAAGAGCTTAGATATTTCATATACTATCAGTTCAATCATGTCACAAAACAGTTTATATTCCTGGTCCCTCCTCTTTGAAGACTCAAAGGTAGCAGCAGGAAACCCTCATGACATTTTGTTATTTTTTCTAATTTTCTTTCTATATTAGATTCCTTCCCACCTTAAATTTCCTTCTTTTTCACTCCTTCCTATAGGTATATAGTAATATCAGATCATGCTCACAACTCACAGCAATAGCAGTGGCACATCTGATGAAGTCCTAACTCCACTTGCAATTATGCTGTAGATTTTGTCTTTGCATCTGATTCAAAGCTCATTGAAACCAACAGAGATTGTCAATTTCTGTTGTAGAACCACATTTCAGTTTATTTTTGCTTGGATGTATTACAGAGCACTTTTCTATAATGAGAATTTATTGCACTTTCCTCTGCACACATCACTCAGAAGTGGTCATGTCCCATCAGAGAATCATAGATGTTCCAATTATTTCCCTCAATAATACAGAAAAGTCAGAAAAGTTCATGACAGCTATAAAACACTGCATGGAATAGGACACAGTCCTAAGCATACCTGACAAGGAATTTAAAAGTTAGAGCAGGGATGTAACTAAATGGACTACTCAGTAACACTGATGGCACCGCAATTATCTATCCACTCACTGACAAAAAGAACATATTTTGCATATAAGTCTGTATGTCCTTGTATAAGCCAAGCGAACAGAAGTCTTTCTAATGAAATAATGAAAATTTCGTTCTGAGGTGGGCAGACATGTTTCCTGTACTTGTAGTGTCTTTGGAAACTGAGAATTGTACTGCCTGGCTACTGTGGCTTGAGACACAGAATGCTTTCCCATCTACGTGGCAGAGGAAGCCACCATAATTATCTGAACTGAGGCTAGGACTATCCACTTCATGTCTTACCACTCAAAAAACTAGGGAACCTTTGCCATATACCCTGAAAAACGTCTGAGGACCCACAACTTTCATTGATTTTTTTGTTAAAAAATATTCAGCTTGTAGACTCAAATGTTACTGGTAGATATAAGTAATTTTTTAACATTTTGAATGGTGCTTTGGTATCTTCTCAGTAAGGTTTTTTTATTTTGGTTTGGGTTTTTTCCCTTTATGTTTCTAAAAGTCAGTTCTTCAATCTGGAAAAAAATTACGAAGAAAAAAAATCTTAAAAGCTATGTGGAATCAGATCAGTGTGCAAGTTTATTACAAAAAATTAGCTTAATAAATAATTTCCATGGATACAATTGTCTTTCCTTATATGTTCTGTACCATTTATAGCTCACAGAAGCAAGACTTGGAATACCACTTCTCGGGTTTAACACTTTTTAGTGCTTCCCAAATTATATTCTACCTTCAGCAATTCAACTTCCCTACACACCTAGCTGTTATTTTTTTTAAATTTTTCACGCAAGTGACTATAACACAAACACAATTGGGGCTTCACAGGGTTGCATGCCATATGAATATATTAGAATAACATTTTTCTTGGCCTAAATAGACATTGAAGAAAAGGGAGAAAGCAGGAAAACTCAGATATAGAGAAATTAAGATTACTATGTAAAATAGTTCCCAGACCAGAAGGTCTTTATGTACTTTTTAGATTTCCCAATTCCAAGAGGTCCTATGGTTTGAATGATTTTCTTTTCTCCAAGCACCTTTATCTTGTGAGCCTTTATGTTTTTAATGTCTATCTACTTCTCCAATGCAAACAGGGAAAGCCAGTTCTTAGTGTGTTCCTATTAAGTGAGAAGAGACTATGTTTATGCTCAAGATATTCAGACTAATTTCTTTCCACCTCTCCAACTTTGTTTCTTCATCATGTATTTTTTCTTCTACTTCAGATGTGCCTATTCATCTAGCGATTCCTGTTTCAACCAAAATAATCACTTTCACTTCTTTTTCTGCTGCAACAGAAAAAATAAAACATCCCCAAGCTTGTCAATGCATGTTAAAATGTAGGCTTCAAGCCAAGAGCTTGTACAAAGGCTGCAAAAACAATAAGCAAAGAGAGAAGAGAATGGTGACAGTTTATAAAGCTGTTCTTCCCATGTAAACTGCTACTTCTGTCATCTCCACTGCTTCTGGCAGGAACATACAGCCGTTAAAAAGTACTCATCGTGTTGCAAATAGAAAACACCCACTCTGAAAACCGAAACAAGTAGTTATAAGACTGCATACTTCTGAAAATGGGCAGAGTAAAGCTCTTCATTTACCATTTCTCTAATGAAATGTCTTTTATATATATATACATAACTGTGCATTTTTAAGTGTGCAGGTTGTATGAGTACATTCTTATTCAAAAGTGTACTAGAACTTCTAATGGAAGGCTAGTTTATGCTGAGATGCTGATGTGACACAAAAAATGTGTTTCATCAGAACCGTGTTTTTGTGTAGTATTGTGTATTCAGTTCTTTTGCCAACGCAAACCTGGAGAAAACAAACTTTTCAACTAAAAAATAACTTTTAAAAAAACAAATGAATAGCCTTCTTGACCAAAAAAAAAATTATCAGCAAGCACTACTCCCCTTGGGAGATAATGTACTGCGTTGCCCCTGCTTCTTTGCTTTCCCTGTCCCCAGTGCTGGTAGCATTTATGCACATGCTAACACCTACTTATTTGCTGTCGGTCTGGCTACTTAGAAGATAAATTAAACATAGATGTGAAGTTTTAGGTGAAGTTTACAATACTATGATATTCTTGGAGAATAAAGTATTCCTGAGTTAACCTGAGGTAGTCTGAAGTAGTCTGACAAAGCCAACAGCTAAAAAGAGTGCAGTAGAGCTTTTCACAAAGGTATTCCTCTTGGAAACTGGCTTCTGACCATGATTTGACGTGTTCTTCTGTCTGTTAAACCTAAGTGTTTTAAATATGTTCAAAGCCATGTTTTTCTTCCATTTTTCACCATGTATCTTCTGTTGGTTTAAACTGAACTTTAAAGAATATATAAATTTCAGCTGATGACAGTGTTGAATGTCTTAAGACAAACTGGAGAATGTGAGCCCAATTTCAAAATTAGGATCGAGAGGAGTTATTTTAGAATAGTTTAATTTTATTAGATTCATGTAAACTTACACAAAATATGCTCATCCTAGCAAAAGTAGTCTTTGTATAAACGTTGTAAAAATCTTTAATTATCTGTCTCTCTTTTATCTCTTTTCCTAAGTGACTTGTCTTTCCAGTAAATCACATTCTGGGCATTGCATGGAGGATCAAAAATAGGTAGGAATTTATCAGATAGCAGGCAGAACTTAAATAATCATCCAAAGGCGTAGCAGCTTTTCTAGACTACTTGTACCTTCTGAAGGTCTTTTGAAATTAGGCTGAGAATGTTACACTTCATGAGTGTTCTGTTGGACTGAATGCTGTTAGTTCTATTAACTTCAGGAGCTGTTCAGCAGTACCATTTATCCATTGGGTTTTAAGATAGGACAAGCAAATAATTAGATTTCTACTGGAAGAAACAGTCTCATCAGTGTATTGAGTACTTGAATTGTCATCTTTTGAAAAGATTAGATCGTGATGATCACAGTAGTTATTACAGCCTTCTCTCACACAGTCCTTACTTTAGTCCCAAGCCATCTTGGTTTAAGTAACTCGTACCTTTTTTCCTCTTTTTGCTTTAGGCATGTTTGTTTCATTAAAGAAATTTCTGTACATATTAAACTGTTCCCTCTAAAGTCACAAGTATTATATACAGGTAAAGATACAGTTTGATATTATATTTATAGCAGAAGATAAAAGATGTCACAAAGCACGTATTTAATAATTCAACAAACACAGTACTTTTAATAATATGCAAATGAAGCATATTTCATTGTGTTAAAAGAGTTTCATGCTGATGTAACAGAAAATGTAGCAGAAATGACCCCTATAAATTGATAAAACTTCATGTGGAATAAATACAAATCATACATGAGCAAAAAATGTCTGATGTTATAAAAAGGATTGTGGTGAATACCTCATCTGGAGCTGGTTTCTATATGAATCCAGCTAAGTTGCAGAGTTCATTTTTGTGATTCATAACCCCAACCAGACCAGATTTGTAATTTTTAAAATTACTGCTATTGTATACCAGAGGTAAATTTACGGAGGCGTATGTCTGTCTTTCAAATCTCTTCCCACATTTCCCTTCACTAGTTCCTTAGGCAAAAGCCTTATAAAATCCATTATGTACACGATTGCCACCTGGGATATTCTCCTGCCATACTCCTGAAGAGAGCTCAGCCTCTGTTGCTGTCGCTCTATCTAGTCACACAAATCCTCTACCACCTGTAATCTCTTTTTACTGAACCACTATTTCACCCATCTGGTAGCATTAATAAATGGAGTACTTCCATGGGCAAACCTAGACCTCTGACTTCATGTGCATATACTTCATGTGCCCTCAAAAATTATTCCCAGGGAAAATGCTATTCTCTGAAAGATGCATATATTCAAGGTGTAAATAGTCACTTCCAAATACAGGAAAATGGGAAGAAAAGTTTAGAGGGAAAAGGGAGAATCAATAATTAATAATATTTTATATCACAACAAAAGTCAATATTTGACATCTGAACAACTAAATCTTTCATAAAACTCTTTTCAGTTGCTAGCAGCTGTTAAGTTTAAACTCTGGTCTCCAAAATTCTTCACTGATCTGAAAATCTGACAGACTAAGAGTGACCATTAAAGGACAAAAGTATAAAACACCTGCAGCTATTTTTCTTTCCTTAAAATTATGGAGAAGTAAACTACATTTTGCAGGGTATAAGATATATATTTTCTTCAAAAATTATGATCTAAAAACTAAGGTTCACTGTAAACTGATGCTACCGATATTAAGAACATGTTTTGTGTGTATAGACTGCACTATTAAAACAGCAAGTAGTAAGATCATTCAAAAAATAGTATTCTAGAATCTTATTAACACAATTACACAGTTTATGTGAAGGACTTTCTGCTTGCCTCTTGCTTTTTTAACTGAATGTGTAGACCTGCATATTATTTTTCTCCCCCTCTGTACATGCTGTATATCCCAGAATTTCATATACACTGCAGTATTTGCAAATTTGACCCACTCAGTGTTACTTTTGATGCTTACTCTTCCTACATTTCTTCAGCTTTGTGGTGAAAGATTATTACATTAATAGTTTCTATTAAGTACAAATCAAGAAGAATTGCTGCTTATAATACCATTTGGAACACATCTAAACTTAATATAAACCCATTAAAATAGTACCAAATTAGTATAACTGATTTGGTGCAGTTTTAATGGAATAGAACGAGAACTACTCTTTCTCTTACACGGAAGCTTGTTTTATCTAGAAGTTCATATGCAACCCACAGATATGCAATGCTCTACCATATCAGTATTTACATTGCATTAAAATTATCAGTTCTATAAAAATAGGAACCCACTATAAATTGGCTGACAGTATAATCAATAACAACAAATTAGTGCTTCATCAGGAATCATAAAATCTTATTTTTTACCCTTTTTGGAATTCTGTTTTTCATTGGATAATTCATTTGCAATGTATATAGCTTTGCAGAGTAAATCTATCCATATTCATAGTAAGAGTGAGAAAAACCAGAAAACCATGTACTCAAAAACAATTTTTAAATGATTAGTTTATTCTCACAAATATCTCCAGAGAACTACATCAAACACTTCTTTTGCATAAAGAATATCAATGCAATATTATATTAAAAATTATAGCTGAAAAGCATATATTTGTCTGAACAGCTAAAGATTCAATTGAAGTTGCTTAAGAATAATTAGTCTTTGAGTTAATTATTATGTAGAGCTAAATTCTGTGAAGTATGGAAAGCAGTGGATGCCTCATGGGGAACAAGACCTCCCATTCATTGCTTGCCTGTAATTCCCAAGGGGCTATGAGACCTCCCCGCCATGACCACTGGGGCAGGGGGGAAGCAGAGGTTCTGGTGGGCTACCTGTGCAGGCATAACACGGTTTCCAGGCAGAAATTATCTGCCCTTGTTAAGTCAGTTTAGAACAATGGAAAGAGGAAACACATTTTCAGACATACATTTCCCACAGAAAGTTAACAGCCTCACCTCAAACCATTTTGCACAGCTGTGAAGAGAAGAATACCCCAGCATTTTCAGGGCTGCAATGTGTATATTTTGAGTACAACAACAGATCTGCAGCATTCAGGCCTGTGAAACAACCCTATGCCAAACACTGTCTATATAAATCTCTTACTCTGGATGCTCTGCATTTTGTGGGAGAAATCTCTGTATAGGCCCCAAGCAGAATATATGTCATCTGCATCCTTCAGTGGAGAAAACCGGTGGCCCTAATCTGCTGTTTATTTCACGTATTTCATGTGTACTGAACCGCCAGGATAGGAGTTTCCTCAGCTGCGCAGATGTCAGTGGATTAGTAGTAACTTCTTTGGCTTTATTTTGGTTTGTGTTTGGAAATAGATCACTCTGTAAAATGTCCAGAATCACATAGTCACTGAGAGGATAAGGTAAAGATGACATTGGATTTTACAAGGCTGTGGTTTTGACTATTTAGTCAGTTTCTTTGTAGCGTTTTATTTGGATTTTTAAATAAATGAAATTTATTACTTCCCTTCTACAAACAGCCAAAATGTAAATGGTAAACAACACAGTTTTTGTATCCAACCAGTAAGTCCAGGGTTTCCTGTGACTGCAAATACTTTGTGTGTAAAAAACATACCAGTATCACCTTGTTGAGTCCTTTAAGCTAGTTTGTCAGGGGGTTTCATTTCCAATAAAGGAATATAATTGCTTTCTATTTGGCAAAGGTGAGATTTTTCGCGATAGTTTTCGCTCTAGGTTTTATTCACCAGAGATTTCTTCATGCTCCCGTGGAAGAAAATGACAAGACCCATATTAAACTGCAACTCTGTGATGGAGAGGAGTAAACTGCTTCACCAAGAACTCCTTCCCCTTCCCCAGTCCAATTCGAGTCACCTCAGCAGGGATCAGCCATAATAAATCAGCTTTGTGCTCATTTCAGCTATGGCGAACAATAAATCACAATAATTCTCTTACTGTTCAGAGAGATTTCAATTCTTAGGAGATTTTTAATCACAGCAGAGAGGCAAGAGTGTTAATGAGGTCTATAAAATACCTTAAAAGAGGGTAATTACGTCTAGTGTTGTAGTAAAGGCTGAGACAGCTAATATCATTAAAGCAATTAAACACTTTTTTAGATTGTGAAGATAAAATAGAGTTAAAGTATTACTGTAAACAGGGGGCTCATTTATTATGAAACAATTAATTAAATAGTGGACTCAGCTAATATTGCGCTGGCTTAAACAGGTTCTGTGAACTTCATTCAGATTTCATAAAGTAACAAGGCTACATATTACAAGTAGATTGTTATTACATTATCATCACGTGAATCAATGAACAGCATCTTTACTTGCACTCTTAATTAGATTTTGTTTGATGTAATTGTTATAATTTCTTCTTAACTAGCTTCTGCTCATCTTTTTCCTCATCTAGATCTGTCCTTACCTTTCAGCTTTCTTTTTGGTGGCCTGCATTTCCAAAATTAAAAGAAGCTCACCATGAAAAATAAATCACTGGACATTTCTGAATGCGAAATTAATATCAGATTTCCATGGATACATTAATCACAAAAACATTAGCACCAGAAAGGTTTTTCATAAAGAGCAGTCATAAAACCTGAATGGTAAAGGAATTAGTAAAGATTTGCTTTCTTCTATTTAAACTATACTCAATGATAAGCTGAAATCAAAATCTCAGTGCTGAGTACCTAACTACTCCCGATTTTGTCTCCAAAACTAAAATAAAATATATTTTTCTTATCCTATGCTTTCTCAGCATGATGCAATGTACTGCTCCTTTCAGTACGGTGACAAACTTCATCAGCAAAACTGAGAAATAGTCCTACACTAATTTAGCTTAGTGGTTTGTGGTTAGGCATTCCTTTAGCAGGAAAACACAGAATTTTAATTTCATCAGCACAAAATGGCATAAAACGCAAGTTTACAGGTAGCTGATCTAGTGACCCTAGGCTAATTGTAAAGTGATTCATGGTGGCAAACAGATACCTAGGAGATGCAAGAGCTAACAGCCCAGGAGAATAGCCCGGCCAGCAGTCTATGGGCTGCTTGGGAAAAAAAATCAAGGGGAAGAGTGTGGTACTGCTACAAGATTTTATGGAAGACTTAAATATTAACAAGGTCAGAGGGATCAAGGAAACACGAGCACAGTTGACTAGCCCAAGAACTGAGACATTCACTTAATAATGAGAGACCAGCCATTTGTGTAATCCTTGTCTCTAGGAGCTTTTCAATTCCTGAGGCAGTGTCCAGACTCAGTGCACTGCAAACTCTTGTTCTTTTGGACTCCATGAATATTTAACTATTTTGTACAAAGGAGAAGAACTTCATTCAGCTGTTTTACAAGAGTTCATTGCTGGAAGAAATGCACCGGAAGGCCTTCAGGCTGGGCAGAGGATTTGTACTGTGCTCTTGCATAAAACGGAGAGGAAGGCGACATCATATGCCAGTGTTTCTTTATTCCATATTTCTCCATTTTATTTACCTATATATTTTGAAATGGTTCAATAAATTAGAGAGTGTTCATGGACATGATCACCTAGAAGTCCCTAAATCTGGAGAAGAAACTGGCATTTAATGCATATCCCTGTATTTTCTGTACTTCTTTCATTTTATCATATAGTGGTTGCCTGCTGTGACTTCCTTTTTGAGGTTCCTAACTTCCCACCTGCACTGCGTAGTGACCATAGGAACATATCTCCAGGTCCGATTCTGCTCAAAGGTCCGAGCAGAAGATACAAGAACTATGTAAGAATCCAGTGAATCTCAGAAAATACCTGTGACCTAGTTAACTACTGGATGTCTGCTGTTGTCTCCTGTTTGCCAGTGTTATATCCAGGCTCTGTCAACATACTGGAAGATTTAAATATTTCAGATCTTTTCAACTCTTTTTTATATGTCCAGGAAACTGGGCTGTGACTTATTTTTCTATCTTTTGTTTCCAAAACCTGCATTTTACTTGTATTGTGAAACTAAATAAACTCCCTTTCAAGCTGAGATGTACATTTCAATCCACAGCAGAGTTTAATAGCTCTTCCACACTCTATAACCATAGGATGCTTCGGCAGGGGGGGTGGACTAGATGACCCACAGAGGTCCCTTCCAACCCCTACTATTCTGTGATTCTGTGATTCTGTGATTATAAAAATGACACTGTAAGTGTGTTCAAGGCAATTTATCCATGGGTATATGTATATATGAAGACAGCTTTAATAAAACTGTTTTAAATGATTGCCAGAGGATGTAATCAAGGGAAAAGTGACAGGTGTATCTCAAGGATATAATCTTAACAGCCATAACTGGTAGTCAAATAGCAGGTTGAATACAAAGGTCTACCTGTATCTCACCTAATGTTAGGCTCACAACTGAAGTTCCTGAGGGAGGGATCTAGGATCCCGATATAGACAATGGAAAGAAAGGGCCATAAAAGGAAAGGAGTATCTAACTGAGGCTGCTCTATTTATTGTCCACACAACTGCATAATGTCATGGGTTCCAAATTTAGAATTTCAGCTGAACAGGAAATAATCTTTGTCTAAGGAACTAAATCAAAAGGTATCTAATTTCAACCTCAGAGTACTTTGTAAATAACCAAGAAGAACAGGTTATAGGAAATTAGTGAGGAAATATATTTAAATTTGTATAAAAATTGTGTGCATTTTCTGTAGATTTCAAAAATTTCAATTAAAAAAGACAAATTGTGTGAAGGCTGATTTGTTGGTTATTTTTCCTAAGTATATATTCCTTTTCTGTGTAACAGAGGAAGAATACTCTTCTGATGTGATCTGATTAGCAAGGTAGACTAACAGATGCTACAATATTTCTTGGCTACACAGAGGTATATTCACCACTTTGAGACTGATGCTAGTTTTCAGCTCCATTGTGTGTATTGTCAAAGGGTAGCAAGCACTTTTACCCAAATGCCCCTGAACATCTTTTTCTGTGTCACATAACACAACACACATTTGAGGCTGCCTCCTTTCAAGGTGAAATTATGGCAGGCTGCTGAGCAAATGTAACAATTCAGGACTAGTGCCCCACATTTTCTTTCGACTTCCTCCATGTCTTGGCTAGCAATTTCAGCCCTGTTTTCTGTACACATTCAGTTGTCACAGTTCATCACACTCATCTGCAGGCTGATAAAACCTCTCGACCCACTGGAACTTAAAATACAATTTTTGATATTTTTTCTAGGCTAGTGAGTTAATGTGGTTAAGCCAATGGGAAGACAGTGGTGAAGGATATAACTGGGAGAGGAAAGTCAAAGGTGGGATACTCAGGTGTAACACTGAGGTGTTAGGCAGTTTAAAACTGGCTCATCTAACTTGACCCACTGCATAGCCATTAGTGGAATAAGACCATGCATTTCACCTTCAATCTTGTTGTGAAAAAGCCAGCGGATAGACCAGTATTCGAAGTATACAGTAGGGACAATTGGATATATAACACTGCTGATGTAATACACGTAAAGCAATGTGAGGCATTATTTTTATTCTTCTTCAGCTTCAGCAGGTTGATGGATAGGGAAAAATCTCTAGTCAAGAAGGAATGGATTGTAATGTCTCACAACAGGGAATTGTGCTGTGATTGAGTGCTGTTCCATTACCAATTTGTGAGTACGAATACCGTGTGAAATAGAAGCTAATTATAGAACTTTTTTTCTGGTAGTATTTGCTAATTGCTAACAGCTATCAGATGACTGGCTGGCTGAGGGTTATAATGAATATAGCTCTAGCCAACCTCCAATGTGACCCTATATGGTCCTCCTTTTACTGGTGCACATATTTCAAGATTTAAATACAGGTGGACAGGAAATTTTACTTAATCTAAAAAATAAAGTTAGAATGGAAATCATATACACAAGTTATCAGCAAAACCAAGGAGACTGGACTCCGTAACCGTAAATGTCCCTCCCATTTCTGTGTTTTTAAGACCAAAAGTATTGGTGTTTCTTGTCAGCTGAAGACTCATTTTATAAACAAACTGTGCCTGAAGATGGCCACTGGCTATTTCACAGGAAGCAATCTGGAGCAGCTCAGTGGCATATTCCTTCCTAGTCACTGAAGTCAGACAGCGATCCAGGCTCTAAAACTTGGAGCTTAGGTTCCTTTACAGAGCTCCTAGTTTTTGAAGAACATTTGGTCAGATATTCTAAATAGAACTGGTCTTTTCTAGTTACAGTTTATAACCCTGTATTATAGTCTGTGTCCATGAATTTCAGATAGTCTTTTAATGTTTTATGAGAATTACTTCCATTCACTATATTCTTGTACATAGCCTCTGATTTTCAATACTAATACATTTAATAATCATGTTAGAAAGAGAACGTCTAGCCTATTGCATATCTTAATCTATTCATTCACTCACTACTTATAAAATATTTTGTGCAGTATAGAATGAGAATATTCAATTTCTAACAATGAAAACATTACTAAATCAACTCTTTTTCTTGCAGGCAGGCAAAATACAGCAATTCTAAGCTAAAATCTGCTGGATCACATTTGCACAGGTTAAGATGATCGTAGAGAGGTATAAACTCACTGATATAGATTTAACATATAAAACAGTGAAAATATATGTAATAGCTGAATGTTGTATATGTACTAGTGAGTAGTTAACAAAGTAGTTCACACCTGTTTGGAAAACTTAACAATTCAATGTGCTAATAATTTTTAAAATCACTTAAATAGAAATTATATGATTTACAGTTTATGAAAATGTAAACAGAATTTTTTTTTTAAATAACTAAGCTTAAAAGGAGGACAGCTGATGTTGAGGAAGAAGAGGGACTGATCATTATATAGGATTTTCTGAACTAAACCTGGCAATTTGTCCATCTTGTTGTGTAACCTACCTAAAGTAGTCACTGGTACCTTGTAGAATACTCCTAGGGGAAGAAACAAAGAAAAATGACCACAGGAGGTAATCCATTAGTCAATGACACAAATTCAGTCAGATCCAGGGTGATGTTTCACAATTTTCACTTGCTATTAAGTTGCCTCCCATTTTTAGTTTACCTAAACTGTGCAAACTAATTTCAGATCATTGATAATCTGTAAAAATTAGGTTAATAAAAAAATACAAACTATTTCCATTTCAGATAGATTGTCATTGGCAGTCTTGCTAACAATTCGTTTCAGTGGTTGTCTGCTGTTTCACATGGACCTAGTTTAGTGCTCACCTTGCCCAACCTAATGCTCAGCAGTAGTTTGCTGGTTATTAATCACAACTCCATAATATAGCAGGTGCCCCATGCATCTCACCCCATTTATATTCTGGCAGGCCTCACTCTCCTATGCACACAGCACCAAAGCAATTACTGCTAAAAGCAGGTATATTATTTATTGTGCTATGAAAAGTTCTCTTTCTGGTAGAAAGGTAATGAGTACTTGAAAAGACTAATGTTTAATAATATTCTGTTAACAGATCATCTGTTAGAATTACTGATTAAAGGAAAGAGTGAATGCCATATCCACATTTGGTACTCATTTGCATAGCTCTACTGAAATCAATAACCCTACACAGGAGTCTAAATATCCAAGTAAAATGTGATGACATTTAAGACTGGCTCTTTGATCTCTGATCATTAAGAAGCTTGCATGAGTTTTCAGAAACTGAACATACCCCTGAATTTCCCCAAATGACAGTTAAAGATATTTTTTAAAAACATTAATTCTGAGATTGACCCTGAATTATACAGCCGAGACTTGGATGCAGCTACAAAACTTCTAGAATAATCACCGTTCTTCGTATACCACATTTTGGAATGAGTAACTCATAGAGGAAAAAAAATGGGTGGCTAAGATTTAGAGAGTATCTCATCCTGGATGAGACTTACTTTAAAGTTTAGGCAAACTTCGATACATAGCTTGATTCTTGTCTACTTCTGTATCTGTAATGTAGCACTGAAACCCTACAGAGATTTAATTCATACCCTGATTTCCACCTCAGGTTTCAGTAAGGTGCCCTAAGGTGTGAGGACCTGACATTTCTCTGTGTCAGTGCTTTGACTTTCATTTGAATGGAGTGTGGATAAAAAGGTAAAAACTGGACTCCAGTTCATGAGCGATTTTTCCTGTATTCCAAAGAACCTACCTTTGAATTATCAAAATAGATTACATGTTTTCTACGACAGGCCTCCCTTTTGACAATTGACAGGTTAGATTCTCTCAATGAACATGCATAAGGATTTAAAAGGGGACTCTGCTTGCTAGTATGCTTCTGGAAATGGAAAAACGTGAAAGTAGCAAAACCTGTAATAAAAAAACAGGAAAATTCTCTAACTAAATGTTACCAGCAAGCAGAAAGATTATTCAACGAATTGCAGGAATAGTCACAAGCTGATAAAACAGTTAAAATGGAAAAAGTATTGTTTCAATTCTAAAAGGACTGTATTTAAATTCTCAGTTATATTCTTAGCTTTATTTTTGACTAGTGTATTCTAACGTGACTTTAGATTAAAGTATAATGAAATGCTGGACTGATTGCCAAATTTGCTATATTCAGTACTATATTGTAAGTAGCTTGGAGACAATTTCAGAAATGTAAGACTGCACAAATATTTCTTGAAGAAAGATTATTGCTGTGTTGTAGATGAAGCTGAGAAGGAAATTATAAGTTCTGTGAACGCTTGATATACATCTACTTTCTTTTACCTGCAAACATTCACTGATTCTTGTGATAGCTATGGAGGTGAGTAACAGTTTGTTTACCAGCAGTAATGTAAAGACTTAGAAAAGCGTGTGTCTGTAAGAAATAGCAAAAGAAATTCTTTCACCAATTTAAAACAGAAATATTTTCAAAGTTGACCATGCTCTTTCCTGCTCTAGTGAACATTTATACTCAAGGGGAAGTGCCTGAATTTTCCATTTTTCCTTCTTATTCGCTTACCAGGGGGAATATCAGAAACATAAATCATTTTTGTGTGCCTTTATGTAGCTTATTGGTCAATGCCATTGGAGCTTAAGATGGCATAAATCATTTTTTGGGTATTTATGCTGTTTATTGTTGAGAGTCCACAACTTTGTACAAGTTCTACTAGCGACCTTCAGACAGAATAGATTTTCATGGCAGGTTTTAGGGGAAATGTGAAATAGCTGACAGTGTTTCTTCATGCAGAAAATATAAACAGATACCAAATGAAGTCCCAGGGATGCAAGTGTTTTACAATATTGAATGGATTTACTCACGTGAGCAAAGTTATGCACGTGGTGAAATGGCTAAGGATAGGAAGCTAATTTGTCAAGCCCTTACTTTTACCACAGTTCTGCCAACATATGCGTGTAATCCAGTAATTTCATGGAATCACAGAATCATAGAATGGTTTGGGTTGGAAGCGACCTTACAGACCATCTAAGTTTCAAACCCCTTGCCACAGGCAGGGACACCTTCCACTAGACCAGGTTGCTCAAAGCCCCATCCAGCCTGGCCTTAAACACTTCCAGGGAGGGGGCATCCACAGCTTCTCTGGGCAACCTGTTCCAGTGTCTCACTACCCTCATCATTAATAATTTCTTCCTTATACCTAATCTAAACCTACCCTCTTTCAGCATGAAGCTATTACCGCTTGTCCGGTCGCTACACACCCTTGCAAAAAGTCCCTCTCCAGCTTTCTTGTAGGTCCCCTTCAGGTACTAGCAGGCTGCTATAAGGTCTCCTCAGAGCCTTCTCTGCTCCAGGCTGAACAACACGAACTCCCTCAGCCTGTCCTCATAGGAGAGGTGTTCCAGCCCTCAGATAATTTTTGTGCCCCTACTCTGGACCCACTCCAACACATCCATGTCTTTCCTGTGCTGAGGGCTGCAGAGCTGGACGCAGTACTCCAGGAGGGGTCTCACCACAGCAGAGTAGAGTGGCAGAATCACCTCCCTCAACCTGCTGGCCACACTGCTTTTGATGCAGCCCATCATAAGGTTGGCCTTCTGGGCTGTGAGTGCACACTGCTGGGTCATGTTCAGTTTCTCGTCAACCAGCACCCCCAAGTCCTTCTCCTCAGAGCTGCTCTCAATCCATTCTCCACCCAGCCTGTATTTGTGCTTGGGATTGCTCCGACCCAGGTGCAGACCTTGCACTTGGCCTTGTTGAACTTCATGAGGTTCGCATGGGCCCACCTCTCAAGCCTGTCCAGGTTCCTCTGGATAGCATCCCTTCCCTCCAGCGTGTCAACCGCACGACATAGCTTGATGTCATCAGCAAACTTTCTGAGGGTGCACTCAATCCACGTTGCTAACAAAGATATTAAATCACACACGTCCCAGTACCGACCCCTGAGGAACGCCACACGTCACTGATCTCCAGTTGAACATTGAGCCACTGACCACAACTGTTTGAGTGTGACCACCCATTTCCACTTCTAACAGAGTCTGTGGAAGGAAAGTTCCCCATCTTGTTCACTGCAAGAAGGACAAATCCCAAAAGTAGTCATTTGGCATACTTGAAAGTGTACTGTTTACACATACAGCCGTGAAAAAAATTATTTCCTGGTTACACAGGAAAAAATCCCAAAAATTTTTTCATATTCATCTGTGGACTCACACATTTTCTTCTAAGGCAAATCTTAACTTCTCATTTCCTTCAGACATACCTGCAAGAGAACATGGCCTCTAAAAATAGGAAGAAACATAAAGAAAGAAATATGTGTAAGTGCATTTCTCCAAAATAGCATGAATTTTGGTTTAAATTGCCTTGTATTTCCAGGGATTTCACTCCGCTAAAAATCTTTTAAATTGCAGACAATTTTCTCAAAAAATAATTCAAAAGTTTTCTGAGGTAGACATTCAGTCTTATATACACTTCAGGCAACATCTGAGTTTGCAGAAAAGCTGGAAATCAGGAAACAATTTAAATAATTATTTTTAAATCAATATGAATTCATTTCACAATTTTTTTCACATCTCATAATTTTTCACACTATTTCTTAATGTTTCATAATACTTTACAAAATTTTGGAAAGGGAGTATCTGATAACAGATTGATGATTATCAAATGTGTATTATTTGATTAATGTTATTTAATTTCCTTGCATCACGCCCACATAAAATTCACATTCAGATGAGTCTGCACATCTAGGGACATTTTCGCCTTGGAAATAGATTATAAATACTACTGTTGGATTCAGGATGATATCTATTCAGAGTTCCTCAGTTCTACATCACCAAGCAAACACTGAGGTGTCCAGTGTTTTTCCAAAGAAGGTTCTTCTTTACCTTGTTGCCAGTCTGTGGGACCATTATGGAAAAATATCAGAAGTGTGTTAAAAAGAAAGGCAGCTGTTACATGTGACAGAGGAGAAAGAAAGACGGAAAGACAGAAAGACAGACGGAAAGACAGAAAGACAGACAAAAAGAGAGAAAGGCAGACAGAAAAGAAAGAAAGAAAGAAAGAAAGAAAGAAAGAAAGAAAGAAAGAAAGAAAGAAAGAAAGAAAGAAAGAAAGAAAGAAAGAAAGAAAGAAAGAAAGAAAGAAAGAAAGAAAGAAAGAAAGAAAGAAA
>Ga0065711_1000404_pt1 | contig 68577 bp, 19 predicted proteins | sample Hoacrofraction12_FD_59098 | JGI IMG/M metagenome (GOLD analysis project Ga0065711, IMG submission 59098) | Hoatzin crop microbial communities from Cojedes, Venezuela - Epithelial fraction 12 v2 (version 2) | ecosystem: Host-associated > Birds > Digestive system > Esophagus > Crop | place...
GTCCTCCAGGACCTCTCAAAGATGATGGAGAGTGGCTCAGCAATGACATCCGCCAGCTCCCTCAGCACTCGTGGGTGCATTCCATCGGGGCCCATGGATTTGTGGACGTCCAGATCGCTTAAGCGATCCCGCACGCAGTCCTCCTCGACCAAGGGAAAGTCATCCTCTTTGTAGGCGGCTTCTCTTACCTCCGGGGCCTGGGATTTCTGAGGGCCAGTCTTAGCACTGACTATTGACTCAAATTCATTTTAAGTTGGCAAATTCTTTTAGAAGAGATCTCAGCATTTCAACTGGGATATAAAAACTTGTCAGGTCTAATCAAAAACACGGTTTTTTCAGCATGTGATACAACACCAATATTTAAGACTTACAGAGTATTCACCACAGTAGGCATAGCGGTATTTTTGCATTTTGGACAGATCTTTTTTGTTTCTGGCATTGTTTTCCAGATGATTAAATTGGACATGGAAATTTAATGTTTCATAATTCCTATAGGTTCTGAAAAATCAGGAAGCATATCCCCTGTTAAGTCATCATGTCATAAACTTTGTTTGGGTGTTACATAAAAATGGGAAGCAATCAGTTAAGTCTTTGTCTGATTGTACATACTTGTACTACCCACGGAGTTGTCCTGTTACATTTCAAGTCTTATAAGCTATAGTTGCTTCTGCTCTGAGTTTTGGAAGCCTGTCTTTTGTACAAATGTCCCTTATGTTTCAGTCAAAGACAGTAAAAATACTATGGGCTAGCTCTAATGCCATTGCTAATTTAGACCAGTTCATAGTTTCCTATCATCTGTTTTGTTGTAACAGTATGAAATCTGCCTTAGTGTGAGAACTGTGAAGATAGTTAGATTTTTTTCACTCAAAATAATTAATCAAAATGTTGTATTCCATGGCAGTATATTGTCAGTATGGAGTTTTACAAAATACTATGTGACTGCAAAACAAAATGAGAAAGATGGGGTCACTGCAGCTTTTCCCTGCTTGACTGAAACATCAGTTGCTACAGAAAGGTTCTGGTTAGGTTTATAGCATTGCATGCAACAACCCAATTAGGCTAATGCTCTCCTTCGGTCGGCGTGAGATTTTCCAGTGCTGTGCACTGAACCTTTGCCAGAAAGCTTCTTCTGACTCCAAGTACGGATAAATATCAAACCCTAGTGAAATGCAATCCCCCCAGCACGAGTGACAGTCAGTACTCAATCTAGTGCTCATGCTTTCTGTTGTCTGGACTACTACAAACTGTGGCCCTGGCTGACTTCATAAGTAAGTTTTCTTTAGTGAATAAAATAGTTTATATAGATATTATACAGGTATGTATGCTATTTAGCTGGATATAGTGAATAATAACAATATTAGGATATTTAAAAAAAAAAAAAAACAACACACAAGTATCGTAGCGAAGCAAACTCTCTACTATGGCACAGCTTTCAGCCAGGGCATGGAAGTTAGCAACTACTCCTTAGAAAAGAAATGGGAATGACTGGTTTTATTGAAAGTCATTAGCAGCAACAGAAGCTGATATATTAAGAACAATATTTGATTGGCTCCATTGAGCATGCTATTTTAGTCTCTCTCAATACTTAGGTTTTGATAAACTGCAGTGATCTCTGAAGACTGCAACAAACAAAAACCCATTTATCACACAAGGAGGTCAGTTACAATTCACTATGATGCCCTTCGCCCTGAGAAACGTGTCCATAACTCTTCAGCCTTTGGTGAACATGGTCTCGGAAGCTGCTTCAAAAGTGAAAAATATTTTAGATTAACACTTCATGGAAAGTATAGTTTCTTAGCCCAAAATTTACTTCTACTGGTAATCCAGAATATAGTTGTTCCTAAAGAAAGAATTTCTGTACTAAATTCCAGTGTGATCATGGGTTATTCTGAGCCAAGCCACTTGCTTTCCTTCAGCATTTTGGGATCTCATCGAGGCTTTAAACCTTTTTAAAAGAAAATACTTAAGAAGAAAGTGGACTTTTAAGCAAGAAAATGATGTTGCAATGACATGAGAGGAATTTATGAAGAAGGAATTAACTCATCTGAATTAGAGATGGTATTGGGTGTAGACTGAATTAGAACAGACAAGTTTTATTTCTCAAATTCCTAAAAGTAATAATTGATACGTTGAAATCCATGTGACAAGCCTGAAGTTAGTACACTTCCTACTGATGCTACCAAATAGGATTGCAAAATGAATTTCACTTGCCTCAGACTGGTAGTCTTAGATGAGCATAACCTGCACACAGAGCAGAATAGAGGTAGGGAAGCTATTAGTATGTACCTTGTTCTGTGACCCATTTGTTACTCGTGGTTGTTTCCTGACTGTCTGCTGTGTTTCATCTCACCTTGGGACAATCACATTTCTGATATGCACATACTCTTAAAAATTATTTTTTGAAAAAAATGAATCAGCATTTTTGACTCTGAGATGTCCAGAGTCTCCATGAAGATTGTAATTATAGAAAAGTTTTTCAGTTATTCTAAAAGCAAGGGGAAATAAAACACAGTCTATGCCTGGCGTTGGACAACTGTGAACTGGTGTCATTTAACCATATCGCTCTAAAATATTTTTGTAGTATTTTCTATTTTAGCGACTTTGATCAACAGTACATGGTTGGTATAATAATTAAAGCTACTTATCGACAGCAGAAAAATATACTACTTTGAAAGGGGGTGGAGAAAGGAATTTTCATATACTCTGGTGAGGTACTGTAAAAGATCTAAGCTTTTTATTGAATCAGTCATGATTAAAAATAATTCACCTGATAATGTTTTTATGTATAGGTCTAATAATAATACTTCCTAAAGTAATTAAAATGTACAGTGTGTTTCATATGGGCCAGTCACTAGTAAATAAATTTTAGATAATACTACTGTAGAAAGTATTTGTTACTTTCTAAAGTAAAGTTGTTATTACTTTCTGTGGTAATAATGAAACGTCTTTCTACATTTTGCTTAAATGTACATCTTTTTATTATTTCAGTAATGTTTACTGGTGACATGTTGGGGAACACATCTACTTTTTCAGCTTAGATTTTTCGTGCGACATAGGCAACAAATAAATTTTTTTTTTAGTCAGATATTTTGTATTATACATATAAAGTATGAACTATGTGGTGAATTTTATTTTCTATTTTATTTTGTTTAAAGTAAAATTGAAAGATCACCCATTAGGTAACGCATTGCCGGATGGTAAGGCACTAAAACTGAGCCTGATCTGCTGGCTGTAAAGGTGAGGTGTTGACAGTTCAAAGTCTAGAAAGCTCACGTAATTGGAAAGGGCTTGGAGGATTTTACTCTAGGTCACCAATTCACAGCTGATAGAGCTGGGTAATAACCGAAAGCTATCATCATGTTGTGGAAGGCTGCTGTCTTAATAAAGTACTATTATAGTGCTAGACCAGACAACAAGGATAAATAACCATATCACAATCTAGACTTCAAGTATCAATAAGTAGCAACATCCCTTCATGCAAGGGTTGGACAGGAGTGGGCTGAATGACCTTTACTTCTCAAAGTTGATTCTAACAGGAATGAATTACATGGTAGGAGGAAAGCACTAGGGAAAAAAAAAAACCTGTTGTTGGAAAGCAAGCTGATTAATCTGTAGACACTAAGTCAAAAGTTATTCTTCCTCTCCTGAGAACACTTACACATATTCCCCCTTAGGTCCAAATGATTTCCATTTAACTTGGATCATAGTAAGGCAACTTCACCTACAAAGAGTTGCCAATAAAATACTTGTAAAATAGCTAGCAATAAAAAGCGTTATAAACATGATGCAAGGATTTATTGAATGTCTCCATTGCAGGTGGCAGACAGGAATGAGTTGTTGCTCTGAACACCAGTCCCGTAACTTCACAAACCCCCTCTATGTGCACTCGATCAAATACTATACTTATGGTGACAAGAAACAGCTACTAAACAAGTTAGTATGTAGCTTTGTATGAAATGTTTTATGTTAATATTTAAAAAACCCCATACAAAAGCAAACAAACTTCCTGTTCTACATATGAAGAGTGCTCTGTTTTTTTAGTACTTGAAAAAAACTCAGATAATTAAAATGGGAATGGAATAGGCAGCTGATGATTTTTCTCATGGTTTTGGCTCCTGTGCTTTTTCTGTGGTGTACCACTCTCGGGAAGATTCTTGATCAAAGAAAATGGGTCCAAATATTTTTTGGTTTTTGGGAGTTTGTTTAAACTTTGTGAAGGTATCATATGGTAATCCATGGAAATTCTAGTAAACACCACAGACTTTTTTCTGTACCTTTCTAAATCTTTTAGTCTAGTCATATGCATATTCTTGCTCACCTTGGGCCCCAAGTGTCCTTGGGGTGTGTGAACATGATCTGGCATGTCCTGATTAATGTGCAGATGTCAAGAGGCTGTTCTGAACCCCAAGACAGTTATTTTTCAGTATGTCAGCTCTGGATAGAGGTCCCTGTCTGCTCAGTGTCACTTATTGTGTCAAACACCAGTTATCTTGATTCTCTCTATATGTGTTTATATTTATACAGAAGTTTTTATGTATATATACAAAAGAACTCAATATCTCTATTCATGCTGACTGTAGATTGCACAGCAGTAGCTGTCTCTTTGGAAGCTTGAACTACAAATTGCTCTCTGTCATTCTTCAACACAGCCCTGACTTACACTCTTTGCTAAAACCTGACCTCATGGACAAAATTTTCCTAGAAACAGAGAAAAATAAAGTAAATAACCAAGGAGCAGTTTTAAGAATGGCTTTATTGTTAGAAATGATTGAGAATTTATTACTTGTCTTCAGTCGTTCTTTGGTAGATGTTATCTAGACAATGATAAAATAAAATTGCACGATGTAGTCAGGGTGTATGGTTCATGGTGGGGGGGAAAAAAACCCCTACTATATTTAGAATGAAAGACATTAGAAAAATTTCTTAGTCTTTATATATACATATATTTTTTTTAGAATGTATATATTTTTAGTTTTGTTTCATTCCTAGTAAGTTTGAGGGCTTGCCATTCCGCCTGGCCAGAACAAATGGAGTTGAATGTCTTGCACTTCAATACTAGAATGAGATGATCTGTTTAAGGCTCAGATTTGCTTGTATAGCTAAACTGTAGAGGTAAACTAAATATACCGGTTGAATTGAGACCAAAATGTTTCTAATTTCTGGGAGAAGTGAGGCACCAAGACTTTGCGTAACGAAGAAGTTATCTTTCCTGTTCTGAATGCAGCCCCAAATACTTTACAAATATATAAGAATTTTTTAAAAGAATTTGAAAGTATAAATTTATAATGTGGTAAAAATTTATCTGTCTCTGGAGTAAGATAGAACTAAGGGATAGCACTGAGATACAACAGAGAAGTAATTTAGAGTATAATTTGAACAGAGTCCTAGTGAATGGCAAGAGCAAGCATATGAAAATGTAAGCTTTACTTGGCTTGAAACATGTGTGAGCCAAAAGTATTAAACATTCTACACAATTAATACAACACCACTAGCTGGGTATAACCTCTCACATTACTTACGAGTTAGTAGTTATAGTTAACCTCCCAAACGTTAGTCACATTTCTAACAGTGAACACCATTGAAGTCCAAATAATTCTGAACCTGAAAATTGCTTATTTTATCCCAAACAATTTTCTGCATCTTACTAACCAATCTAGTTGTTAAGAATCATGTCAATGCATTTTTACCAAGTTACCACAGAAAAATGGATACCGGGACCACTTCTAGTTATTTTAAACCAAAATTCTTGGTCTGCTGGGTTTTTTGGTTTTATTTTTAAAGGTGATAGTCGACATCCAGTGCTTTAAAATAAATTCCAAATCAAATTAAAAATAATTAGATCAGAACTCCAATAGGAGATACTCCACTAATCAATAAAACTTAATATTTTATATTTAAAAAATATTTTAAAATGCTCAGGTATCTTGTCTTATAAAGAATCCGGTCCTAAATATTGCTGACAAGTATGAGTAGCATTATTTATCATACATGAATTAGAAACAAGAATTAACAGACTAAGTGTATGTATGTGTCAAAGAATTAACAATTTGAAAGGATTAATTAACAATTAAAATTAAAAATTAAAATTAAAAATTAAAATTAAATCCTCTGAGCTGCAAGTAGTTGGGAGGCTAGGTCTGTATGAAGGTGAAGCAGCCATGTCTGTTTGCCCTGGTTTAACTTTACCCTAAGTACATTTCAACCATGCTGAATACAGAGTAGTGGAGTAGATGGCCTTTTGAGACCACTGTTAAAGAACTTTTTCATATCTTTTTTGGGTGTTGTGCCCAGGATGTTTACTCATTCCTAAGGCCTTTCTCCAAATGAATCTGAATTGCTTGCAGGTATGTAGCCTGAGGCTATATGGGAGATGGGAAGGCCTGTTACTCCATCTTAGAAATACAGAACTGAGGTACAGAGAGGTGAATTATGTTGCCTTTGGGAACAGAGAGAACTGAGCACAGGTCTCTTGTCCTGCTCAGTGGACCAAGCAGTTTTGTTGCCTTAGTTTGTTTACTCTTACTTCTTTCATGGGTATGCTATATATTTACATGAAATGTCCCCATGGTGCTGTGATGAGGCTTGACTGAGACAAGGACTTATGCTGGCACAGAGGACATTAATTCAGCAAAAGACTGATGCTCTTATACTCTTGTTTTGAGCTTCATGTCTTTGGATGACTGTGACACAGGGGAGATTATCCAGTGCAAGAAAAACAAATACGTAGTAGACTTATAAATCATGTACCTCTCATCTCTTATTTTTGGGATGATGTTCGTGGGTATTCTGCTGCATTAATATCCAAGGTTAGTAAAGAAAGATGACTGAGTGATAACTTACATGTCAGAAAGACATGAAAGCTCATTCAAATGAAAAAAGAACTGTAATCAAATAGCCAAATGATGTATAGGTACCAGAAAATACCGTACTGTATATCAACATTTGATTCTAAAGGTTTGTATTAGTCAAATTAAGTTTGATGTGACAGCTAGAAAATGAAAAAAGATGTTCAGGCTGACTGGTGGATAAGTAGTGACAAAGAAAATTAGGTTTTTTTCAGGACAGGTTTGTAAGTGTTTAATGAATTTGCTTTTACTTTCTCTTTCACCTTTTTCTCTGTATAGTACTAGAGGAGTAAACATTACAAACTCATATCCTCATTCCTAAGTGTCTGGGAGGAAATGTCGCATTGAAGAGTTGTTATCAGTATAAATTGCTATGTGAAAAGCAAAACATCTTATTTTCTAAGATGTAACATCCAGTAAGCTAAACAGTCACTAACTGATATTAAAATGCAAAGACTAGAAAAACATCCATTTCTTGTTACACTTCACAATTTTCTTAAAAGTACATGGATAAGTAAATTATTACCCTTCCTCTGGTGAATGAAACTTCCTTCCACTTTCATTTAACACAAGAGCAATTACTTGGAGATTTAACTGGAAAGAGAGGGAGATGGACTGTTTTATCCAGGATCTAGAACTGATCCCAAAATGCATGTTTTTGAGTATTCTTTCAGAATGCTGTGAAGGGGGAAGGACTTGGGAAGATGGGACATAGGATTTTGCAGCTTGCTACGACGAAAGCTTCCACACACTCCTGTTACACAGTTTTTTGAAAATCACTATCAGTAAAGATAAAGAGGATGTTTGTTTTGAAATGTTTGATCTATCTCTGCAGAGGATGAAATACAGAAACTGAAAGAATAGTTTTTCTTGCCCATATGTTTAGACAGCTATGCTGACTCCTAATTTCTCCACCAACTGCAAGGGCATCCCATAAAATTAGCTGAGTTGCAGATCTTTAAGTAGTAGAAAAGACGAATCCCATCCAGGGAGCCCTAAGTTCCTTTTCTTCTGAAAAGACCCACTAGCTTGGGCAGCGGTTTATCTATTCCAAGTACTTTTATGTGAAATTCTGTAGATTTGCAAGTGCTCAAGTCTTCTCAGTAAACCTGCGAAATCGTTAGTGCTGTTCCTGCAGCCCTTGCTGTTGTTCAGGGGTGTGGGCTACCTGTTACAGCACGATCATCGCACTTAGTTCTGCATCCTGCCTTACTGCAGTCGGGTCGGTCTGCCCACGCCTCCCTGTTCTGAATTCACGCCTTCATTTTTGGATAATGCTCAGTCTGGATCCAAACCAGGAAATGCTCAGACAGAGTATTCATCCTCGTGGTGAATTGGGATGAAAGGTACGTTGCTGTTAGGTCTGGCTACTTTGGATGTTGAAGTATAAATGACCATTTTCCACTTCAATATTAAAATGTTCTGTTTAGATGGGCTACTTTTTTAGAGTGCTAAAAACTTGGAATTACTTTAAAAAGTTGTTACGTTCTTTGTTGTGGCTTACTTGGAACATTTACAGCTGCTGTGGAGCTGTATGTGATAAATGAATTGTTTACAAATGAATGCTCTTAAATACTTGTGCTTACACGTTTATTATGGAATTTTCATTTTTAAGTAAGAAGCGTCATTTCTACTTTGTGCAAAGCCGTATTTCTTCCTTCACTCTCTTGCACTGGTACCCACAAGATATAATATCCTCATGGTTGTTTTCTAAAACTTTTACAAAAAAGTTTTAAATCAAATAAATATTCCTTGTTGTCCTCATTGTGCTTGCTCTCACAGAAGCGTGAGAGATGTTTTAACCAGCTGTCTAAGAATCTGGCTTTCTTGATTCAGTGAAATAAGCAGTCTTGCACAGTGTACTAAATTCAGCAGAGTGTGAAATGTCAAAGTTATTTGGAGCCCGAGTTCTGGACCCAGGCATTTTGTTAGCACAGCTTTCCCATTCATGAGTTTAACCTTGTATTGCAAGATTGAAATCCTTGAATATATCACTATGGATACAAGTTTCTCTGCAGTCTCCTGATGTGGAGACAAACTTTCCCCAGATTCAAAAACCAACTGGAATAATCATGTTTGATTTGTTATGTTTGATTTGTTTGTTGATGAGACCAGAGCCCTTGGAGAACAAGCTGAACCTACTTCTCAGTGTCACTGTGTCCACTGTGTGGCTGTGGCTTTCGCCAGAGTGCTTGAGAAGGGAATGAAGGAGGAGGCGAGATCTTAGTGACAGCAGCAGCAACCTGGCACTGGAACAGTGAAATAAAAATGACGCGTGCCCAGTTGTAGCCTGTCTTATCCAAGGGCATGGCAAATATTTCACTTGGGTTTAACTGGGGTTTGGTGCATTTTTCAGTACGTGTGCGTTTTGCCATGTGTTTTCATCACTAATTAGGGTGGTGAGACTTCAGATAATATTTCAAAAAAATGTATATTCCTGTAGCAGAGAAAGAACATGACGTGAACTGAAGTGCAAATCTATCATTTGTTTGAAGCAGCAGTAGAAAATATGCGAGTAATTGTGGCAAGAACGATGGAATAGGCAGAGTGGGAAGTTACATGGTCTGTTTTATTACTCTGCTATTTTACGACTCTGGGAAGTAATTAAGTATTCTCTCCTGCTTCCTGCTCCCAACTTCTCATGAGTTCTGTTGTGATTTGTGACATTTCTATCACCTGGTAGCAGGCAATAGCAGCCTGTGCAAGCACATTACAGTGTGTGCAAATGTTCAGAGGTTATGGCCCCCTGTGGCACGGTTCTCCCTCTTGTTTTTCTCTCCCATGAGGTGGTGCAGATTTTCAGCACAGGTATTCATGGTATCTCTTCCTGTCCTAAGAACCTGATGCCAGCTAAGCTTTGAAGGTTTCAGAATTTCTGAAAGCTTTGTAAGTTTTATTAGATAGAGGTCTCAATACTATTACCATATTCCTGTCAAGGACTTGACAGGAACTTATCTGCTCTATAAATATAAGTATTTTAATTTTTCCTTGGATCTTAAGACACATTCTTTTTTCAGAATTACCTGAATAAGATGTTGATAAATGAGGAGTTGGGCTTATCTAATGATTGTGCTATTATCTGCCTAGAAAGATGATCAGTTTAAAATGCTAGTATAATTCACTAGTGTGCTACTGTAATTCTGTGAAATAAATCCAGTGATTCTTGCTGTCAGAAAATTGGAATGCAGGCAGATTAATGTGTGCACCGAGGCTGAAGATTTTTTAGAGGAAAAAACCTCCTTTCTGCTCCAATTAAATGGGCCTGGCTCAGTAATGTCTCAATGAGAAGAGACAGAATAGAATGCTTACTGTGAACAAGAGAGTCAAATTGGTGTAAGTATTAAATTTTCTGCATATTTTGTGGGGCTCTGTATTTGATGATTTGTCTTTCCACAGGAAAGAGAATATTGCATTCATTTTCTCTTCAGACCTCAAATGCTGAAAAGGTGCCTCAAGTAAAACAAACACATTTAAATGCCTATATCTAGCACCATTCATCCAACAAAAAGCAAAGCCAAATGTCACGAATATTTTATGTAGCTATGTGGTTGTTGCTATGATGGTCTAGGGACAATAAGCTGGCTAGAGTAGTTTGAAAAGTTAGCATTTTGAAAGAGTAGGTATTTATTCAGCTTTACGGTATACTGCCAGCAATGATAAAATGATAAAATACCTGACTTGACATGGAGAATTCGCTACTCTGGTGGTGAGGATTCTGTAGGATGACCACTGTAGGACTCCCACAGTCAATTCATCAAGCAGGTCACATTCTCTATCTAATGTCAAAGTAAATGTCAACCTCAGCAGTATGAGAATCATCATCCACTAAAACAATGCACACAGCCCTTTCGTCCTCAAGGACTAAAACCCAGTCTTCATCCGCACATCAGGGAATTAAAATCTGAGTAATTGCCATATGCTGATTTTGGCAGTAGTATTGGTAATAGTTGGTAGTCTTCACACAATACTAGGGACTCTCCCCTACACCTTCAGACTTTTTTTGGGTTTCACTACCTAGAGAGGCTAGAAACAAGCACTAGTAATGAATCATAAAGCAGGAAACAGTCACAATGAAACAGAAAATTTTTTCAGGCTCTTCCTAAGCTTCTCTTTCCAGTCCATTTCCATAAACTGCTCTATCCTGTGCTAATATGCTATTCTAGAATAGCGAAGAGCTTTGTCAGTCCTGCATGGCATTGTCCAAAAAGATGCAGGCAAATAGTGATTATAATTAAAAATTACAATTTTCTTGTTTGTTGAAATAAAAGGTTCTGTGTGACAGCTCAGTTGCACTAAGGACTTGCTGGAACCAGTTAACAGAAGACAGGCATGAATTGAATTCTGTGGTGAATAAATGATCTCTTTTTTCTCCTTTTTAGGTACAGCATAATTTTGTTGTATCTTTTCAGTGTGTAAAGTATTCAGAAACTATAATACTGTAGATGATACAAGAATGTAAACGAAAAAAGCAACTGTATATTGTGCATAAGCTCCATAAATACTATTTTATGAGGAAGTCAAAGGACATAAAATGTTTCTATCGCTGCTAGAACGCTTGTTGAATGTAGTGATGAAAGGTAATAGTCCCATTTTCATCTAATGTTCTTACAAGAATTTAAAATTCAACACTTTTTTTTTTATTAAAAAAAGAGTTGCAAGAACAGTGTCTGAGAGTTAGGTGCAAAACAAGTGTTTTGAAAAGTTATCTGCCTACTCAGGTCATGGTCTCTTATGTGCTGTTGTGCTAAATGGAAAAATCAATCAAGGAAGGTTTTGAAACCAGCATGTTGAATGGATCTCAAAACAGTAGGGCAATATCAAGGACCTAGAAAATACAACTGAAGTCGATGATCCCTTTTCTTCTCTGTAATTATATTTGGACTGTGTTTTCTTGGGTTTTGTCTTTCTGACAGAAAAGGGTGTAAGTTCATCCTTTTTTTGCTTCTCATGGTGATGCTGGTGGAATCTCACTTAACATTCAGTCAAGGCTATCTCTGACATCAAAACCCAAGAGTTTCAAGAGAAAAAAATCTTAATATGTGGAAAATACACCCCCCCAAAAAAGTGTGTGGACTGTATTTTCGAACAGCATTAGGCAAGCTGAGCTCTTGGGAAAAAAATGGCTGCTAATGTGACATTGGAGCTGCTGGCTGCATGGAAAATACAGCCTCCATTGTGCATTTTAGCAGTTGCAGATGAAGCCTGGAGTACTCCATTTTGAGTAAATCTGAAAAGACTGACATTGTTTGTCTTCATTTCTGCTTAAGTGAATGTAGAAGCTACTTATAATAAAACCAACATGTATTACCAATACATAAAATTAACTACAAAATAGCTATATTTATTAAATCATCTTGCATAAATTCATTTCCAGTAAAAACCTGCTTTATTTTGGCCAAGTCCCTTCTGTGTAATTTAGCTGGGGTTTTACTGCCATGGTGGGTCATGTTTTCTGCAGCAACTGCTTTAATGCCTTGCCAGACACGGACTAAATGGGGATGAATTCCTACAAATAGTTTGAAATGGAGGTTCTTACAATATCACACAGACCTAGCTGCTGATTTATTGAACAGCTTACAGCCAGTTACACCATTGCTCTATCTTTCATCCTGTTTTCTTTGATCCAGTCTCACTGGAGCGAGCAACTGCTTGCAGTGTTCAAACAAGATGCAGTCCCTGAAGCTGCACAACTAAAGCTTTTATTTAAGTTCAGTATGAATTTAAGCTAAGGGAGGAGTGTTTAATGGAGCATTGTCCATTTGGGTTTGCCAGGAAAACTGGCAGTCTGCCCTGCTTTTTATTATGTTAAAGCCTCCTTTTAAAGAGCGATACCTGATTGCTCTTCAAAGCTGTGTCAGTTAGAAATACCTTTTGGGACCCTGAGAGGATCACAAGTACTTTTCATGAAGGACAGAAATGATAAAAATATAAAAAGGTATTTTCTTTGATTACAGTATTTGGCTTTTTATAATGTTTCATCTAACTGATGTAGAGCTGAAATATGAAGAATGATATTGCTAACTTGCTGAAAATTATTTCTAGTTATTGTTGCTGCATTTGACTTGTACATCAGCCTTTTGCTAAGAGATGATAAATTAAAAAAAATAGTCATAGTTTTTTAAATAATAAGTATATCATACTTCTATACATGTCTTATACCCACTCTTTTTTTCAAGAATGTAAGATTTTGAAAATCCCAAGAGAAAAGATTTAAAAGCTTTTATAAGTGAGTTGCAGACCACTACGGAAAGCCAGCAACACATTCAGAGGCTGTTAAATTCTCTATATTCCCAAGCAAAGGAATTATAAATTAATTAAATGTTTATTTATGGCAAAGCTGCCACTGATACAGTAGTTTCTCCTAACTTTTGACAGCTTTAGGTTTTCTTCAAGTTTTTTTTAATTCTTTTCGTATTTTAGAGGAGAGCAGAGAATGTTGGAGGAAGAGTACTGTGAAGGGAAAAGGTAAAATATCTCTCTGACTTGATTTTTAGAAACAGGGCACTGTTTGAAGCTCCTCAGAGATCTGGCATGTTACAGTAAATTCTGGGGCTGCTGGATGAACAGGTAATAAAGCCAAATGTGCATGATAATTTTGTTTCAGACAGAGCTGTCCAATTTGTCGTTTTGACATAGGCTCCAAAAAAACCTGCCTGTGTTTCTGTATAACACAGAACATATGCTGGCCAGTGGTACAAATTACATGAGCATTGAGCATGTAGAAAAATTTGCTAAACATACACATGTAATACACTTGTAGTTGCAGTGTAGTACAGTATGCCTGACTGTACGGTAGAATGTATAGTTTGCTGTCCTCTCACTGCCTTATACAGTTTCCAAATACGCTTTTTTTCTAATTATGCAAACTTCATGGCTTTTTTTCCCCTCCCACATTAAATAATGCATTGAAAATTGTTTTGTTGATCTTTTCTGATACCTCTGACTTTGGCAGGATAAAGTGAATACATAAATGTTACTTTTTTGCAGGACAGTACAGATATACAAAAAAAAAACCCTACCAGTGAAGAAAAAATTTCAAAGTTCTGCTGATTCACACTAAGACACTCATAATAAATTTAAGCTACTGATATAGTTGCAAATTTTGTGGTGATTTCATACCAAAGCAAATATATTCTTAGGACTGATTTTTTTTTATTCAAGAGAGACAATAAGATTAGGGTTGTATTTCCTATATTGCAAGTTTACTAGTTTCTAATTAATTTTGTTGATTAGGTTAATGAATGTCCTGAGACTTTTTTTTATCGTGTCATCTCATATTCCACCAGTGCGGATGAGATGAATAAATATGCAGCAGCATACATCAATATTACAATAGGCATTCTATTGGTTTTAGTATGGGGTTTGGCATTTTAATTTTCCAGGATAGAAATACCAGTGAACAATCACAACGAAAGTTTTGTCTCTGAAATACAATGTATTCAATGTCCTTGGCTGCCATTGAAATTGCTATCTTGAACATTCAGAAAACTGGAATGGAGAGAATAGAATAGTAGTTTCATCACTAATAAAAGAGATGCCACATTTGGGATGTTCACTGGTGCAGGAAACAAGGGCATTTCATTTCAGTTCACCTTAATAATTCAAATCTCAGCTGTCAATAGGTGTACAGTTCTCCTTGTAAGTCTCTCTATGAACCACAAAAGTATAAAGGAATCAAAGTCGATGAGGAAAGAGATTTGAAAGCTCCTTTCATCTGACATGTTATTTGGACATTGAACTGTGTAAACCAATTATTTTGCCTTTCTATCACCTCCAAACTTTCCATCCCTGAAAGACTTAGTAATGACTGTGACTCCTAACCCTTCCTTTTGTCTTTATGTACTCTGAAAGGAATCTCTTGGCACAGAATTTAGAGCATCACGTATGTAGGGTCATAAGGGACCTCAAGAGACGGTCTAGAGCATTTGCTCTTCTTCAAAAATGGGGACTTGTACAGTCTTGACATATTTCAAACTTAGACCTCAGTCCTCTGTTGTTCCTCTTTTTGATTGGGAAAAGATGAAACAACTCCTTGAAGTAAATGACTGTTTCATGGTGAAACTTTCAAAAAGTACTTCCATTTACAGTTTGTCTTTCACATCACTCAGGTGGCTTAGTTTATAACTTCCACAGGCGCATCTCCCTGTTAAAACAAGAACTGACTGAGATTGCTAGGCTGAGCTACAAAAACATTCTTAAATGCTTCCACTTGACTCAACAGATTTATGTGAGTGCAAATGGGGAGTAGCTGCAAACAGAATTTGACTGTGATTTGGAATTGGGGGTGATGACTTCAGTAACATGAGTTGAAAGCATTAAAAAGCCTGGCTGATATTAAATGAATGAAGTCTTCATATAGTAAGGTTAAAAAAAATAAAAATATATTTAGTATACTGTGATATTATTACTGAATTTAGCAACTGAACGTGATGGTGTTCTGGGCCAGATAAAAGTCTGTTGTGGTGTAATTCAGGTTTGTTTGCAAAGTGAACACTCAAAAGACAGCATAAATTCTTATAACATACTAGTTGCTTGTATTTTTTTCCTTCTGTACTTATGTGTATCAGAGGTGAAAGCAAGTGAAAAAACATACGAAACCTGCTTCAAACAAGTCTGAGATAAAATTCAAGTTGTGCGGTCAACCCATGTGAAAAATAATAATCATTTCACGTAGATTTGACTGCAATTTCCCATTATTTTTATTTGTCTGAAAGCTGTTCTCTTTAGTCAGCTCTCCTACCCAACATCTTTTTACCAGATGCTTCTGAGGCTGGCACGCCTTTCTGCCAGCAGAACTGCTGGAAGCTATGGGTTAGCTCCTATCCTGATGCAGGACCTAAAACGTCTCCCCAGTATAAGACCAACTCTTACCCCAAGTTTGTCTTCTCTCACCCACTGAGGACAGCTGTTGCTGCTGGGAACATGCTGCACCCAGCAAGGTTTTGGCTGATGGAAACTTGGGCTGCCTCTCTCTTGTTCCCATTGATTTAGCCCCTTTAGAAGCCATCAAGTGTTATCAACAATTTGTCCTTCTGTTTTTCTTCAATAACAGTAAGGACATTTTGTATTTAACAGTGATATGATTATATTTTGTAGCACAGTAGTCAGATCTTCTTGTAAATTTTACAAGTCACAGTTCTGGATGACAGAAGGCATCATCTTAAACAGCGGGTGGCCTGCAGTGTCTGCCTGTCCCTACCAGATCTCTCTGCAGCACCATCAGCAGCTTCCGAAGACAACCTTTTCGGCTAGCTGCAAGCTCTGCGCTGCAGAATGTTCCCATGTCTCCATTGTGTTGGCAGGTCTTTTGTATGAAGAAACGCTGTGAGGAAGCCAGAAAGTTTGTCTTTCTCCAAAGTCAAACAGAACTGTGAGGGCTCATGAGGCTGTCACTGGTCCCAGCCTCAAGAAAACAGAAAGAAACTCCCTTCTTCAGGCTCCTCTTTCTTGGTCCCACTCCCTTATCTGAATTCTCTCTCCACTTCTCAGATTTCCTGTCCCTCTCCTCCTTCCACAAGTGACAAACCTGTAATCGGATCTGGATTTTAGGGCAGTATTTAGAAGATCACATGGCAATTAAAATGTGTATGAAGCTTTGCTCATCTTTGAGAGTTGTATCTGTGAGCTAACAGTGAATTATTACGTTGCAAAGTGGGTGGACAAAAGGTGAAATATTTCTGCTAGAAGGATAGGAGAAAGTTGACATTTTGGTTTTGCTAAACCTAGAAGTAAAAATAATTTTTAATAAAGATTGAAGAACTAAGATCTGTAAATGGCTAAACAATATATTAATTTATTCAAGCTGCAGAGATCATCCTCATTTTTCTTTAAGACAGCTTTTTCATGTAGGATCCTATTACTGCTTTGTGTCCTCTTTTTCAGTGTGTGAAGGACTGGAAAAAGGACCAAGGATGACAGTGCTCCAGAAAAAAAGTCTGCATCCACTCCTCAAATCAGTAACCTTGTGTATTTGTTCTAGATTGAGTGCAGACTAATATCTTTACAGAATTCATCATCATTAAGTTTTGCCTTTTGGCCAATTTCCTTCCAGTTCCTGAATTGATACGTAATACTGTAACTAGAAATAAGTTTCTGAAAAATATTTGCTTCAAAATGTGATTTCCAGCTTCCTATATTTATTAAGACAGCTGTCTGAATCAACATATCTTAAATTAATAAATGGTGTACTTTTATTTCAGTTAACTTCCACGACATTTTTTCCCCCTTTGGGACTTTGTTTTTCCCCCAAATGCAATGTGGTTTTCATGCATTTTGAGTGATAATAAAGGGCAGATGTTACAATCAATACCAGCAAAAAAACTTTCCTAAGTGTTAGACAAAATAGTTCTCTAAGCTGATCTGTTATTAATGGCTAGATATGATACACAGTATTTCTGCTGTTGTTTAAGCTCTTATTTGCTCTCTAATATTGGCCTAAGAGTTTCACAGGACAGAGATTTTTCACAACAGAATCCCTGTCGGAGGGTAGGTCTATAACAAATTTTTTTATTATCCCTGACTCTTACTGTATTTCAGAGAATGGGATGAGGGTTCTATACCAAAACTGAGATGCAGTTCCCCTTCGCAAGCTTAACCTTGTCTGTAAAAGGAAGAACACAATTAAGCAGCATTATATTTTAGATAATTTATCAGCTTCAAAAATTCTGCTTAAAATCCAGTATTCCTAATGCACTACCCTTATATTTTTGATTTTAAGAAATACGTTCTCATTAGCAGATATGATCATATAACAAAAAAATTACGTAATAAAAATACATACAATTCTTAGCAGATATTTTTTGAAATTACAAAAAAGTGCATTATAGAAGAGTGTGTAGAGATTTAAATCTGAGCAGTGCTGGAAAAAAAGCAATTTGAAAAGAAATGTAGATATTTAAGTGTGAGTTTATAACTGCTTTTGTCAAAGCATGCTCTTTTGCTACCAAGATCCATGTTTATTATCAGCAAATGTAGGTACTGTGTGTGCTTAAAAAAAAAAAAAAGCTTAAAAATATGCCCTAGTGATAGCTTTTATCAAAGCCTTTTTGTCACAAAGAGGAAATCTTACGGACACTAAGTATTTCCTTTTGCTGCCTTTTTTAAAAGGCAGCAGCTGTCTCCTTTACTTCACATATCTTTTTTTTTTTAAGCCAATTAGTATTAAGAACATAGAAATGGAGGTACTGGAGAAGATGAGGCTATCAATCGTAAGTTACACCTTCTTCCACAGTAGACTGTAATCGATACCTAGGGAGGGAAAATAACATCAGAGTACGTATCAGAATGATAGCTTAGCTGATGTTGCCTCTCATCTGGGATTGCTTGCACAGGTTTGTGTGTGTTAATAGCCCCTAATGGATTTTCTTTCATTTACACTTCTGGCATCCAAAACAATTTGTGGCAATGAATTCCACACTTTAATAAACAAAATAAGAAAAACTAATAATTGGTATTTAACTACTGAGTGGTTAATTCATATAGTGAGAGAAGCATTTTTGTATTTCTTAAACAAAGCTTGAATTTTCATACTCCATGTATTTGAGTATACATATAATATTCAAATATATTCATCATAAAAAAGAAGTTAGAATCTCAAGGAATGGAGTTTTCAAGCAGTAAAATGCATTGTTCGTTGTTTTTACAGCCGTAAAACAAATCGCCAAAGTAGTTCTCCCCGTACACCGAAATGTGATTCAAAAGTTACCTTACCTGTTCTACTTCATTTGTCAGAGACAATGTTAAGTGGCATTTATATAAATAATATCTCTAGGATTTTTAGTTTATTTTATGACAGTGACTATATTTGCAATCAATGTACAGCCCTGAAAAATACTATATTGCAAAAATACCCATATTTAATTTAAGGAGATCAGGTTATATTTGTTCAATCTATTAAAGTAGTAACCATATCAACTAATATGACAGCTATGTTACTCAACAGCATTGCAGGCAATGACATATGGTGAAAACATAAGAACAAACATGCAAATGTGCATTTTATCAGAGCCAGGGCATTGTCTAAGTTTGAGCAAACCCTTTGTTAGCCCAGCTGTACTTAACTAGCAGCAAGTTAACCTCAATATTCATCTGTTAAAGGTTTCTCTTCAGTGAACACATAAAAGTTCCCCTCTTAAAGCGAGTAAAATGGTTGACAACTTGTACAATATGATTGCTAAGAATGAATAAAGGCTTCACTGACCTCAGTAAAGATGGTGGCAGTTCAAAAATATGTTGAACAGGTGCCCATGATGAAGTTTTGAGAAGAAGAGAAAAAGAGGGAAAGAGCAAGAGGTTAAGTACATTGCATTGTACAGTTTCCAAGTGTGTCTTCCGTTTGATAAATAAGCCACTGTGAAATTATAGTACCCCAGGGGAAAGACTAGCTTTCAACTGAGAAAGCGTCTAGTACGGGCCATACCATACTCTATGGAAAGACAGAGAGGGGAAAATATCATAATATTGGAGAATATGAGCCTTAATCTGTTTAAAATTGGGAAAAAGTGTTTCAAAGTTGCTTCCATTTTCTGTTTGAAAAATAATAGATATTAAATGTGGTTTTTCAAATTTTCTCTTTAGAAATGAAGAATACATGCAGATATTTAAATAAATACTCCAGTCAGAGAAATTAATACATTTCAAAAATGGCTTTTCAGAAGAGGCCATGTTTTAATTCAAACTAGTTTGATGTTTGAAAAATTTTGGCAAATGCTCTTGGCTATTAAAAAGATGAGCAATAAATTATATTCTCTTTGACAGAATATACTTCATGCATTAGCTGAGAACATTAACTCTTTTTTTTTTTATTGAGAATGAGAGAAGAGAGTCCTGTCTTAAACATTTAATAACTTTACCAGTGTTTCTTCTGGGAGTTACCAGCTATAATTCATCTTGGTGTCCTGCCTCTGTGTCTACATCAGAGCAGAGGACTTGAGCCTGTGCTGGCCACAGGGCTCCCTGTGCAGGAGAAGCCCTTTGTGCTTATCAGCTGGTGGGTGCTGGACTGAACAACTGAACAACTCCTGAGTTTCCGCAGCCCTACTTGTTCAGATCCATTTCCCCTGTTTCATCCTCACCCCTTGTCTTTCCTTCCTAAATAGGGCAGCCTCCACGTAGGCTTTCATGCAAGTGCAAAATGTTTCCTGCAGCTCTGAGATAGCAGTTTGAGGTGTAAATTTACATTTATGTGCGTTTAGTGACAGGAGAGGAATTACAAAAGGGCAGGAATAGCCACACCCATGATCTTTTCCCACAGGCCTTTTTTCTGGAGGAGAAACCATAGTCACTCTCCTGTTGTTCTGAGCATGTCTCTAGCCCTGAAAAAAAAATGACTTTCTGTCTGCTTTGCACTATCAGACTAGTGCAAAACAAGTGAACAGGGAATGCAGCCTGGTCCCAAAACTATGTCAAGTTCACAGCCTGCGTGCTAGTCGAGAGAACATGAAAGTCTTTGTAAATACAGCAGTAAAACATATTTAATGCTGTGTAGTTTCTTGAACAACTGAACAAGATTATTTGAGCTTGTGCTCCACTCTTCTTCCTCCTTATCAAATAAAGATCATATGGTTTGAAAAGTAAGGATTGCCTTCAGAGGCTTCCAGACCAAAACCAAAGTAATTCAGTATTAGTATCTAAATCCCCATCGCAGCACAAGTCAAGCTGAAGTATTATGCCTGAGTTGGTAGATCCTCCATATGTTGTTTGTACTTACTCCCTGAGGCATTGTGCTATAAATAACAGAAACTGAAATGCAAAGTAGCGCTTATCGGGGACAATAAAAGTAATTCAGAAACTCATTCATGAATACAGCTGGAGGGGACTCATTATGATTACAGAATTGGTCTTCTGCAAGACACAAACTTTCCTTGTATTAACCCATACTGAAAATAGGTGCAACTCTTTTTTTTTTTTTTAGCCAAATACTATAGAAATGGAGATGTATTTTAAGGAAGAAAAAACCAATCTGTCTTTAAAAAGCAGTTTTTTCACATAGTACCGAAGAGAGAAAAGACTTCCCAGGCTGCTTTGAACTCCACTGGAGTTCATAACTTTCTTCATAGCATTATATATATATATATAAGTATAAATACTATGGGTTTTTAGTACTTGAATGTATCATTGAAATAACAAAAAAAATACAAAAATTCTAAGCATGTGTTTGGAAGGACACCTGCCCCAGCAGATCTGCCAGGCTGGCTGATCTGGGTATGAGAGGGAAAGTTAGGAGTCCAAGTATCCTGCACAACCCCAAATAACTATATTTAGGCAACGGACATACCCTGCATGTCTCCTGAACTTGACACACATTTGCACTGGAGGTATGTACTTTCAGTTGTAGATGCATTGTAGCAGCAGTACAATAACTTCTCTGTATAAGTGCTCAGTACTGTTGGCTTCTTGCTGCTTTTTCTCACTTTTTTTTTTAATAGCCCTATTTACGGCAGTGTCCAGTACAACATGTGAACTAATTGATGGATTCAAGCCTGTCATTTTCTCAGAATAACCTCTTTTAATAAGCTTTGGTTGGTCTAGTCTGAAATATTTGAGGTTTTTTTAAAAAAGTCAGTATTTGCATTCTGAAGGAGTAATTACATTTGCTATAGATTCTGGATTCATTTTATAGGTTCTATAAAAACAGTTATAACTTAGATTCATAGGTTCTGTTATAGATTACACTGTATTCAGGAAAAGAATTACAAAGGTATTTATTGCCCTTTTTTTCAACAGCTTACCCTTTAAAAGCCTGCGCTATGAACAAATGGGATCTTTCATTTGGTGGTGTCTAGGCTCTTTGTATGATCAAACAGAAATTAGAAAAAACTTTCAGGTGTCTGTAATTTAGACTATATTAACTTACAAGTATTAAAGGGTTAATAAAGAGTAAGTATTTCTACTGGCGTATTAGAAGAGTAGAATAAAGGGCACATATATATATACACACTAAAGTTATAGGTAATTCTGTGATATTTATTGACTCTTTCTACAATAATGAATAGCTAATTATTAAAATCTCCATAAGTCGTCCAGTTCTTAGGAATAGTTCTTCTTACTATGTGAGAACATGATTTATAGTCTGTATATCAGCATCATTGGTATGAAACTGGTTTTGTGCTCGTTTCAAGTAATTAGAGTAGCACTGGTTTTAGGTATCTACAAGACCTTTTATCGTGCTCCCAGCATACTGTTGCAGCTTTTGGAAGGATTCTAAGGGGCTTTCATGGACCATGTAAAGAACGTGTAATGTGAATTCCAGTTATTCTGTGAAAAGGTGCTGTATAAATGGGGTTGCAGAACATCATGATTCTCTGACACTAATATCCTTTTTCTAGATTTTCCTCTAATCTTATTCTGTATACAGAAAAAATAAGGTGCTATAGTAATGAAGTTTCCAAAATTAGATGAAAAACATCTGTAATGCAGACTATGGCTACTTGCAAAATTTTCACCTGCTACATCTTTATTCTGCATCTAATTCTCAAGGAAAATAATTGCATGTAAATAGATGAACTAATAATATCTGATTAAAAGACATTAATTTTACATCACCAAATAATTGTCATTAATTTAATTCCAGTATACCATAAAATGGTTAATTCTTCTTCAGCCTGTTCGCATTTTAATTGGTAAAGGAGATGGAAGTAGTTTAGAAAATCTCATTAAGTGTGCGAAAATATATTCTGATTTTTTTGTGCGTGAAGTTTATTTCTTTAAGCAATTAAAATGTTATAAACACTATGGTAAGGCAAAGCTGAAACTACACAGGCAAACACAAATCATAAAATGCAAAGTGAAGCAACCCCTAATAAAAGTAATTCTTTCACTTTGAATGCGGTGGTTTTATTCACTAGGGGCTACACTTCAATCCGCTGTGCCGAAGCACTGATGTTAAATCCTGAGCAGACCTAGTGATATACCTGTCACTTTAATTTATGGCTGCTGTATTTGAGGGCCTCTACAAATTAGATAGCGTTCCTTATTTACTATATTGTCATGTACACTTTTTATGTACTCAGATTATCTATTTTTTTACCACTTCATGCTAGTCTTCTGTCATATCAATTTTCGAAAGCCCTTCCTGAGACTTTCAAGTAACACTTTCTCTCTAGCTTGACAATTACTCCAAAAAAATCTCTGCTGTTCTAATAATCATTATTTATCTACTGATTCCTATCTTCCGTTCTGTTAGAACACCCAATGTTTGCTCATGAAATAGGGAATTAATCGACTTAATGAGTCATTCTAAATGGTTTTCATAGATCTAATTTATTAATAATTCAGAGGACTACTCAAATGGCTGCCATTAGTTTGTGATCTCTTTTCCTGCTCTCTCTATGGGATATACTAGCTGCTGTGTAGTGAAAGTATCTCTTGAGAACATGGACAGAAATCTGTGAATGTTTTTAAAAATATTTTGCTGCTAGTCTTTCAGGAGGTAAGCAGAATAAATAGCATTATTCATATAGAGATTTATAAACCCAAAAAGAGACAGTGTGAATTCAGTGTTCAAAACATATATAAGGGTCTTTAGAATTATTAATTACTTTTTCCTGTGTATGAGCTATATGCGTGTAAGAGCATACAATCTCACTTTTATTTTTGAGTGCAGCTCAGTACACCTGGGGAGTGACATGTGTCCCCCTGAGATAACTCAGGCACTGCTGTTTTCTTGGCAGACAGAAGTTAACAGTGTGCTGTGTTCTGAAGTTACAGAGATCACGGTTTAGATGGGATTTGGCAAATTAAATTATGTAGAAATCAAAGAATATGTTGTAATGTGAAACCACACGACATCTTCAGCATTTGCTTTATGAATTTGCAAATACTTTTGGGAGCATTCAGACAGGCTGCCGACTTCAGTAACTTTTAAAATCTATCACATGAACAGAGTTTGTTAAAATCCTTGTAAACTAGAATATTTTCATTCTAGTAAAAGAGATGGAAATGGGCAAGGAGGGTTAAAAGGTAAAAGATAAGGTTTTAAAAGAATTCAGTTATAAAAATAAATAAAAAATCTTGGTAACTACATCTCCATTGTTATATTTCTAAGTATAATCAGAATCTAAATTTATTGAATTATTTATTTGGCTGCTTTATTCAGTCTGTTCAGTATTCATCTTTTAAGAACATCATCATCTGTCTTCCTATACCATGTAGGCGTTCCACTTCTTTGAAAAAGGAATTCGCACTTTTAAGTCAAAAAAATGAAGTGCCTTTATCCATCATTGTACCAAAATAGAATGCTTTGTCATTTTATTCAACCACATTTCTATAACCACACATAAAATAGCAACTGAGTGAGAACAAATTATCCTTAGCCAGAGATTTGTGTAAGTTCCCTTCTTCTGATCTTATATTCATCTGCTTCTCCATGTATTAGGATTATATATTACTGCAAAAAGTTAAAGATTTCTACAATGCTTCAAGTAAAAGAGTCTGCATTAGAGCAAGTTACAGAGAGAATCTGATGCAACACAGAAAATGTACCTAAATAACAAGAAAAGAAAAGCAGTATCTTATAATGAAGGAAGCAGTTTTACTACTATCAAATTTGAAAATATGGAAGTATATGAAACTGAGATAATGTCACCCAAAATCTCATTAAGAATTCCTATTTTGTCTTTGTAACATCTGTCATTATCAAAATGAAATTCAACAGTCATTATTGTAGTCCCTGTTGTTATAAAAAAAAAATTACTTTGTATATCTTACTATGGCAGTTAAAAATCCCTGTGGGGAATTTAATTTGGATCCTTTATAGCAGCAGCATAAACTAATATATTCCAAGAAAGTTAGATTGTCTGCGACTGGGATTTATCTAACATACTCTTGGAACATAGTGTCACCTCTAAAGGAAGTCAAATGTCATGGGTTGCAAAGCTGGAGAAAGAACTGCATTTTAACTGATCTGTAACAGTTTAAGCTATAAAGCACATTACGAGTTAGCCTTGCACAGTCTGTGTCTGTACCTGCCACTAGATTGTGTACAAGGCATTGAAGTTACTACTGTGATTGCACAAATACTACAGCCAGGTATGTTAAAAGGATTTAAATCTGGTTGTAATGATTGCATTGGCTCCACATGTTACTCATTCACACACACACAAACAAGGAATGCATTAGGTCTCCTGGATCTCCTCAGCCCTGGCCATCAGAGCGCTGGTTTGCTGCTTGGCGTGAGGTTCTCCTGATGGTGTCATTCCTATTCAAGGCATTGCCCGCAGCGGGTACCGATGTGTATGCAGGCAGCTGTCTATATGACCGTTACTGAGCATGGAGAATATCTGATCTCTGTCCGTAAGAATCCAGACACAACAGTCTGTGTAACTGCTCTTCTGGCATGCAGTCCTCTCTTGTCAGATTCCCGAAGCTTTTTGCTGCTCCTCGTGCTTACTGTATGATGCAGTTGATGATGGCTACGTTTCAAATGTCAGCTGCAATCGTGTAAATGTTTTCTCCAAATCAGAGGTTCAGGTTTGGTGGATTTCAGTGTGTCTACTGGAGACTGACAGACAGTCCAAAGCCATTGTGCTTGACAATAAGTGGGAAATAAAAACATTTTTTTGAATGAATAGGCTGATATATATGTTGTTAAAGGGAAGATGAAGTGTAGGTAGCGACCGGTGATCTATCCACATGTGCACTTTGCTGGTGGATTTTCTTTTTAGTATTTAGTGTTCCTGAAAGTTTTGGTGACAGGAAAAGATATGTTTGATAGCTCCAAATTATTTTTCGAGTGATTTAAATGTATCAAATTTAATTTGAACTGCAGTCTGTGCTTTGAAAATTATTATAATGATATATATAACTGTATTAATGTACAATAATACATTTACAGCATTCTGTTGTGTCCATAAATTATGGAATTGTTTTGAGAAGTAAATTGCAAAGAAAAATTTTCTAACAATAAGGCAGGATATCAGATTTAACTGAAAGCCTTAGGAAAAAAGGTTCTCAGGTATCAGAACAATAATAATGAAAAACACAGAGTAAAATCCAGTGAAAAATCATTTATTCCCATATAAGACTTTGTGTATTGGATTAGTTTATTTACAAGGAACGTTTACTGGCAAATGAGAAGCGTTGCAATGCATTTTTCAATATTCTTTAATAGTATATTACAATCAGCAATGTTGAAGATGGATGCCCAAAGAAGGAAATGAGAAATGGCCACTTAACACAATCAGAGGCTTTTTTGGAACACAACTGTAACTGTGGTTTTGTTGATATAGCTGAGGAAATATATTTACAAGAACCATTATTTTGCCATATAAATCCTAATTGATATTAACAGGTAGCACAGCAGGAAGTTCTGTTAACTTGGGGGCTAAAGTTCCAGATGTGGTCCCTCTTTCTATATGTAGGAAACCAGGTGGCCCATATTATCTTCTAGGTTTTTGATGTATTTATAGAATTTCTCACAATGTATTTTCTACTATCAGAAGGCATGACATAGTCAATTAAAGTGGTAGCTTTTTCTTTCCTCCTGTTCTTCCCCTGTCCTGTGAAAAAATGTCTGTGCTTTTTTTCTTAAGTATGATATTTTGTGTTTTAATGAACATTGATGTAGTTTGTCTCGAAAACAAAACCGAGGAAAAAATTACTAATATTACATCTTGCTATTATGGGAATTGTTTTAGAAATATATTGTTTTAGAAACCCTGGTGAAAAAAAATAGATTTTTATGAGCATAGATTATGATTGGGCTTTGCTTGCTAATTGCAGTTCCTAAAGTGATGGAGCCTTGCTAGCAAGAACTTTCCTAGAGATGTTGATGGGTTATGACACATCAGTTGCAAAATCGCATTTTAGCAAACAAATCAAAGATCAGCACACAGCTACCAGACTCCAGCAATCTGAAAGTTGTCTCCCTGTGCTTTAGGTTATGAGTTCAAAGCCTCTCTGTCTGCTAAAACACAGCGCTGGCAGTGGCCGTGCCTACCAATAGCCCTTCAGAAATATGAAAATTCCCTTCACTGTAAACTAGATAAATACATAGAACGGAAAAGCAAGAAGTAATTCATAACAAAATGACCTCTTCAATTATTAACTGGCAAAACTCCCAAAGGCGTTAAAATAAATGAACCATAGCTTGAATCAAAAAGGAAAAAATTGTAGCTTGGAGCTTATACTTTATAAGTTTAATTAAGTGCCAACGGATTGCTGAAACAGCATATGACTTTGTATACTGTTATTGCTAGAAACATATTTACTGATTAACAGATAAGAAATTGAATGAGAGGTTTGACTGTATCTCATCTAATTCCATTCTTCACTGCTGCTTTCCTGTTGTCCCTGAATAGCATCAGTTGTCACTTAAAATTTCAGTCCCTGCAGAGTGCATACGCAGTTCTCAGTTTAGCCCATTTTCCAGCTGTTTACATATAAAACCCTGTGTGGGTTTTAGAAGCATTTTACTGCTGTTGCTTTGTAGAGCCTTTCAACAGCATGGAATGAAGAAGGAAATAAATTTTGAAACAATTACAAGAAACAGAATAAACATCTTCACAATGAGCACTGAGCAACTTGGAGGGTGCATTTAACCGCGCTTGGATTGTGATACATTGTGCTGTATGGTCGACCAAACCTCAAACTTCGAAGTCATACTGAGCAGTTCTGTGTCTGACCTTTCCCTGTCTGAACTTCATACCCTCTGGAGTCCTTGAGTGGACTACTCCAGCTAATAAAATGGATGAAAGAAAGGAGAGTGACGTGATAGGCTTTCCTATGTTAAAATAAAATTAAAAAGATATCACCCTGCTTTGAAAGTTTTTCTAAGAAAAAGCATAATTGTTAAGGCTTTGTGATCAAAATCTTTGGGTCTGTTTCTGAGGCCTTTGCTGATATACTACAAAGTATTTTCAGTGGACTTTTGTTGAAGAAACAAAGTAGAATTTGGCTCTACAAAATTCTTTATAGAAAAATAAAACAAAAGAAACGGAGAAGATAGATCAATTGTGCAAGTGTTCATGGAATTTCTGCCTCAAAGCTGAATTCTGCTCATCAGAATGATAGTACTAATCACAAACTGAATTTTAAAATTTTCCCTAATAGTTAGGAAAACAATCTAATTACTTGAAGGCGTTGTGTATGTTAGCTGCTTGATACCCAGAAAGGGCCAGCAGCATTCGCTGACCAGCTGATTTGTGCTGGCATAGTAAATGCCATTTGTTATGTGTCTAGGTCAGAAAGTGGAGGGGTAATTCCATTTAAGTGGAATACAGCACATAAGATCATACAAGCTCTTTTGTTGAAACTTAACTTGCCTTCATTAACCTTTCAGTGCTCAGAATGGCATTACAACACTTTACATGAACAATAATTTAATTAGAACATAAAATAACAAAAGAACAGAGACATAAACTGTTAGTGGTCTCTTTTGGACACAGTGCTTTCAGTATGCACAAAAGTGCTTTCACTGCACAAAAATAGGAACATACGTGACTATAACAGATAGTACTTTATCAGTATTTGATAATTAATATAGTTTTAAATATATTTTTAAAGATGAGTTGTTATGACAGACTATTTTAAGTCTTTTCCTGTGACTATCTTTAGAAGCATAAATGTAAGTGTTCTTATATACATACTATTATCCCCCAAACTGATGTAATCCCTTGGAGGAGACAATGTCTTGGTAAGTGTGCCCTTACAGAGGAACTTCTATCGCTGAGGGGAATTGAGGGGTGTTTGAGACGAACTGTTATCTGACAATGTCAGAAACCTGATTAGAGCTTGACACTCGCTATTGTCTCTCCATTCCCATTCGTATATGTACTTCATAGTAACGGCCAAAACCTCTGTGAAATGTTGTACTGAAGTCAGGTAACTATCCTTTTGGCATGCTGGCTGGAGAAGATGGATGTAGAAACCTCAATATTCCCACCTCTTCCCTTTGCATGCATGAACACCAGTTCCTGCCCATGCAAATCTAAAACCTCTAGGGAGTGCAGGTGACGAGGAGGGATTTCTAATCAGAGAAAGCAAATTCAAAGTGTTCCTATGAGATGTCAATTATGCCATTTATTTGCATATGAGTTTTCAATGTTTTTAATTATTCTTGCTTTTAATTCTGTTATTGCTTATTGGCTGAATGACTGCCTGTAGTCTGTCCTGAAGGAAAACTAAGCTCCATTAAACTTAAGGCTAGTGAATGAAGGCTGAAGGTCCACCTGGAGCCTATGTACAAACCCAAGTTAAATATATTTAAATGAAGACATTTTTCTCAAAAGAACAAAGAAAGAGCCAAGAGGTGTCATAAATTGAAAAGTACAGTGAAATATGTCATTATTCTAAATAGTTTTGTTAAAAAGTAGAACAGAAAAGGTAGTCCTTTACACTTCCCAAGAAACAAATATATTTGTGTGATAGTCCCCAAAACAGTTAATGAAACTCTTGAAGTATGCAAGATTACACTTAACAGAACCTAGGTAAACATGTAGAATAATCATTTCCATCAGTTTATTCTATCTATTGGATGAAAATAATGAAAGTGCCCAGTATAAGAGTTGTGACATTTTTCTTTGTTGTGAATGTGGTCTGCTTTTGCATTCCTTACATGTGCAAGTTCCTTCCGAAGCCAACAGAATTTCTAGGTGAAGAATATATCTGAATCAGCCCCATAATTTAATCAAAATGTTGAAGTGTGAGCATTTTGCCAAGTAAGCTGTTAATCAATATGACACAAGAAAAAGAATGTACTAAAAGCATTATGGTAGCGAATATAGATGGGCAATCACAGCAGAAATAGTGTGACTTTAGTTACAGTGAGGAAATCTGAAATGTGACTTAAATTGTACAAAATTAAACCTCAATCGACATCATCAACTAAAAATAAAACTGAAATAGGTTGTTAGAAGCCTCTTACAATGCATAATTTGGTCCTGATTATTGAGAATAACAAATACGTTTAAAAATAAAATGGACAGTCACGTAGATGTTCCTGTATGTAGATAGAAGGATAATGGGCTTCAGCTTGAGCAGAACCATTATCAAGTATGTGATATAAACCACTGGTAGGAAGACGACAAAAATTCAAGGGTATTCTGCTCTTGTACTTTGTATTTTATTGACTGTGATTACTTCAGCTCTGAAACGAGGCACTGCAAACTGGCATCGTACTTGTGGATTGATGCTTTCTGCACTGAGCTATGGTGAATGAAGTCTTTTGTTATTGCCCTTAGTGGACAGAAAGATTGACGCCCAGTGGGCTGTCAGTAAGTATGCAGTTCATATTTACATCTGTAGAGCTGAAGTTTAATGAAAAAAATTTCACTGTGTGTTAGCGTGGAGTTTGCATGTCTAGATTTGAGTTTTGGCAGATGTGCTTTTCAAAATAAAAGGAGACGCAATGCAAGCATTCAACGTTAAAGTTAACATTGAAATGCACAGATTTTCAGGTGTTGGATACTGCCTGTAGAAGTTCACATGGCCAGATGTGTTGATACACTGAAGCAGAAGTCTCATCCAGTCACTGAAGGTGGGCTAGAAGAGGTGTGCAATTCCTAACAAACACATATGTATCAGTCCCCTTATACTTGGTTCTTTACTCTCTGAAACACGATAAACAGCACAACAGACCTGAACGATGCCAAGAAAAGTCTGTCTGAGTGTGTGGCATCCCTCTATGTTCGCTTTTCAGAGACTTCCTGCAGTGAGAGATTAAAAGGCACCCCCCGACACACATGCACATCATGTTTTGTTTTTATTTATTCTTTTAGCTTTGGAGGTTTTTTGGTTATTGTACTCATTTGAAATGTAGTTTCAATGTTTTACATCCTTTATGTCTCCAAATTTTTGCAAGCTTCCTTATTAGTATTAAAAAGCCCCAAAGCTTGCTTGCCTATCTGTGGAGTTTCCTATGCTACCAATGTTCCAATTTGCACTTAAAAATTAAGACAAAAACTTACTGCTTTTGCTAATCAGTGCAAAACAAAAAACTATGAAGAAGGCTGTAGGCATAAAAATGCATTTCTTTAGATAGTTTGCAACCTTGATAACATCACAGAAATAAGCATGGGAAGGTGTTGCCTGCGTTACAAAACCATTAAGCTATTCTCCTTGCAGAAAAAGCAGTGATCACAACATCTCACATCTGTTCTTGTTCAACCTTAGAGCGTAAAGGGAAATAGGATATTGGGGGGGGAGGAGGAGGAACGAACAGCTCAAGGTGTTACTGTGCTAGATTGCAGATTCTACAGTTTGCTCCCTGCTGTGAAATTACTTTCCATACTGGCTTAGAAATTATAACAAATGTAGCGCTGTCCTAAATGTGCGTTTAAGTACAAGGCAGGAGTAGAGCAAACTGCTGTGAGATCGTCTGACAAAATGCTGCTTCTCCAAAGAAGTCAAAACTTGTTTATGGCCTGATTATCTCTGGTTATACCAGTGACTACCGATGACAAATGTCACTTGGAAAAGGAAAAGGCTTTCATACCCCCTTCATTTCAGTATTAATTCCATGTAAATCAACCTGCTTTCCTTGCTCTGTCAGTGTTTGTCATTTACCTGCCTAGAAGATACTCCAGGGGTTACAAAACAAGTTCATTAATCTTGCTTGATTTCTAGGGCACAAGGAGGAGCCAGTAGTGTTCTCTGATACGTTAATTTATTCTGTTGCCTACATTAAGGTCTCAGGACAGTCAACATTGCCTTGCTGTTGAGCAGTTAAACCCCAGACACCAAATATCTTGACTTTTGACTCCCTCAAAACTACAAAAATATGCTGGAGATATGGCCAGCTTCTTTGTAGAGGTCAGCATTGGAAGAGCGTACAAATAATCACCAGTCTCCTCGAAAAATAGAATTACAAGAACCTAAGTGATTTTCAGGATATCTAAGAATGATTTTTGCAAAATAAAAAGTATTTTGCAACACTTGTAAGACAAAGTTTACCAGACTAAAATAGGTGGCACGTGGAGGGTAGTTTTTGGAGTTTGCTCTTGTTTAGTAGATTATTCTCATCTTTAACCCCAAAGTAGGGGTATACTCTGTTAACACAACACAGAACTGCTAAAGAACAGTTGTTTGATCCTCTTGTATGCCAGAGACTTCATGGGCATCATTTTGTTTTCTAATTGTTTCATCCATACTATAGTCTGTGGCTGTCTTCCACATCATTCTCTTTAATGTGTTTTAAGGTCTTCCATTTTCTGCTTAGGTGGTACGTTTTATCAGCTATGTCTTCATTAGCAAGTCCTGGGGTGCAACAGCTGAGCTTTGGGGGTGGTGAGGAGGTCCATGATGTGTGCTTCAGAGCTTTTGCTTTGGACAGTTGTCATCTGGTTGTACATAAACTCTGCTCTGTGTAGGTGCCAGCTGCTAAACATTGTCAATTAGACCTTGCCCCATAAAATTTTCATGAGCTCTGTAGGCAGAATAATTGTCTAAGCAACAGGTACAAAGACAAGAAGAAACATCAGTTGAGCACATGGCTCCTTTATGTGTTTAATGGTTCAGGCTGTTGGATGCTTTCATTTTCAAAGGTGCCAAACAACATTATCTACAAGCAATGTAATTTAATATAGGACACTGAGATTCTTTACCTCCCCTAACAAGCTTGAAAAATAGCAATGAATTTTGACTAAATGACTTGGATTTTTTGAAAAAGTATGCTATTAAATTGAAATGAGTATTGGATTATCAAACTGTTAAAAACTGTTATTTTGAAGCAGATTGTTTATATATGTTTATGTATTGTTATATGTGTTAAAAAATCTTTTATTTTGAAGTTAATTCAAGGTATTTTTTTCTTTTTGGATTAGAGGAAGTCAAATGTAAAGAACAGCAACTGGCTTCTTAAGAACAAAGAAATATTTCAGAAAACTACATTTAAAATCTTTTTCTTCTTAGACATTTATAATCAAAACATCATTTAAAAAATGACAGCCCAAAAATTATGCGATGGTAGGTCTGCTGTACCCTTATTACTCCCAACAGATAGAATAAGATTTTAGAGAAAAATACAATTAAAATGTTTTTGCAATTGAAAAATCTCAGTTTAAAGCTCCCCTAAGGTGTAGCTTTCTGCTCCCTTGTGGCAGGATGCTGAGGGAAAGAAACAGGAACTTGAGATGCTAAAGGCGAGCACAAGTGGAATTTAAGAAAAATGCTATATATCTTTAGAGAAATAAAGTCATAAAAAGAGAATTAATTAAGATGAGCAGAGGGATCTGCATTTATGTACTCTAGTGAGCAGATCTGTGAGTAAAACAGAGGAACTAGGCCATGCATCAGTTTAATACTAAAAAACTGAATTTATAAGCAATGGGAAAGGAAAGGGAATGAGAGAAGGGAGGACCAAGTCATAGCTTATTTTCACAGAAACACAAACTTAATACCTACTTCATGTCTGGGTTGCAATAGATAAAAGCTGAAGAGAGCTGTCGTTTATCTGAATTGATACATGGTCGGTTTGAAAGAAGAATAGTTCCGTAATTTATTTTGTGAGCTCTTTTCCAGTTGTTTGTAGCTGCCACATCTAATTGTGCTCATGTAGTCTTTTAATTTGTGTGAAAGAAGATAATATAATTGAAAAACTCAGGAGTAAGACAAGTTCAGATTACCAGCAGAGGGAAGTTAATTTGTTATTCATTAAATGCTAATGAACCTGGCACCTATGTTTTATTTGTTTCACTCTGTTTGAAATTGGAAAGGTCTTGTAACACAGCTAAGTCTATGATAAACAGAGATGTTAAATTAAACTGTTGTTTTCCCTGATGTTCCACTAGAATAAGCAAGTTTGTAAAACGAGGTACCTATAAATATATGTGTGCGGTGAAGCATCCTCAAAAGGCAAGCCTAAACCAGTTAGGAAGTTGATTCACATACTCAGATTGCTTTGAGAACTGTTGCTGAACTTTTTGACCTTTTGAGCCCGAATTTGGTATATTTTCCACATAGAATGGGTAAAGTCATAATGCACGAATGGGTAAAGTCATAATGCACTAAAGCTTACACAGTGATTCTGGTTTAAAATCCAGGGGCAGATTCCCACTTCTGCATCTCTTCACATTTGTGTTGCCAACACAACTAGATGTGACTACATGAAGTAGTCTTATAATCTCTGATGGTCCTGATAATGCTGCATAAGTGGCTAAAAGTAAATCTACGGTTGTTCATAAAGGTGCTAGACTTACGCAGATATCTGTGGCTTATTTTCCCTTTGCTAAAATGAGTTTTGAAACAGCCATTTGTGTTCATACAAGTTCTATATCATTTTGGCCTCAGTGTCTTTGTTGCTTAACTCTTTAAAGTAGGAATAATGATACTTAGCCTTAGGGGTTAAACTGTAGGATTTACACAGCTAATTTATATTATTGGGTTGTTTATGGTATATTATTATACTGAAGAAGAAATTAAATCTCTCTTTCTAAAAAAATTCTGAAGACTGTTTGACGTCTTCCTCTTCTGAAAAGTTGCTTTCCTTTTTGCCTAATCTTCATTTACTGTACTTTTAAAGTATGTACACCCTGGAAAGCAAACAGAGCAAAAGTCTACTTGAACATAGTACTTAAAACATATCTCTAACTTAAAAATGTTGAAAAACGTCCACAGACACAGGTCCACAAATCCTCTTTCCCACGCACAGCACTGCTTCTACCACTTGTTTGAAGGACAATTCTTGTTTCTGAAAGTGGAATAAAATACAGCATGAAGTAGCTTGACTTTGACAACCTACTATTTTGATTCAAGATTAACAGTGGGGATACACTCAAAAATATTTGTAGGTTGGCTTTGCTTAAATGGGAATGATTGTATATTGAGTAAAACTTGAATGGAAGCTTAGCTTATTCTATTTGTGCTGATCAGGTAAAGACAGTATGAAAAACTATTGTATGAACTCAACTAAATTTGAGGATGTTCCTGTCTGAAGCAACGCATTTTAAACCTTTAGGGAACAAAAATTACCTGAGATGTACATACTATAATTCAGGGCTGCTATTTTTATTTGCAGCAATGTCTTGTAAAGAAACTCCACCTTTCACTCCTACAATTTGAGACTATATCTCCAGATAACCGATAACCCCGTATACTTGCTTAAAATCCATGGTGGCAGAGGGAAGAGTTTGAGGCTGTGAGTGTTCTGGTGGAGAGAGGGGGCTCAGGTGAGATTTCCTTCTGTATTGCTTTTCAGTGCATATTATTTGCTGCAGAATTACAGGTTTTGAACAAGTAATGTGCAAGTTATGTGTGTGAAAAATACGGTAGCCAAACTTCTTTCCCAACTAGCGCTCTCGTCTTGGATCGAGATATCAATGTGCTGTGTTGCAGAAGGTTGACTGGTACTTTTCAAGTGAGCATCTAAAATTTGGTTATCTAGGCTTTATTCCTATTCTGTCATCACGTGGGATATGCTCAAATGAGTGAGAAAAAGGTAGAAGCAGATTCTGAACTGTTTCAGCTAAGAATTTTTGCAGCAGTTTTGCACCTCCTCACCGTGTTTCTTATCCCAGCTATAGCTACAGAAATAAAAAATAAAATGGTTAAAGCTAAGCTGCAAATATATATCTTTTCAATTTATAAACTGCCACGAAGATATAATTTGCTTCTCATTCATTCACCTCTGCTATAAAGCAACAGAAATAGACAGTTAGTTTGAAAACTAATCTTAATCTCTGAGCTAACCTGGCTAGCTGACAATGGAAAAAATTGAATAGATTAATTTGAATCATGATTAATGCTGTGTTAAGTAGAAAAAAAAAAAACACTTGGGTTGCTTTAAGAGATTGAAATTCTCCAGACCTGGTTCTCTAACACGCTAGTTGTTTTTAAAAGCAAATCTCTATTTTTTGAAGCCTGTTCCTCATACTGTGTGTCTCTCAAACTATATAAGCTCTAAAAGCATCATTTTTATTTTCTTCCACTTCGGTCCATGCCTGGTGTACTGCTACTTCGTGTATGCTTGCTTGCTATATGTTTTTCTCTCTGCTGAAGGGAGATAATGGCTCTGCTAGCGACTCCATGGAAAAAGAGAATCTATTTCTAAGTTGAAATGAAGAAATGGACATGTTGTTGTGTTAAATCAAAGAAATTACTGTTATCTTTGCCCTTTCTTGTAGTGTGGAGCAAAATCTACACAAGAGCTTTTGTCGAGGGAAGGGCTCAGCTCTCCGTCATGAGTCTTCCTGGATTTAACACTTCGTCCTCTCTGATAACACGTGTATGTTGCTTTTATACTTGTTGCTCCTTTTCTGACACGTTCTAGGGTAATGTTGCTTTCCTCCAAGGCTAAGCAGAGACCCTCAGACAGTCTTATCACACCACTCAGTGATCTCCTGTTACTGCACTTGACCATCCTGCGCTTCTGAACCTCCTTGCTTCTGTGGGTGATATTCATTGTGGTTAAATCCATTATTTAAAAATTAATACATAAGGACAAGTGACAAAATTCAACCTTAAAGGGGTATCAATCTGATACTTTCTGAACACTGAATTAATGGGAGAACTTTGAGATCATTTTATGCAGCGCTTCTGTCGGTATCTCATTTGGGTGATGCTTTTGGGCTCCTTGGAGCAGCCGATCATGATTTTATGTAGTTGTACAACCTGTTCCACTGGGATTGGTAGGTCAATGACTGCTGCACTTCTACGCATCAACCACTGACTTTTTGATGTTGGCCTACCTGTCCCACATAGTCAGTTCATACCATGGCTGTCTTCATCGGGGAAAAATTCAAGGCACCCTGGACAGGCGTCTTGCACTAAATCCTATTACTTTGTTATTAAGATAAATCATATTTCTAGTAAGCAATGAAATGTATGATCATATTAGCATCTTCTAGATCATATTAGTGAACCCATCTGCTAATGTGGAAAAGTAGTATGCGAACAAAGCTTTTGTGTGGAACTAATGTATTATTTCTGCCAGTTGGCATACATTTAGTTCTGGTTTACTGTCAAAATTAGCCTTCACAATTCATCCTGAGTGTAATGAAATGGGTGCAATAGGTGCAATAATATCTTTTTTTAGAATTTTATAATGCATTGCAAGAAAAATTAATTGCATTAAATGCTAAAGGCCAAAATTAATTATCTTTAGTAAAATATTTGGCTTTTTAATCATTAGAAAAGAGCGAGAAATGTAGGGAAGTAAGGGAGATTGCTTTTTCAGGGGCATAAAAAGGAAAAAGTTTTCAAACTTTATTCTCAAATACACTAAGATATTTTCAGCCAAAAGACAAGACTCAGTCTTCAATTTGTATCCTGGTTTAATAGTGCCATACAAGAAGTTATTCCCCCATTTAAGATCAACTGCTAATGCTTATAAAAATAGCATGACCTTTTAGCTACTCTCTTAAAGAAACTGTAACTCCAGAATTGCTCAAGCATTTGTTACGTCAATACAATTTGATATGTCAATATCTGAAAATGTATCTGAACTATATAAAATTTTAATCTCTGATCCTGTAATTCCAGTGATTGTTTCTCCTTTGCCAACAGATGTTTGTGAGTGTGTGAATCTGGTATTGCAAATTGCAAGATCACAATTCATTAATTGAAGTAACTCATCCGAAGTACTTGTCAGATGAAAAGCATTTTGAAATATATACCAAGTGCAAAACAAGAATAACTTAAGGATGGCACAGAATTGTTTTTTTGAAGAAAATGGTATGAACGAAAGGTTGTGTTTTGGTTTGTGGTGTTTTTTTTAGGTTCTGAGATCAGGGGATAAACAAGGAGAAAATTCCATCTTCCTTCCAACTCAATTTCTTCCTCTCCGATTTTTTTGTATCTCTAGACTAAAACCATGATATCACATTTTCAACAAAGACTTTCTGAAATGTACCTCATGAACTGAATTAATGTCAGCAAATAGCAAAGTAAAAATCGGTAAATTAATTGAAGTACACACAGGTAATTTAATATCAGTAAATTAAAATTGATAAATTAATTGAAGGAAGGATGCACTTTTGATCAATAGAGAAAATGTGACGTTATTACCAGAACACAACATTAAAATAAAAAAAAATGCTGTATGATTACATTTATTCACTGAAATTATACAAATTTAAGTAACCTGGTTTTCTATTTTGGAAATTCTTCTTTTGATCGGTCTTCTGGTAAGGAAGCCTTCAGTTATCTGTCTATGTGAAAATTTGATTAATTCAAATTTACACATACTTGTTTATCAGCAGTTGTCTTCTCAATAACGCTGTCATCAACTGAGAAAGAAAAACAAGTAAACATTTCAGGTAATAGATGACTCAACTATTGCACACCTGATTCATGAAGAAGAAATCCTGCCAATTAGTACTCGATTATTAGTGGTTGTGAAAAGACTGATTGCCCTGTAAAGACCAATGGTTATGAGTCTCAGCATTAAAAGCTATTAATTTTATACACGTGAATTTTTCTTGTAGCTTTTTTCTGTTTTTCCAGTCTTTCCATTTTCCTCATGACGTTCCTTTTTTTGCCAAATTTTTATGTGTAATACAATTTGCTTTGTTCTGTGATGGCTAGAATGTTTTCCAAGCTGTGGCAATTTTTTTTATTCCGTCTCCTCACGATTTACGTCTAAAGCCTAATTCTTAGATTCTCTTTATTTGGTTTTGAATGATAAAAAAATATTGACTTCTTAAATTAAAAAGTGGTATTCAAGCAGACAGTGGTTTTTTTACAGCCTTAAAGGATAAAGGTTTTGTCCTTAAGAACTGTAATAATTACTTTAGTAACATTGAAAATTTAAGGTAGATGCTCAGTAGTTGTAAATCAGTGCCACTCCACTGGAGTCAGACAAGAACCTGAGCTAAAACATACCACTATACATTACATTTGTCTGTTGTTTCAACTTATTTACCTTTGGGTGACAGTGTAGCACCTTTCATATGAAGATACGGTACCTTTTGCTGTTAAGTAATCCTCTTTGAAGGAGGGGCTGAGTAAAGGTACAGCAGTCTTCCCCTTAAGAAGTTACAGTAGCACAGCTACAGAATAAAGGGGGGGTGAAAGTAATGCAGTGAGAACATTTGCTGCCTATCTTAATTTGATGGAATGTATTTTCTATTAATTTTTAAAACAACTTTTCTTGTTTTTAATTGATTTTTCGTTTTAGCTTGACAGGTGTCCGCTGTCTGAGGACTCCCTGCTAAGCGTTAGCCCCATGCTAGAGGAAGAAGCTTCCTGTAGTTGTCTCACTTTCTCCTTGGACTGGTCAGATTGTTTTGGAATCTCTATATGGAGCTTACCAGGGAGCAGTAGACCTCAGAAAGCATAACGCACTCCATAGCTGAAGTCTATTGGACATCAGCTCTCCCATATACGAGGAGTTGAAGGTGAGAGCAACCAAGTGCATGGGGATAAATAGCCATAAATGTGTAAATCAATACTATCAACACAGTCATGGGTTGGTGGTCTGTAGGTGTGACGCTGCGTTTAAGCAGGGCTGCGAAACATTGGAAAGAGGTGAAAACCACAGTCTCTCTCCATCAGTAACAGTTCCAGAGTTATTTGAAGACTAAAAAAAAAAGATAAATAATTTTAAAGAACTTGAGAGTTACCATCTGTTCAGGGGAAAAAAAAAAAAAGCATTCATCTCAAAACCAGACACAGCTCTCATTCACCAGCTTAAAGCTTAGAAGGGCCTTGCGTCTTCTCATTTAGTTAATGTGGTCCCATGACCACCTTTCTGTTCAATTAGTCTGTCTCTGTGTAGGCAGATAAGGAGCTGGAATCTGAATGAATTCCAGGAAAAAACATTTAAAAGTAAGGAAGAGAATGTAAGATTCTATACCAAAAGGGAGCAATGAACACAACTATTTCCTCAGTAAGTTCAACTATATATAGCTCTCATGTCAGCTTTTTTATCATCCAATAAACCCAGATTTTTAGCAAGTTTATTACAGCTCTGGTCTCAAATGTGTAATCATATCTGCACAGGTAAGCCACTGAATCCCTAGAGAGCCACTGCCTCCCTTGGCCTAGCTCTGCCTGACTGTTGAATTAACCATATAATTTCAGACATCTCTGCAGTGGTTCCTCTTTGAAGACAAAAGCAGCATTTTACACCAGACCCTGATTTTTGAAATGGGATTTTGTTTGCCCACTTCACTGCAAATTCTTACGTATCATCTAAAAGTGAGATCGGATATAGTAAACGTAAAGTATAAATAGGCTTCACCTTACTGTGGCTACATAAAGGTCATGCCAAGTCCCAGTTTAGGACTCACCTGACCATATGTCAACTAAACCTCCCTATAGCTTTTTCTCTGCTATACTGGAAAGGTCTGAATTGTGATGCTTTGTCATATGGCTTTTGAGACTGAACTTTTGCAAACGAACCTGGGTAACTCATGGCTAGGGGATAATTTTCTCTACAACTTCGATAAGCAGCAAGAGGTCTTTGCTGATGCAGTTCAACATGATTTTTAAGATCAAATTCCCCCAGCAAAGCAAGGAATATACAGTTCTTTGGAAAGCACATCTGCTGAATTGCTTACATTAATCTCTTGTGACTGGGAGAGTTCCCAGCTCTGTTGGTACTGCTGGATTTATGATGTGGAAGAAAAATAACTTGTACACATGCCCTTTACTTTTGTCTACAGTACATGTACAGGACTGCAAACCAAGAACTTTGTCACAGTGTCCCACACTCTTCTAATTCTCTTCAGAGGCTCCATTCATTTATTTGTTCTCAAGCCAAATACACGCATTATATTCTCATGTGCCTCGCTCTCAAAGGAGGCACTGCTTTTATTAACAAGATAAGGATGTCAGGAGAAAGAACTATTTTATTTTGTTATTGTGGTGGCTAAGATCATGGCCTCCTGACTCTGCGTGACTTAGTATAAAACTCAGCATTTCTACATTAGATGAATGAGCAGCTTCTGTTCCATCTGCAAAGAAGCAAGCAGACAAATCTCTTGAACTCCTTCGGTAGTGACTAAACCAAGCCATGATGGAGTGGCAGTCTCTGTGCTTTCTAGCCGTGTGTACCACGACCTCTGTGTTATTTAAATGTACTTGCTACAATTCCTGTACTTTTCTAGCAGCTTTTAGGTCTGTGGTGACAGCTTCTTGAATGACCTTGCTTGCTCTTTTGGCTGCCCACACTGCTGACTGCTGTGCTGTTTGTGGCAAAGCCTGCAGTCCCAGTGACAGATTTCTAGCACAGATCTGTGATGTACTGGTTTGCCCTTCTGGGCATCTCTCTCTTTCGTTCTCTGATTCACAAAGGTTGAGGAAAATACTGAAAACAGGATTTTGACTAAGTTAAGCTCTGCTAATGCTGCACAAAATGCAAATGTTATTTTTATAATACAGGAGTATAGTAATTTTTGTCCCTGAAGTCAAGGAGATTTCATATTGTGTTTTGAAATATAACGCTTTTCTTAACCTGCCAGAACTTAGTAATTAAACACAACCGAGGTCATATCCCCAGAACATAAGAAAGATTTTAACAAAATATGTACTCATGAAGCGAAGGCTGAAAAAACAATAGCTTGTGGCAGTATGAATTTAAGTTCTAATGAAACTGGTATGTATATATGTAACAGAATAATGTGTGAAATGCTCAGATATACTTTTTCCTTATGCACATCTATTTATATGTGCACATAAAACAAGAGTTTAACATCAGGATTGATTAGGAGTATGCTGTTGCTAACTTTAACTTTGTGTGTTTTTAGACAGAGAGGTGCTGTAGAGATATGTTATATTGGGGTTTTACTCGGAACAAGCACTCAAGTAAGAGTCAATTGTCTCAATATAGGATGGGTTGCAGTATAGCGGAGTAGGCACCAAACAATCTTCTCCAAATAACAGGTTATATAACGGGACTTCTCCAAATAACAGCAGGTATAACATGAAAGAACAAGCATGTTGAGAACTGGACTTGGTCCTCCTTCTTCCTGCAGTACCGATGAAGCAGACTCTGGTGTCAGCTGAGCAACACATTGGTAAGTCAGAGGGGCTTGTAGTTTTGCTCCTGGATAGGAGATTCTACATCACTTCCTGCTACGTATAAACCCAAAGCAGGGATTGTCTTAGAATGGCCACCAGATAAAAGGCTTAGATTTAGCTGCTCGTTAAGGCAGGTATTCATTCGTGCACCCATATGCACTGACACAGCACAGTTAGAAAGAGATCTTTGTGTATATGTGAATATACATATGATGCATCGTATTCTTAGCTTGCAGTTCAGAACTAGTCAAATGAAGGAATTAATTTTATTAGTTTCCTCACACACAAAAAAATGGCTGCCAAGAATCTGCGAATGTACCTGTGAAATATAATATAGGAATTAAGTTCTATAGCATAAACTTCACCTGGGGTGTGGGCTTCAAAAGCACTTTAAAAACAGATAGAGAAGAGCACTGTAGATTATACAATTGCAATCATCCTTACTTCAGTCAGCATTAAAGGTTTTATTTTTAAGGCAATCCTTTCAAGAGGGGAAAAAAAGATAAGAAATTCAAGGGCGAAATGATTCAATTACTTTTATATGTTTCTATTTCCAAAGAAAAAATCCTTACATGTTGTTTTTTTTGCTTACTTATATTTATCCAAAAGAATGCATAGCCTCTGTATGGTTATGTAGAATCCTTCATTAGCTGTAGAAGTTCCAGAGCCTGGTGCCATAAAGATGGAGTCTCCTGTAAGAGAGGTTTTTTTACATAATGACTTCACTACCTAACAAGCCTTAAACCATTCAATATGGGAAGCATTCTCATTTTTCAGATAACAAAAATTCATCTGCAGTATTTTTTCCGTAGCCATGTAATGAGGCTTGTAGAAACATGACACAAAGAAATAGAATGAATAAATCAAATTACAAGGAAAAAACCGCAAGGATCTGACAGTAGAAATGACAAACAACCGGGAGCTCTGCAGCTTTTCTCACTATCAGCTGAAACCCATTTATTTTTCTGCTACTTAGGAGAATATTGCAGGACAATATCCTCTCATCATTGAATTGCCAGTGCAGGTTAGACACTCTAAGAAGAGACACTTAGAAATCTCCAAACTTCATTTTGAGGGGTATAGTGGAGAAGTTGTGGCTAAAGAAAGAGGCTGGATATGCTGAGGCTTCTCTAAGTTATTTACTTTATAGGCAATAGTTTTGCACCTCACAAAATGCTTTATAAATGCGAAAACGCTTGTAACAGACTTGTGGGATAGAGGATCCATGTCTTCAAGCTTGTGAATGCCAGAGGACTCCTCCCTAGGAAGGGAAGGGAGTTAAAGCAGCCTGACCAGGCCTGATGGCTGGTACTTATTTGTGGTTTATCCTGAATGCAGAGAGAGTTTGCCAGGTCCAATGCAAACGAGGAAGCATCAGCCGTTGTATCCAGCAGCTCTCCACAAGTGCTCCCTGTTTTAATAACTCTGAGCTGAAAGAGAAATAGAACTTAACGTCAAGCAATTTCTTCACTCCATCAGAAAGGCCATGAAAAGGGGGGGAGGGGGATGACACTTCTATATGTTCATGGTGCACAGCAGAGTTGTTTATAACTGTGTTTTAAGGGAGATGGATAGGATGAAAATTAGAAGGAAATGACCCAGAGCTATAGAATAAAGAGCTCCAAGCACATCCCAATGCATTAAAACTCTGAAGACGGCAGGTCTGGCCAGGCTTCCCACACCTCACCCCATGCTCGGGTTGCACAGGGCTGCCTCTCCTCCAGGGATCTGCTGCTCCGCGGGTCACCGGCACTATGGCCTTCTGGGAGCACTTTGATCTGTAGGCTATTTTTGTAAGACATAGTCTAGCAGTTATTTAAAAATATTTGCATAAGTACAGGGAAAAATAAGAGTGTTCTATTACTGCACCGACTGTTTTGCTGCTTGGGCTATAAGCTATCTCACGTAGTTGCATGGTAACAATCACCATTTGTGCTTTAATATTAAGTATTGCCACTGAGAAGCTCTGTTTTCAGTAGAATTTAACTTTATATGTGAGGTCAAATTCCGTGCAGGGATACAAGATTTGCTTTCTGTTAAAGCCAGTGAGAACAAAGGAAATCAACCCAAGGCTTGAGTTCTGCATGTCAATAGAGATGTGCTTTGCATGGGGATTTTAGCTAAACTCACGCCACCAGAAAACACATGCAGGTTTTTTTCTGGTTTGGATGCTCTGATAAACTTGCAAAGACAATTGTATTTATACTAGAATATGAAGTTTTCACAAGTTAACCTTTTGGTCATATTTTGTTTACTCCTTTTGCCTTTGAGTGGGATCTGAAGCCCACTTGACAAGAAAGCACTGGGGCTTGTGCAACTTTGTGTGGTTTTACGCACATGCCACTATCTGTCTTGTAATGTATTCATATTCTGAGTAACAAAACCAGTATTTCATATCTGTAGTGCTGCAGTCTAGTCATAAATTTTGAACTTAAAATACCGCTACATTACTTTCTATTAAGCTTTAGTTAATGAAGAGTAAAAATTGAAAGTTGTTGCTACAGTTGTGATAATTACTGGAAACTGCTTTATGCATGCAGCAAGATTGCTTATGGAAGAATGGAAAATTGTAAATGGAGCACCTTTTATTTTTTTTTCCTAGGGGATAAACACTAAAAAAGAGCAACACTGCAAGTGACTAATCAACTCTTCTACATTAGATACATGTAACGTAGTCAAACAGACTAACCATTTTATTATGTTTATTTAACAATGAGCTTTTTATATCATTCTTAAAGATGTAGAGGTTTCTATTATCTGCAAGACAAATCATGAGAAATCATGACCAGAAAATGAGGCCAAAATATTCTGGTTGTAGTTTGATACATCTCTAAAAGAGTATTTTTCTTGGAGTCAGAATAGAATTGTATGAGATATTTCATATACTGCCTGGAACCTAAGCCACTCAATGGAAATGCAGAAACCTAGTTAAGGATGGAAGGTTATTTCTATGTGTGTTCAGTTGGTTGTATACTGAGATTAGGTTTTTACATCCTTTAACTGGAAAATAGGTTTTGGTTTGGCGGGTTTTTGCTGTTTGGTTGTTGGATTTTTTTCCACTGTTGTTTTGTTTTCGTTCAAGCAATGCAAGTTTGACTTGTCAGATTATGTGTGTTTCCTACTGGCTGAAAAACCCTACTTCTTTGTGTTTCTCAGCCTTCGTTTGTTTTGTTCAGCAGAAACACATGGACTGTCCCTGCTTAGGGTGTACGTAGAAACTTCCTTTTCCTGTCTCCTTTCCTCGTCTAAACCACCTCATCCCACTGTTCTCACTCCTTGTTTTCATTTATAGTTTTCATTTCAGTTTAAATCAAAGTGCCCCAAAGAAGCGGAACAGCCTCTCTGGGTAGCATTGCCAGACATGTAAGCAAAACAGAAATCTGTGACCGTGGCTACTTTGTGACTTGTTAATATTAAAGACTTCAGTATTTTAGATTAAATAAAACTCCAAACTATTCAGAATAAAAAATTCAGGCTTTAAAGCTCAACATGAATATGTACATATTCTTATTGTAGCTGAAGCAGAAACTATCACTTTTTTTTTTTTGCTAACGAATGAATTAAAAATAATGTCATAGAGGAGGAGCACTTGATGTTCTTTTTTAAATTAGCTTGGACATTGAGAAGTTCCAAAATGTGTCCCTAATGTGTCTCCTATAAAGCAGTTTAATAAGATGTCATAATAAACATGTAAAAATAGATTTATTGTATCAAGAGGCAAAATAACCTCATTACACAGAAAGCTCCAACAAACTGAAGCTTGCCTAATATATAATCCAGTAGTTTAATTTGTAAACCTGATTATTGCTCTTAACAGAGTTCATTAGTACCTTGGAGTCCTATAAGACATTTGAATGATACTTGTTATAATTAATATTTAGTCTTTAATGCTGTTCAGAGTTTCCCAAACCTTCAAAACGGTTCTTGTAATTGCTTTTTTAAAATTTGCCAGCTGTGCAGACTTCACTGCTACAAGGATACAGAGAGGCTTCACAGATGCAACATGGCATTGCATTGATTAATTAACCATTTGTAGTCTCCTGTAGTAGAAGATTTGCATGTCCTTTCTGAACAACATTGCTCCTCTCGTTTACAGGTAAGTATTACTCCTGTACCCATATTTGTCATTTAATGGATCTATGAATATGGACTGATTGTCTCCAGGGAATGACACCAGGGCGTAAATTCTGATTCTTCACTGAATTTCAGGGAGTGTAAAAATTGTATATAAAGCACAGTCTAAAATGTTAAGTGATAGGGAAAGGAACGTAGCAAGTGTATGTTTAACCGAGATTAGCAGTTGAGGTGTGATTTGCATCAGTGGTATTAATACACTTGAGTTTTAAAATTCCAGAGTGCACTAACTCTGAGTACTTGTGGTATGTTCAGCACGAAAGTCTGAGTTTGAGAGTTGCTAGATCTCAACTACCATCTCTGCTTTCTTGCTTAGAAACAGGCAACAAACAAACTCCCGTTAGGGAATCTGCTGCTCTGCTCCTGCAGCTTCAAAGTGGTGTGGAGGTTTTTGTGGCTCCCTGCGTTTCTGCTTGCTCTGCTCATTAAGAACTGCACATCAGCAAATCGTTACGCCTTTGCCTCCGCTGTCTTCCAGGCCGGAGCAATCGTGCCCTCCAACTGCTGGGAGCCTTACTGCTGCTGGATTTGATTGATTAGTATGGGATAGCAGGGCTTCCCTGCAGTGCTCATATTTCATGGCATCATCAGAATAACTGACAAAATGATGCGGCTGAACAGTGTGCGAAGTATCAGTTACTTGATGCGAGTTGCAGCTGGGAACCTCATGGTACTTATAAAAGCTCATATGGGAAGTGCTGTGTAAGCAATGGAGTTGCCTCCTCCAAGGCAAGACCAAGGGGCAAAATCAGAGGTGATGCCGTGTCTCCTGCCAGAACAAAGGATGTGGTAATACATCTGCTGATCATGTGTATTTTGGATCAGTATTCAAAAAGTCTGGCCTCAGTCATAAACATGGAGTTTCCTCACTGGCACAGTGAAGAAGAATAGAAAGTCGTCTTTGCAGCTAGATGACTTAGGGACAGAACTTCTATCTGAGGTGGTGTGACACTGCGAGGAAAAAAAACGTGCCAAATCCTTGCTATTCCAGTGGGGGTTCTCGTCCGGTAGGTCCAGCTTTAGGAATTAAAGTCTGGCATTCTTATCTTTTGCTGCTGCACAAAGCACATTAAAAATAAACATAAATTTCATTTTCTTTTAAAATAAATTAAAATTATTTTTGTTTTAACACTACAGGCTTAATGAATACAATTTGAAATTTATACAACAGTTGCCAAAGTGTATTTTCAGATTTCACAGTTAAATGTTTTACTTGTGCATCAGCATAAGACCACGTATCTTGGGGGTTTCAGCTGAAACCTCCAAGCCTTCACAGGTTCGGTCTTCACTGTTTTTTGATAGCAGCACACCAAATAAATATTTCAGCATGGCTTGAAATAACCACTTCTGATTAGAAAGTGCTCATAAATTCTATATGTGAGATCTTTACAGTAGTTTGTCCTGAGTTAGAGCTGACTCAATGGTTTCATTCAGCACCTGACAGAAACACCTTACTTTCGGGTTCAGCATAAGCCCTTAGCTATATTTTTGTCTGCTGCTTTTGTTTTCCTTTGCTTGGATAGAGGCATTTTGAAAGTCAACATCAGCTCTGCTTAGCAGGGAACTCAACTTGGAGATCAGCTCTTGTTCAGACTGTTGTACGAGCGATGCTGCAGAACATACAGATGCCTGTAATTCCGTTAACTAAATTCTCATAAAGAAACGTGTTCTGTTTTCATCATGGCATACCAGAAGTTTGATAGGAGCAGGAATGTACTCTAGTTATTTTGTATGATTTTATGTGTAGGCTGTCATCAGGTCTGCATCAAACAAGCCACAGCAGGTCAAATATTACGCTGGTGAGAATCAGTGTACTTGGATTGATAAGATAAGTAGCAACATTTTCCCGTAGTATACAAAAAAGGATGCTATCAGTGCAGCACTGCCATTATACCAGCTTGAGAGCTTACTGCTGCTGTGTCTTTTTTCCTCTAACTCTCTTATTCCCAAGATGACAGAAGCAGCCACTTTCAAAAGCTCTTATCTCTATTCTGCAGATGGAGAAGAGTAGCATGCGGTATGTGAAGGGTGGAATTTTGAACAGAGATTCGTAGGTTACTTCGATGCCTAACTCCTATTTTCAGAAGCGATACAGGGCCTTTTAAAAGCAGCTGTTCTGTTCACAAGAAACTAATCTACTTAGTTACTGCAGGAAACACGTAGCTTTATATTAATCATACAACAAAGAGGAGGATGGGGAAGGTTCCGCAGGATAGAGAGGAAACAAGAGGCAGTGAAGAATGTAGCTGTATCCCTTATCTCTTCGGGCAACTGGCTGACTCTGTGTCAACCACTTCCTTATTCCTCATTTATGAATGAAAAGATATTTTTTAAAGCTACAATGATGTCTTTTTTTTATCTAAGATGGAAAAAGTTGCTCTATCCTACCTTACCTTTTACTCTTTCTAGCCCTCAGTTTAATAGACCCTCCTGGTGTCCAGTGTTCCCAGAAGCATGAAATCCTCTTGGCCTCTCTTCCTTCAGGAAATCATTAGGAAAAGCAAAGGACTCTTGCACTCCATGTCGCTTCAAAGCAAGCCCTGTCCTGACATTTCTGTAGAGTTAAAACTTTAATGTAATGTTCTTTGAATAACAAGGATCCAGTTTGCTCCAGAATGATACACGGGGTACTGGAGGGCAGATAGCTCATGAAACATCTGATATATGCCAGGTTCTTTTGGCGTAACTCTGTCTTTGGAGCGATATACACAAACTGATTTTGAAAAGATTGTTTTACAATTCTCTCGCCATCCTGGCTTAGATTAAATCTGAATGAGTTCTTGTCTTCCTTTCCATCCAAAGCTGATGAAGGTTTGCTTTCATCAGAGTTTATGGAGTTAGACAGCATCTAAAAAGAAATTGCTTTGTCCAAACTGCTTGTAGTAATTTCACCTCACTCTTAAAAAAAAAAAAAAAATCTAGGATCTAGACCTTGTGATGGAATGGGGATGTTTGATAATATTTCATACCATTCTTGTTTCAGGGGATATTTACAATCTGGTGTACTGCCTGTGACTGGATCTCCAGAAGAGCCTGTTTAAGAAAGGTTTGTCTCAGCCCTCTGTTGGAGGTAGCATTAGTTGTCAAGATCTTTCTGTGTCCTTCTAACCCTTTTGAAAGTGCAGCTGCTCTAACAAGAACATCTGCCATTACTACAGACCTACAGAGTCTGTCTTGTGGCAGAATTCAGGCATTTGTGAGCGAGAAGGGTCACTAGGCTTATAAACTTTTTCTACCTTGTATAACACTGTTCTTATCTCTTTGCTGCTTTTTCCAGGTCTGCTTTTTATACTTATCAGTTATGGATTTCACATCAAAAAAAAGGCCAAGTAGCTGAAGTGCAGATAGCTTTATTTTGTGAGTGAAAGATGACTTCTGTGCCCTATAGCCTACGTTCATTTTATAACCCTGCTTCTGTACTCCTGACCTTGCCCTAGCAGCACACAGTACACGTTGCTGCCTTTGAGACATGCTAGGATCCTGTCTAGCCAAAACAGGGGGAGTTTTTACAGGTGTCTAGTCTGTTGTGAATAATACAGTCTCTCTAAGATGAGCACAGTATGAGATGTGTTTAGGTGAATAAAGCAAATCTGTGCTGCCCACTCTTACTATGACATAATCACTTGAGTTTCAGGTAAAAGCCGAGTACCGTGTGCAGCCAGCTACTTCAGCTGACCTCATGGCTGAATCCTACCAGTCATGTATGACATCTCAAGCTGGCAAGAGGGACTTCACACAAGTCTAAAAATGATTCTGTTGTAGTTGGTTTTGGTTTTAGTTTTGCTGCCGCTAGGAAAAGCACTAGCTAGAGAGATGGATACATACCCAACTAATCTTTTTTTGCTACAGGACTGTCCCAGCTGTACAGGATGAACAAGACAAGATTAATTCTTTGTCCAGATATGTATATGCCACGTTGTGTTCTCTGCAACTAAGATTCATTCATATGTCACAAGCTTGTCTTTCGCAGAAATAATTTTCATCTTTTCCTTGGTCCTGTAGCCTAAGTCTATGCTTCAAACTCAAAGAAGCATCCACTTTTTTGACAAAGCCCTCACTTCAACAGGCTGGATAGGCATATTTTGCTTGGCTGTATGAAAAATCCCAAATGCTAATGATACTCTATATGGCAGTCTCATGAGAATACGGTACTTTCCTTGTAGTCCTACATTTTTTTCTACGCTTCTCTAACTGAGCTTGCTAGCATGCTTGTAGCCTTAAAATTGCACAGGTAAGAGAAAGTTGTCTTTTTCTGGCCCAGTTTACCTCAATCAGTTTCTTTTTCTCTAAGGTAATAAAAAATCCTGATTTCAGATGTGTTAGCTAGACCTCATTGTGCAGATAACTTCTGACCTTCACACCACACCCCCAACCCTTCCTTAGAAGAACTGGATATACATCCAGGGATTCTTGAATGCTAGGACTTTGTCAGGGCCTAAGGTATATGTTTCCTACTGATTTTGTTTCTCATAATTATTTTGCTTAATAGCCCAATATTTTTGCTTTTGGTGTGTCAGTTTTACAAGAATGAAGACAGGACCTGTTCAGCGAGTCACTACTGCATTTACAAACACTTTCTGTTTCTAGCCTAATCACGAAATAGCAGAAGCTCTTGTACCTGTATCCATCACTCCTCTGCTGTAGGCAAGAGCCTACCTTATACTTCTTTAACATCTGGTATGTATCAACTCCTCTGTGTGTTTCAGCTTTGAAAGGTAAAATGTTCAGAGCTTTTTTTCACCTTGAGACCCCTGAGTTCATACCCTCCAGCTAGAAATATTCCTTGATGTGTATTTTTGATTTTTCTGGTTAAATGCCCTTGCTTAAGGCATTTATTTTTGGTGCTTAGACATTTTAATTTAAATAACTGATTAGATGTTAACTCTTCTCTGACAGAAACACACATTAGAAGCCAGGGCCTGTTCTATTACACTTTTGCATTTTCATTTCCTTGAATGAGCTGTTCTTGCTGTGTGGGTGCAAATCTTCAGTTGTTCAGTGCTTACAAGGTTGCTGTTAATCATTCTTCTTTAAGCCTTCTGCAGCACTTCTAATTCTGTTTACAGATGCAAAGAGCTCTTATCTTTGGCTGCACAAGAGTCTAAGGACATCTTAAAACTCAAACACATATCTGTGCCTTCAAAAAACTGACCACAAGTGGCTGTGGCCCACCGAACAGCATTCCTAAGCTTCTCAGAATGTGACAGTATATATGTTTCATGGCAATAAAGCATGGGCACTTTACCTAGGCGCACTTGGAAGTGACAGAAGGAATAGACTTTTAATGCTGGTGCTGAAATACATGTGGTTGTCTGTCAGAAGGCTATAATCACCCCACGCAACTTCAGGGTATTTGTAAAGAATAATGGGTACTTCCAGAGATGACGTGACTGAACCCTCTTAGCATCTCTAGTACCTTCTGAACATTCCCTGGGTATATTGACTAGGGAGGAACCAGTGCTGCTGCATTTTTGAAATGTCAGCCACGTGCTTAGACTTAGCTGGGATAAAGTCAGATCTAACAGATTTATCGAAGTCTGGAAATCCAAGTATGATGTTTGGAGATGAACTTGGAGTGAAATAAATCCACATTCAGGAATGTGTTCACCACCATATGGAAATACTAAGCTTTTGTATGACAAACCCTAAATCTAAAGTAGGTTTTTTTAATGTGCCTTCTTAAAAAGTTATTGCACAATAGTACAGCAGTATGTAATGCGGTTAATATTTTTGGTTTGGGTTTTTTTTCCCCTCCCAAATATAAAAAACTGCCTACGTTAACAGACAGTTTTGCATACATGGTTCTGATACAATTCACTGAAAATATCACTGAGAAAATACTTGACTGATGGGACAGATTGCTTTCTGCTGATGTGATGTAAGTCTCCTGAGGAAAAAAGATTTTTGACTGATAGCTAGGGAACATTCCCATACTATCAAATGATTGACACATTGTCACATGAAAAAGGATATTGGGAAATATTTCAAAAATTATTTGAAGTAGAATTTAAGAGCAGGCATCAAGTTTGGGAGGGGATAGAAGCACAGGAAAGTTAATAAACAAATAAAGGTGCTGAAGAACGTGGTTAAATTTCTTTTATGAGAAAGTACTGTAAAAATGGTTTTGTTGTGCATTAATTTTCTTTCAATTGTCAGGATTTTTTTAAAAAGACAAAAATGTGATAAAAGTTGTGGTTTTAGAAGTTTACAGTCTAGTTTTTCATTCAAGATTATGTTTAAAAAAGATATTTGCATGTATGTAAAATATGCAAAAGACTTCAGAACTGCAAAGGGTTCATATTCCAAAAGCTGCAATACTGCAGTGATTTGTAGTCAGTCTTGCCAATTGCTTGTTTCTTCTTTCCCTTTTCAAAAAAGAAATATTAAAGGGAACAAACAGCTAAAAACTCTTGTTCTGAATAGACAGGTATTGTCTGGCTTAGAAACTACTATGTAATTTCTTTTTTCTTTTTTACTTTTCAGTTATATCCTCAACCTACTGAGGACGAAACTTGAGGTTTGGAAAAAAAACATGGAATATCCTTTGGTTTTGTGTAGATGTGTTTTATCAGCAGATTCAAATGGCCAGTTCAATGCAATTTGTAACCTCTAGGATGTGTGTTCATAGTTCATACTAAATTCTTCTGACACATCCAAGCTAAAATGGAAAAATATTATAAAAACCCCAAGAAAACTAGATTAGTAGTAATAATTTTAGCAAGTATTAGCCATTTAACAGGTCCTGTTTTTCTATTTATTATCTCACTTTGATACGTCTAGAAGAAATGAACTAGTTAATAAATTAAGTGCAGTAATCTTACTTATTTTAAAGACTTGCAACGAAATCCGAGGTGTGTGAGTATCAGAAACTGTACAACTGTGAGATTTTTTGCTTGGTGTAGCGCACCTATATCCCACCAGTGGCCCTTCCAGGAATGCTGCACCTGTGAAACCTTTGCATAAGGTATGTGCACTGACCTGTTTGACTTCAGTGAAATACACATTTTCAACAAGCAGTTTCTGTGAGAATGTTCAAAACGTCAGAGTTGGAGACCTAAATTTTAAGTTCCTTTGAGGTTGCTACATAACTGAAAAATGCAGGAAATCTCTATTCTGATGGGCTGCAATCTAAATAGTGATCACTCTCCATTCTGCATGAATGAAAAAATGCGAGTTCTGAAATGCCAAGAAGCAGCCTGCCCTCAGTCTTACCTCCTTCCAAATTTGATTTCTTGTTGTTTCAGATAAACTTAGAATAAATATTTAAATTATCAGGTGTTCATAACAGGTCAGCCCTTTGAAATTTTGTTGCTATTTACAGAATTTTTCTAAGTGTTTTATTTTTTTCTTTCATCTTTAGTGCTGCTGATATGACTCATGTAGGGCTCTGAGCATGCTATTCCATACTATTATGGAAATGACACATTTCTATTGTCAGTAATTGTACTGATCAATATCAAGTGCAATGATCTCTGGAAATACTTCCATTAAATACCAACTATTACTCTAAAATGTCAAAGTATTAATTAGTTCCCGTTTAGAGAACTCATGCAAAGTATAGAAAAAGTGGATGTTGTCTCTATAACTCACAGAAGGTCTATTCCAAACCCCACTGAAGTCTGCAGGAGGTTTTTCAAAGCAAGTAACATCAAAATCACAAAGTCTTTGTAGTTCTGTGACATACGCAGCTTTCTTTGCTTTTCTAATTCAGGCAAAATGGAGTCTGAACAGGGCCTACGAGCCATAGGATTGCATAATGTTTTCATATGGCTGCAGTTTTTAATCCAAATGGATAAAAATTAAAGACAATAACAAGCTTCTTCGTGCATTCAGACTAACTCAATGCTGTGCAGTTGTTTGGAAGTTTGGATTGTCTGTTCATCGCAAATAGCATCTGTGCTCAATTACATTGCATCCATTAGGAGGTAGGGCTTTCAGAAGTAATAAAAGCATCTTAAGCGATGGTTTGCACTAGAGAGCTAATGATTTCTGAAGCAGACAGACAATTGGGTTGATTCCACAGGTACTGCACATGGGAAAATGTTCCAAATGAAATGGAAATTATTTAATGAATCATCTCAGGAATTCACAGAAAGAAGGGGAGTATTATTACCAATTATTCTCTATAAAATGAGTTTAGCAACACACAATCATCTAAAAGGAAAAAGTAAAAGGTTGCTAAATTGGGTATTTAAATTTTGCTAATGAGAATGAAGTGAGTTGATGAATGTTGAATCACTCCTTGGCAGTTTTTAAACAAAGATTATCACTCATTCTCTTTCTTGCACTGACAAATGATGTCTCTTGTTGAAAGGAGGCTTCATGACTTTTGATAAAGCCTGCTGAAAATAGCATTTTCCTGCCTAAACTGTATATTCTGTTATAACATGTTGCACTGACAGTCATGGGATGATAATTTGGGATGCTTCGCAATTCCCTGCCCTTTTGAGGGGTTTGCAGTTTTTAGTTTGAAGCATGATACACACCATGACATCGTTATATCACATTACCCAACAACGAACTTAAAAGCTTAAAAAAAAACCCCCAAACCCAAACCTTGCTATCAGTTTAATATTCTTTTCTTTGCTTAACACTGTCTTAAGAAAATACATGGTATGTGTTTCCGCTGACACTCATGTACCACGTTAAAATCAGACAACTGTCTCGCCAGATATGACTTGACTGCTACTCATCAATGACAATCGCCTCAAAGGTATTGCAGCGCTTGCTTACAGTGATGGGTACCTACTAGGATGCTCAGTGACAGCGCGCTCACACTTTGGGATGGTACGGAGGAAAAGAAAAGCTCTTGTTTCGCTCTCATTAGTGCCAAACTGATGTCCCTTGTAGAGGTGCATTGTACACACGGCTACAACAGCGGTCATTAGTTCACATCTTGGACCACAACATTCAGGACAGACTCCATTCTTAGCAGTCTAATATTTTCTCTTTGAATTATAATCTTTTGAGTAACTTCTCAAAAAATAGATATTCTATTTTAGCAATCTATGCTGAATTTGTGCAGCCTCTTCTGTCTCCTAAAAGTAGGGAGTTGGTAAGTTAAATTAGCCTATCAGGCATACAAGACTAGATGAGGATAAAGGTGATATTCCCTCCTGACTTGGGAAGTAGGTGAATTTCTCCTGCCTTCAGCTCCACCACTGCTTGTTTCTTCCTGGTGGCTGCTTTTCTTAACACACAGTTTGCATTCTCCAGATAATGCTAGCAAGCATGATGGGCTGCTTAAACTCTTTCCCTCATTTTCTCAGTTATTAGGGTCTGCAGAGAACTGGACTTAAAACTGATGAAAAGAGCATCTGGTTATAACTGAAAAAACACAATGATGCTATACATGCAATCTAAAAAAATGTAAATGCTCGCGTTTGTGTGCTGCTTGTGTTTGTTCATACATAACTGTGGAAGGCTATGAGAAGCTAGAGATGAGGAGTAGTTTTCTTGCTGGGAGAACAGATTTTCAAGGCCCAACTTTGGAAGTGGATTATGGGATTTTTGGAGCACACTCTGTGTGCAGATGTAGGCAAATGCACCTGGATTATCTACTGGGCTTTGTGTGTCTCATTGTTATTGACCAAAGAGGAAAGAAATTACTGAGAGTACTCATGCATTTATGGGAGATGTAAGAAAAAAAAATTCCAAAATGTGCTTTGGTTACTAGCCAAAAGGACAAATGGGAAAGAAGCCACTAGGTGGGTGATCAGATCGTGATACTTCGTTTCCTGTGAGAGCACGTTGGAAATGGTGTTATTCTAATATCAAGCATCCAAAGATAGTGTTAATTCTGATTTCATCAGCAGGCACAGAATGATAAAGCTGACAACGATCTAAACTTAGAAGTGAAAGAAAGAAATTAAAATGTCTTAGAAAACCAATAAAATATTAATTGTGGCAGAACGTAATTGATTGACTGAATTTGAATAAGAGCTAATAATTCTGTTCATTTAACCTGAAAGCTGACCTAGTGCTTTTCATTACTAGTCTGAAAATTTTTGCATAATTTATAGGAATTGTAAAAGTTTCTGTGCCTTCCCCCCCCCTTTCTTCTTTTTGATTGTTCTTCAGTGTTTTGTTTTTAAAAGAGTGCATGGATGGTCAGTTAACAGTCTTTCTGCAGGCAGAATTTAATTTGAACTTTTTTGAAATGTCAATGAAATGAAAAACCACTAGTGTGCTCATACTGGTTTGTGTAGAAAATTTCGCTCTCAGAAAAACAAAGAAAAAAAGAGTAAATATTTTGTTCAAATATTTTTTAATTGCCTGGAGTGCCTTGCTTTCTGCTGGCTGGGCAGTATGGCCTTTCCACGTACTTCATATAGAACTATTATATACTTTATATAAAACTATTATATATACCTGGTTGTGATGTTTTTTACTGCTTTACAGCATCTGAAGTGGCAGACCTTTGAGTTCATTTGGGAGTTCTGAGCACAGATGTCTTACGAATAATACATAATAAAAAAGTCAGAGTGAAATAATTAATTTCCACTTTGGTGCACCATGCTGTGTATACCACATTTAACAAATGTATTGTTACACATTGAAGTTTTCTCATATATCCATTGGTAGATTTAGCAAGGGAAGATAATAATTGCTTTTCTTCCCATCTCCAAAATGAAAGATGTCTATTTTTTACTGAAATATGAGATCAAGGATGCAAAATGGATGGGTTCTATTTAAAAAAAAATATGAAGCTGGAGTTGGCTCTCTGTCGTGTTGTCTGGTCAACAATAATTTTCACAGTGAAATTCCTACATGTTCACAACAGTTCTATCACCCCACCACCTCCTACACCTTCTCTCTTTGGAATAGAAGATGATACATCAAAAGCCTACCATGGTGAGACTAATTACTGCAAATTAGTCAGCAGCACACTTTCTAATGCACACAAATGAACTGGGTATAATGAAAATCCATTTCATTAAGGATTTATTAGAATATTATTTTGAGCGTGGAAGAGTTAACAGTAGGCAATACATACAACAGGTAAAGTGTTCACAGTGGGATAGCTGTTTTCTTAAAAAGTAACATTGCTGGCCTGTGTGCCATTGGTTGGGAACAGACTTACGTTTTTAGGAAGTCCTGCGTTGTGGCTGACAAAGTTTTTACCCTGTTTCCCATTTTCATCATAGCGTGGGGCTTGTTCAGGGCTCTTGCTGAGTTAGTAGGTAGCATGAAACAACCCCACAGTATGAGCTTTCTTGAAGGTGTGGAGAATGACTCTTCTGGATGCTTTCTGGTAAATTATAGCTGGAACCACCAAAATTTCAGACGCTCATAAGAAATTTAGCAGAGGACGTCATTTTGATAGGAGTCCCCATTCTGCGCTCATGATGACCTGACTGGCCTTGCTCATTGTATTCAGTTGGAGCTAATTACCGTTTTCTCTTTCCTAAGTTAACAATTCAGTTTAGTCTTGCGTCTGTACTTCACTAGCAAAAAAAGCCTTACTGAGAACAATGTTTTATATAAAAAGTAATAGGCTAAATCTTTGGTTCTTCATTAAGTCTTTGTCAAACAAATCATGCTGAAATATCAGTTCCCCACCCTTCCCTCTGTTTGCGTGAGTGCAGGAGAGCGTTCACTGTATAGTCCCATTTTGGTTGCCCTCGCACATTTCTGGCAAAACCTCCCAGTTCTCCTTTTGTGCGTCCTGACTTTGCAGCTTGCAGAAGGAAGTCCCAGACAGTGCTACCCAAATGCTTAGGAAGAAATAGCCAGCAGGTAACTTACAGAATCATAGAACTGGATCTAAAGATATAAACTTCCTTGTTTATGTTTCAAAGCTAGAAAGTTAGCAGTGCGTGTTTGTTCTTGCACAACTGAGAAGCAAGCTTACCTGGGCTTCCTCTATTTAACTGAATTTACTCTTGATCTCGGGCTGTTTAACTTCTGTTTTCTGAACATAGGCAGTAATTATTTTTCTTATTGTTTGAGAAAAACATTTTTAAAAAAAGATGCATATTATGAAATGTCAAAAATGCCTCTCAATTTTGTTTTGTTCTTTTAGAGTGGTTTTATGCTGAACCCCAAGTGAACTCGAGAGAGAGATCTAGTGATGTGGTTTCCCATGTGTTTCTTCTTTTGAGAGAAATAACATCCATTCATTTAGAGAGCCCTACCTGAATTTGGCAATGAGCACATTCTGCAGTCAGACAAAGGACCAGAGAGGTATTTGTGTCCTTCCTAGGAGCAACTTCACTGTGAGCTGTCGTGTAAACATAGCTCCTGACAGTGTGGAATAGCAAAGACGAGGAGAGAGCAGCAGGCTGCTTGATTAATAAGCTGTTGAGTGGTGGTGGATGCTTGTGAGTCTACTGCATACCTTCTCTTGAAATGTAATGTATCCAGGTCTGCAGAGATCAGTGCACCTCTCATGCTTCATTATTTCATCTCTGAACTGTCAGCGATGTAGACAGCAAACTACACATTACAACCATCGCTTGAGATGGGCTTGGGCACATTTTTCAGCATTGACAGGAAAAAGTGTAGCCGACGCATTCTAAATAAATACATTTTCTTTTTGTTCATAGATTTTGGAGCAAGGACGATAGCTCTATATAAGTGCTGAGCTCATATGGCTCGTGGAAAAGCTGAAGCCAGTGGTCTCAACATAGGCTTAGGTTGGCTTGAACAGAAACACGACATTTGATTACAGGAAAAAATATTATGCAAATTGATATAGCTTTGAACAGGCTTATGGCTTTCAGCTCAGATGGTTCTGGAACCATTTATCAGACAGAGATAATTGTATAATCATAAGGCTGAATGCAGTGAACCCTCTCTTTGTCTATGCTGGCTGCCTTTTGCCACATGGGAGATCTTCACAGCAATTTTAGAATAAAGGCATTGTATCGCCGTCACTCAAGGAGATGAGAGCAGACAGCTATTGCTCCTTTAAGCAGCTGTTGTATTCCTCATCAGTCACAGGATCTCTACAGCGGTTTAACTTGAAATTTAAATCAGAAAGCGGCCAGCTACTAACTTTGCGTATGGACGTCTGTTTTACAGGTTATCCAGACAAAGGATTCAAGGAAGAGAGGTGGTAGCAGTTAAATATTTTAAGTCGAGGTGTTCTCATAAGCACAGTCTGTACCAGAGTGGTACGCTGTTTGTAAATACCTCAGTGTGAATGCTTATTAATATAGCACACCTCTTCGGATGAGATTAGAGAGGGAAAACTATTAACTGACTATTTTTAGTAAACTAATATCTGTGTAAGATTTTCTAGGCTGAGCTCATACAGAAGTGAATCATTAGTACATTTTCCAGTAACTGGACCAAAAAAGGAACTAATAAAGCAGCATGTCATTAAGTAGACTCTATACTCTGCTCAGAAAATACCATTAGAACAGACTAATCTAATTTTCTTTGCAGCAGAAAACATAGAACTCGCAAGAAATAATTTTAACTGAAAGATGCCTTTGAGAAAGATTGTACATGGTATAGAATCCACCACTGCTGGTGGTTATTTGTTTGAATGATTGTCTTTGCCATTTAAAAATAATGGACTCCACTAAAAATAATGGATAATTTCTAGTCCAAATCACATTTCAAATTCCAGCACAGCTTTTTTCAGAATTAGTAGTTTTTACAAGACTTTTTTTCAATAAGAAGGTATATTTAATTGCAATAAGCTCATCTTTTAACATGATCCTTACGTATTTTGACCCCCACTACAGTGTTGTAAGTATTTATATCTCTTCATTATTTCCCTGCACCAGCTGCAGTTTCTCTCCCTAAAGCACACCAAAGCATATGACAAGGTTCTTTGCCAACGGCTGTTACAGAAACTAACCCATCACAAGACAAAAGAAACTGCATTCTCAGAAACTGATAGCTGCTTTAAAGTTAGAAACCTGAGTCAGAAGAAATGGTCTATTTTTGCAATGAATTGAGATGCTGGAATGGTTGCTGTTTAACGTCTTCCTGTATGATGAAAAAGGGATGAATAGGAAACTTTGCTGATGATAGAGAGTATTGAAACCAAGGACAGCTATAGACCATTGTTCTACCATCTCACAGCATCACGTAAGCAGCAGATGAAATCCAATGTTGATAAATAAAAAACCATGCACACAGGGGAAGATGAGCAAACAAACAAAAGCTTTATATATCACTGTAGGTTCTAAATATGCCATCACTGAAAGAGAACTATAAGCCTCTCTAGTTAGCTATAAATGTTAGGTAGTGGACAGGCAGGTGAAGGTGTTAGGAACTACTGAAAAGGAGGGGATGAAACATTGTTATACAGCTACATGCAGTTTTAGGGAACTCACATGTAAATATATGCTACAAGTCTGCTCACCTCATTTCAGAAAAGGATACAGAAACCTAGAAAAACAGAGAATAATGATCAGGGATACAGAATACCTTCTGTATGCAGAGGAAATTAAATAACTGAGACTCTACAGCTTAGAAAAGAAATAACTGCAAATGGTCGTTATGGAGATCTATGCAATCCTGAATGGCACGGGAGGAGTCTTGAGGGAATGATTATTCACCATTCAAAACACATAAACCAAGGCATATGAAATGAAATGACCAGGCAGACGGTGTATATTTGAATGAAAAGCACAATTTTTTTGTGTTATGCATAATTAAGTTGAGAAACTCATATCCACTGAATTTTTTAGATGCCACATGTTTTGGTAGGTTCAAAATATGATTTAAGAAATGGTAGAGAGTCAGGTAACCATGATACTGGTGAGGCAACTGCAGGTTTGGGAATAGCTGGAAGCTCTGAGACAGGAGAATTCTCACTCCATCCTGGGCTCGTGTACTCCTGAGCCTCTACGAATGGCTATTGTTCAAGGCCAGATATCGGGTTAAATGAAACTTTCATCTGACTAGTACCATCATCCCTATGATCTCCCAAATGTCTGACACAAATTCAAAATTTTAGTGTGCCGGTCAATCTGTCAGATATAAGGTAATCTTTCCACTTGTAAGAAATAATCCTCTGTTTAAACATATTATTGTCACCTTCTTGGTTACAACATGATACTAGAGCCCAAATCCACATGAGCTCCAGGAAGACATGTTTTCTATAAATTCAGTCCTTTAATTATTAGCCGTATTCAAATTCGAAGTTAGCTGTTCTTTTATTTTACCCAACATCATATTCAGGCTCACAGATCCATAATTATTAATGAGTGAATCAAGTCTGGAAAAAAATTACTTTTGATCTGGCTCTGGTCTGGATTTACAGGGCATTTAGCAGCCACGATGTAGGTTGTGCAGTTTGTGGGCAGACCATGTGCACTGTGTATTTGCATTCTGAAGGTCTAGTAATATTGCAAGTGTGGTCACTTATTTATTTGCTGTTTGAAGTTTAATTAATAATCATTTAGTAGCCTGCTTCTTGAAGTGTTCTTATTACCCAGTTTATCACCCTTCCCTTTTACACTGCCCAAACCCAAACTATGCTGTTTTTTTTCACAGTTTTTTTATGTTAAAGTAATTACAAGGAATACAGATAGGCCACTTTTTTTTTTTTTTTCCATAATTCAATACTTTTTTTGTACTGCACCATAACAGGAAAGCAGAGAGCATCTTGTGTACAGCTGTGCCTCTTGTCTTTGGTCTGCCTTCACACTATTGAGATCTTGCTCTTCTGGACAGTTTTACTGGAATACGAATGGGAAAGATCTTATGTTGGTGTATACTGTCCCTGTGTGTTTAATTTGTGTGTATTTCTTGAGTTGCTGCATGCATTTCCCCACTAGTACATTTGAACCTTATGGGGGAAAAACTGTTTTGCTGTCTGTTGAGTTGTAACTGTCACACTTCTCAGGTATACTCAATGGATAGTAGTACGTGTTTGTGCTTAAGTTCTTTGGCTTCTTCTGTGCTCATGTTAATATTTATTACTGTTAGGTACTGCAGTGCTAAACATTTTTAGGCCAAATTCATGGTACCTGTGAGGTATTATATCTATTTATCTCAGCTTTAAAATTCTATCTGTTCAGTAAATAGAGGAAAGATTATCATACTTATTGTAAGAGAGCAAACAGTTTTTCCAGCATTGTTAAGTTTTCTGTCCATTCTCAAAGACATTGATAAAGATGCAGGAGGGCCAATAAAATCAGTAACTATAATGGCACTCCCTGCCACACCTTTGGAAGTTTCATGAACCTTTTTGTATGTGCTTTACCAAAAAGTTGTGTTGGGGGGGGAAGGGAGGGGGGAAGTGGGGGATAAAGACTTGATCCCCACCAATCTGCAGTGAAATCAATGAGTTCTCTCTGACTGACGTGAGCGAAGATCCAAACTAATTTGAAAGCCTGGCTCAAAAATTCTTGAGACAGAAAAGCAATAAACTGCTGCTGACTCATAAAGAGTGTTCTGCTACCAAAAAAGATGATGACCTTTGTATGGAACAAGTGGAATTATTTCCTCTATAATTAGATTTTTGCTAAAACAAGCAGTAGTACTTGTGTTGTGGAATGACTATTTGCATGCAAACATACTAACAAAAGAAGGAAAAAATATTTTTTAGTACTTACTGTTTCAAAGTATCTCAAAGATTGCATCAGATTGTATTGCTCTTTCTCATTCTAAAACTGCAGTAGCTCCTAAGGACTCTGCTCAAGCTGAAGTTTCTGTTTTATATGTCCAAGAGCTCAGAGGCACAACACCGACTATGTGAAGAGTTACCCAAAACAAGGTAACTGTTGCCTTTTGTCCACAATATGGTTCACACTAATACCAGTGAGAATTGTTCTTATGTGTGAATGTATGACTGCCTGTTTATCACTGGCAGATCAGAATTCATAATCTCAGACCTCCCAGTTTGGAACTGTCATAACTGAATTTGGGACTGTGAGTACTTTATTGTGTTCAAATAGATTAACATTAGTGCTTTTTAAAATAATTTCAGGAATACTGAAAAACAAAAGCAGAGAAAAATTCAGGTTTTGAGAGGCAAATCCTTTGTTCTTCCTATTATACCCATCATGGTAGCACGCTGAGGCATGGTAAGCTGGAGACACTGGCTCAGCATTTGAGGGTCAAAACTGCAGCAAGCTGACAGGCAGCCTCTGACAGATGCTGTCAGGAATGACAACACGTGGTGGATTTTCAGCTTTGGCTGTAACAGTCAGTGGGGAGCTGGACCAGGCTGGCAGAGGCTCACCGCTGCTAGCTCGTCACTGCCAGGGGAAGCAAGACTTTGTCTAATCACTTCAGAGTGATGGACAGCCGTGATATTGCGGGGGTCCTTCCCTCAGCGTGAGCTAAGAAGAGCTAATGTGGTGATACATTAAACTTGTCTGACCTGCAAATAGAGAATGAGGCTGAGGAGGGAAATCTGTGCTGAATAAAAACGCGTATTCTGCTGTGTTGGATTTAAAATGTTTGAATATTCATTAAGTGTGGCTAGTATTTTAGGTTACTAATAGAGATCTTTGGGATTTTAAACATTTTTCCTCTTGTAAACTTTCTGTGGTTAATTTAGATGAAATACACCATACATTATGGAAAGAAAAGGGTTTCTAAAACCCAGCCTGGTGTTTTATCTATAGTAGGGAAGTTGATGACTGGAAACACTTGAGCTTCCGACAGATTCTTAACTGTTTTCAGGTGTTGAAGTAGGGGATCAAAAAAGGTGACCTTCTTTTTATGTAGCGCACAGTGCATGCATTCTGTAAAGCTGGAAAAATAAAACCCCATAAATCCTTGTTGAAATAACTACCCAGAGCTTTGAATGGCACAACACAAATATAGTTAAAAGTTAACTTTTCAGTTGTCCAGTTTAAGTGATCACAAATTATCCCCAAGAAGTAATAGTCATAATGCAATAGCAGAAAGGTTGCTTCTTCTATCCTAAAATAATCACCTCTCAGAAACAATTATTAAAATCAATTACTGAAAGTGATACGCCATGCAACTTTTCTTATGCTTGCATTGCTCTCAGACTACATTTGGGGTGGAGGAAGGAAGATGCCATCCTAGTGCAAGGAACACAGGAGATCTATCAAGAATGGCTGTGCCCTTCTTGCTGTTCTGATCCCAAGGGACTCATCAAGCAGTGAACCCACAGCCTTGCAAGTATATAGTATACACACACCTATGGCATCACAATCACAAATACTCATATTCCCCTTGCTGGTCTTAGGAATGGGTTAAATAACACCAGCTGTTCACAGTCTTTTGTCCTGATACCCAAGCAGAGGTCCTACACACACTGTGTCCTTCTTCAAATGTCAGTGCCTTGATTTCCTTGTCCCTCTTCCCAGAAAGGACAGTGATGTTGAAATTCCAAATGAATGAAACAGTAAGAAACTGGGTGTCAGGACACACTGTTACAACACTGCCAGAGGTGATATTTTGTGAGATTCTTCCTGTGGTCGCAAAGGAGGAGAAATTCATTTCCATTTGGCCATCTTCTGATATCCCAGCTGTGCGGATATCTGTTGCATTATGTTCTGCAAGCGCTGTAGGATTGTCTTGCCATCTGGTTTTGCACCCTAAGCATCTGGATGAGTAGTCATTCACCAAAAGTTCGTATCTTGCAAAGCACTGCCTAAAGTAACCCTTGGCTCTAAGCATTAGACAATTCCCTCTAAAAGTAAAGTACATAGACACACTCAAAAAGACGGATGTAGAGGACTGCAATAGAAGGGCTAAGGTCAGTATGAACAGGGGATTGCTGGGCACGCCTGGATGTGGAAGCACCGAAGGGGCAAACAGCAGGAAAGAGGGTCTCAGAATGGCTCACTTAAACCCACCAGGGCTGGTACGCCTTCAAGACCCCCGTGCATCTACCTGCAGTTTCATAAGGCACCTGGCTTTGAAGACAAAGGACAGAGATGACTCCTGATGACTCACAGATGTGGGACAGGATGGAGGCACTCCTCACTGTCAGCTCCAGAAGTTCTCAGAAACCCGAGCATTGTCGCCACCCTAAAAAGAACTGCAGAGATGTGGCAAGGACTTTACAGCTGCCATCCCTGTCCTCTGTGTCATCACAGCAGACCCTGGATCTAACGTCTGTGGACTGGAGCACCGGGGGGCCTGACTGCTGGCTGGATCATGTGAATACTCCTGCCCTGATGGCTAGACAGGCTTATTGGACATCACAGGTATGCAGATGCTGGTGAGTACAAGTCTCTGAGAGCCTGAGTGAAATCTGGTTTGTTTCAGGTTTCAATTTTAAGATCACCTTCCTCTTCTGTAGGATCTCAGGTGGACATTTCTGTACTGCTGACAGTGTTGCAACAGGATTTCCTACATAGACGTACACGAAGATATCAGTCACCTGCCTCAGTTATGTCTAGTTTACATGTGGAGAATCCATACTAGATCCCCAAAGATCTGATTAAAAGCTCTCACTCAGGACCATTCATTCAAGATTTCCCTCCAAGAACCCTCCTAGCAATTTATCAAATACTTTAAAGTCACGTGGTCCAAAACACTTACAGTGGTGTGTGCACATACACATTTATTAAAATGTATATATTCATTTAATTCTCATCAACTTCTGCCTGATTAGCAAAATCCAATTCCCAATATGCTGAAACAATGACCTTTATATTATAAATTCAAGGATTCATATAACAGATGGTGGAGACATAAAAAAAAGAAAAACATAAAAAAAGACAACAAATAAAACCCCAGCTTGTCCGGCTGCATGACCAAAGTATGCACATTAAAATAATCTTGGAAAGCTGGCTGTGTTAGCTAAACCATATGGGCTTAGTTATGTTATACGGTACCCTTGAGCTGAGACTTATTAGCATCTTCTCTTCTGCTGTTGGTGAATAATATGTTACAAGCTACCTGATGGTGGCGATGAGCTATTTCTCATAGGTGAGTGAGTATCAGGATTCACAGGATTTGTGCGGTTTGTAGGATTCAGGATTCATGCAGCTTTTGAATAGAGATTGTGATGTAAAGAGAAAAGTGGTACTAACGTGGCTGCAGCTATGGTGCTGAATAAATGTACACAAGAAAAATTCTGCAGGGCTTCAACAGCTGAAGAGACCTGAAGAAAGTTTTATGTGACAGAAAGCTCATCAGTTTTTGCAACTCGATCAGTTGTTCGTGTTCAAGGTATTGCCTTCTTACTAAACTTTGCATGAAATTAAGAGGAAAAAAGACTTTGACCGTCATTAATATATTTGATTGTTTTTCCAGGTCTTGTAGGAGGCTTCTGAACTGTCCTCTGAAAGGATTCCTACTTTCTGTTGTCCTTAATCCTGAGTCCAAGGATTTGATTTGTGGGTCCTCTTCGTTCTCTCTTATCAAAGATGAGGTCCATATAGGGTTTTTCGGTTTTGTTTTTTTTCCCCCCTTGGTGTACTGTCCCCCCCTGAATGATAAGAGCTCACTCCTCTGATATTTCAGGCCTTCTGAATCTAAGTCAGCTCTAGAGTGGTACCTGTCTATTTATGTTCACGTGCTGTTGTGCTAAGCTAGTAACTCCTGCAGAAAAGAGATTGTTTTGCTTTTTGAATGTGGTGGTTTCTAGTCTGTAATGTCTGGATATTCAGATTGTGGACCCTGTGCACAGATTTCCTGGTCATGCAAATAGCCAAAAAGAGTTCCTAAATGCTGAGACAGATTCTCGCAAGGAGGATTTACCTGTAAGTACCGTTACAAGTATTTGAGACGTGCTAATATGTGATTATTGCATGATAACAGATTCTAATCCATTGAAAGACAAAAATAGTTAAAATAATGTTGACTTTGATATTGCTTAAACAATAATTTGTAAGATTCCAACCAAGTAGTTTTCTGGGTTTTATTTATCAAGAACTAGGAGATATATCTACTTTATATACAGATAACATTGTACCCTCTAAATCTGTCTATAGAATTCTGCTGCTAGGATTTACAACTGAGGCGTGATCCCATACACAGTAACAAACAGAATTAAGATACTATGCAAAAGAATCAAAATTTGGACTGAAACAAAGTTGGTGAAGGAGAAAAGATAGAATGAATGTTGTTGAAGAATTTCCTAAACTTTTTTCACCTTTTGTTCCTCCCAGCTGGCCCTGGCTATTTCAGATGTATTTTTGTCCCACATCTGTTTCCTGCTTTCTAAATCCTGGCTTGAGCATGACAGAATAAGACATGGAGATTTAAACTCGGAGCTGTTTGCCAGAAAGGACGGTACTCGTGGGCACCGAGGCAACTTACCAACTAATACCGTAACTCTGACTTTCTCTTGCTATAGTTTCCATGTCTGTTATAGCGAAGTGAGTTTTACTGTGGGTTCTGTACAGTGTAAGTGATAGCAGAATTTATCTGGCCTATTGCGTTATATTAGTATGCTGCTGACAGTGTCTTCCTTGCACAAATAATACTTAAATGATGTCTTTAATTAGTTTTCTGCCATGCCATCCAACATTAAAAATAGTCATCTTCAAAAGCATTTGTCACCTTGGCATTCTTCTGCGGAGGCAATGGTCAATAAACTTGCAAGTATCAGTTACAGTCCAAAGATAATTTCTTACAGTTCTAAAAAAAGCATAAATCAATCGTTCTTCAGAGCAGTAGAAGGAAAAAGACTTGGTGTATCTGTCCAAGGGCAAAACTAAGATGTAACTTATTTGAGTTAGGACCTACTGGACTCTTGATTGATAGGATTTAAAAAAGAGCAGACCTTCTTTGTCAAGTTTGAGGTTTCCCTTTCAACTGCTGTAGAAGTATTTCCAGTGAGAGCGCAAATCTTTTTCTGTCTTGATAGAAAGTAGTACGCTCCCTGTGCTGCCCCTAGTTGGTACTTTGTTCACATGGTAGTCATTTTGTATTGTTGGTGTATATATGTATCTGTCTTTGGTATTTAGTTTTTGCACCTTTATTCATTTTATACTCTAGTGATAATTCTTGTGTTGCTTTAAATGCTGTAAAACCTAAACCATTCAAGCAAAAATTTGCATTTGGCCTGTGAGAGGAAATGACTGACATTAGTCATCCCTGCTCATTGTTTTGAGGCTTGGCAAGCTTTCTATTTGAAAATTTCAGATGTAATGAATATTATTCAAGGCTGCCAGATGTAGCATCAACAGATAAGATGGAACTTAGAGCATCACTTCATATGCACAGCAACTAGCAGGAAGGGAATTGTTTTATTCTGTCTCTACTGAAGTATAAAAAGTGTAAAAATATTTTTTTATGTTTCACAAATGTGAAATTCCAAGTGCTTTAAATTCAGTTAAAGTACTTTTAAAAGAAATTATTATTAAATTCAGAAAAATCTCTCAATTCTGTGTACTTATCTCCCAACTTCATTTCCATGAGAAGCAAGCATCTTCTGTCAAGTTCTGGTATTTTCTGCTGCTAGGAGACAAACGGTCTCTCCAGCCCCAGGCATTGACGATACGCCTCTCGCTCTCCTCATGGTCTTTTTGCTGGTACTCGGCCAAACCATGTTGTAGTGTTTGGATGCTAAGGCATTGGCTTTGAAAGATACCGTGCATTTAGCCTGGAAGTTCTTTCTGCTGGCAGCTGGGCACTGGCACAGGAAGGAGCCCTGGGGTTGCGGGCTGCTGATGCATCCCACAAAGCGTGTGTCACAGCTCGGGGAAGGGAGTACAGGACCCCGGGGCTGGGAATGGAGTGGAGAGAGTGATGGCAACTGACGGGCAAGCGCGTACTGAGGGAAAAGCAGGGGTGGCAGAAGAGAAATGTATCATCAAAAACACAACAAGAATTACTCCCCTGCTGTGCCCTCCCCCCC
>Ga0065711_1000405_pt1 | contig 68568 bp, 36 predicted proteins | sample Hoacrofraction12_FD_59098 | JGI IMG/M metagenome (GOLD analysis project Ga0065711, IMG submission 59098) | Hoatzin crop microbial communities from Cojedes, Venezuela - Epithelial fraction 12 v2 (version 2) | ecosystem: Host-associated > Birds > Digestive system > Esophagus > Crop | place...
ATCTTTCTTGAACTGGGGAGCCCAGAACTGGACACAGTACTCCAGATGGGGCCTCACTAGGGCAGAGTAGAGGGGAAGGAGAACCTCCCTCGACCTGCTGGCCACACTCTTCTTGATGCACCCCAGGATCCCATTGGCTTTCTTGGCAGCCAGGGCACACTGCTGGCTCATGGTCAACCTGTCATCTACCAGGATACCCAGGTCCCTCTCAGCAGAACTGTTCTCCAGCAGGTCAGCCCCAAGCCTGTACTGGTGCATTGGATTTTTCCTCCCCAGGTGCGGAATCCTGCACTTGCCCTTGTTGAACTTCATGAGGTTCCTCTCTGCTCAACTCTCCAGCCTATCCAGGTCTCACTGAATGGCAGTACAGCCTTCTGGTGTACCCACCACTCCTCCCAGTTTGGTGTCATCAGCAAACTTGCTGAGGGTACACTCTAACTCTTCATCCAGGTCGTTGAAGAAGTTAAACAAGACTGGGCCCAATACTAACCCCTGAGGGACACCACTAGTTACCGGCCTCCAATTAGACTTTGTGCTGCTGATGACAACCCTCTGAGCTCTGCCATTCAGCCAGTTCTCAATCCACCTCAACGACCTTTCACCCAGCCCACGCTTCCTGAGCTTCCCTAGGAAGATGTTATGGGAGAGTGTGTCAAAAGCCTTGCTGAAGTCAAAGTAGACAACATCCACTGCTCTCCCTTCATCTACCCAGCTGGTCATGCCATCACAGAAAGCTATCAAATTGGTCAAGCGTGATTTCCCCTTGGTGAATCCATGCTGACTACTCCTGATAACCTTTTCTTCCTCTACTTGCTTGATGACGACCTCCAGGATAAGCTGCTCCATCTTCCTTCCCGGGATGGAGGTGAGGCTGACTGGCCTGTAGTTCTCTGGGTCCTCCTTCTTGCCCTTTTTGAAGATTGGAGTGACATTGGCCTTTCTCCAGTCCTCGGGCACCAATTCTGTTCTCCAGGACATTGCAAAGATGATGGAGAGCGGCTCAGCAATGACATCTGCCAGCTCCCTCCACACTCGTGGGTGCATTCCATCAGGGCCCATGGATTTGTGGGCATCCAGATTGCTTAAGTGATCTCTCACAAAGTCCTCCTTGACCAAGGGAAGATCATCCCTTCTCCAGGCTTCCTCTCTTACCTCCAGGGCCTGGGATTCCTGAGGGCCAGCCTTAGCACTGTGCCTGGCTCTATGGTCCTCCTAGAAGTTGTCAGGGTCGTTGAGTCCCCCACAAGAGTGAGAACCTGTGACTGTGAGGCTACTTTCAGCTGCCTGTAGAAGGCCTCATCAACTTCCTCCTCCTGGTCAGGTGGCCTGTAGTACACACCTGCAATAATGTCATTCACAGGAGGCTGTCCCTTAATTCTAACTCATAAGCTCTCGACCATTCTTCATCCGCCCCCAGGCAGAGCTCAATACATTCCAGTTTCTCCCTCGCATACACAGCAACTCCACTGCCTCCCCTTGTTGACCTGTCTTTGCTAAAGAGTCTGTAGCCATCCATGACAGTATTCCAATCATGCGAGCCGTCCCACCATGTCTCTGTAATTGCAGTGGGATAGTGGCCCTGAGACAGCACACAGATCTCTAATTCTTCCTGCCTGTTGCTCATGCTTTATGCATTGCTGTACAGACATTTCAGGGAGGAACTTGAGCATGCTGGTTTCCCTGGAGGGGTGCAAGAGGATCTGCCATGTCCATGCCCACCCTTAAGGTTGTAGGTCTTTTGTTTCTCAGCTTGGGACACAGCTGAGGAATATTTGTCCCTTCTCTGAGGAGACATATCTATGTGTTTCCATGTGCTGTTATAACTCCTTCTCCTCCTTCCCCTCAGTAACATTTTAGTCTGTTGTTCAGTTCCAGCAGAGGACACAGAAAAATATAATTTTATTCAAGGTTTATGAAAATAAATTTTTGGGCAGAGAAGTACACAATATCAATGCCGTAAATGTGATGAATAATAGTAGATTGTTCTTGCAATACAAGATATGAGGACCCTATACAGGAGAAAGAACTTCTCAAATGCGCCAAGATCTTTGTCAACTCTTCTCATACGTTTACCCAACAAGGCTGGGACTCATGAGACATAAAAAAGGTGGAAGAAGACTTCATTAGCTATGAATTTTGACATCTACTTATTTGCCTTTAGACTTCTGGTGGGAATCAGGTCAATTGAGTAGTGACAAGTTAATTACTGTTCGGTGTCTGACTGTTTTATCTTCATGATTTCAGTTCAATACCCCAAGGGAGGCATTTGCATCATGAGAAATCTAGCACTGCAGCAGAGTCTGAGGCAAGCCAGAGGCTTTCACTGTGAAGAACTTCCATTTTGGAAAAGAGATTAGAAACCAGCATAAATGCTATACTACAAACCCTCACTCTTTCCTGCTGGTAGATACGTAACTTCTCTGATCTTTTGCAGGTAATAATTTGCTATGAAGGCTTACAGTTCATAAAGAGATAGTTTCTTCTTTCCAAAAGGATGTGACTACTTTAATAATAGTTTCAAGCAGGATGACAGAGCAATATAGGAAAAAAGTCTGTGCTCTGCTCTGTAGATTAGAGAACTTCCGTATATCTTGATTCCCTTTATCAATAGAAGCTTTTTTAACAATTTCTATGAGTTTCAATCAGACTGTCATTTCATTTTAATAAAAAAATTTAAAATGTTCTCTTTTAGGGGTTTTGTTTTGTTTTAAGAACTAGTTCAGTTTCAGATAATGCACTTCAAGAGTGGAGTTTTGTGAATGAATTGTGAGACCTCTTGTCTTGAAAGACCCCTTTGTGAATCCATGACAAACAACTGACTGGAGTCAAGAGCCACTTTACTGGAGCAAATATGAAGAAAATGGAGTTGATTTTTAGCTGGGTGACAAATCATACATTTCTGATTTAGCAGTCTAATACAGTAAGAGGTATAAAATGGACTCCGGTTCTTTGAAGTTATTTCCTTCAATGTATCTTTAAAGGGTATGTTATTAGACTGTCTTAATGCAAAATGATCAGCTGAAACTAATCTCACTAATGAGCTCCATTTGTTCTTTGACAAAGCAATAAATAGTTTTCTCAGGAAAAAACTTAACTAATAGTTTAGCCACAGACTTACAATTAATTTTCTTCTCCAGTGCTTGCAAGCATGGAAAGAACAACAGTAAATTTTTCATTTGCTCATCTCTTTAGAGCGACTGTTTAGTACAGATATGCTTGATTAATGGATTTAATTTGTTCCCTTCTCCTGTAGTCGGTTTTCATATTACACTGGTTATCAGAGGATAGGCCAATATTGTGGGCACTCTCATTGTACTGTATTCCATCAGTGTCAGGGATGCCTTCTAGCTCTAGGTCTGCATCTTTAACCTTTGTAGTCCTGCCGAATCTTTCATCAATCTGTGTTACAGTCACCTTGGGAAGGAAAAGCAGAAGCACTCAGTCAGCACTTACAGGTTGTAAAGTGTGTCATTATTTCTTACAAAATGCTGGCAGTAGTGCACCTTTCATTTCCCACAGAAATATGATTTGTGAGATGAGCAACCCTACTGTTAAGAGAGGAAAATGTAAGTTAATAGTCTGCTTACTACTTGGATTTTATATTTATATGTGTGTGTGTATAGCAGTGTGTGTGTAAGAATGCACATACGTAGATGTATAAATTATATGATTTTTTTAACCTTATAGTTTATATATATATATATATGCACAGTATATTTTGGGGGTTCTAAAAATTATTACTGTCATACACTTCTATTTTATATGCCTGGGTCAAGTAACATCATAAAAAATAAGAGAGCCTTTGAAAACTTCCATTCCACAATGTTAGTTCCCTCCCAGTGGAACACATATTATCATAGACACTTGCTATAATTTTCCTAGGATTCAGGCTGGCAAAGTGCTGCACTATTAGAACGTGCCATGTTCCTTCAGTTTCTATTATACTCAGAAAGAGTTTAAACCAAATTTAGTGGCAAATAGGTTGCTTCTATAAATGACACACTACATACTTATGTAATAAATCAAGTTTAAAAGATCATTAAGAACCACTGAAATAAAAATGTGCTTTAGAGTGTCACTGTAGGCATGCATCATATACATTCTGTGAGGTTGATGGCATACAACTGGGAGAAATAATTTTCGTGAACTTGTAATTTATTTTCAGATTTTGTGATTCAGCAACTGTATAGAAAGTTACAGATCTTCTGAGGTATCATATGCATTTCAGTATTGCACAGTGGTATAGATATTTACTTGTGTTCTCTCTATTTCAGCAGAGTAGAAATGCTGTAAGAGACAGTCTAGGCAAAAGAACCTGTACAATAGAAGTAGACAAGAACAATTGCACAAGTGAAAAAAAAGACATTAGGATGACTCGCCCAAAGTCATAAAGCAGGCTGGTGTCATAGCCCAGTGTAAGCCTAAGATCTGGATCCTGCTCAGATGTTCAATCCACTGGGCATACAGGCTGCCTGTGGCACCTCTACTTAAGCACATTCCGCCTGTGTTATTTCTGACATATCCAGCTTGTGAGGACTGAATAATACCATGACACACACTAGACATTTTAATACTCTGTCATATCAGGAGGAAAAATATGTTACACAGAAATTACTTTCAAAGAACATTATATTAAATCCTTCATTTGTCAATGACAGTAATGGCCCAACAAGTTGTGAAATATTGATGCAAGTTTTTCTCATTCATCAGGATCAGATCACTCATTTTGCCTATTTCAAAGGTAATTCCAGATGGAGCAACAAAACGTGAGCATCAATTGATAGATTTATTTATTTAACTTTTCTTTAACCTCACCCATCTTAAAAAATTAAATAAAATTAAAATAAAAACCTCTGTGATTCATGTTAGATACTTTCTTAATTTTATAATTTCATTATGATCATGACATCTACATCCAAATTTCAATGAATAAACAAAAAACTTAAAAAACAACCATGAGGTATTTTAGAAACATTTTGAAACTAATATTGGCCAAGGTGATAGTTTTTAAAACTGTCATTCTGTTTCTGTCTTTTTAATTAGTAGGTTTCCTTGTGTTTGCTCACTTGAAGATTTCTTTTTCCCCACATTCAGTTAAAGACAGTTTGGTTTGCCAGGCAAGTTCAGGAAGGTCACACATAAATATTTGATTCTTCTTCTATTTTTTAAAATGTCTGAACCAAATTAGTTTTGGTCTTATTTAATCAAGAATTTTTCTCATCTCAGTGAGTATACTTGAAATGCCAAAGCAAAGAAGTAGTCTGATTTTATCTGTAGATGTTTTTTGCTCAGTATAATGTATACTGAAAGTCTATTTAAGATTCCTGTTCAATTAATTTTTACTTTATAAATTATAACATGGAATAAAACTAAGCATGGTCAGCTTTTTGTCTATGCTGTAAATTCCTATATGTGTGCTATTTTCAGGGAAAAATATCAAATCAGGAAAAACATTTTAGTAGTTGTACTTTAAAATTATAGATATGTTGTAGCTAAAATACTTTTAATAGGGAAGATTTTGAACTATGTGGATTACTTGACTTTTATCACCTTTTATCATTTGTTAGTCTAGATTAGCTTTATAATTAACTTGGTTAACAACAGAGAATTGAAACAAAATTTTTAAAATGAACACAAAATACCAAAAGGTGATACCTTTTGCAAAAAGGAATTGATAAACCTTGAAGTAATCCAGACAGTTTTAAAGATACCATCCTCTGTCTGTTAGACAAGCGGCTCTATGCTACAGAACAGAAAAGAGAAGTAACCAAACAGAGAAAGACAAAAAAAAAAAAAGTTGACTTCTAAGTATATTTAGCTGGCAATGCTACCTCACTAACACATTGCAAAATAAGAGCCCTTTGTTCATTCTTAAAATTTCCCACGTTGATCTCTGCCTCAGGCTGAAGTCTTCCAAGCAAACCTCAGCTGAAAGAGCTCAGCTGTTTCTAAGGCATGGCATTATTACTATGGCCTTCTACAGAGCCAGACATAACAACCAAGGTAGATTAGGGGTGCCACAGATAGGGGTTGAAACAAAGACATATTTTATATACTTCTAGTTAACTCATCTGAGTCTTTCTATAAATTGTCCATAACTGCTTGTAGTTTGTAATTATTCAATGGGTTGTATATGGCTTTTTATCTGATCATTGCAATACTTTGGGGGCCAACCTATAGATGTGCTTATGAATTCAGTGAGTATCTGAAAGAAAATTTTTACTGTGCTTGCTACCTTGAAAGAAACCCCACCCACACATTCTACAGAATCCGATCTGGAGATAGTTAATAATTGAACTTTCTCTTAATTTGTAATCTGAAAAATACACTGAAGAAGCTAACCCTCATGTTTTGGAAATATTGTGTGAATTAAGTGAACCCTCATTGTATATAGTACTAAAAATACAAAAATTCTACAAGGAAATTAGAAGTTCCCTTTTCAAATTAGAGTATTGTACTGGTTTTGGCTGGGATAGATTTAATTTTCTTCATAGTAGCTTGTATGGAGATATGTTTTGGATTTGTGATGAAAGCAGTGTTGGTAAGACAGGGATGTTTCAGCTATGCTGAGCAGGGCTTGCACAGCGCCAAGGCCTGTTCTGCGCCTCACCCTGCCCCGCCAGCAAGCGGGCTGGGGATGCATGGGAGGCTGGGAGGGGACACAGCCAGGGCAGCTGACCCCAGCTGGCCAAAGGGATATACCACACCATATGGCGTCATACTCAGCAATTACTGCTGGAGGAGAAGAAGAAGAAAGAGGGGGGACATTTGGGATGATGGTGTTTTTCCTCCCAAGGTACCATTACAAGTGATGGAGCTCTGCTCTCCTGGAGATGGCTGAACTCATGCCTGCCATGGGAAGCAGTGTATGAATTCCGTATTTTGCTTTGCTTGCACATGCAGTTTCTGCTTCCTCTGTTTAACTGTCTGCATCTCAACTCCTGAGTTTTCACACTTCTACCCTTCCAAGTCTCTTTCCCCATTTCAGCTGTAGGGGGAGTGAGCAAGTGACCATGCAATGCTTAGCCACCTACCAGGGTTAAACCATGACAAATATGAAAAGCATATCATGTTGAGTACCACACAGTAGTGGGGTACAAGAAAAATACTTACTTTTATGAGTAAATGCCTTGGTTCCCACAGGAAAAAAATGGAGAATTAATATAGTAATAAAATTGTAATTCACCTCCTTTTTCTATGTGTACATTAAATAAGGTTGCCTTGAAACCATAGTTCTGCAACTTTCCAGCTAAGGAATTCTTTATACGATAAGCTCAGTAATGGGTTATTTTCATGTAGCACTGTGTGTGCACGTGTCCCTGAACACATAACACAATATCTACTCAAACTCTGTCATTAGCATGAGAGCTAACAAGCTTGGAGATGACTAAGTGAAAGGTCATGTGCTTCGTTAAAACCATTTGTCAGCCACTGGAGGATTTCCAGCAATGTCAAACTAAGACAAAAACAACTGAATTTGCATTATACTTCTGCACAATTAACTCTAAGAGTATTAGAGGCAATTTAGAGGAACAGCTGAGAGAATAGTCAAGATGAATTATACTCATCTGTACTAAACCAAAGTGCCTCAATGCCCTGCCAGTTAAAATACTGTTATCTGTGTAGAAATGACCATTATGTCAAGCAGTCTGAGTTTGTAATCCTTAGTCAAAAAACAGGACAAAAGTTTTTCTCACAAGAGACTATCGAAATCAGAATCCTACCACAATCACTAGCATATTGGAGGGAAAATGGAAATTATTCAAGACTAATTCTCACTTGGGAAGACTGTGGACAATGTACTTTAACCCATTCTGTACTTGCTGTGTGTCCCATAAAACCAGTACACCTAAAGATTAACTGAATGCTGCATTGCTCCTACGTGCCAGAGCAGTAGGCTGCTCCGTAGAGCGGCTATTACTTTGCACTGGTTTTGAACTACTGTCTGAAGGATACACTCCTGCATTAGTATTGTTTTAACTTTGCACGCCCAAGAAATGAAAGACCATTACAACAGCTAAAGGAATTCAATGTATGAAACCCAAAATGAACTATTGAAAGAAGAAATTTGCGCTATTAGAGTAAGATTACTTAAATACCCTGATCTAACACTTTGACAGAGGAGTTCACAATCCTGAAGGGAATAATTCCCTTTTAATACCCTGTTACGTAATCCAAGAACAAAAATAATGAACTTGAAGCAGATATTGTTAATCTGGAGAAGGCAGGGCAGAATTCGCTTTTGGTGGAGGGCCAGTTGTTGCAGCTTGTATTTAAAATAGGCAAGAATTTACTGAATGTTTATTTCATATGATTAATTTTTCACTGTTTTAAGAAAAAGTTATCCAGATTCCTTCCTCAGGAAGTGCTGTGAGATTTAGCTGAAGGAGGAACTGTGGTTTCTCAGCATAGGTAAAACTTTTTGCTATAGACTACTCGTAGTACTACAAATACACATAAAATTCAAAAATGGAATGAAAAGCAGGAAGCAAATGGAAAGAAATATAGATTTTAAAAATCCATATTAACATTCCTGCAAAGCAAATTAATTTATCTGAACATTCAGAAGTAGCTGCTGTACAAGAAGAAGATATATAAAGAAATCCTTTTTATTAAATTAATGCCTTTTGAGTTCGATGATGTTCTTGACACATCTGAGAAGCTCTCTCAACCTTTCTCTCTGATGGCATGGGAATACTTTTTCCATATTTTTTTTCTCAGAACCTGAAAATTTATATCAGTTAATTTGGCATTTCCACAGCCTCACTAAGATTCAGAAGTCATGTTCTTTACACACCCCATCCTCAGTTGTGCTTTTGCAGCTTGCAGGGTTTCTCCTTCTTGTCTCCCAAAAATAATGTTGGGGTGAGGAAAGGTAGAAGAAGCAAAGAATAAACTGGCCTATTTTTACCAAAGAAGTTGAAAGTGCCAAAGAACTTTTTCTCCCCTTTCTCTCATCGCTTTCTTTCTGTGAATACACCATTAACATTTGAAAACAGGGAAGGACAGCTGAGACTTTAATTAGCTGCTTTTATGAAAAAAGAGTGAACATCTATAAATCAGATCATCAGTGGTTGCTCCCTGTGATGGACAAAACAATAAGAACATCTCTCAACAAAAAATCAGGTGAGTCCTAACCAGAATCATATGACTGAGAAAAAAACCCAAGAGGTAACAAAACTAGCTGCATAAAAATATCAGTATGTATTTCAATACACAAATCATATTGCACTGTTGATAGAGGTCTAGTCTGGCATCTTTTTCTGGGATTGTTTGTCATGTAACAGCTGGATGCAGAAGAAATGTTTTAAAATTTCCGGTGATGATTCATTGAGCTACCGTGACAAAGTCCTTTAATTTCATTAAAAAGAAACTTCTAAAAATAATAATTTAAAAAGAGCAAATTACAGAGAGTGGGTGTCTTCAGAGTGCTGCAAAACATCATATTGACAATCACCGTATATATCAGCAGAAATCTTAAACTGGAGAGGGAAAAATAACATGAAAAATTAATTTTTCCAGATTACTCTTTCCAGGATAAACATGTCAATAAATGTAGAGTGCAGTACTTACTTCATGACAACTTCTAATGAATGCTCAAAAGTTACAAAAAACTGTTGTCAATTTTTCTTTCTGTGCAAAGTTTGATGTAGTAAACTTTGAATATTTGTGTATATACACACTTCTAAAACCTGGTGAAAACTAAATGTTGTGTAAATCAACCTCATTTTACAATACCTGAGAACAGCAAGTTTCTACCAAACAAGCAAGACTTGTCTAATAAGAGCTGGTGTGGGGCTTACAAGATTTTAATTCAGTCTCTTCTGTACCAGAGTTTTCCTTCAAAAAAAAGTCAGTTAGACTTTCTTTACTTCTCCAGACACCAAGATCAAAATTTTCCATCTTTAGTATTATGTCACAGCAATGGAGATCTAGGAGTCCTAAGCTATAATACTGATGGTGGAATATTCTTTGTCAAAAATAGTTAGATAGAGGGTTTTTTAGAAAAAAAAACCTTTATTCTCTGAATAGCTCATCATGCAAGTTATAATGCAAATATTTGCCTTGGTTTAGTTTAGTTGTTTGGCATTTATGACATAAATGTGTATCATGGAAGTTTAAAACATTGGTATGATCTGTATCGTTTGCTGTTCTGGTTTTATTGCTGTTAAGAAATTGCACACCTGGAATACAGCAGACAGAAATCAAATGTGCCAGCTGGTTTGTTGAGAATGCATTGCATCAGTGAAGTTTGGCTGTTTGTTGTCTTCTGAGCAGAGTTCCTGGTTTGACAGACTTCTGTGAAGTCCTAAATAATGTTTTATGGATTGTATTATAACAGACCATTTGCCTGAGACCAGCAGAATACTTGTGGAGGCCGGAATCCCCTTAAACTAGAATTGTTGGAAAGGAGCTCGTCTGAAAAATTTTTTGCTCCGTTTTATTCCAGAAGGGCTCCATTCTGATGACAGCATTTAAAGAAGATGCAGTTAAGCATTTCAGAAGACACTGAGAAACAATTAAGTGAAAGTCAGGTATACACATAAACAGACATGTACATATATATATATATATGTGTGTACAAATTTTATACATATCTAAACAGCAAAACATACAGATGTGTAGCTGTAACTTGTGGTAGTGTACTATCAGAGCCTAATCATTGACTCAGTACCATCAATAATAACTGCAATCAAATTGCACTAACTCTGGTTTTCATTTGTTACACTGAAAATGCAAATTCTCCAGGAAATTCAAAGTACTTAAGATCCTCAAACATACTAAAGCTCAGGTCTCTGCCATTCTTTTTTATCTCCTATTTAGTGTGCAAACACAGGTATGCTATCACAGTCTTGTGTTCCTATCTTCAATTTCATGTGAAAATGCATCTGGAAAACTTTATAATGCTTTTGGTAGAGTTTGTATTTAAACAAGAGGAGTAAATCTGGTACAGTGCACTTAATGATTTCATGGTGTGTTTTTATCGATAATAAAGGATTTAAGGACCTGCAGACACTTTTTTTCCATGTCCATTTACATGACAATAGCTTTCTGATAAAAACTGAAATGAAAAATATTTTCCAGGCAGACTTTATTTTGATTTATTTTACTTCTAATGCAGAAGATAATAGTTAATGTAAATGTACAGCTTTACACTGAGGTGAGGGAGATCTTGTCAAGGATCTCAGTGAAAGCAAGACTCTGTTCAGAACATATCTTCAAGCAAGTGCAGTCCCTCTTATGAATGGTAACAGTGACATAAAGTGTGATATGAGGCAGATTAGCTTCATCTTGGTGTCTTCTGGCAGCACATTATGTTCATGTCATGTTCTTGAATTTCATTTACAGATAAGCACTGTGAGTAATTGTAGCATGCATCTTAAAACTGTAATCTACATTTGATGTATGGAAACAAAGGAAATTAGATTGAGAGAATCTTTCAAATGACTTTGTGTTTTATTTAGCTTTTGAGTACACGGTTTTTCACAAACAAATCTTTTCCTCCACTGCTTCTCTTCAAAACTTTTCAGTCTCCTAACAAACTATAGTTTAAGATAAGACAGATAAATAGGTGGCTCTTGAATGAACAGCTTTTTGTGGCTTTTACCTTAATGTAATAAGTCCTAATGCTCTTGCAAGACTGGATAGTATTAATATTCATACATTATCCTAAGGGTTTGAATGCCATTAGTATTCCACCTTAAGCATCAGTAATTACCGTTCAAATGATAGTTAACCTAAATCAACATCTGCGTAGATCCCACCTTTCACCCACACATCTCTGTCACATGTAAGAAGTGATTAGAAATGGATTATATGATTACCTAATTATTCCTTAAAAAAACCGTATGCCGTATGATAAGAAAAGCATTCAGTTTGAATATAGTAGAGTTCATGTTTCTGCTTAAGGCATAATTTCCAGATTTAACAAAAGAAAATCAGTTTGCACAGAGACTTCATAAGCCAGTGATGCATTCCTGAGCAGCTGATAGAAAATTTTAGGACATGATCAATCAACATTTGTGCAAGGAAATCCTCTGAAAATATTGATCTCATGTATTAATAAAAGATTGCCCATCAGCTTGGCTGCTCTGGAGAACGAAATTTATGTGAAACTGTGGAAAAGGGAATCTACTGAAAAATTTTCAATTTCAATTTTTTTTTATGAAATCTCAGTTTTAAATGCTAACATTTGTCAGTTAGATTTGATTTTGTTTGGCTTCTGAGTGCGAAGACCAGAAGTTTCCTGCTCATTTTCACATTAAACATAGGCAGTCTACCCAGATGACATCTCTTCCTGCTTTGTCTTGTAAATGACTCTTCTATGGGTACATCTCTGTTCAGAGCTATGAAAGATAATTATCTCACTTTACACCTACAGTCTGTATCTTTCTCAGCCACAGCAACATAAAAAAACCCATAAGGATTGTGCTTGGAATTGCCCTCTTAACAATGGTAAGAGATGAAATTTCACATCATTATAAAGAACTGTTAGGGAAGAGTTGTTTTGCAAGTAGCTACTTTCCCCTCTGATATATTTGCTTTGTTTTGGGAATTAAAAGTTATCTTTGCATAAAAATGATGGTAAGATGAAACACTGCTTATATCCCCTTTTGTAGATAGCAAATGAATATTGCCAAGGTATTTTATTGCATTGTTGCTACTCTGTGCCATCTCTGCCATTTCACAAATATCACTAAAACTGAAGAAGATCAGTCATAACACGTTTAAGATTTAGCATAAAGAGGAGTTATGTGTAGAGCTTTTCCACACTCGAGCAGCAGACTAGCCCCCTGGAATGTACAAATATTTGCTAGCAAATCCTCTTGGCTGGCGATTATCATTGCAGCCAATCAGCCCTGCATTCACTTCTTGGTTGCTCTTCAAAGTAAAGCTCTGTTTCTCAGAAAAATAATTTTTGTGAGATGAACTTGCAGGAGCTACCTTTTTTCTGATGATCTTTTTGTGACTGATCCCTGGTTTTATTTGTCACAGTCAAAGGCCTGGATATTTATAATGCCTACGGACTTCAGCAGAAGACAGAGGCAGTGAGAGAGAACACACTTTATTTACTTTGACAGTAGTGTTTGAGCCATGCTCTGATACATAACATCTAAGACAACAGATGAAACTGAAACAAGAACTTTTGTTTTCAAAGCCCCTGAAAGCATCCTTCCAAAGCTTTTTCAGCTAAATCTGTACTACCCTATGGGCTTAGTCTTATAATTCACTGGCAGGACTTCATACCTATAAATTCTGAGAATTCGTACAAATGACTCTGAGACTGCATTAGTGATTGACTTTGAGATGCTCAGGGATCGTTTTCTGCATAGTCACATTAAAGAGAGCATTTTCTGCAAGGCCACTTTCAAGGGACCATAGTTCACAGAAGTTCATTTGTTTGGACACAAAGACATACATATATATATGCAGGAAGTATTTTTTATAGCTGAAAATGCCATAGACTCAGTGAAACAAATTCATAGTTAATGTCTTGGGATGTCTTCAACTTGTTAAGTATAATCTAGGTTTGTTGTTGCAAAACACTGTTCCCAGCGTGCTTCCCTTCCTGAGCCCTGCCACTCTGTCCTTTTCAGGTGCTCAGTTCTTGCTCAGTCTTTCACATCATGGTAAAAGATCAGTGGACATCATGCCAGTCAGGTGTTCCTGGAACTTGTCAATGAAAGAGACAAAATACAAAGCAATGACACTGAAAAATAGTATTTATACTGTGCATAGTATTTATATTGACGTATTTCATTTGCATCCATCCTTTAATGTGGAACTAAAATTTCCTCAGTACCAGATTCCACTAAGCGTGGCATGGTATTATTTGATTTTTTGATTAAAAAACACGCATTCATAGATATATGATTTGTAAATCACATCAAAGTAAGTTATCTCTGAATGAAAGGTATAAAATATTTTCCCTTAGATATTCGCTTGAAGATAATGAAAATTGATTGAGAAATTTTCCAAAAAGACAATTATTTAAGATTTAATGTCTGATTAAAAACTTCAAGAACAGAGGATAAGTCTTTGAAATAAAGGTACTTCTGATTAATCTTTTATCAATTATGAAGATTTTCTTTCATAAATAAGCCCGCTTCCAGGAGTCAGTATGTTCTACAGTAACTGTAGAGAGCCCAGACTAGGAAATTCTTTACATTCCTAGGTGTGAGTCCCATTCTTTTACAGGTGTTTGCTCCAGGCTTGTTCTGTGGTGGTAAATTATACAAAAACCTGAACACATTTCTGGTCAAAATACATGCTAAAACTTTTTGGTTTTCTAAATTTGTTAAGGAAATTTCATGAAGAAAGAATTTTAGAGGAACTTTGCTGGTCAAAATGAGAAAGAAAAAATGTGAAGCTTGAATCAGTGTCTTCCACGCCCAAATCAGATTCTTACCTCTTAGCTACAGAGTACCTTTTAGTTTCCTGATGCAACTCTCATATTAAATAACACTTTTCCCTCTTGGGCATAGAGTCTTAAGTTATTTTTCTTCCAGATCTCGCTATGCTGAACAAAGACATCAATCCACAACCTACCCACCACAGTTTATCATTTCTCCCTGCTAGACGCTAGTATCCTTATCAGCTAACAGCCTCACTGAAACCCTTTCAGGCTCAGGCCTGGCAAAAGGCTTTAGGGTTGCAAATTAATGAATAAATAGGGTTCCTGTTCTGGGAAGTAGCTAAGTTCTCTATGTGGTGCTGTACCACCTCAGACACCAGGACAAGTGTCTCACTAGTATGTTGCCTTAAAATAGTTTCTAGAGTGCTTGTCTGTTCCTGAAAACTTCTACACTTGTTCATGTCAAGATCAAACCCCACTTTTGCAGACTACTGGGGGGTAGGGGGAAGAAAAAAAAAATCCATTGTAAACTGCCAGTCTCCTAACTACTAAACAGAATGCTTGAGAAAGAAGAAATCCAGAAATATTTGTTTACTTTCCCAACTGGAACACAAATACTGGTAGTCACTGGCACGTGCATGTTCCAAAATGGAAATTTTCCTTTAAGAATATATTTCTCTGATAAACATTGCCAGGAATTTTAATTAAAGCAAACAACCTGGATCATTCTTTAACATGTCTGGAAACTTTAGTAAATGACTTAACTTTATTATTGCTTATAGGGACTTAGGAGATGGTGAGAACACGTCATGACAATGGGAAACCTCTCAGGAAGAGACAGTTTGGACTCAATATGTTTGTGGTGCAAATAATAGCTATAAAACTGGAAGGGAGTTTTACTTTTGGACCTTTATCTTAAAGTCCAAATAAACAAACAAAAATGTTATTTCTCTTATTAAACACTTCATTGAAAAGACTGAAGGAAACAGTTCCCCTAGGTGGCAGTAATATAAGATAGCATATATATATGAAGGTTGACTCCTCAATGAAAAGAATACGTAAATATCTGACAGGAAAAAAATTGTCATGGAAAAAGAAAAACAATGAACAACCTCCTTACAAATGTTTCTGTTCAAAGAACTCTTTCCCTTACACTGCTCTATACAGATGCATCCATCTAGAAGGATCAGTCTGTATTGTAAATCTAATATGTAGCCCAAAGCCACAATTCTTAACATTTTTCATTGTGATCCTGATAACACTTTGACAATATTAAAAAAATGTATTAAAATTTTTCTGCTTTTTTCCTTTTTTTTAAGGGAGAGAAGGTATTGGGGGAATATTTCGCTTTACAAGTATGTTCAGTACAAATAATCACACATAACCTTGATGTTATTGTTGTGAGAGCCATAAATTTTTCTTTTTTCACTCATTTAAGGGCTGACGGAATACCCATGGAAGTCAATGGAAGGTTATCAAGACTTACAGGAATAATATAACACAGCTAAACATCTGTTTTGTCTTCAGAGATGTGCAAGTAATCAGTCATGTTTGGATTTCATGATGTTTTATACTAGTAAGTGTACGTTAAGAAGAGTTACATAAGTATAAATAAGATTATTTTTTTCTTTTTAAAATAATGTAAAAATAAATTTTAAACTTCATGTGATAATTTGACCTGTAATTTGTAGGATGGTATGAAGCAAGGTTCTTCGGTTCTACTTTGAAATTATTACACAAAAATAATTATTTAAAGAATTATTTATGATGTAATATAGGAGGATTATAATATATGAACTGAAGGTTTATATGAAAAGGGCAACAATTATTAGCAGAAAGTTTTAATAACTTTTACAGTATTTTCTTATACAATAAATTTCATTCACACCTCTTAAATAGAGCAGAGTTTGTCCATAAATAAAAAAAAAAAAAAGAAATGGAAGTGTTCAGAGAGGAAACTACACAAAAACTGGATTTATTAGCAAACATCTTTACTGTGGATTCTGAGTAATCTAGTGATTTCATTACTTCACAACAATTGAAGTCACTTCAAGGCTATGACATGTCCAGTTTCATGTTCCTGGTTGAAGCTACTGAGAAGAAAAACCAGGCAAGACCATTTATAAATCTAATCACATTTTAAGAATGAATCTTTGTGATTCAGCTTCTTAGAGGTAAAGAGGCACCATACGTATAAACAGACTTTAGCCCTGCTATTGTAAGTATTTATCAGGAACTACGTGTAACTGTGGTTCATGAAATGTCTTTCTGTGACTAATATAATGGTCCAGATTTCCCTCTCTAATATTCCTGTCCACCTGGTAGAGAAGTTACTGTCGCCTATTAAACTGAATTGGATTTGCAAATTAAGTTATCAAATCACAGAAATCACCAGACAGAAGTTTAGGCCAATATGCATGACAAATAGATTGGCTAACTTTTTCCAAAAATAGATCAACAATTGGCTGAGTATATTATTTTTTCCATTTACTAAATTAACACATTTGTGTGAGTTTAGAGACTTTGGATGAATTTTAGATCAGGTATTTTGTAGTCAAGAGAGCAAAAGTTTGGGAGCATAGGCTAGAGACAAACCTGATTATATACAGGTAACAAATATAACTCTACAAGTATGCCTCAGGTCTTACTTCTCATAATTTCCCATAGCAGTCGAAATGTATGCCATATTGCTTTGTGCCAGTTTTACGATGATGGTAAAGCAAATTTCATTTAAGTCATCATTGCTTGTAAGTAAAACGCTCAGAAGAATTCCTCTTTGCCTTTACTCATGAATTGCACTGATTTTCCGTAGTTCTCAATAACATCCTCATGAAGTGCAGTAGGTGAAAATTTGGGAGAAAATATACATCAAGAATTGCCCCAGTCATGTTTCAAAACAGACAAAGAGAGAGAAAAAAAATTCATTTTGGAAGGCAGATACCAAAATAATCCTGCAGCACTAGATCCTGGAAAGACCGACAGACTTTCACAAAGTAGTGGAGCCTGTTTACTTTATTTCACTTTGTATGGCACAGTGGAGGACAAAAGCCCAGAACTACATCCATCTACTGAGGAAAGTTGTGCTAGCAAAACCTGGGAGCAAGAACAAATGGGCCCAATAACCACAGCTGGATAGGACCCTCAAAATGCTAAGAGAAATGCATATGGTGCGGGGAGGAAAGCAGACCAGGGCAAGCCTTTCATAACGCTTTGTCTGGTGGCTTCATCTACCAAAATATTACCAGAAACATAAGACTGGAAGATGAGAAATTTCTTAGTATTAGGTTATTGAAATATACCATATATTTGGGGTTTGTGTCATAGTTAAGCTCAAAATTACTGTGGGAGTTTTTTTTCTTTTAATAAAGGTAGTTGGGATTGTAAACAAATGCATTTAGAAGAACTGATAAATATACAACTCTTTCTGTGAAGAAGAAACTAGTGTGTATCATTGTATTTTTTCATTATCTCTGTAAATAGGCACTCCATGGTTTTTCGTTTGCTCAGTCAGACAAAATGGGAAAAGAGAAGCTAACTGAAGGACCTAGCAGGCAATGCAGGAATCTATTATTTCAGCTGGATATACAGTGGCGGTACATAAATTGGATCTACAAAAAACATCCAACCAAACAAAAAACGCCCACTAAACCAAAATTCTTCTGTCTCTTTAGGGAAGAAAAAGACAACTGTTGTGAGGAACATCAGTCTTTCAAGTTATTCTTTCTTAATTTTCCTAGTTACATTAGATAGTGACCAGAAGTGCTACTACATAATTAAATTAGTTGGAACGTAAGCTCATGGATGAGAGGACTGCCTGGGTTAATATCACTTGAAAATAATAGAAGGCAAATTTCTTATAAATTAAGTATAATTGAGGCACTGGTTCTTCCCTTTCTCACCTGATATGCAGTCAAAGGAATCAAAGGAAAGATTCACTTTTGTTCTATAGGTTTTGTTCAGGCTACAGTCAGATATTTTCCTATTAGAAGCTGAACTTCTCCCTTAAACACAAGAGGTTAAATGTTGGGGTTTGATTCCCCTGCCCCCATATTCAGTTCTAAACTGCTCTGCAAGCAGTTTTTACACAGATGTATAATTTTTTCTCACTCTTTTTCAGCAGGTGTTAATATCAGCCGTCTGGAAATACTATTTGTTCTTCTATGCCACCTTTGAACGGACAAGTTCAAACCACTTTTAAACTTTAAATTGCAAAAAAAATTCACGAAACAGAGAAAAGAAATACATAACTTCACTTTGAACAAATGCTATGCAGCAGTTATTTAATTAAGAATAAGAAAAGGCATTGAACAAGGTTACCATACTCAGTATGAAACTTGGCTGTGAATTTGGGTAGACAGACTGCAATCATGAAGTTTAGAGATACAAGGAGTCTCTAAACTGAGAACCTTGAAAAGAAATAAGGAGTTTATATGCCTCAATTTTGGGATCTCTGAGGTATTAAAAGAAACTGACTTTTAGATGACAGCTAGAATCCACTGAAAGAAATCAGGTCCCAGAATGTTTTTTCATACAGGATATGGAAAATTAAGACATCCAGAATTAATAATTACGTGTGAATATTTTTATCACTGTCCTTGCTCTGATGAAAAGACAGATATTATTGGTAGGTGATTTGGCAGGCTTGAAACTCATTGAAAAGAAATATAGGCATCAAGAAGCTATGCAGGGACTTTAAAAGACAGACAAACATTTGAAAATGGAAATCTGTGGACAGTTCAATATTTTTACAAATAGTATGATCTTAAGTACTTCCTTTGGAAGACGATGTCCTCATATTGTCCCCCAAACATGTCTAGAATAAAAACTCACTGCTAGAACAGGGATGTCTGTGGACTCAGTGCTTGCTCTCTCTGACATTATGGATTTTTCCCTTTTGTATGCTAACACATTCCAGTTTCTTTGATTTAAAGATCCCCAAGAGTGATTCTTCCAGTGACAGCTTTTTTTAGAATAGTCTGGTATTTCAGCTGATAGCTGCCATCTTGGATACAAGCTTGAAGTTACAACAGTATGGTAGTACACAAATTAGAGAAATATTCTTATTACCTATAATTTCCATACTTGTTACCTACACAGAACAAATACATACATACTTCAATTACGAATAAATATAGCTGGTTTAGAGAAGGGTGACCAGTCTTGTAAGCCTATATGTAGGAAATACATTTTCAGTGTTTAGGGAATACATCTGTAGCAAGATCCAGACTGTTGTTGGAACTTACTGCTTAAATAACAAGTCTCAAAAGTGATGCATGCAAACATGGTTTAGGTGTTTAGGGTTTTTTGTGTCTTTCTCTTCAGAGATATCACCATATTATTTGAATTTCAGCTTTGCAGATTGTAAAAAAAAATATTGTTTAAAATCATAGCAATAAGATAGACAGTTTTCAAACTCTGGTGCAATGGAAATGCTTACAGATGAAAATTACTTGATCATGTGTGAAGACAGAAACTGTAGTTTGTGGATGTACAATTGAATGATGTTTACACTGCCCAGCCAAATCCAAAAGTATTGGTGAAGATGCAGTAGACAAAGCCTAGCATTATAATTTGCTTAAAGATTGCATGCAGTGTCATTGTTTTGCTAGTGTATGAATCACACATTTTCTGTTTGGGCAGTCAGATACATGAAACTGACCTTTAGCTCTGGAACATCTTTCCCCTGACTGTGCAAAGTGCTGATACAGGCTGTCTCCCCTCTTCCATGCACAGACAAGATATTATAGGAGACAAAACTGTCTTTCATGGTTAATTTATGTACTCTGGGATTTTTAAAATCTTTCCTTACAAAGGAATTTTCTGTAAATATTTCTATAATTGTCAAAGGCAACAACAATACAAAATTAAGCCAGAGAAACAGCATGACTTCATTTTAATCCTGTGTCCTGGGTTCAGCCAGGATAGGGTTAATTTTCACCAGAAGCCAGGAGCGGACACAGCCAGACAGGCTGACCCAAACTGGCCCAAAAACCCAGGGTATTCTGTACCATGTGCCATCATGCTGGGTGCTGAGGCGGGGATCTGCGCACCAAGCGGTGAGAGCTGCTCTGTGCAGTTCATTGTTTGTTTGTATATTCTGCTTATCAGTATTATCATTGTTACTGATCGCTTCCTTCGCTGTTCTGTTAAACTGCCCTTATCCAGACCCACGAATTTTGCCTTTTTCTTCCCATTCTCCTCCCTACCTCAGCAGGGGGAGGAGCGATACAGCAACCACGTGGCACTTTGTTGCCGGCCACGGGCCAAACTATGACACCATGCAAGCACAAATTCAGTAAATACCAATGATCTACTTTAATATACTATGTTGATACTTACTTTACATTTTTGTGACAGTCTTACATAGCAGTATAAGAACTCTGTGCACATGTATCATTTGTATATAAAAATAAATAAAATTTAGAGGGGGATTTTGTACATGTACTTGTTCTATTAATGGTTATGATGTGATGTATTGTAGATATCTATTTTTACAGAAAGTGCACTTTCAGCTTCTAAATCTTAAATTAAACTGCCATGGACTAATAAAAAAAGAAATAAAGTCTGCTGAAATAAATTGTGTCTGAAATAGATTTAAACTTTGGAAGAATTATCAGTCTCTTACATCTAGTGGGGAAGGCAAAATATGAAGGAGCTATTAAATTCATATCTCAGCAATTGCAAAACAGTATTTCTGTATCTGTGATACGTGAGACTACAGCGTTCTGAGACATCTGTAAAACCAAGGAATCTGTAATGATAACTAAGGGAATTAGCAAACAGATTAAGGATTAGATTGCTTACCAGAGGGATTAAAAGATTCATAGTTACTCAAATGCACATATTCCCTGAAGTCCTCCTGTAAGCAAATGTTCTCCTTTGCAGCTAAGCCTGGCAGAAGCTGGTCTTCAAGAAATGTAACAAACAGATAAACTCCGCATATATCACATATAGTCGTGTTCAAAAGTCCATAGAAAGGTAGGAAGGCAAGGGAGGAAATGGAGAAAATTATGTAGGTTGGTAATCTCTAACTAGGCTGGCTAAATTTCAAAGTGGAAACCAAAGCAAAATAATGACACAAAAAGAAAAAAAAAGTTTTACTTAGCTATTAACAAGTGCCAGATTTATTCAGAAAACAGACATGCTAAAAGAAAAATAGACACAAATAATTTCTGTGTGGAAAATCTACTGAAGAGAAGTATGGCCTTTTTAAAACAGAAGTGCCAACTTACTGAATAGAAAAGATATTATTTGGATTCTAATAGGACATATGGAGAAAATTCAACATCCTAAGAAGACAATATTAGAGTAAGAGACTCTTGGAAGCAGAGAAACTTGCAATAAAATCACATTTAGTACCATATACTCAGCAGAATCTAGCCCAGCATGGCACTCCACCTCTATTTATATCGTTGACCCTCTGAGCTCAGCTGGTAGTCTCTTAGCCCAACTAACACTTAAGAAGAAGGAGAATACCGGGGCAAACATTAGATCCCCTTTAGTGACACATTAATGACATATGAAAGACACCTGAAAATTATTTCAATATGCATGCATTTTTACATGCCTGTAATTTCTCAGAACAACAGCAATCTGAGCTACAAACATAACTTTCAACACGAAATGGAGGTATCACCTAACTTGGTGGATCAGAGCCCTGGGGTCTAATTCAGATTTTATAGAGCCCTTTGGCGACACAGTACTTTTTGGACCTATGCAGAAAAGATAACCTGCCAATGCATCTCCCTTCTGTGACTCAACCAGTTAATCAAGATGGGAAACAGTAGATAATAGAAGCAATCTTCAGGTCCTTTGAATCTCCACAAATCTTTCCCCTTCGATTCACAGAATGGCATTGGTCTTTTTTTTTTTTCATAAATATGCAACACGTTTTGCCCAAGACATGCTATGATGAAACAAACTAGCAAAAATGAGGCTTTGAAACAGAGCCTTGGTGCCGTAATCCAAGTTTTTAATAGGTGAAGGACTTATAAGGCAGTCATCTGCTTTCCAGTAGAAGGTGATTGCTATTGCTGAGAAAAAAAACACAGCTCTCCTTTTGATCATAATCCCTGTTCTTTTACATGTTCCTTTCATATGAAGGCAATAAAAAGAAACACAGTGGAAAGGCAGTAGCACATCCATTTTCAGGCACATTTAAAAAGGAGAATATAAAATCCTCCTGTAGATTATGCATTGGCAATAATATTTGCAAGTGCATTTCCTATCCTTCCATCATTATTTTTGCCCAAATTGTAAGTTTGCAAACACAGAGTTACCACAATTAATTCAGCAGTGTTAAATAATATAAATATAGATATATAAACACAAATATTATAGTAACAGTTATATCATCGTATCTGTTATTCTAATAACATCCATAAGTATTAGAGGTATTTATAAATAAATATATTTTATAATAGTATAAATAAGACCAGGATTTTTATATTTTGAAGGGTGAACTTTCACTAACTCACTTTCCTGCCTCCTTCTGTCACATTTTAATTCAGTGCTATTATTTATGAATTTGGTTGGCAAAGAGACAATCAGTAACCAGTAAAGACTGCAACCTGAGGTCCAGTGCTGGCAAAAATGTGCATTTATTCAACCATGTGTGTCAGGAATACTCAAGTGTAACACTATGACACTACTCCCATTTCAGAAAGTCTAATAACCAACATAAGTGTGTGGGGCTTGGATCTAATCTCGTGAATCGACACCTCCTCATTCAGTAGACATTCCAGTTGTGTCTACACTAAAAATATTAGCAGCTGTATTCCCACAGCGAAGAGGTAGGGTTCAGTTGCATTACCATCAAGTTTCAAATATTGTTGTTCTTGCAAAAAGGGAAGGCCTAAACGCTAAAGGTCTAATAGGACTGGACTTTGAAGTTCCAGTCAGATTCAGAAAAGATGAGCTTTGTTAGGGCTTTGGTTAGTCTTTTTAGAAAAAGAAAAGAAAAAAAAAAAAGCTTAGAAAATCTACCTTAATTTGTTGGGTGTGCAGAAAACAAGAAGAAGAATGACTGCTCTCACTTGTTGATTTTTCCAGGCTGAGCAGTTAAAGTGGATAATTCATGGTGGTTAAAAATTCATTTACATATAATTACCTTGAACAACTCTGTTCTCAGTAGTGCAGGGTTGTTATCTGGCATATGTGAAACGAAATTCAAATCCCTGATCTGCCTAACTTATCATATACTGAAAGTCTGTGCTCTAATTTTAAACACTTTCAACAGAATAATTGCAGAACTGAGTTCAAAGGGGGCTGCTGGAGGTCATTTAGTCAAGACTCCTCCTCAGAGCATGGCCAACTTCACATTTAGATCCATTGCTGAAGTTAGAGACAGTGGCCAAAGCCTTGTCCAGTTATGTTGTGAAAATTTCAAAGGATGAAGAACCCACAGCTTCTCTGGCCAGCCTGTTCCATTGCTCTGCTATAGCCAATGGGGAGAATTGTCTTCTTATACAGCGTCACTGCATACTTGGGCCTGTTGCCCTTTTGCTGCACAGCCTGGAGAAGAGTCTGGCTCTATCTTCTCCATAATAGTCATCTCCTGGGTGGTGAGAGACTGCAGAGGTACCCTGTTAGCCTTTCCTTTTTCACACTAAGCAAAGTCAACATTTCCATCATGTGCTTCAGAGGCACTGCTGTGGCTTTTGGCTGGACTTTCCTCAGTGTATTCACCTCTCTTTAGTAAGGTTGCTAAGGCACGATCTGTACCACTCACCGGGTTGCTGATGAAGCATCAACATACAGTCTTTCCAGAAACAGGTAAGTTTATAGAAAACGTTTAAATGGGAGAGCACTTTACATTAAATTTAAAAAAAAACCAACAAAAAGCAACACAACAAAACAAACAAAACAAACAAAAAAACCTTATCCCAGTCTCCTCTGTTAATGATATGGAAGAAAAGAATTTTTCAGGAAACATACGCGGCTGTTCAGTTTTATGGAATTTGTAAGTAGGCCACCTCTTGTCTTTCCCCTTAAAAGAGTGTTACCTAGTTCCAGACCATTTGTGATTAAAAAAGAGTTATGCAAAGGATACTATTTGTCTAGGCTTTTTTAAACTCCAGAAATCAATTGAACCGAATGATCAATGTATTCTAAGCACATTAGTTCAGAAAAGCATATGGTGCAGAAAGCTTAGTGAATACATTTGAAGCAAACAGTCTTGTTTGTTTAGTTTTTTAATCAATAGGTGATTCATGAGAAATCCTGTATTTGTTCACCTCTTTTCCTCATTGACAAAGCATACTACCACACCATTTACGTGTACTAGAAAAAATGTAACCTAAGGAAATGGCTTCCAGTCACTAGCTTGAGAGTAAATTGAGAGTAAAGACTACTTCGAAGCAAAAGTATTAAGTATTGACCCATCCCTGAAAATATGGAAGATATTTCTAAGTGAATATAGGATAAGAAATAATAGTGGTCATGTTGTCAAATCAAAGTTTTAAAACACTTCCCTATATTGGCTCTATTACCAGTTATATACACTGTTAGGCCAAAATAAAGTGTCTGTGCACTTTTATTTTCCTTCCCTTATGACTGCATAGGTTATGCTGGCACCTGTGGGGTAGTCTATCTGTATTGCCCATTAGCCAGGAAAATAGACAAAATCAAACAAACCATGACACACACATGACATGTAACGCACATATATTTGATGAAATACAGTCTCCATACTATATTTTAGGCTGACGCTTATATACACATTTGTTGCTTATATATGGTGGCAATAAATCCTGTGAATTAAAATAGATTTAAATTAATGTTTTCCAATTGTTTTTACGACAAGTTGGAGGATCACACTGATGCAAAACGATCCAGCCATAACATGGACAAACATCTATATTATGTTTAATATATGTGTGTGTATTAATACTGCAGGTAGAAGAAAAATGAGAACAAAGGTCATTGGTCAGCACCTAAATTATATTTTAAGAAATCTGCTCTATTTTCTTTTGTCTCATTCTTTTCAGTTTTTCTGTCAAAATCCTCAATGTTTCCTTTCAAGGAGACTCACACAGAATAAGACAGATGCCCTTTCATGATGTGGATGAAAGAACTGGCTTCATAAGCAGCAAAGCCCCAGAAACATCTCTTGAATTTCCACTTTCCTTTCCACAATTCTGAATCCATTTGTAAACACAGTTGTATCTCAAAACTGGAACCGTACTCTCTTCAATGAACTCCTCACTTGGGAGGCACAGGGCAAAACATTTAGCAGCTTCTTGTTTGAAACTGTCTAGCTACAAGGAATTTTCTAGCCAATATAATCCCTGATGCTTGTCATTGCTTTGGATTTACCTTCAGAGTTGTATGGAAGATAAGGTGGAGTCTTGTGAAAGACGTAATACGAAAGACACGTATTCTTGTAATTCATTTTTAATCCAGACTTTGTTCTTTCTGTTCTTTATGCTCTTCTTGTTTTCTTTTTTTTTTTGTCTTTCATTTTTTCCATAATAAGCAGATATTCAATGCTGATACATGCAATGGGGGAAGCTCACACAAGTCACCAAGAGCAATTTTATAGGCACATATGTGTGAACTGAGAGGCCTCCCAAGTAGATAACAAGAAACCATCTGCATTTTGCACAGAAGCTAAAGCAGACAGGAACCTCAGGTAGAATGACAATACCTCTTAGAGAACAAGTTGGTCTAAGCTGTTTGATTTAATCTTTACTCAACAGGAATTCCATTTTTTCCAAATGATAGCTAACAGCTCTGTCCTATATACATCTGCATGTTAGCTGGGAAATTCTCTCTCTCTGTCTTTCTGAAATTAATTAGTTCAACTAATCAGTTCCACTACTGTTTACACTGTCATATAGCTTGAGCAGAATGCAAAGCTCACTACTACAACAGATGACGCTGTCACATCATCATGTAGCAAGATTGATACACCACCAAGGTACAACCACCAAGTGTGCGATGTCTCTTCCTCCTTTTAGTGCATTAAATATATGATATTTATTTTCACACACTCTCGGCTTAAAAAAATTGGTACACAGATCCTCTAGGTGATTCTTGCCGACTCCTTCACCAGGACAGCCTCACGCCAAGTGATGCCAGGAATGAAAGATGCCCTTCTCTTGGTAGTCGTTTATATCTTGTATGGGGAGAAGAATATGACAAGGGAATGAGGACAGAGAGAAGAGTACCAATACACTTGACTGCTAGAACTGTCCCTGGGCCTTTTTTGTGTATGAGGCCCACTCTGAAGAAATTTCAATCCATTTTATGGGCTGAGGCTGCATGAAACTTATTTTGGTACAAGAGTGCAAAGCTGAATATCAACGTTATTAGTCGATTTAGTTTTTGTAAGTTATTGGATGGAATTTGTCAGAAGTGGTCAAACATTAGTGTTGTACTGGTGGCCTAAGGATCTATTTCAAGCAAAAGAAGCATTCATATTGAGCACAGTTAAAATATAGTTAAATTAGGTAGAAGTAATATGTTTTATTAGGCCAAAGAGGGTTGATGGAAAAAAAAGCCAGCACATATTTTAAAAGAATGTTGGTTAGTAATATACAGACTTGCATGCATTTAGTTCAAGTGTCACTTAGTTATTGCGATTTGTAAATCTACTGGATGACTACGCTTTGCAAATCTTGTTCTTAACACTCGCAGGAAGCACTTTTCCAAAGGTTAGTGCTTGAGCACAGAGCATTTTTTTTTTTAACACAAGTATCAGTTTAAAAAAGAAAATTAGTATTGTTTCATGTCTCAGCAGGTCTCATGGAGGGTGAAGGAGAGGCCCGGTTCAGTATAACTTCAACTTGAACTCACTAACACCTTGCATCTAACCTCTTACTGTCAATAAGTACCTGTTGGGATTTACTGTACCATAGCATTGGTTACAAATTTCTGTATATTGAATCCATAGTTTATTGTCAGAGGCTCATCATCTTAGTTTTCTGTAATTTTATTTCATTCTATACATAAGGTTTTATGCAACAAGGGAGCAGAGCTCTACTTAGACTACACAGTACACCCTTGGAATTATTCCAGGCAGAGATGCCTGTCAAGTTGCTCTACAATGACTGCCAACAGGGTCTTCCAAGGCTCTTCTGGGAACAGCGGGTTTCTTGCAGCATTTGCAAGCATGAGCGGTATATATGTTGACATATTAGCAAGATGATATTCTAGACCTATTCTATTATATATATGTAGATATATATAGATATATATAGATATATATAGAGATATATATAGATATATTCTATTATATTCTATAATTCTATAGAATTAGGGTCTTAAATTAAACTGACCTGACTTTATGTGAAACTGCCGAGAAACAACAATTTATACCATCCTGTAAATAGTTACTCAGAAGCATGCTTGCCGTTTATTGCCAAACATATTGCCAAACTTATTTTTTTAGTAAATTTTCAAAGCAATACTCTTTTTTTCTCAATTCTTGATTTAAACAGATTATTGAAATGCTAATGTGGTAAAGAGCTAAGTTTTTATTACACTTAATGATATAGTCACTTGGCCAATTCAGGAACTAAATTAATCTTTTGATAAAAATTCAAACATACAAACTGAGTTAGTGCTAATATATATCGGAATTCTGCAAAAAGGCTACATGAGCTTTACACGATCTACAGAAAATGACAAGGGTCAATTTAAGAAGAAATTCTGTTGCTAGGAGACGAGAACTGCAAGAAGCCCCAATAATGTTTCCTCATTATAAATAGTAAATGGGTTAAGAAATAGTAACCATAGCCTAACAAGAAATAAACCCAGGCAGATCAATGAGTGGGTTTGTATGAATTTATAGAAAATTCAATGCACATGTAAAACTTTTGGATCAAATCTTTTTTATTCTTACTGCAGCTGCATATGTAAATAAATACAGGGTAGAGAGCAGAACCATCCTCACGTTTTGAATCTATATTCTGGTTTATATTATACCTGTCATTAAGTTCTGCAAAACTATTACATAAATACAAGTGCATCTGGTACACTAAATTTATTACAGTTTCATATAAAATATAATAAAAGTGAGAAGAAAAAATTATATAATTGCTCATTATAAACTTGGAAAGGGAAAACTAAATTTTAACTACCGAAGTTAGGGATTGGTCAAAAGGTTAATTTTCTACACTATATTCAACATTTCACAACAAATCAAAAAGACAACTGCAAGGAGAAAAGAATAGGTAATGGTAAATTGCCTCAGAAAAATGTTACTGTCTCATGCCTTTTTGCTCCCATCTCACCTCCTTTAAACCTATTCAAAATGCTTCAAAAAAGCATTATTTTTTGATACCATTTTCTACTCAATCCCTTTCTTCATTGTCTCTAGAACTTGTCTTTGCTTCTGAAGTGTATCTCACCTTAACTTCAATATCTTCTCTATGGATTCATCTGTTCAAATCTACCTTCTCAATATTAGATCATGTCTCTCATTCTTTCATTTTTCTTCTAATGCATGTTTTTGCTGATTTAGCCTCCAAGTGGCAAACAGAGAGAGTTCTCCTAAATAAAACATTGGTAAACTATAGGTCCACAGTCTAAAACATATGATTCTGTCTGTGGAAAATTTTTAACAGTAAATGGAAAAAGGTATGTCACAGAAAAATACTGATGTAATAGATTTTACTGTGCCTTTCTGATGACAGCCATTTTGTGCGAATATTTATGCTTATATTTCTTATATTTATGATATATAATAATAATTTTTTTAAAAGTTTGGAAGACACCTGGAAGTCATCTAGTACAACTTTCCTCTCTTAGGGAGTCAACTGCAACAAGTTTCCTCTCTTAGGGAGCCAACTGCAACAAGATGTCCACTGTTGGAAATACTTATATTTCTGAGTGAAATTCAGAATTTTTGTCCTGTGGGAAATTCCAACATTTAGAAAAATATATTTTTTGTTCCCAAACTTTATTTTTACTTCTTTGTAGGCAGAATAAAAATTAATTTTAAAAGTAAATTTTGAACATCTTCTTTAATATTTTCCCTAGGATAGTAATAGTAGAAGGATACGAACACAGAGAAGTTCGTATCAGTGGGTCATTTGCAGGAGTGCTTGCAATAAGTGGAGTACAGAAGCACCAAAAGTCTTAGCCCCAAGAGCTGGGATCAGGGCTTCAGAAATAAAGAAATTCTTATACAGATTTCTTGCGATGAATCAAATATCACACTGGACCAAATACAGGCATTTGTACTATTGCTGTTTTATGCAAAATAATTACTTTTATATACTTTTATTTGAGAACAATTAACAAACATTTGAAAACAGTTAGGAACAAAAATCAAAATAATTGATGATTACAATGCTCAGACCTGGCTTACTGCACACTACAATTATGATACTTATGGTTTTTTAAGTTCCTTAAATCATGATTATATAAGATAATTTTTTTTTGTGTATGCTCATTCATCCTTCTTGTACTATATATCTGGCTTTTATAACTCTTCTGCATGTGTTGAGTCATGGCACAGTAACAAATAAACACAGGGGAGAATTTAGTGGAACTCTGTCCATATGAAAGCTTTTTGTGGCATGTAGTCCCAGTTTATAAGTGGATTCCAGCATATACAAAGCATTTTGTCTGTGCAACAACATCTGTACGAATCATAACTCCAATAACATTTTACTCCTATATACCCATATCATTATATAATTTCGTAAAGCCAGGCCTTTTGAGATGTTTTTTTATTATTACTCATGAATCCTTTTGTACTGCAAAATGTTATTAATTTCATGAAGTAAATGACATGCTAGTTTTATCAAACCTCTAATTCCTGCTGTAGCAGTTATACAGGCTCTGGAGGTCTCTTATATTCTGCTATATAATTTTTTTCTTTTCATTTTAAAACACCCTGTAATTTTTTATTCCCCACCCATGACAAACTCATTTAAGGGAGAGCAGTCCCTTCTCATTCTTCCCCTCTGAACTCCTGGTAATGAAATGCTATACTGATTGTTAAAAGTTGTGTGGTCTTAAGTAGAAGCTGAAAAAAAATATGGGATTTTCAGAAGAAAGTTTAGGACAGAAACATTATTCCATGGAGAGAGATCAGCAGCAGCGAGGCTGCAACCATCCTATGTTTTCCAATAACTTCACACAGCTGAAATAATTTCATTACTGGGACACAACACTAAGGAACTCTGACTGATATCAGATGTTTCTTACAATTATACAGCTGAATGAATAGCACATCAGAGCTTAAACACAACTTAGTAATGGACATGAAATTAATTCAAACTACCGAAAGAGTCAGAGATTACCAGGAAGAAGAGATGTAGGTGGCCTTGAAATTCGGACCTGCTTCTATTGGAGTATACTGGATTTTATTACTGTCAAACTGTTACTGACATAGAAATAATAGTGTCTTTTGCTCACTACCTCACCCAACATTGTACTTCTAACTATAGCTGATCTTCCAGATGTCCAAAATTTTACCCAGGCTCACACATACTTTGTAGTTTTGCTTATTACTGTGCAAATGTACTTGGTCTTTTCTAATGTTATCCCATTTCATGGTACTTTTGTTAGAATAAATTTCTGGTGCTTAGAGATGCTCGTAACTCTCTGAAGCCGTCTTTGTTGGAATTTCTTCTCCCTGTGGAGCTACCCAGAACACATAACAGTATGTATTACTTTTTAAATTTCACTTTCTAAACCAGCATAGCATCCAGCATATGCAGATCAGCAGTGTCATCAGTATGGAGAAGACAGAAAAGTCCAACTTTCTTCTTACCTAGTAACGGGCGTAAAGACACAATTTGCCATTTATTTCTGCAGATTTAGCAAAGAATGACCCTTGAAGAAGATGTTTTTCACAGTCATAGAATCATAGAGTCATAGAATGGTAAAGGTTGGAAGGGACCTTGTAGACCATCCATTTCCAAGCCCCCTGCCATGAGCAGGGACATCTTCCACTAGACCAGGCTGCTCAGAGCTCCATCCAACTTGGCCTTGAACACTTTCAGAGAGGGAGCAGCCACAGCTTCTCTGGGCAACCTGTTCCAATGTTTCACCACCCTCATGGTGAAGAATTTCTTCCTAATATCTAATCTAAATCTGCCCTCTTTTAATTAACAGCCATTGCCCTTTGTCCTGTCACTACACACCCTTGTGAAAAGTGCCTCTCCATCCTTCCTGTAGGCCCCCTTCAGGTACTGGAAGGCTGCTATAAGGTCACCCCGGAGCCTTCTCTTCTCCAGCCTGAACAGCCCCAACTCCCTCAGCCTGTCTGCACAGAAGTGGTACTCCAGCCCTCTGATCATGTTTGTGGCCCTCCTCTGGACCCGCTCCAACACATCCATGTCCTTCTTATGTTGGGGGCTCCAGAGCTGGATGCAGTACTCCAGGTGGGGTCAATAAATTATTAGTTTTGTGGGGCTAAGGAAATTAGAAAATATCATGCATACATTTTATGGTCCTAATTCTGTGATTAGAGGTGGAAATTTGTTTAATTGTAAATATTTCAATAAGTAGTATTTCATTTTATCAAAAATTATTCAAAGTTGTATCAGTTGTACATTACATCACACAGCTCCAGGTGCAGGGAAGGGAAGACGAAGTCTCAGAACTGATTAAGGTTAAAAAGTTAGGGATTAAATACCTGGATCATTCAAGACAGAGAAGATTTAAACTTGAGTCTTCCACTTCCCTGAAGAATGTTTTGCCAATCAGTTTGTTAGGTACTTAGTAACAGCTCCTTTTGGAGTGTTATATTTTGCCATGGGGAAATCTGTAGGAGTCTCTGGCCTATCCTTGCATTAGTGAGGATTGTGAGGCAGAGGGAAGGGAGAAAATATTTGGTACAGTGGTGAGTTGAGGGAATTTCGTATTTGTATTTCAGCTTGAAAAGGCTCCAATTTTTTTTCCCAGGTTTCAGAGCTTAGAGAAGGACAGGTGTGATGGGAGGAGATGAAGTGCAATGCTCCTTCTGCTGCAGTCTGTGCAAGGTGCAATGTGTGGCTTGCTGTGTTAAACCTAGCTGTAAGGTGCATGATTAGAGATGCTATTTAAACACACCCTGGTCTGTCATGTGGAAGTCCTCCTTCTCCTCCAACCAGCTGAACAAAAGGATTGTTGATTTTTCTGTTTGTTTAAAGCTCCATTTTACTTCTAAAATGGAGTATGTGGTAAGGTAAATTATTACTCCACAAATGCAAACTGCACCAAACAATATCAATAAGCTTTGTAATTTACTCCCTTTTTGAGGTTTACTTTCTACCTTTATCATAGACACAGATTCATCATGGCCAAGGTAGTATCATTTCCCCTTAGGCAAGCTCTAGTACAGAGGTTGTGGATACTTCTCACTTCTCTGATGTTTCCAATGATTCCTGCAACCATGGCTTTCATTAATATTTATGTCCTGTCCAGTGAGACAACTTGTTTTTTAGGAAAGAAGGTTGTGGTGAATAATCATTATTCATCTGCACAGTAATTCACATCCCTTGTCTCTGAAGTTCATGTGAAGAACTGAAGGTTGAGCAGCAGAGGTGGTGTTAGCCTGAGGGAGTTTATTGACTTAAATATATAGACAGTTTCCATTTAAAGATAAACTTATCCCCCTGAAATCTAATTTTACTAACACATTTGAGGTCAGATCACATGTATTTGGTTAGTTTGCACTTATAGGCTGTTTCTGACAACCTCAGGTGAATTCCCAGGTGAGAAAAACATAGGCTATATGTGTAAAAAAAACAGCAAACCTCTGAAGCAGATGCTTAATAATTTACACCACAGTTTATTTTGTTTTGTTTTCACCTCTTCAGATAAGCAATTTGTTTCCCCTGTTGACTGCTGCATCTGATGTATTTCCTGCATTAAGTGTGAGAATGCTTCTCAGTAATGTGCATATCATATAGTTAAGTAGTAGATTCAAAAAGAAACATAGATGCTTTTGTTTATTAGCAGAAGAGTCGATTAAAAGAAGTGTTTACTGTCCTAGTCATGTGTGTCATAGTTATAACCATATAAACAGCAATATTATTTACATTGAAAACAAACAAGCAGAAGAACTTGACTGAAAACTGACATTTTAAGAAACCTCTGTTTGTAAAATTTGATGACATAATGGACTATCTTCTTCCTATGGATTGTGAAGGTGTCTCAGGAGCTAAAGCCTCTACAAAGGTGCTCATGAGGATGAAACAAAACAAATGATGATTTTCAGGTAAGACTTTCTAAATCCATTGTGGATTTTGAGAAAGTTTTATCTACATGATTTTGAAAATGCAATTCCTACTAATTAATGCAACTGGTGAGTAAGTCAGGCTTTGATGAACATAAATTTAAAGGAGGATGACATAAAGAAAATAAATCAAATGCTGCTTTATACACTGTCAGAACAGTCGATGAAACTGAAACACAACACAAATCAAACTGGAAAAAAGATCCATTTTGCAAAACATTTAATTAGTCTGTCAAATTTGCTGCTGTGAGAGAAAGTTAATTACAGAAGCTCAGTGAGATTCACAAGAACAGGGCATTTACAAGGATATGGGAAACATTTATGCAAGAGATGATTGAAAGTGAGTGACTTTAACTCTGCCTAAGAAGATAGTGACTAAATAAAAAGCAGGAAGAAATTTTCCCCTTCTAGTTCAATTGATGTCCACTACAGGATGTTTGGCACCTTTTTATTCTAAAGTAACTATAAGCTACTCTTATCACCTGAAGAATTTGAGTACCTTTTTAAAAAGCCCTGTTTAGCTAAACCTGAGGTTCTTCACAGCAAAAATCTATACACAACAATAAAAGAAAAATTTGCACCTAAATTATCAAATCGGGTCTCTTAGAACTACTGTATTTCTATAAAGCTGGCTAAAAACGACATCTTTTGCCTTAGAGCAATTGAGTACTTGGAATAAGGCATTTTTATTTAAGTATTTTTAATTGAACAGCCTTTGTCTCACTAAGAATATAATTAAATAAAACTCCAAATGCAATCAAAAAGATTTTTAATTCTTTGAAACTGTCAGCGAGTTATTAAAAACCCCTACAAAACAAACTCACAAACAAGCCCAAACTGATAGCTTTTTGCTTTCCCTCCAATAGCAGAACAGTTGCTTTTCTTTACCTTCTCCAGTAGAAAGACTATCTGTCACTTGCAAGACCTCTGATACCCAGAGTTTTTCAAGCTTTTTATACCTCATCTGAAAGACACTACTTGAACAAATAGATGCAAATTTAAGGCATTCTTTGGTTTCCCATCAGAGAACTCAAATTCTTCTTAGTTATTGAAATCTCATGAAATAATAGAGTAAACCAAAACAGCAAGAGCATTTCTGTTATTGTGCTAAAACTTGAAGTACTCATCTTGTGATAAGCAGTGAACTGCTCAGGGATGCAAAAATCTGTAGGTTACAAGTGTATGTGTAGGTTTTTCTCTACCAGAGGTAATTATCTCGGAGGACTCAGCTATGAATTAAAGGTAAAGAGGTATTGTCCATGAATTACAAATTATATTGGTTAATTTCAGAGACATTCTCGACTAATACAGGTAGAGTTATACCTTCCAGATGCACGATTATTATTGTACTAATTTCTGACTAGGCTTTCTAAGCAGAAAGAAAATTTGCTTTGAATGATAAAGGTAAATAAAGGTGTTCAGACAATAATAAGACCAAGCACTTTTTTTTTTTAATGTGTTTATGAAGTTAGAACAAAAAAGTTGAATAAAATCCTTCCAAAGCGGTTTTTTTTTCCTCTCTAAAACTGGGATTGATTCATTGCAACCTTTTCTAAGATCACAATCTTTGCACTAACAAACATTTGAAAACCAATTTCTGGAAACAGCTCTGCATTTATCATCCCCTCTGGGACAGGACTGAAATCGTCCTGACTTTAATGAAAATCCACTGAAATTAATAAGCTTCTCAGACTTAGATGATGAGTGCACTGAAAACATACAGTCATCTTCCAGATAGTGAGGTCCCCTTTCACACTGACAAAAATGCTGAGAGGTATTTTACTTAAAACAGAACACCCAGGACTGGACAGGAAGCCCAATTGTCTCATTTCATGGTTTTGCTCTCTTCCTTCTCTTAGAAAAAACAAAATATGGTAGCAATAGTTTTATGAGGCTCTACCTTTGAGCCAAATTTGAATGTCTCCTCCTTTTGCAATCTCAAGGACACATATGACTAAAACACATTTGAACATGTAGTTTGACTCTAACTTATGCTCTGATTTGCTATGGCAGCATAGCAGACCGTTGATCTAAGCTGTTTGTTTATCTGTGTAAAATTCAAAACTGCAGGCATGTAGCATGTAATCTTTTCTGCTGTTGAACAATGCTGTGGTTTGGCCCTTTATGCAGAATGACAAAGGGAATGTCTCTGTAGGCATGGTGAATAAACAGAGGTCACAGGTCTTCAGACAACTCACAGCTGACCCAGTGACTAGAGCTGGAAGAGATGCAGCATGACTTTTGTGTACGTGGTTATATGGAAGCATTGGCCTATACTTGAATGTTCAGTTTTTCATAATTCCTATATATTTCATTATTTGGATTTTGCATAGGGTTTGATTTTGGACTTTCAATCAAGGACAGAAGACTTTTATGTCAGTATATACAGAAAAAAATCAGCTTTGTTCTTTCTCATTTCACTTTTCAGGTGTTTTAAACCTCAAAGTGTACTGTGGATGATTCAGCATGGGATCTGAAAGATTTAAGATAAAATAGAAGGCAAGGAGGAGAATAAATCAGAAGGCCTGGAAAAAGTGACTGAATAACCCCTTCTGGTTTGCGGGTGTTTTTTTAGACATTCAGGGTTTTAATCTTTTGAACTACTGTTAAGTTACTGAAAAAAGGTCCTGAATGAAAGACTGACGTCAATGGAAAGATTGTCATCCACAATGGGATACCTCAGATTTGATTCTAATTTTGGTATTCTGCAGGCAAACTGGTCTAGAAATAAAGATCACTATACATAGTGCAAAAGAGGTTCTCTCTGCTAAAATTCCTGTCTGATTTTGTCCAAGGACTTCCTTTTATAACTGCAAGGTTTGCAAAAACACCTACTAGTTTTTAAAAAATCTATGCATACACAATATGAGCCCTTCTGATCTAGTGATGGACTAGGTAGCCATACAGATGCAATTTTAATCAAGTCTATTTCTTTCTGGACTTCTGGAATGTTTTTGTAAAACCTCTTCACCATTCAGCTTTCAAAGTGTATTCCATAAGCAATTAGAGTGCCGTTGACTGTAATCCTAAAGCTAAGTGGGTAAACTATTCTTTTTTTCTTTTTTTTCAAATTTGTCCTTTATTTGCTGAAACCAATTGTATGTTCTATAACTGAAAAATTAGTTCAGTTTCTGTGGGTTTAAGAAAAAGCAGTATTTTTTCTGTACGTATTAAAGAAGAATGTGATTTTTCCTGAAATCTGCTTAGCTTTGTTGTAGGAAGCAGATTTCCTACTAGGGCAGTATGTTGTCAAAGTAGCCACAGAAAGCTGGCTTTGATCTAAACAATACTCTATAGAAAACCCTAGTAGCTCTGGAACTTTTCTCACTGCACACTCAAGCACCAAGTACAGCTAAAGGGAAACCACACCGGTGAAGCCATTCTTAGTTTAAGGTGTTTTCTGATATATAAATCTGGGAAGAGAAAGGAGAATGGAGAATATTTTCATAACCGCTAAGAGTAAAACCATCCTGAGCTTACTAGCCACTTGGTTCAGATAAGGAACTCACAGTTCTCTCTTCAGTTCCAAAAATGAATATCTATATAGCTGACCCATACAGATCTGTTTGGCATATCAACTTTCCTTAGGACATTTGGACAAGCATATTAACACAATGAAATGGAATGAATTTACTATGACTAAGATCTACATGTACTCTAAAATAATCTACTTTTCCTTCTGAATGCCATCCTGAATAATTGCTAAACTTCGTCAGTGTTTAAAATAAAGTATTTTCTACAAACTCCTTTTGCAAATCTGTAACGGAGAATGGAAAAGAGCATTTAATGCTCCATTTTCAGTAATTTTTTACTTTGACTAATGACTGTCTATCTGATCTGAGAAGAACAGATGTAACTTGTGTTACAAGCTGCAGACTTTGCTGCTTTATTGTGATAACTTTGAAAACTTAACTAAAAGCCATTTCTGTAGGGCAGAGATACTACAAGGTGAAATCAATCTTGCTGCTGATGAAAGGAATTGTATGCCACACAGTTTGCACTTTAAATTATTTAGAGTGGTAAGGCTTCCTTGCCAGCAGACATAATTGATTTGAGAGCTGGTTCACTAAAGACTAGCAACATGCTATGTAAAATTTGCAATGTACTCCTTGTTGGCAGTTCACCATGCTGCTGGGCTAAAGAAATTGCTTAGAACTGCTTTAACTCATAAAAGTGTTCTAGGCAAAATCTTTGCGACAAGAAGCACTGCAAAAATAAAATGATCACTTGTTTTCCATGAAATACTGGAAATGGGGATTCAGTCTACTCAGTAGATTTCATGCTCCCAATCATCCTTCAAACCACTGGCAAAATGTCTCACAGATGTAGATCCTGGAGCTAGAAAGAAAAGTCAGGCAATCGTCAAATGAAACAGAATGAAGTGGCAAATTTCTCTCTGGCTTGTCCCCTCAATCTAGATGACTGGAACACTCAGCATGCAATAGGTTGTAACTCATTTAAATGATTTCCTGACTGTAACATAGTTTGCCACCTTTTCTTTGTCATGCCCCAGTAGGCTAGATGAATAAAAGCATGCTAGTGCTGGGAAATCTAAAAAGGCAAATGAGTTAGTTCTTCGGTCAAAAGAACATACTAAAGCCTAGCTGATCACTCCAGCCTTTTGCTAATGAGAGGTTGCCCATCAGGTACCTGAACCAAACGAAATGGAAACAGAGCCTGAAGACCGCTGCTTTTGTTACATCTACAGTATCAATCTCTATCCATCTTGCCGTCCAAGAAGGCCAAGAATGTATATATTCTGTGACTTCTCAGTAACTCATGTATAAACCATAATGTGCTTGCCTAATCTCTTGGAGATGCTGGCATGTATTTGGCCCATCAAATCCAAATATATTTTCACCCAAGAATAAATAATTTGGGTGAAAATAGTTGAAATCTAGTTTCATATCTTCAGACTGTATGCTTGTCAGCTGAACTACGCTGTTCGAAGACCTCTGATCTCTATGCAGGAAATAAATCCCTTTATCATTCTTTATAGAGAGGTTTTTCACCAGGTAATCGTATGTTGGGCACAGGCTGAGTCTATCCGTATTGGCCAACACTATGAAAACAATAAATTATGAGTAAAACAACTACTCATGACTAGTCTGTAACAAATGTCATGCATGTAGGGAAGAAAACAGAACAGTGAGGACCTCTAGTGTAGCAGGTCAGGCCTGTGCATGGGTTCAAGGCTTAATGAAAGATAAAGAAACATGTCAAATCTGAACGGAGATTTCAAATAAATAATTTACTTTCTTGTCCATTCTGTCTCATTAAATCTTCCCTCTTGTCTTTCCCTTGTGACAATTTTATTACTTCCATAATTTATTATTTTTATCTGTCAGTCTTTATAATTATATTTCATTATTTTGACTGTTCAGACAAAGCAATATACATTGTGGGTTTTTTTCCTTTAACAATACGCCAAATCACAGGGTTACTGATGTGGCTATAAGCAAGGTAAATTAACAGTAATTTTAAAGTAAAATTGTAGATTTTTTTAATCAATTGAGGGTAAGAAGTAGCAACTGAAAAATGAACAGGTAGCTGATAAGAGCTGTCGTTTGGTCAGTTAGTGACATCTTGGTATATTGAGCTCTTGCAGCTCTGCTATAGGCATAAAGCACTAAGCCTCAGCAGGAAATACTGTTTCACAGTTCACAGGGTAGTGTAAAATTATTATATCTGAGTTTCTCCTTCTCGTACATACAGATACCCACATCTACATGCATACATACTCCAGTTACAACCAGAAATTGGAAAAAATGGTGCCAGAATTGATTAAAATAATACTGGCTCCATGTTTACTTTTTTTAATTTTTTTAATCATGGACTGATATGCTGAAAGCTACTTTAGTTATTAATCTCTTGTTATCAGAAGTCAATCAAGAATTTTTCATTATGTCATTTATTAATTAAGAACAAAAGTATATACGATATGAATGCTGTGCTATTTTTAAGGAACCTGATTTGGGTATATTTCTTGTCTCCATCTCTGTGACTTCAGGAGAGCACTAAATTTAAGGTAATTTTACTGTATATTACACCAGGATCAAACCCCTTGCCTCAAGCTCTCATCTTCTTCTCATTGTTAAAATTACAAAATTTCAGCTCTGGGCACCTCTACCTCCCTGTCCTCCACAAATGTCTCTGAAACCATTGTGATCAGTCCAGTAAGAGTAAAGCTTTCGTATAATTGATATTAAAAGGGCTACAGTGATGAAAATCTATTTTAAACAGCCTCGTTTTCACTTTATTACAGATCCTTTATCACTGACACTTCTTTTCGCCACCAAAGAAAAGAATCAATGAAAAGTAACATTTTTCTAAATATATGATGGATTATTTTCAGTCTGGGTCCATTTCTTATTTGGTGGCTGAACAAGCAGTTGTATTTGTATAATTGAGGTGATTATGGCAAGCGGAGAGGCAGCAGCAGTAGGACATGGGGTCTGCTTGCACCAGTCCTGTTATGATTCAGTGATCATTTCAGTGATCTGAAATGATCTGAGTAAAAAATACCACTTAAAATTGCAGAAAAAAAGACGAAAAGATAAAAAAGAAAAAAATTTAAAAAAAGACTAAAAAAAGGGAAGTAGAAATTGTGTTTGAATCAATCTCATTCAGGATATAATTCATTGTGGTTCACGGTGACAAATTCATTCTTGTTGCTGCTCAAGGGGAGGGTCCTGGTTAGGACACCATTCCTCCCAACTATGCACAGGTGATAATTGCTTTGTACTTGTTCTCATGCTTGTGGGACATCTCTATAAGCTATTTTAATTACCCCTTTGGAAAATTCACTTAGTGGCATAACTAGGTAGATTTCTGCTTGGTTAGTGAGTTACCAAGGAAAGACTTGAGAGTGTTAGAGCTGGAGGAAAGCATAGGTGTGTGTTGCTACTCTGCAGTAATTAATCTCAGCTGCTGTAGGGAACTGACTGAATACAGTGCAGCTGGAAAGGGGAGACTACATAATCTAGATGCATAGCCTAACTCACACCATTTTCCCTGTTGCCTTGGAAAAGGGATCTGACTCCTTTCTTGTAGGGACAGCAACACTGGCATTTCAAGGACAAAGGTGTAGTTATATTCTAGAGCCATGGATTAGTAGGGAGGAGGTAAAAGCCTGTCACAGAATTCAGCAGACAGTTTTCTGTTCTAATTTGTCTCTGTCTGCAGGCTGAATAACTTCCTGTATATCAAGCAAAAGATAACGTTCATATGAGTGCTGCATGTGTAGTAGATGAGGGGAGTTCTGGTAACAACATCTGTTGCACTTGCCAAAGAGCACAAACACAGGACACCACTGAGAAGTGAAGGAAAATTGCAAGGTTTCTCTGAAATAAAGAAGTAGAAAAATGGTTAAAAAAAACAGAAAGAAATAGAGACACAGTCAGAGAAAGGGTGGCAGAAACTTAGTGCTAGTCATGAAGCGTAATAGTAATGTTAATTCAGGGAAAGGTGGAATATGGATGCAAAAGCCTAAATTCTAAATTACATCTAAAAAAGATATGAAGGGAAAGGACATAGAAAGAAATTTAAAAATCCATAGCCATGTTTACATTTCTTTTTCATGATTTGTATATGCCTTGGTCCTGGGCTTTAGGTATTACTACACCTCCTTTCAAGAATTGTTCTGTATCTCAAGGACTGAAACTCCATAACTTTTTTACAGTGAACATTTTAGCCACATTGCTTCTGGTTGTTTTTGCTCGGAAAATAATAGAATCACTGGGCCATGGCTTTTTAAATAAACCTCACAGCAGGTATCAATTAATTTTTTTTTTCTGCTTGTGAGGCAATCATTCCTTAGTAAGTGATATCACCAGGAAGACTGACCTGGGAAGCCCGGTGCAGCTCTGTGTTCCATACAAGGCTGCTCTTCCTTCCCCTTCCACACAGTGCTCAGCCATTTCACATTTACAAAAAACTGCTCCCTGAATTGCAGCATGAACAAGACCACAGAAATGATCTGCATGAAAAGTGGCACTTAAAACGTTCAGCAAATAAAGAAGTAGGAATTATTTTCTAATCAATGTTGTTCATCAATCAGGTTCATAGAGTGGCTCAGCAAGCCATTGTACCAGACGTCCAGTTTGAGGAAACAATAGGATGTATTTCAGCTTATAATACCAGAGAAGGTTTTGAGCTTCTTTGAGAGAGCCAAGACAAATACCAGGAAAAGAGGAGACTTTTTCCTGAATAATGGTTCAAAGGGACTTTTAGGTTTGCAGATGGATAAGATTGGTGCCTGCAGATTCCTGGAACTTGACTTCCAGTATATATGAAATCAAAATACTTATCAGTTTAACACTGACAAATGTAGCATTAAATTCCTGAAGACATGTTTTCCTTCTATGTTGCGTGAGTGCCGGTCAGAGACAGATGGCATGGGAGAAGCACAAAGCCTTGAGATCCTCCTTCCCTAAGGTGGGCGAGAGGTGTCATGGGGCTGATGCAGCCCCAACCTCCTGTGGCCCCAGGGAGCTCTGAAGAGAACATTGCCCTCTCAGTGGATCCCAACCCTCACTGCTAAGGAGTTTTGCACATTTATTAACTCATATTTTTCATGGATGCCTACACTTTCCCCAGGAAATAACTATTAGGCCTGTCATCATGAGCCTCATACTACCTCACGATATTCAGTTAACTATGGTACATGTTTTACCCTTTTTTATTAGGGCAGGCATTTTCTAAGAAAGTTAACTGTTAAAATGTTCTGAATGTGTAAAGGCGTTCAGCTTCATAGTGCTTAAGGACAGAAAAGAGCATGAGAAGATCTGGACTGCTTTTCTCTTACTTTTGTACGTTTAGGCCATTGAATGTCAGTTTTATCAGAAATCTGGGAGTATATGTTTTATTAAAGCATACAGTTCAGGAAGACCCTGCCTGATTATGAAGCTATTGAAAGATGAAGGCTCCAGACCTTTCACTGGTTAGTTATCATCACTGTTAGGGCTTTCAGTCCGTAATTTATGAATTACATTTGTTGTGTAGGTTAAAGAGCTCACTAATATTCATTCATTTTGTCTCTGTGTGTGCAGACGCTTATAATAATATTACAATTATTTTTTTAATAGAAATTATACAGACTGAGGTCTTGCAGTCACTCACTAACCAGGCTTTTTTCCCCAGGCCCTGAATTGTCCTTGTGGTTGTTACCCAATAGTCGCTATTTATGGGGATCAGAGCGCAGTGTGTAGTGTTACATCATCTGTCTTACTGATGCCACAGACTGAGGTAAAATCATTCTCCCTTCCCTCTCGTTATTCAGTTTGTATATCCATCCATCTCCAGCCCTTTGCGCAGCCTTATTCCATTGAGGACTCCGGTTAGTCACTGCCTAACCCTCACAGCCCTTAAATCCTTTCCATAGTAATTGCTTCCCAGGATAGCACCTATCTCCGTATGAAGCTACATCTTATATGCCTGCCATATTCTCTTAATTATTTCCAATTTACCTTTGTTATAGACGGCTTTTATTGGTTATTAATCATATACACCGAGATCACCACAGGAAGAAAAATATATCAGATCCACAAAGCTCAACTAAAAATGCATGGAGAGGAAAGAGGCTTTTTGATTTCTCTGTTTCAAGGCTTTTTATATGATCTGTCAGACAATTCTCAATTCTTTAGCATGCTATTTTAATTCATTAACTGTCCACTTAGTGCTGCTAAATGGAGTGTCAAGTGACATTGAGATTGTATTTTTCATGACATGCTGGCTTCCAAAAAATTGGAGATATTTCTAAACTTCATTTATATCATTGATACAGTTCATAAGGACCAGCTTCACAAATACATAAAAGGAGGAGTGTTTAAACAAATAAACAGAAAAAAATAAGTGTGAACAAGAAATGGAGGGACAGAAAAGCGAAGAATTCTTCATGCTAACTCTGCTACAAAATGCAACATAACAAAAAATCTTCTCCTCAAGTTCATGGCTGGAATTAATCAGATTAATCAAATATAAGTTTTTTCTAATAATAAAATCATCCTTCTTGCCTCTTTTGAATAGCATTGAAGAATTTGTTCCAGTTTTCAGAAATTTCTCTAGTACCTCTTAGAGATAAACAAGTACCTCAGATGGTACTTACATTTTCTGATTAAATAGTTTGTGTGTACAAAACCATATTATTTTTTTCTTATACATATTATTTAACATTCTCTTTGGTTACTAATGAACTGGAAAGTATTAAATCAGCCTCAGTGATTAAGAGTACAGGAAAGATGTATTTATTAAAAAATCCCATCAATCTGGTATCCCCATTAAAAGTGTTTTTATTTCTGTGTAGTTACGGGTCCATACAACACACAAGTGTGAGAAAAGCTCTTCTCTCTAAGTCTTTCTTATTGCCCTGCCAGTGGTGTATTTTTCCATGCTTTGGACTTTCCTTGGCCTAGTTAGGTACTTTATAGGCAAAAACCAATACAAATAAAATGCCAGATCCTGCTTTTTTTTCTTTGTTACTCTTTCTTTCTGAGTGCTGCTGTGGAATGAAGACGAAATTTTAGTCTTGGCTATTATACTTTTCTTTGAATTGTGGCTTAATATTAATCTAATTTGATCTTTTTAAAGAATTCCTAATTTTCAGTCTCATTTTTCTTATTTACTCAATTCTACACTAGTGAGTCTCAATAGAATTTCAAGTGTTCTGTAGAGGGAAAACACTTATTCCTTTGGATAAATCCCCATCAGAACCTGTTCTAAAACAGTTTTGTCTCTGGAATCATCACTTTGCCCTGGTGACTTCCAAGGTGCTGAAGGAAAGAAATGGAATGTGATCTATAAGGACAACAGAAAGTAAAAGGAGCTCCTCTGCAGGAACTGATTCAATAAAGACTCCATTTTATTTTGCTTAGAACTATGAAGCTGTAAGAACACCTGAATGTATATGATAGAGGAAAAGAAAAAAGACCAAGTTTGGTTTGATTTTGATCAACTTTCAATTCTTAAATATGATGCTAAAAAGGGAGAGGAAGCATCTCATGCTCAACTGGCCGTGTATTTGAAACATAAACAAAACAATAATCACAAAAGTTAGCAGGTGTTTAAAAAATGTGTAGATGTGGCACTTTGGGATATGGTTTAGTAGGAATGGTGGTGTTGGGGTGACAGTTGGACTTGATGATCTTAGAGGTCTTTTCCAACCTATGATTCTATGATTTCTTTGTCATTATTTAATGACTGGAAATAAAATCATGGATATTTTAAATTGAAGCTTAATCAGTATTGGAAGGAAAACACACCTCTATTTTCTTAGATTAAATTTAGTTCTTTTTGGGCATGTACTGAATTTGCAAAGTAGAAAGTGTGTATTTTCTTTAATTCAAGACTTGCACATTGTTTCAATTTAGCAACAATTTCATGTGAAATAAAATCTCCTTTAAAGCCTATTAATATTTTAATTCATTAACCTCTGAAAACCTCAGAATCCCCAAATACCTGAAGGCACTAAGCAGATTTCAAATTGGCATTGATTGGCAGTCCCTGAATGGTAACTGTTCCATCTTTGTAAAAGTCTATTTTAGCTTTCATTCACTTTATGTGTTCTGCTAGCCAGAACAAAAAAAACAACAAAGCAAAAATAAAAAGCCTTACTCTGAAAGTAAAAAATTTAAATCAAACTCTCCTACAATTCCAAAAAAATATTTTCAGATCAAAGGATGCACTTTATTGTACAAGAATTTAAGGTGCTGAGAGTTCTTTAGATTGTAAGGGTGAAAAAAACACAACAGTTTTGATATGTTTGAAATACAGAAATTAGAGGAGAGAGAGATTCTAAAACATCTCCCTGGATAGCTGCCAGAAATCCTGTGCTACTCTGAGTCACCACAGGGATCAGCTGAATGCATAAACGTACAGGGATCAGGCTAAAGAAGAGATTGCATGCTCCTTCCTGAAACATAGTCGTAGCTATGTATGAGTTAAGGTTTATGTCTACTCGAGCCAAGCAGTGGTGTTCTTATTGGTATTTGATTCTGCACTGATTTAAAAGGTCAACAGCTCTCATAATTTTGTAATTGATAGATTAAAATGTGAGCTGAGTTGCATAACAGACTAACAATTGACAAAGACAGAAACATAGATTCCTACAAGAACATAAGTTGAAGGGATTTTTGGAGGTCACCTGGCTCATGGTCCCACTCAAGGCAGATCTAGATTTGAAGTTAGAAGGAAGTATCAAGTCATATCAGGCTGCTCAGAGGCATACCCAGTTAAACACTGAATTTTTCCACAACCCTCCTGGACAACCTGCTGCAGTCTTTGATCCTATGATCTCCCTCTGTGTGAATTTTTTTTTCCTAATATCTAACTGGATTTTGCATTGTTGCACCTGTAGGTTTGGTGATCCTAGGAACTGGAAGCTTACCAGAATTCATAAAAAAAACATTTTTAAGGAAAAGACTCATGAAGAAGCAAATTGGTCATAAAATGCAGAGTCATAATACCTAGTCAGAACCTGCTAAACAGCTGTTGTAGTGTTCTGACAAGTGGCACAGGATCCTCTAAGAGGGCTCACAGTACCCGGTCCCCACAGGAAAATGCTTTAAGGAGTCACAGAATTTGTAGGGTTCAGGCTCTCTTTACTCTGCCTTCTCCTCGAACATGGATTCAGGACCAGAAAGGGCTCCCGAGAGGAGAAGCTAGGCCTTCTCCACTGAGTATTCTGATGACCAATGTTTTTATCTGTGTCCTTCACAGGTGGAGTATCCTTAAAAATTTTGTTCATTCAGTGGTTTGGGGATCCTGGAAAATGCCAGTGCTGGATAAAAACTTTTCTGCTTTTAGCACATGAGAACGTATATGGACCCCAGACATTTCCTAAACGCATCACCTGTAGAGAAGAATGCTGCTGTGAGGTAGGGAAGTGTCACCCTACCCCTTGGCCAATATTGACAGCGTAGGCAGATTGACCCCTCCTCTGCTTAGACAAGGCTTCCACTGCACCTGACTGCCAGGCACAGAAGCCCTGTCTTACTGTCCTCGGTTAAAGACAGAAAAATAAAGCACAGAGGGTGAGATTCATCTCACCTATAACCAAAAGCATTTAAAAAATAATGGACTAATTACATTTTTTTTTTCCTTTTCCTGAGATCAGTGGATAGACATTCCAATAAGGGAACAATTTCATCTAACTTTTTATTCTGACTAAAAAGAGACCCTTGGTAATTAGATATAAACTGAATGCGTAAATTTTAGATGAACTTTCTCATAGAGATTAAAGGTCAGAGACATGACAGTATTTAAACATTCAGCTCCTTTTTAGGCAACTATCTCACATTGATTTTACTGACAGCTAGCTGCCTGAATAATTTCTGAGATTTGGATCTAATTACAGTATAAAGATCACATATGAAGTCTGTGACAGGCCTCTCCAAAGTAAACCTTTCAAGAAACATTGCCTAGTCTCTTGGATAATATCAATAATAGTTTTCATGTCTGCTTCATTACTGAGATACAGTTCATGAGAGAATCCATTTAATGATTGCACATTAAGAAAATGTTTATAAATAAATTTTAAAGATATAAATAATACATTTTGAAACTTAAAGTACTGTGAATTATTATACTTTTCATCTTATTATTGATTGGAATGTTCCTATTCATCCTTCTGTATTAAAACAAACCTGTTAACAAATTAATAAAAGGTAAGAAGTAGATGCAAGGAGCACAAGCTAATGTGTGTTACATTAGTTACCAGCTCAGGAAAGCACTTAGACACATGGTTGCAGTTAACTTGCCACAATTCTAATCAGATTTGATAATGTTCTTGTGAAATCCATTTTACCAAATTAAGACTGTATCTATATCATTATTAATGTACATGACAAAATATTACATGTATTTCATGCAAGACAGTTTCAAATTTTCCTGTCCATTTTAAAAATTATTTAATTTGAATATTGATTTAAACTCACTTTTTGTGAATAAAATAAAAATATCTACCCAAATTATGAAGTTATTTTGAACCTCAAAGACAAGTCTGCTTTAGGAAGTGCTATCCCCTACTGCTTCTTCTTGATATATTTTAGACAAGCTGGGGGAGCTGCTCCTAATGAATATGTATATATGAATTCAGAAATGTTAAAAATACATTGTTGAATTTACATCTTTACAATAACAACTATTTTGCTATACACTGGATAGTATTTTGATTCTTGTTTTAAAAAAAAGTATTGTTATGTTCAAAATATATTAATGTAAAATATGATAAATGGATGATATTCTTTAAATTCAATAGACATTCTCATGACTTACTAAGTTAGTAAAATAGCCAAAGTTAATTCATAACGTGTATGTTATTTAATAGTGGTTAGTTTGGCCCCCTTTCTGCCTTTTTCACTGTCAGGCAAATGAAGCGTTGTAAATAGTAACCATCCAGCCTGAGTGATTTTTCTCTACTAAAGCATACTGGAACATTTTGTGTTTGGAAGCTGTCTGATTTTCCAGTGCTTTTGTACAGGGAAATTAGTGGCTCTTGCCAGAAATACATTTGTTGGATATGTTGCAGTGGCAGATGAAATGAATACTTTCCTTCCTGCTAAGTGATGCTAATTTTTGTGAGTTGAAGAAAACAACACCTAGAGATGCTCAGTCTCTTCTTGTTCTTCTGACACAGGTCTCCCCAAACGAGACTGCATAAGACATTTATCCTTTCCTTTTGAAACCCACTTCCTAGGCCAGCTGGTTGTCAAAGAGCAAGTTAAATCCTGTAGTGGCAAAGATCAGAGGAGGCCTCTGTGGAGGGATGAATAAGCTCTTGAAACAGTGAAAAACATCTTAAATGTTCAAGGCAAGCAAAAATGCCGAAGGACCATCAGCCATAACATCTCTAGGGCCTGGAAGATAACAGCAAGTTCTACAATCAATTTGAAAGTTTGCTGACACAGGTATTAATTTTTGCACAGCTCAGGAAAGGAAACTTCAATTTAGATGACCAGAGAAAAATCAAACCCATTTGTTTACTTTCTGTCTGAAAATAAACCTCTGTGAAATTTAAATTCTGCCTTTCACCACACTAATAAGATTACCATATTTGCATGTTTTATTAATCATAAAAGCTTATCTTAATTCATAGGGCTTGTTTACTTTCTGAATTAATTGTATGGTGGATGTTTAAAGAGTATATAGCTGATTTTATTATCTTTATTATTGCTTAACACTTACAGTACAGCAGAGCCACAATACCTCCAGAAGTGATTGATGTCTCTTGTGCTTAGCATAGGAAGGGAGGAGGGAAAGGTCTGTACATGAAGACAATATTTATACTTTGATGTCCCCTGTCCTGAAAGACTAATGGCAATGTTGCATTCCAGGCTTGCACAGGAAGAGGTGTAGGAATCAGTGGAAGGGTATTTCTGATTTGGAAAGTGTTCTGGTCATACTATATACCAGTAATTTTAAGCTATTGTCTCGTAAATGCCCTTACTAAGCTGCTCATAGGAGCTAAGTCACATTGTCCAGTAATAACCTTTTTTGCAGAACAGAGCTTCAGATTATTTTCTTTTTAGCTAAGAGTGTTTTAGTATCAGGTGGTTTTAAATGAGAAGCATTTAATCTCAGTTTGTATTATGTTTTCTACAACACCATAGTTATAGGAAATGTATTTTCAGAAAACCTTTAGAATATTCTATTTTCTGACATAATTGGGCAAAAGGTTTAATTTGCAGTAGCTCCAAAAAGAAAAGAAAGGAGGAAAAAAATAGTTGCTATGCACAGGAATACAATAGGGAAGTTAGAACAATGCAATATCTATTCTGAAGTCCAATAACTGAAAATTGGATTGTCCACCTACATGTGAGGTAGCTAATTACTGCTGATCTGCTGAACTTTAATAAAGTGGATATTAGACCTGTAAGGGACACCCAACTTTAAAAAAGGGCAAATATTGCAAGATCATTTAAAAGTGTTTATGCTTGAGCTGCGTAAGTTAATGTGGGAGGGCAGAAGTCTTGGAAATCCTACACACTTAACCCAACTAAGTTTCTATAGCTTAATAATTAGGGTTGGGGGTATTTTTTTCCTTTCATTCACAAAAAAAACGAAACCACTCTTTAAAAAACCTAACCCCTTACCATAAACTTACATACAAAGAGCTAAAAGGTATCTCATAATATAATCAAATTTGGCATAATGCAGCATATAGAGAGAAATAGTTTTTGCCTTCTAGAAAAGCCTTAGAATTCTGATTAGCCTACATTAATATTAATTAAATGCTATTAAATACATTAATTACTTGAATTAAACTTGATTCAATATAGCTCCTTTTGACTTCACTGTATTTTGAATCATCTTCTGAGCAAGCTACAAAACTAATCTCAATTATACTAACTCATAGCATGAAAACCCAGATCTGATGAAATCAGTGGTAAAACTCCCAAGAACTATGTTCAGGTCAGAATATTATTGAAGTCATCTGCATCAAAGTAGTGCCCAGAACATCTGTAGTGGAGGTAAAGCTCAAAGGCATTTTTCCAGCAGTAACCTAGGACCTGATATTACCTGGGGGTTTAAACTGCTTGAGTGAGTTTAAATTCTTGTCCCTGCTGCTAAAATGACAAAATAAGGACTGAGAAGGGCTGGAGCTGTCCTGCAGAAAAAAAAACAAAAAAACAAAAAAACAAAAAAAACAAAAAAAAAGCCCAACCCTAAGTCTAAAAGTTTTGGGGTTTTTCTTGGTTCCAGATTTTGTGTGCACTGTTCAATTTCTGTAAATGCTTTCTTTATAGTCCTGAGCTTTATAAAACCATCTGGTGGGTTGTTAAAAGTCAGAGTTGTAAGTCCAACAGACCACCAGCATTTTAACCTTGCTATTTGCCTCTTATTGTTGTGATATTTTGTTAAACTTGTTAGCATGTGTTTTGCACTAGCCTTAATCTTTATCAGGAGATAGCTGGATTGAAATACACAAGCAAAGAACTCTCTCTGTGGCCAAGTGCAAGCCAAGTTTTTTCATAGCAGCCCGTATGATGTTGTGTTGTTCTGGATTTGTGGCTAAAAACAGTTTTGATACCACACCAGTGTTTTGGCTATTGTTAACAGTGCTTGGACAACATTACAGTTTTCTCTGATTAGATTTGGCTGTGTCCTAAGCAGTCAAAAAGTTCCATTTCATTTCTGTGGTTTGTGTTCTAAAGCTTGTGCTTGGTTTCATTTGTTCGTTTTTTGTTGGGTCTGTTTGGTGGTTGTTTGTTTCTTTGTTTCAAAATGGAATACATAATTTAATATTCTTTTGACATTAAGTAACCTGACTGATTAAATGGATAGTTGGTTTCTGAGGATTTTTATAAGGAAATAAAAAGCATTGTTATCTGGTATTTAAATAAATATCTGGACATATAGGAAAGCTGGTTAGACAGCATTTGCTGAATATGTTATGAATTATATTTCTGGATTTCATTTAGACAATACATTTAGAAACCACTGGGGTTTTTTTCACTGTTCAACAGCTAAATGTTTGGCTGAATAATGTATTGCAAATATTGGTTGAATAATATATTGCCAGGTCTGATGCTGATCAGCAATACATTTTGAACAAACTATGTAATGAATTTTTGTTCCATCATTCCGTGAGTTCTGGGAAGTATGTTTCAAAATAGTATGTCACTTCAGTTTAATTTTGTTTCTAATACTGTTTATCATCTGCACATTTTATTCTGTGTTATTTTCTAAACTGAAGTTCTCTAATAATTTGTCATGCAGACATGAGTCTATTATATCAGATATCATCAACTTTACATAATGCTCTTGTCTCCCTCTCCTTTTTTGAAGCAATTTCAGAAGGGGAATAAGGAAGGTTTTGTGGGTGAGAGGGAGAATTGGAGTGAAGGAGAATTGAGAACCAGAGCAAGTGCCCTCACTAAGCTGAAATTTCAGTCTGGGCTCGAAAATTCCCTGATCCAGTTGTTTGTACTGATTGCCCTGCTGGGAGGCCAAAGTCTGCAAGTTCATCCCTCAAGTTAGCCATAGACCTGTGCCGTGACCTTCTCAGATGGTAAAAAGGGAGTACTGAAAGGTAAAGATGTCATTATAGTGAAGAAGGAGAAAATATGTTAGGGAATAAAGGCTGCAACTGAAGATGCTATTGGGGCGAAATTCCCAATGTCAAGAAAAGGACAGCTGGGTGTGCTAGATTGGAGTTGCATACAGAAATGTAATATTCAGGTTAGTGGACCCCGAGATTTATTAGTACCACTGCTCAAATGACTGCTTAATATGGGAAAATCGCCTACTGGTCTAAAAGCTGCGTTGGGACAAAAGGTATATAAAGAGCTGATATTTCTGGTTGTTAGCCAGAAAAATCTTCAAATAAAAAAATTAATAGTCAAAGTGGAAAAATATTGTCTTTTTTCTACCTAAATATCCTAATGTAAGCTACTTATTTTCAAAATGTTTTTATTACTGTTGTTTTCTTCTTTTACATTTAACGTGTAAATTTTTCAGATATTTAAAATATTTTTTAATAGGATCAAACCAAAATGCTTTAATTTTTCATTTTCTCTTGTTATTTGCTTAATTCAATATAAACTTATGAGTGTTTTTTATTGACCATAAACGATGTTTTTTAACAAATATTTTATTCAACCCCCAAATTTTTTAGTCCTAAATTCAACCATCAAGACCTTCTAGCATTATTAGGAATTACCTTTTTTCAATATGTACTAATTCAAACCTAGCTGAACAATTATACAACATTAAATACAAGAATTAATAACTTTTTTGCCTTGTTTGGCTGGTTTTCTTCAGACGTTTCTGGGGAAGAGTGGTGTATGTCACTTAAGTACTCATTGCCAGATGACTAATTCTCATGTCTGGATTCTTCAGAAACTGGTATTGTTTAAAATCTGTTACAGCTGGAACTGCTCACAGTAATAAAGAGGATCTGGTGCTAGGGAAATTCTCTTTACCCTCAGAAATTGATTTGAACCTTAGACAGGCACTGCTGACTACCATACAAATGAACTGGAGTTTTCCAGTTTGTTATCAGGAAAGCAAACCAGTTCTATGATCTTTCCTCATTTGAAACACTTTTTGAAGTTGTTTCTGTTGCAGGAAAGAATTAAGATTCCTGATTAGTTCTGCAAATAACTGTGCCACAGATTTACACCAGTGCAGAAGTGCTGATTTTGCTGTATTAAATGCCTACTTTGATAATTAATTGCAAGTGTGGTGTATCTGAGTGACAAAACTACCTGGTATAGTTTGTTCAACGTTTTTTCCTTTTCCATCCAAATAGCTAGCTTCCAAATTAACAGTTTTGCAAGCGTAACTTCATGTAAATTGAATCTTTTTCAATGGGACTTCATTTAATTCCTCATGATTGATTGAGAGGGGTAAGCCAGCCAAGAGGTAGTGTAAATCTGACCTTTTACTGACTTTCACTACGAATAGAAGATTTTATCTCATCTTCTCATTAAATCTAGTTTAATGGTTTCTATTTGTGGCTAAATGTTAATCTTAGGTCAAGCTCCTCAGGTAGCTTGATCTTCTGCAGTAAGTTTCTGAAGAGGATCTTATTTAAGTGAAACCCCAGAAAAGTGTCTAGTGATTACCAGAAGTACTAAACAGTTGCTGCACTGGGGTATGCAAGGAATTAACCCACTGCTGTGAGTGGAAACTCATGACTGTGGCAATTAGAAGATGTTACTGGAGGGAAAAAACACCTGTGATATAGAGGTCCTGGACTCTCAGTGAGGGAAGCTCTTCTGAGCATCATAAAAATCTCCCAAAGAGGCATCCACCACCTCATATAGATTCTGCAGAAAGAATCAAATGTTTGAATCACTGGCTTACTGATAAGCATGTTATTTCTTTAAATAGCCCAAGAAATACTGTTTTTAACAAAACCAGTTATTTTTTTTAAATGCGTTATGATCACTAGCACATCCTTTATAACATTTCAATAATCTTTGCATGATTGCTTTTATGTATTCACTTCATGTATTCACTTCAATGTAATTTTTGACCAAAGCTGATTGTTTTTATTTTTTTTGTTTTAAGATTTAACAAGTAAACAGCATTGTGTAGTTATATTTTTTGTGTACAGTCTCAGTACATAAAGCCATGACCTTTTTGAAGAAGTTGTCCTAGCTGTGCAAAAGTAATGGGTCAAGTCTAAACGCTATGATGTACAAAACATCAAGATGCTATTTACTATAGCCAAAGCTATAGCTATGGAGTCATTATGGTAGGACCAAGAACGGAGGTTTTCTTCATTTAAAAACAACCTCAAAAAAAAAAAAGTGGTGACATTAGAAAAACAATTTTATTTTAAGAATTCCATAAAAATAACAGAGAACATTTGTTTCACTAATGATAGGAAGCAGTGCAATTTTATGTCTGTATTATATGATGTTATTTCAAACTTCTATCTGTGTGAACACCTGAAGTGCTTATGAGGTGCACGTCACTCACTTGCCAGCTATTATTCCCATAAAATTTTTTTAAGAGCTTATGAGCTAAATGCAGTAGAAGTAAAATCTCTTCAACTGTATTAGAAGAATTTCAGATTTTCTTTAGATGGAGGAACTTTACTGAAGTAGCTGTTACTCTATTGACTCTCCACCAAAACTATGACAGTTTGTTAAATAAAACAAACTGGAAGTGATGGGCATAATTATGAGGGGGAGGGGAAATTTGATTTTGCTGCCTTTAGGTATACAATATGTTGTACCAAGACAAGCATTTTATTTTTAAATGTAAGCCTTTAATCTGTTTCTGTGTTTAGGGGTTTCTATAGTAAGAACTTGAGAGGACCAGGTGGTTTAGGAGGCTTTCTGGGTCTGGACGAACGTTAAACCACTTTGAACAGAAAACAAAAACATCTGAGTGTGCCACAGAGACCAGTCTTTCCAAATACAGTTACATTAAATTTATAACATCTATTAAAAGTATCTGCAAACAATGATTAGGAGAATAGGCCTGAAAATGTCCCTTAGTGTCCCTGGGGATCTCCTCTGAACTCAGTGTGCCTTGAATCAGACATAAAATTTACCCCTAAACCATCTTCTGAGACAAAATTTCGCTTGTTTTCCAATGTGGGCTTCCCAGCGAAATCTGTATAGACCCAAAAGGGGACAGGAAAACAGCCAGAGGTCTCACCTGTTTCTGGTGGGAGCTTTCACACCAAAAGGGATGATGGAGGCTTGGTGGTGGTGGTGCAGCTGGGTGAACCGCTGCATTTCCCCACACTCACCAGCTTCTGGCCATCAGCCGTGCAAGTGCTTAAGGGAGCTTATTGATTCCCCTTGCCTCCTTCCTGAGCCTAAACCCTGCATCCTCAGTGTCCTGAATCAGGGCACTGCATGCTGAGGTTACATAAATTGCAGGCCTTGGATGTAAAATGGTTCATAGGTATGGGTTATAGGACAATTCTGCTAAATCTTTTGAAGAGTTTTGAGGTGTAAATACAAGAAAGATTTCTTCCCTCTACTTGTCTCTGTTGAACACTTTAATAATTTAAGGAAGAATCTCAGTCGAACTGGTGAATTAGACTCTTGTGAATTTGAGGCTGGGTTTTTTCTTGTAGATATGAAATTAGATTTGTGCATAGCAGGTTCTGAAATTGTAATTTTCTAAAATTAAATAAAATGATTTTATTATTCTCACTCAGTCTCTGCTTAAACTGAGATGGGTAAGTTCCAGCAGTCTTGATACCCTTTCAGGTGTGCCCCCAAACAGACATGACTTTTAAATTTAAAAAACAATCACTTCAGTGCTTCCCAGATACAAACATGTAAAAGGTATTCTTTCTGACAAGTGTTTGGATTTTGGTCTGATGAACTGAATTTCAGCAACATTAAAAAAAAAAATCCAATACTTGTATTTTCCTACAGAGTAGCATAATAATATAAAAGTTTCACTTCTCAATTTTTTTCTCTCTTTTCAAGAAAAAAATGTTTCACAGGTGGTGTTATGGTATCTGTTACTGGCTTGTCAGGATTGCACGCCAGAGTGTGGAAGTATTTCAGAGTATTTATTTTCCTAATTAAGTACATAAACAAAACTTAGTGATTTTTGAAAGTAATTTTCAATTACAGGATTTTTAAGTAACTTATTCCATTGTTTCTGTTTTCTTCCTTTATTAATATCTAAAAGAGCTTAGTCTCGTTTATACCTTAGAAACAGGGAAAAATCTACTAGAATATCAAAGTAACAGTGATGCTGGCCAGCTGCGCAGACAGTTGTAGGTACCGTTGAAGGCATTGACTCTGTAGGTCAACAGGTGAGTTTTAATCATTAAACCATAATGTTTTAACGTATACCTGACAGCAAGGGTAGCATTTAAAGGCCACTCAGTATCTGTCATCAAAAGTGAATTGGAGAGTTAGAATCATAGAATCACAGAATCATAGAATGGTTTGGGTTGGAAGGGACCTTTAGAGGTCATCTAACCCAACACCCCTGCAGTGAGCAGACATCTTCAACTAGACCAGGTTGCTCAGAGAGTTAACGAATTCTGTCTCAGGGTGTTTAAATCAAACCAGTCAGCTAGACACAAAAGACTGTTTTAAAGGTAGAAGGTAACGAACATGACTAGGTCTCATTTGCAAGGAGCTGGACAATTTCACTCTCGGCATCATTTATTTGACTCTGCTGAAACTCACAATGCTGCCTGAACCAATATTGCTGGTACAGTAACTAGCAGAATGGATTCCACAGGCAGATTTTCTTAGCCATTATTGATACAATGCAAACAGTAATGATGATCCTAAGTAAAAACACAATTAGTGAACTATATAATGCCTATCTGTTGATATATGCAATATATCAGAGCACTGCAGAACATGTAGGAAGGCCTGTGTACATAAATTGGTCTTGTTTGCCTTCACACATTAACGCTTCTTACCAAGCCACTGCAGAGGCTGAAGGAACTGAGCAAATAAAGCAGTTGCTTAATCTTGTGCACAGTGTAAAGAAAAAAAAAAAGCAAAAAAACCCCCTAAAAACATCCAACAATCTTGAGCTGTAAGATTCCACAGTATACGTCCAAGCTTAACTTTTCCCCAGGTATAAGATTTTTGAGGGAGACACCTAATTACCTTTCTCCAGTAAATCCATAGAGAAAAATGTACTTAAGAGCCACTGAATAGGAAATGCAGAGTGTGAATATTGCATGATCTTTCTTTATGATCCTTATTAGCATAAGTGAATGAAACTGAGAGATTATTCTAGATAATAATTTATAAGAGGCATCTCAAGAAATCACTTATTTCAGTATTAATAAAATTACAAAGAGTAAATGCAGTGGTAATTGTTGCGTTGTTTTTTTTAAAGGAGCACTTACTGAAGTCTAATCAGTAACACGCCAAGAAATACAACTGTTACCCCATTAGTTAAGATTTTTAGTGAAGTTTGACTTCCCAGTTTATCTCAATATAATCAGTTAAATAAATTATATAAAACGTATAACAAGCTCTGATGTCCATAGCTGACCTCAAAGTCCAGGAGTGATCCTTAGAGACATACAATATTAGCTAACATGATTTTCATCATATCTGTGTCAGACACTTGCCTTGCTTAAAGCTTTTCTATTTTCCCTCTGAAAAAGGTGATGTACAAAAAAGGCTTTTACAAACCACGGATCTATAGAAGCAGTTCATGCTTGTCCCTGCCCCAGCATAACCCCGGGCACCTCTGGCCTGTTTTGAGGGATTGTCACCAGCTCTAATTGAGGAATAAAAACCACAGGTTGGGCAAAAGTCCACCTGGCTAAGTACCCTCTCCACAGCAGTGATGAAAACCAGGTATAGGTATGAATGGGGTAATTATACAATGACATTTCTGCTCAGATGCCCTTCCTGAATCCAGCAAACTGTGGTTCACGCACATCCTGAACCAGATGGGGCACGTTTATACCCTGTTAACAAGTTTGGATGGGACTGATTTTTATTTTTTTCCCCATGAGATTGGAAATATGCAAAAGGGTGAGTGTTTACACCAGCACAACATAATGCCCTTATGTGCTTGTGTACACATGAAAAAAATTAACCCACCTAATCTTTCAACATTAGTTTTTACTTCTAAAATTCAGATTCCCTGTGATAAATGCCTAGAGGAGTAACCAGCATCCAGTCTCATCACTGTACTGTATGGGCAGCTGCATAAGCATGTTGGAATGGAACTTCCTCAGGAACCAGGCATGTTTCCTGCCCAAAGCTTAGGCCTTTTTTACCCTCCTTTTTTGCCCTACTTTTTGGCCCTTTTTTTTTTTTCCTCTCACCTGAAGCATGCTGTCTTTAGACTGATGTATGCCACCTAAGGTGTCTTTCATTCAGTTTCAATAAGTTTCAATATTTTGAGACTATCACCACACCCTGTGCAGAAAATTGTAGATGGGATGTAACTTAAAACACCATAGCATGAAATGTACACAAGCGTTAGAGCTTCACTCAACCAAACTTTCTTTTGAATTACAGCTAAGAATAATGTTAGTACAGACAGTACTATCTTGTGAGTGGGTGTGGGGGAAATATGACCATAAAGAAATCCTAAAATCTCCCTTGACTAAAAGATTATACAATAGAAAAGACCTTTGCATATTTACTTCAGAAACTATCTATTTCAAAGTCTAAATGCAAGGCTAGTGTCATACCTTTTTGTGTAGTTTGCTATGAAGAAAACCCCCAGAGCTGCAGTCTCACTTATTAAATTTTTAGCAGTTTGTTATGGGCTGAATGCCAAAAGAATTAAGTATCATTTGATTTAAATTAGTGTTTGGAGGTGAAAATTTGAGGCTATGAATTTTTTGTTTAATTTGCAAACAAATATGCTGTTCTAGTTTAAGATTTGAAATGTCAGGATCTCATTATTCTCTAATAAGGTCAGGAGTTGATTAAACTTGTATGATCTTCAAGAAATTAGAAAACTGTGGTCACACTCCAAAAAAATAAAAGACTTTTTCCTAAGTGGGAATTTAGGTACTACATTTCTAAGAACCTTTACTATTAAAACTTTATTGTGTAAACATAAGCTATTTTCGATGTTAATAAGAACATTTGTCTTGCTAATGACTTAAATGATATACTAATTAAAGTTGAATAATCCACAGAGTTATGAACAGACTTGAACTTATGACTTTTTTCCTAATCAAAACTCTTTTAATTTTATTCTTATAAAAGACTTGCTTCCTTTATGTTATCCTGCCTGTAAAACAAAGCAAAGAAGTTATGAGAAAATGCTATTTTCTTAACTTTTTCTGATGTGAGTTCTAATCACATGTGGTATGGAAGTTCCAAAGATGCATCTCGAAGTGATCTCTGCAGTGCTAAGCTACTAAGTTATTTTTCTGATTCTCTGAAATGTACTTGCAGTCTTCACCTCTTAAATTATTGCTAAATACCCAGTTAGGTTAGAAAGTGGCTCTCTGATACAAATATTTGACTACTTATTCAATGACTTGGGGAAAAGATGGTTTAATGAAAAAGGATACTATGGCTCTCTAAATCTTCCTAGAAGGTTGAAGTGGCTCTGAGAAGGCTCCCCTTCTTTCTGCCTCTCTATCCTCCATCACTCGATTCAAGTGCATCTGACAAAGCTTGTTATCATAATCTGTGTTGTTTGTATGAAAACAGCTGAAGAGTCAGATTGGGAAGGAGACAGTGGGATAAATACAGTGCAAAGTGAGTTTTAACAATACTGAGGAGCTTGTCAAACAGCCCTTGGGGTTACTTAGTCTTATGAGCCTGGCCTTTGCACCTGCCACCCTTCTCACTAATCCAAAAGAAGTGAGAAACCACAATAGCACCTCTGCTTTGTTATATGCCTTTTCTTCTTCATTATCCCACACCTTCCTGTTCTTCAAGGGTTTCTGTTGAAAATCTGGCCCTTAAATTGTCACGCAGCTTGGCAGCATTTCTTTGGTGGAAATGCTACTACGAGCTGTTCCTGCTCTTCTGTTTCTGCACTGCCTTCACAGCTGTCTTGTATAACTGTTCATGGGGTGCCATTTCATAACTGTGATGAGTTTTGGCATGTTAATCTAAGACACGCTGCTACAGCACCATTATGAACACTCGAGACAAAACTGGAAAATTTTAGAGATATTTTAATTAATCAGACTGTACGCAGTGAAAATTCCTTGAAGAAAAAAAGACCAAATAGAATTTTTGAGGATAACTTACCCTGAAGAAAACAAAAAAAAAATCCTGAAAACACAAAATAAAAAATGTTCTAAACAGTTGAATTTTTCATAGTATAGATGTGCTTTTAGCAAAAGATTCTTGCCTTGCAAAGGGAAAGCAACAGTTACCAACTGCACCATAGGGAGTTTTATATTATTTCAGGAATTATGTGAAGTTATCTTCTTTGAAAACAGAACACAAAAATTCTGCCTTCCTTATTAGGTAGGTAGCCAACTAAAAAAAAGATATTTTAGTCAGTTACAAACTTGTTACCAGATCAGTTACCAGAATCTACTGTATCTTAGACTATTTGGTTTATGAGGCTCTACTGAAGTCAAGAACTTCTCACCAACCGGGCTGTATTGTGAGTCAGAGTTGAAGTCCAGTTTCCACCCTTTCCTTCATGAAGACCATGTGGCATGCATTAGAAACTAACATTGTATTGACTAGAATTTTATAATTAAAACAAAAAAAATCACCTATCCCTGATGCCTAGATCATTTAGCAGCACTGCAACTCCAGTGCAGTCTTTTTTTTAATATTTTTTCTCTCTGCTTAAGCACCTTCTCAAGTGATGCTGATTTTGCAGGTGAAATTCTGCTATTAGTGGCGAGGTTTCTAAATTGGACCTATCAAAGCAGGAAAAAGCAGTTGTCCTATTGTAGTTCCACTTCTCAGCTGAGAACCCAGTCCACTAAATAGGCCTGCTCTTCTACAGCTGAGTACCATGGACTTTCAAAGCACTGTGATAACACTTTTTCATATCCATAATACAAAAATCATTTCATCTGACACTGTAATCTTCAGGGTGGAAAACTGCAGCTCTTTAATAGCATGCAGGAACATTATATAACACTTTTTGTACTAGAAATGAAAAGTAAAGTCTTATCCAGATGAAACTACGGGGAAAATATAGATGAGCAGAAGAAAATTATCACTTGTGATTGAGTTTGTCAAGGACAGGGACGATAACTCCACCATTGTGAAAAGTGCCATAGAAACTTTAATGATCAATCACAAAGGGACCCATGTTGGCTGTATTGCCCAATTACTGTACAGATAGGATCATTAATGGAAGCTTACAGCATCACATATATTTCCCTTTTCAATTTTACTAATGTATCTAGTCTCCTACCATGAGTTCCTGTGGTCACAAATCAAAAGTTACACTGGGGGGGAAAAGGTATGCTTTTTGTTATCTTTCATAAATTAAGTTTTGTGAATATTAATTCAGCACCTCTGGCAGCAGTACAAGAGGAAGCACACATTTGTTTTGGAGTTTATCACTCAGTAGTGACTGTTTCCCTGTAGAGCCAAAAAAATCAATTGCTGCTTAAAATACCTGTGCAGCCAGAAGAATGCATTTTGTGTCTTGCTAGTTAATATGTCTATCTGATGAAAAACAAAATCAATACATTTTTCTTAAAAAGCGTTACTGCAGGAGGAGAAAGTAGTTTGTCTCTGATTGATGAAACTGCATCAAAGTCAGTTATCCACCATTAAGTTGCATATTTATCCTAGTCACTCTTCAGACTGCTGGAGTTCAGTGTTCGGGCAATACTTCCACTGTAATATAAGGCAAAGTTGAATGCACTTGGAAAACATGGAGAAATGGAAAGTTTATTAAAAAAAAATGTTTGAAAAGGAAGCATGGGAGATTTAAATAAATATAAAAATAAAAAATCAAAGGGCTCTAAGGGCCAGAAAAGAAGACAGAACCTTGGCAGTCTGAGCTTACTGTATTTCTCAGGAGATGATGTATTCATGTTCTTTCCAACAGCCTGCAGTCCCAGGGATGTTATTCTTTTGAATCTCAAACTCACTATTACTCCAGAGAGACTTGATGTAGTCCACTCATTTTTTTTTACTGGAGAAAACTATTTATAATCAAAAAAATGGAGGTTAAACAAAGTTACATATACTACTGGTGTGCCATTGCCTTAGATTGAAGTTTCCTGCACAGATATGCTGCAAGACTTGGTATATCATTTTTTATTGTGGAAAATATAAATACAGAAGAGCTGACAAAGATAGTGAGCCTTTTTCTGAAGGGAAAGTAAGACTGGTTGGTTGGCTTCATCAGATGCTGACTTCTCCCTGAAAGAAACCACCCATTGTGAAATAATGTCTTGTAACACATAGCCATATTCCCTCTTCAGAAAAACAGAAGGGAGTGATTTCCTCCAGCTTAACCTGAATTCCAAGTAAGGTAAGGGAGTTACTATCCATTCTTATTGACCACTAGCAATAGTCCATAATTGGTAGGCTTCTCAGGTCAGTTTCTTCCAAAGATTACTTTCTAGGTGTTTCCTTTCTTTCTGACCTCCTCTAACTAAGTTTACATCAGAGCTGCAAAATCGGTTTCTCTGCTGGCTGTCCTATTCTCTCTGAACAGGATATTCAGAGGTCTGAAGCCTGATATTTACTTTTCCTAGGTTAGAGGTGTGGATTTTTGTATTTTTTAGTCTGCCACATCTTACTGCTACTTCCCTTTCTTTTCTATCAATGTGTAAATATTTCTGGTAGATGATGACTTCCTACAGCAAGCACTGCTTTTAGGGAGATGCTATTTGCTGTTACACCACCCAGTCTAGTCCCATCTCTTGAAAAGATATGCAAATAAGAACAGGCTGAACCAGGTCCAGATTCATGTTTCCAGTGTTAATATTATCTGCAACTAGTCAATTTGCCAAGTAAAAATAAGAACTGAACAAGGTTCGCGAGAATTGTTTTTATACAATTTCAGACAACATTACAATATTCCCTTTACAGATCTACACAGGAAGTATTCTACCCAACAAGGATGTTAGCAAAGCTGTTCTGTGTGTCCCTAAAGAGGCTGAATGGTGGAGACATGTAAAGGAGTTTCCTCTTTCCCAGCTGTCCAGTGTAATGAGAGTTTTGTGATCTGACCTTCAACACCAAATATCTTTTATCGCAACATAGAAATAAAAAGAGAAAGCCAAACAGGGAGATAGGCTGTGGTTGGTGAAGGGTAATGCACCACTCGCTTGTCAGTTGGGAAGTATTGCTGAGCTTTTAAAAGTTGATCCAAGCCAATTAAAGTCAATAGAAGCACCCCCAGTAATTTTCACATACTTTACATCAGTCCTCTATAAGTTATAATTTGTTCCATAGGCTGAGCTGACATACACCCAGACTCAGACAAAATCCATTTGCCTTTAAACTCTATTGAAAAAAGTCTATGATTGGAAAGTTTCCTGAAACTATCAGCTTTCTCCCCTCCTTGATGTTTCTTTGATGGTTCAATAGCATTCCCCTTTTCCCAGAAGATTTTGCCCAAATCCTTTTCTTGCTTTTATGCTCCTGACATGGTCTTCCAAGAAAATCTGGAGTCTAAGTAGCACTAATGTTATTTAAGAAATCACTCCATAACGATTAGGTCTGCTAATCTCCAGTTCAGTGTCTATTTATACTACAGACCTTCAGATCAACCATTGAACAAGCAAAACTGAAGGCTTTTTGGTATAGGAGGTAGTATAAATTACATAAATCTAGGGGGAGTAAATTGTCAGCTTGTGTAATTTTTCATAATTTGTCTGATGTCAATTACACATTACACTTCTTAAAGGCCTGCTCCTACATTTGCTATTTATTTTTTGTGATCTGCTGTGCAGCAACACATGTGAATGTCTTTTCTCCTCAATCTGTGTCTTTAACTGGCCCTCCTCCCCCCTCCCCCTGGCCTCCTTCTTAGTGCTTCTACTTCTTCAGTCAGACCCAGAAAATGCCTCGATTCACTGTTATCCTTCCTTCATGCTGTGTAGCTTTTTGGTATTGTTGAGTGAAATTACTGCGTAATGTGGGAGAGAGTATTATATAAGAAAGTGCTTTTTAAAAATAAGTCCTCGTACTGTACAAAGTAGTGCTACATAGGAAATAGCTAATGGTAATGATGATGACAGGAATCATAAACACAGAGAAGAAGGAGAGAAAAGCAAGGAAAGCAAAAACTAGCTCACAGATTTGAAAGCCTCCCTAGTCTAGTATTAGCCAACCAAATGTAAAATTACATCAAACATGATCATTGCAAACATTGTTTTTAATTAGTAACAGACACAATAATTGTGATGATGTATCTGTTTATCCCTCAACAAAATATGTACATCATGGAATCATTCATCTTTCTCTTCTTAACTGCTCTTTTTTTTGAGTGCATGAATAAGATGGTTCCTAATTTATTATAGTCATGTTAATAAATAGCTATTAGACTACAGTGAAGCTATTTGTTAGCCAGAGCTAATATATTATTTAGAGATTGAAATAACCCTAAGCATTCTTATTATTATCTATCTCAACAGACACAGATCTGCAGAGATATTGTTATAGTTTGTCTGCCGCCAGCAACAAAAGCTCCACGCGGCTGCCCCTCCCCCCGCCGGGGTGTGGAGGAGAATGGAAAGAAACAGGCAGAAACTGGTGGGTCGGGATAAGGGCAGTTTAACAGAACAGCAAACAGAGGGAACAGCAACAACAACCATACAGATAAGGAGAAAACACAACACAAACCGCACGACCCACAGAGCCTCTCTCTCCCGGACTGGACCGCCGCCGCGCGCTCCCGAGCCGCGAGTGAGTTCCCCCTGCCCAGCTCCCCCCCACCGGAACCCAGCATGACAGCACATGGTATGGAATACCCTACTCTGTTTGGCCAGGTTGGGTCAGCCTGCCCGGCTGTGCCCCTTCCTGGACTCCAGTGAAAATTAATCCTGTCCTGGCCGAACCCAGGACAGATGTGAATGCAGTTTCTACAAAGTCTTAAAGCCTGTAAATGCTGGATTTGCCAGAGACAGCCTGAGCTGTTGTGGATCCATAGCCCTCCAGTGAGGCCAACCTCTTTGCCCAGTCAACTGAAAGTTAAGGACTACATTTCTCATGAAGAAACGATAACTTCTCACTGTACTCCAATAAAACTGTCCAATAGAAATGAAGGAGGCTAAAATTATTAGAAAAGTATTTTGCAGAGGGACTGAAGCGTTTCCAGCAAGACTAGGGCTTTGAAAGGAATCTGGTTCCATGAATGGATGTTGTTGTCTGCTGCTGTTTAACTTGATTGAACATAAGATTTGGAATCTGAAGCAGCTCAGCTGCTGTCTGTATCCACCGGTTTCTACACACAAACATTGCACAGTGAGCTCGACTTCAGAGAGAGCAGGCAACCATCTGGCACTTTCTCTGAGTAGAACAGGCTGTCCTTACTGCCCACCAAAAGCCTGGCAACCTATATAACCTATGAAGCATGTGGTATCACCCGTTTTAATCTGACAGATCACAACATGCTTTTTCTTTCTGTGAACACTGCCACTACAAGACATTGTGATCTACACGCAACAGACTCATGCCATGCAGGCATAGCCATGCTCTTGTTGATATCCAACCATGCATGCTTGGTCTAAAGCGAAAAGGCAATTACAATGATCCCTGTCATGGGACTGACTAAACACTGTGTCCACTCCTCTTTAGATATTAGCTAACTTTGATCTTTAGCAGTGGTCCAAATCTGTCAAGTTCAGGTCAGACATAGTACTGATAACTCAAGGCATCTGACTGTGCTAAGTAGCTAGTGTTTATCAAATATCATGCTTCCTAGCATGCTGCTCCCCACCTCCTGGTTCAAAAATCCTGTTCAACAGGGTAACAGTCTGAGATGGGACTCCTTCACTCCTGCTGAAGTTCTGTTACAAAATTATTAATGAGAGAAACAGCACAATGGAGAAGATTCTTTTACCAAAAGGCCATGGGACGTACAAGGCAGCTGATTACAGTCCTTGTTCCATTATACTTTATCTAAGCATAAAGCAGCTTTTCTCGGATTCAGTTTGGTTTCCTCTTTCCTGCCCCATGTACTTTAAACATGGTTAAAAAAAATCACACTTTGCTGAAAGTCAGGAAAAGATGACTTGGGAGATGATGATTCATGCTCAGGAAAGCCAGCTGACAAGGCTTTCACCAGCGTTAGGCAATGATTTCAGCACCTCATCCACAACACATTCAGAAAATTAGCAAGAGTGGGGGGGTGTAATGCTCTACAGTTTAAGACAGGTAAGAGACAGAATATCTTTTATCTAAAAGTGGGATGAGTGGAGATGTGCAATAGGAGGGAGGAAAGGTCAAGGAATGTGAGATGGAAAACTTGATTGAAGGATGCAACGTGTAGGAGGTAGATGAGTGACGAGTGGGACGGGGGATGGGGAGAGGAGGTAAGAAGTAATCTTCGTGCACTAAAATACATGCACACAGAAATCAGAGGTCATCTTATATTCGGGGTCATTCTATTTTTAGGGAATTCAATATTTAATAGAAAATGCAATTTCAGGTACAAATTCTCATTCATCCTTTTGAAAACTTCATTCTCTGTAGATATTGAATTCCTCTTGCAATAACTGCCAGGCTTCTGTTCTGCACAGAGAACGTGTATGAGGATTTCATCTGTCAGCTGATATATATGGGGACAGGATAAGGTCAGAGTAGGAAGAGAAAAGGTGGATTTCCTGTAATGAATAGGAAATGCACATAAAGCTTTGGAAACAATACAATAACTTCAGAAGTTATTGCAGGTACATTTGTTAATGTGTATAGACACAGTAAATATTGCATTATATTAGAGCAAGTTGGTTTAATGTGGCTCTTGCAATAGCAAATATTTCCACAGATGATCAAAGGAATAAAAAAATTAACTCCCATTCTTAAAGATCTGTTGAATTTCTCAGAGCTGTAGTTTTGGTGGTGAAATTATTTTAGCCTAAAAATAGAATCTTAGAGCAGGAAACTGTATTTTCTGCACAGCTGTTTGCACAGCTGTTACACAGTTGTGATTCTCATATGTTTCTTTCCCAGCTTCCCGTGTTTGCTGTCCTTCCTCCCCATAGAGATATTTTGTCTATTCTGTGTTTAGGATACGAGTTTAACATGTACTTCTGTAATCTCCAGCACATTAAGATCCTTGTTTAAATAAGGCTTCTAATATTCATTCTTAATAATTCCATGTAACAAAAAAATGCAAATGTTATGCCATGAAGGTTGCAGTGGGGGGTGGTGTGGGCATGGAGGTGTGTGTCACACATCAGAGCAAAGTAACTCTTCATTCCAAATGTTTCTCTACCAGGATCTTTTATTTATCTGCATAGCCTCATGTGGCTGTTCAACAACTGCTGAATATACCCCGGGCTTTCTCCAAAACACCTCATTATTGATCTGGGGCAAATGTGCAGGAAGCTGTCCTACCGTTCAACAAACTGAAGCCATGCTTGTTAGTACAAGTATCACTATGCTAACCTTCTTTCTTGGCTGATTTTAATCTTCTGGCTCCATCACACAGTTAATTGTCTCTCATTTATCCATATTAGTGGAAGATCACATGAAATCCATGTAAATTAGGCTGTGAGAGCCTAATTTAGTACATTTACCATTGCAAAACTTGTGAACAGATTTTTGTCAATAGGACAGGCTATTAGCTAGTGGCCTGATTTTGAGCAAGACCTGCTTGGCATGGTATGTGGCCCACATTACAGACTAGAGGGTGCTGCTCTACAGCAGGTGTGCTGGTAGGTGGTGGCACTAGGAAAATTACCCTAGGATAACTGAGAGTTGACTGTGGCTTGCATCTACCTACTTCTTCACTTCGTGAATGTGACTTCCCTGAAAAGCAACATTTTTCAGATAGTGTGACCCTGTTATCCTTGCCTAGAAACCCCCTCAGAATGGGGAAAAGGACATGATTCTCAGTGGCAGGTTTTATCTCTGAATCTTCTTATATATATTATGCATACTGGACTTCTGGTACCGGGGGGAGCTGTATGCTAAATGTAAATGAAAAAAAATTAGAGCATTTGGAGGAAATGTCTTTACTTTCAAAGCAGGATACCAGGTAATCTGGACTAAATTTACTGGTATAAAGCTGTAAACAAGCTCAGAATTCATTTCCCCATTTATTTGGGGGTTTTTGTTAGGTTGGTTGATTTTTTGTGTTGGGTTGGAGTGTATTTTGTCTTTTTTCCCCTGAATTGATTTGATTCTGTGTTGGTCTTTCCTTTGTAATTTTCTTACTCTGAGCTTGTGCAGTCCACTGGTGATGCATTAGTCCTGGAGTTTGAAATGATATTTTTTCCCCCTTTCTACTCTAAACAGTTTAAATATTTGTACACAGATAGTGAGGAATCAGTCCCTTTGATCTTAGGTCTTCCTCTTTTTTTGAAATGAATTTTGTTGTTATGAAGACATTTAAATTTTGCAAAGAACACATAATAAAGTATGACATAAAAGGTTAGCATTTTGCTCCTGCTTTACAAATCATGGTGATAAGCAATCAGTAGCCTTTCGCCTTGTAGCAGACAGAATCGTGCAGTGCTTATCGAGAGTTGCCTAAAAACTCCTATGCCATTTCTGTTTTTCAGGGCTGTCTAATACCACATAATCCTTTCATTTTGGAAGAGTAATTCAGGGTACGAATCCCTCTCAACAGAAGCCCAGTACTGTGTATTAAATACAACTATTACAGAATCACAGAACCGTAGAGACTGGAAGGGACCTCTACGGATCAGCTAGTCCAACCCTCCTGCCAAAGCAGGGTCACCTACAGCAGGCTGCACAGGACCGTGTCCAGGCAGGTTTTGAATATCTCCAGAGAAGGAGGCTCCACAACCTCCCTGGGCAGCCTGTTCCAGTGCTCCATCACCCTCAGAGTGAAGAAGTTCTTCCTCATGTTCAGATGGAACTTCCTGTGCTTCAGTTTATGCACTTTGCCCCTTGTCCTGTCGCTGGGCACCACTGAAAAGAGTTTGGTCCCATCCTCCTGACACCCACCCTTCAGATATTTATAGGTATTTATAAGGTCTCCTCTCAGCCTTCTCTTCTTCAGGCTGAACAAGCCCAGCTCC
>Ga0065711_1004786_pt1 | contig 68525 bp, 21 predicted proteins | sample Hoacrofraction12_FD_59098 | JGI IMG/M metagenome (GOLD analysis project Ga0065711, IMG submission 59098) | Hoatzin crop microbial communities from Cojedes, Venezuela - Epithelial fraction 12 v2 (version 2) | ecosystem: Host-associated > Birds > Digestive system > Esophagus > Crop | place...
CCATTGGCCTTCTTGGCAGCCAGGGCACACTGCTGGCTCATGGTTAACCTGTCGTCCACTAGGACACCCAGGTCCCTCTCCGCAGAGCTGCTCTCCAGCAGGTCCGCCCCAAGCCTGCACTGTTGCATAGGGTTGTTCCTCCCCAGGTGCAGGACGCTGCACTTGCCCTTGTTGAACCTCATCAGGTTCCTCTCTGCCCAACTTTCCAGCCTGTCCAGGTCTCGATGAATGGCAGCACAGCCTGCCAGTGTATCTACGACTCCTCCCAGTTTGGTGTCATCAGCAAACTTGCTGAAGGTACCCTCTGTCCCTTCACCCATGTCATTGATGAGTAAGTTGAACAAGACTGGGCCCAGTAATGACCCCTGGGAAACACCAACAGTTACAGGTCTCCAACTGGACTCTGCACCACTGATGACAACCCTCTGAGTTCTGCCATTCAGCCAGTTCTTAGTCCACCTCACTGACCGCACATCTAGCCCATGCTTCCTGAGCTTCCCTATGAAGATGCTATGGGAGACCGTGTCAAAAACCTTGCTGAAGTCAATGTAGACAACATCCACTGCTCTCCCCAAATCTACCCAGCCGGTCATGCCACCACAGAAGGCTATCAGACTGGTCAAGCATGATTTCCCCTTAGTGAATCCATGTTGACTACTCCTGATAACCTTCTTTTCCTCCATTTGCTTAGTGTTGACATCCAGAATGAGTTGTTCCACGACCTTTCCTGGGATGGAGGTGAGGCTGACCGGCCTGTAGTTCACTGGGTCCTCCTTCTTGCCCTTTTTGAAGACTGGAGTGACACTGGCTTTCCTCCAGTCCTCGGGCACTTTTCCTGTCCTCCAGGACCTTTCAAAGATGACGGAGAGTGGCTCAGCAATGACATCTGCCAGCTCCCTCAGCACTTATGGGTGCATCCCATTAGGGCCCATGGATTTGTGGGTATCCAGTTTGCTTAAATGATCTCTAACCTGATCCTCCCCAACCAAGGGAAGGTCTTCCTTTCTTTTTTACCCAAATTAAAAATGGATCTCTGAATCTAAAAGCTCAGGGGAATTCGTACCTGGGGCTTCATTACAGACATAGATCTAGGAGCACAGAAACACAAAGGTGGAAGGGGTCCAGGAGTCAGACAAGATGATTTGTCCAGAACGAGCCACAGACCCTTATCCTATATACCACATGGCATGGTGCATGCAGTGTTCTTTAACAGGCTTATGACATTATGGCAGAAATGTATGAATCTAAAAAGTATGTATGTGCTAAAGGAAAAGTGTCATATTAAAGACATTACTAACATTCTTTGTCTCTACAAAAGTAGAGAACTTCTTCAGGGAAAAACATGCAGATTATCCAAGTAAGTACTCCCCAGCTACAGAGAAAAACAGACTTCATTCTTTCCTACCCATCCTAAATCCTACTGGACTACAATTTGACACGGGGAAAATTTTCTTCTGGGAAACAAGGCCAGTGACCATTTTAATTCTGAGCAAAGGAGGGTATATCGATTAATCACTTATGAGATTTCTTATTATCTCTAGGCATGTTAGTGCATCCCTTCAACGTCTCCTTCTAGCCACGTTAAGTCTTCAAGCTGAACCCTTCAAGCAGGGATTTAATTAATGTCAATATAAATTCAGTACCAGCAACAATCAACAAATGACAACTAAGAGTCTTAGCAGCTCCCTTGAGGATACCAGCAAATCGAACACACAAAGACAAAGGTCACAAGTTTTAATTTTTAATTCATTAATTTCGTAGTTCTGTCATTTTACACTGTCTCCTTCATACTCTGCCTTGTCTGGAAATGTTTCGGTACTTCCCTTTTGGCTAGATCTAAATCTTTTTCTGTTCTCCAATCTATGTTTATTATTGACAAATCTGAATATATATTATCTTGTACCACTATTAACCTACTAATAAAACTCATTTTATCTTATCCGATCATCATCAAGAATAGATTTGATCAAGACCCAATACCACCCTTGGGGTATTTTAATTTTAAAGTACGCTCTAACAATTCCCTTCAAAAAAAGCACTGGCTATAAAGCAAGCTTAGAAACTCCGTATGTCTTCTGGAAAGTAAGTACAGCTTGGTAGTACTGCACACTTCATTAAGATGACATAAGTTGGCTCTGGTGCTTTAATCAACTTTCAAAGCCACTTGTCGATACCCTTGTGTCCAGAATCTACAGAACCCTTTCCCAAATAACCGGTTCCGTCAAGAACTGTAATCAAAAGAAATTCGTGTAAGGTGGCATTTTTTCCGTCTGTCGGACATGTAGGTCAATCTGCCTTATGATTAAGATTTTTGCCTAATCATTTTAAAGAGCATTAAATTTTAATTACTTGCAAATTGGATGAGAGTTCAGAGAAGCAAAATCTCTATTGACAAGAGAGAGCTGTTTCCAATCTGCTACTGTCATTTCTGCCCCTGTGCGTAGCTTTAAGAATATTATATATGCTTATTTGTGGCCTCATCTTTGACACAACCAAACACTGAGAGTGAAGCAAGACCCTTTCTTTGGCTGGGGTGAACATAAGGTGACGTGGAACAATTACATGCCTAAATCACAGGACTGTCTTTTGACCTGTCCACAAACCAACACTTTTATTTACACCTAGTACGCCCATAATTGACAAGTAAAGTTATAGATGAATATGAAACCATCTCACAGAGTCTGGCTGTAGAAGAAGCTCAGCTATATATTTCAGGTTCAAGTAGTACTTACAGCTCATGCAGATGCATCTGAGCTAGCCACCCCCGCCGCCCCGCGAGGGCTGCTGCAGATGCACAGCTACAGCAAGCGCAGCGAAGACTTGCTGCCTGATTATTTATGCGGCGTTCTCTACGGCTGCTAAAACCTGCGCTAAGCCACGGACTACTGAAGCTGCTCTTGCTGTTTGTATCTGAGGTGCTTATTTTAGAGCCTGTTTGTGTAAATCAGAAATTTCAGTGTGCATGTACGCAGTGTGATACCCTCTGAGGCTTGGTCGTGTTCTGATGTTCAGACTCTTCGTAACGTTTCACTGATTCCTTACATTTTTTCTCCTTAGGACAATTTTTTATACAGAATACGCAACCCGCAAGCAAAAATACAGTATGCACTTGAATTCCTCCCAAAACAGAGGTTCAGTGAATTCTTGGATAAATAAGAATACAGATATAACAGACTTCATGTGTAAATTTGTCTATGCATAAATAATTTAAACAAAGTAACTATGGTAGAAGAAAATCTGGTATCATAGATTGAGACAGCTGGAGACAGAAAGAGCTTAGAGATGCAAACCCCACCGAGTCAAGAAAAAAATTAAAAAGAATGAAAAGTTCTTCTTGAGGTAATTCACAGTCTAGGATTAGATGCAACAGCTGTACATAATCAAATCAAGGAGGACTGTGATCTGACAGAAAGTTGGACAGCTTTGGCTGAAGTTTAGGGATTATATTGAGGGCAATCATTGTCCTGATTTTTCTAATTTCTGACTTCCCATCCTTGCATGAGCAATTAAGAGTTCTTTGTAACAAAAGCATTAAGGCGTGATGCTTGCAATCTATTTGTGTTCTCCCTTCTGAAGTTCACTAGCCATTTAACCTTGCTAAAAGTAGAACCGGACTATTATAGCATGCACTCTGCTCTTTGCTTCCTACAGTGTGCACAATTTCAGCCATCTTGCGTCTGCTCCCCACATTTTGTGCGATTACAGTTCAGTTGTTCAGTAAACCAACCAGATGACCAAAACCCAAAATAAAACAAAGCAAAAAAAAGAATGTTACAGACATACTAGAAAATTCTCTTTGAATATGACACATGAAGCAGATTTCTTAGATTTCTTCTTATCCCTATTGCATGTTTTTCATTGTTTGAATACATACACCCTGCCAATGCATCTTCTTCTGAAAATAAATATTCCTCAGCTTTTGTAGCACTAGAAAAACAATTATAACGGTTCTGTCAGGTAATTAATGTCACTTTCACAGTTCAGGTTAAGTCAGCTTAGGTAGGAAGCTAATGTACTTCTTCACCTTGAAGATTATGATTCAATTCTAACATTATCCTCAAATTAAAAGTTCATATAAGTTAGCACCAGCTCCACTCTTTCTCCTTGTAGTTCACATTGTCCTAAAGTGTTCTCTTGGGTCCTTTTGCCTGGGAAACCATTGACATTATTCTTACTTTTATTTCTCAATAAACCAGCATGGCTGGAAATAGGTTAAAAGAATAAAGGAATCAATATGAAAGCAGGCAATGGAAGATTTCAGGATTACATTACCAAATAAAGACCTGACAAGAAAATATCAAGCTGATACCGAAAACATGGAGTGCTATAATAAACATTTATGAACCTTTTACGTCTGCATTCAACTAAGGGCAGCTATTTATAACAGGTGCTTACTTGCTATCAACAACCGAAAATCCCATTTGTAAAATCTACACTTTATAATTTACGGAGAAGTTTTAGTCTATAATTAATTAGACTATACCCAAAGGCACTGAAGAAGACAAAAAAAATGTTGAAAATACGTCTGTTAAGAGTGCTTCCAGAAGGACTGTATACACTAGGTGTCTGGTTCCCTCTAAATATTTAAAAGACGAAAAATGTTTGAAAACAGATTTCTAAGCATTGTCATTAGTCCAGACCTTGGGTCTTTGGTGCCAGGTTCGAAATGGTGACTTGTTTCCAACACCAGTAAAGAATCCTAGAAAACAGCCGTTCCACATTTTCAAAAGATGTAAAGATTTTATGTCTGTCTGCCGCAAAAGTTGCACACATGGGCCATGCACGTAACTGCTAAACATGAGTAATCCCTGATACTGGAAAGACTAGAAATAGCAGTGGGACGGTATTAGCAGAAGGTTTATGCTAAAGAACTGTAATCACCAGAAGACTTCATATAGGTAATGACAGGGTTTTGAGCCTCGTCTAACTTTATCGTAATCAGGGGCTGGAACAGGTTACATTTTACTCATCATGTAATTATATTTTATACAAGACACAACGGAGTGAGAAATCAGCCACTTGTTAACTGTGTCATCTTGTATAGCAGGGAGCACGAACCTCGCCCTTCCGCAGCTTGGAAACGCTGCGCTGAGGAAGGCGATGGTGCTGGTACCTGGCAGAAACGCGTGTCTTGGGGCACCGCAGAAATCCAAGTGCCTCTGAGATGGGTTACAACATCTGAGACTAAGGCACAGTGTTCTACATTTTGTTGAGCTGTGGCACTCTTTGAAGATTTTAATGAGGAGATGGCCAACGGTTCCTGCAGAGTGAATCCGATCGTCACCTACTCTAGAGAAGCTAATTGCTGGTGGGTAGTACCGAGGTAATTGGTGGCCAGCGTGAAGACGCTGCCATTCTGACTGCTGGCCTCCTGCACTGTCACAGCTCTGAGAGGTCGACGAAGCCGATTCTGGTTGGGAGAATCCAAAACCTGTCACGGGTACAGTAATTACATCCCAGAGACACTGAGACCGTAAGGTAGCTCAGCAGGTTACTGTCATGACTTCTAGCAAGTACGAGGGCTTGTTACTGAAAAGTATCTCATTTCAAATATTTAGTCAGGGATAGAATTGCTGTTTGCATTTCAGCTCATCAATGAAACTAAATCTTATTTATATGATTTAATAATTAGATGCATTTAATTATTAATGTAAATATAATACCAGGAAAATCTAAATAATTAATGATATACTTATAAATAATTTCTGCTCATGAAATAGATTGAGAAAATTATTTGTTCTTAACAGTAGACTTATAAATATTTAAAAACAAGTCCCAACAATGTAGTTTACAGACACTAAGAACCCTAATGCTCCTAAGCCATTTATGCAGTGTAGAATACAGCTATTAAATTTGAAGATAAAAACAACTAATGATTTGCCTGGCCATAAGCTTTGATTTACAGTGAGGAAGTTTGAAATTATTTTAAATCTGACTCTCCACGTTGCTGAGTGTTTTAAAAATAAGATTTAGTTGATTTCTAAAAAAGTCCTTTCCTTGAATCTGAGTATTTGAACACAGATGAACTAGGCAATGCTTGAAGTCACAGCAACTGATTTTGAGGTTTTGTTTGGTAGCCGATATGACATGCAACTGAATCCAAAGCTGGATCTTTATGTCCAGCTATGCAATGATTAATGTAATGTAAATGGGGGAAAACATGACTTTCTGGTATATTATAATCCCCAACCACCTGGGGTAAATGTCACCAGCATAAATTATTACAGCCTTGGGACTGCTCTGATTTAGTCTTACTTGTAACGGCTACCGAGCCCATTCTGACAGCCACCATTCATTCATATCCAGTGGTACATTTGGGTTTCTGACTTCATATTGACTCAAATGGAAAAATAAATTGGAACCTATGTAGGACGACAGAGCACAAATAGCTGTTGGAGTCTGTTAGATCTGGACCCACCAATGCACTCGAACAACCACAGTAGGCCTACTGCAGCCGACCCTTGATCTTAGTTCTGCATTTTTAAGGTTTCATAACTGAAACACATTAATTTACAGATGAAATTTATACTTTATCAGAGAAGTAAATCCTTTCAAGAGATTTTTCCAACAGCCTATTTATTGTAACTCCTAAATTTGGCAGGTTACTCAAAAACACTACAGGAGACTAATATTTTCTATTCAATTCTGTACTCCTGGAATGATTTTTATGTGATGAAGTTAAAATTCTATAAAATTCTTTTCGTTTAAGATCTTTTATTTCTATAGGTCACTTCCATAATAGATGGAATTGTTTTAAAATCATCAGATCGTAAACCAAAATATCACACTGATTACTTTGAATTATTGATGATTGTAAAGAACACGATCATCATGTTGGTCTAATTGGTCAACTAATCAATTAGAAAAATGTTTTTATTACAATTCCCATAATTATATCTACATAGCTATGCTTGATGGTGCCTGGCAGAAACGTCACCCTCAGGAAATTTTCCATTCACTTCACAGTGAAGACCATTACAGGCTATTTCCATATGTACCCAGTTGTTCAAAGAGATTTTAGTCCCCATGGTTCACAGAGAGAAAAGAGATCCAAATTATATTTCTTCAGGATAATATAGCAGTGTTTTCTATTTACTCAGGTATTATTTTGCTAGAGGAAGGGTGTTTTAGAAATTTTAATCCCTCCATTTCTCTGCTTCTTTGCCACGGTATCTGCTGACTTGACAGCAGCACCCGCTTGATGCTGGCAGCAGCGGCGAGCCCTGCCATCGTACCACTTTGGGGACTGTGTGCCACGCCAGCACTAACAGATTTGCTCTTTGGGTGACCCTGTAAAGGCCCCTGGCATGGGAGGTGCATGGACGAAGCGCGTGCACACCCTGTCATAGATGGAAAACATTCTTGTCCTATGGCTTCGTAGAAGGGAAGGGGTCTGGCTCACTCATGCTGGGAGTATGCTCCTGCGTTGCTGTTCCTCTTATTTTCTACGCAGTAATGATTTAGCCACTGGTCAGCGGATTAATACTGTGACAGGCAGAGCAAGGAGAGGCCCACACTTCAGTATTCGATGACTATCAGGTATATACTTCTTAGTAGAAAACACAAGAAATCTGGGAATAATACCGAGTTATGCTGAACTGCAATCCTATTCAAGTGCCTTTAAAACAGATAATAGTCTTACCATTTCAGTTTAGGTTATAAACTTTTCTGAAGTGCATAATTGTAGGATATCTTAAATTGTTTGTGAGAATATAGTAAATGAATATCTGTGGCAGAGTTTTCAATAGCTGGATTTATGTATTCTAGCCAGATGCCCTTAGTAAATGCACCAATGCATTTCTTCAAGCAGCACTAGAACATACTACCTGAAATAGTTGTGCCTCAGTTGCTCTGTGTACAGAAGAAAGGAAATGATTCCTGTTTGATTCTTTGGGCCTCCCTTACCAGTCGTAGTGGGCAGATGAGGACTAAGGCATTTATGATAAAGAATGAGGTTCATTATACTTACGGATTTTAAATGCGTCTGATTTATCCAGCAATACATGCACAGTATTTTGTCACACTATTTACTCAGTACATCATAATAGTTTAAGACTATTGGGCAAATGCTCATTGAGCGGCTTTTTAATCTTTACAAAATGTAATAGCTCTTAGAAAACCCTGACAGTCTTCCCCCCCCCATTTTTTTTTTTTACTGTTTCTTTTTTCCCTTCTTGGGAAAAGGGCGGGTGACCTGGTACAAATATGAACTTCACTGAGGCCGATATAATCTATCATATTAACCCAAGTACTATGAAACAAAGCTGCAATGAAAGACTCTCAACGTATGTGAAAAGAAACATACAACAAAATAAACAGGATCTTTAAACAACATCCATCATTCCACTTTTCCCTGACCTGAAAGCATACACTAATCTGTTCCAACATACACATAGAAAAATTTTCATTAATTTCTCATTTTCTTCTCCCTTATTAACCGTTTTCAGTTCCACTGTGTTAATAAGAAGTGGAATATTCAGAAATATGCCTGACAACCTGCTACATATTCCTCACACAAGAGCAGTGCTTTCTGCGTGGTTTAGAAGCAGCACTTTCAGAGCCGCCATGCTGCTGAGGAAGCACTCTCTATATGTAACAAATAGCTCCTTCTATTCAGAAATGTGCATCAGTGCAGCAGAAGCACTTGATTTAGCTTCTATTTTCTTACAAAGCCCATCTCCTTGGCTGAGTGGCATCATCTATAGGATTCCCTCATCCCCAGATTTGTCTCCCACCCTACCCTGACTCCCATTCCGCCTTCTTAATTCAACAACTCTGTCAAAGACTTGAGGAGAACATTGAACAGTCACGTTGTGTAAAGACACAGATAAACTGAGATCTTTGCTTGTTTGAGAAAGACACAAATCCCTAGATATTTCAGAGACAGGGAAGCAAACATCGCAGGGTCTATCCAGAACACTCCAATAATAGTGGCAGACAACACAAACCCTGCCATGTCAGTTAACGTTCTCCTCTAACCCTCACCGAAGTGGATCTTCCTCACCATTGTGTAAGTACTGCACAGGTAACGAAGTCTTGTGAAATTTCTTTTGGAGGGAGAAAACAGCTAGCAGTGGTGACCAATGACCATGGAAGCGGTCTGGCTGGAATACAATGCTTCAGTGAATTCGAACATCTGGATGCAGCAAAACAGTCGCTTTTAATTTCCAAAACGAGATTTTTACAGTCACTGACGTGGCTGCACCACATAATGCCACGGTGTGCTGACATATAAGCGCTAGCTCTGAATAAAGGATTTGGGGACTTGAAACAATTCGCCTCATCTAAATAGCCCTGCCAAAAAGCAGACAGCACCCACACAATCGTGCATCACGCTAACGCAGCCACCGCGGCCAGAAGCAGCCCCGGTCAGCCGTTAGCACGTCAGGTACCTCTGCGCAGTGCTGCCTTACTCCGCGTAGTTCTCACTGCGCCTCCCAACATGCCTAGAAGGCAGCTGACCAGGCACAGGAGATGAGAGGTCCAGCTGCTACTTTACAATGTTAGCTGAAATGTTAAGTCCTGGGTTTTGATCTTTACGGGTTTACAGGAGGCAGAAATCACAGTCTGAGTATCTAACTCTTTCTCAAGGGTGTCCATGCTCTGGGACCACTACATTCTGTGATACCATACTCTGACCCGTTCCAAATTTGATGTGAGTTCCTGTTTCACAGCAGAAAATTCTATGTAACCTGACATGTAGGCTTTAATCATTAAATTTGCTGCAAACAAGGTTTTGCATTTTCTTTGCGGATATTTTTTTTGGAGTCCTAGGAAAAGCTTTGTGCTAAGTCAAAGAAAAATGCTATTATACCACAGGGTGAGTGTTTAAAAGGGTGTTAATCCAGTGCAACACATGGGTATAACTCGTAAAATTGTCCTGGCAAACAACATATCTGAAAAATGTTAAACCCTTCTTCGGAATGCTCTTTATGACTTTAAGAAAAGAAAAGTTTCTGGTTGTGTACCATTTTGTTTGTGTACAAAATGCTCCCATTAAGATAGGAATATGAACTCTTGAATCCTGGAAATCTCCGTCTAGTTTTCAAATTTCTAGTGATTTCTTATGTAATCTGGGACACAATTTACAAACGAGAATTGACCTCTTCCGATTGATCCCCATTCCAGCTGCACTGCCTGTGGTCTAGGCATTTTATCGACAATTTTTTCTCTCCTACATATTAACATCTTCAGGATATAATTAGGTTTTGTGAGGTTTTGAAATTCTTGAAAGCTGTAGGATTACATTTTGAGCCACACCGAATAAAGAGTTAGTTGTTATTAATTTTACCAACTGCTGATCAGCTCTGATTACTGTATTTTAAGAGACCCAAACACAATTCAGTGGGAAGTTTTTAAAAAAATATCTTCTATTGATGAAATTATGTAAAAATAAAAAGCTTTCATGTTACAAGACGGTTAATAAATATATTCCATGCTGTGTGTGCTTCTTTTACATAAATATTTAGGAATGTATTATTAAAAAGTCTTCTAATTGCTAGGAAAACCAACAAAACTATTTTATTAGCATTGAGCCAAACATCATGAGCAATACGATTCTCTTTACTAACTTTGTCTTGATTTTCAGTCATTTCAATAATCTCTTTTTTCTTTTTTTTTTTGCTGCCCCCCCCCGCCAAGTTAAGGAGCTCTTTTCTATGCATAGCTTTACATTTGAGAAAAAAAGGCAAGGATAACACAAAAATGGTGTGGCCTCTAATTCTTGTTCCTATGGTAGACTTGACCACTCCTTTGAGTTAAAGATTGCCCTTGATCTAGAAGTGCAGCTCTAAATGATAAAGATCAAAAGATGTGGTTTTTTCACATTACAAAACAATGCAAAAGGTTTATATTTATTTTGACTTTCAGATGCATCCAGTGCCATTGTAACGTTAGAAATGAACTACAATTGCTGGTATCTGCAAAGCTGTACATGTGGGTTAAGGCTTTTGCCAGGGTGCTGTTAATAAGACGTGAAGGACTGTTGGTTGGTGGTGATCAAAGGCATAAAATACAAAGGCCATTTGGTAAGTACAAGTTGGCTTCCACTTTTTTAAAGAATAAAGATTAAGTAATTAGGACAAACTTTATCTATTAAAATGTGGCAATGTTAAAAGTGTGAGAAGGAATCTGTTTATATAAAATAAATAGCAAGACAGAGTCAGAAGAGCGTGTAAGTATAAATTAAAGCTTGTGACAAAATGCTTTGTGAAACTGTCTCAGTTAATAAGGTACCTTGAAGATACGAAGCAGTGTATTTTCAATGATGCCCACAGTTCTCCGAGTTGGAATTCTGTGAATTTCAGCTTTATTTTCTCCCCTTGGTTTCTAGTTGAAAAATGAGGGAGGAGACAAAAAATGTAAATACGGAATACTAAAGCCATGTGTCATGTGGTTGCTAAAACTGAATGCGTTCTTATTTGGGGGATTTAGGAATACAACTGCTTTGACTTTGGAGTTCTTATGCCAAGATGCCTGACTATTAAAAATCAGATTCCTACTGAAAACTATAATGTAGCAGTTATTTATGGTATAGTTATGAATTTTTAGTCTAGATGTGCCTGTAACAAAGTTGTTTTTAAAAACTCATAAAGAGGAAGCTTGTAGATGACAGATGAAATAGAAGATGCCTGTATTTTCTCATTCTCAGACTTCAGTCACTACTGACAGCAGAAAAGAGTCTTCAAAATCTTAAAAAACTGGTTAAAGCTCCTCCATAAATGTTTGTTTACAAAGAGTCCACATTACCAAATTAGCTTGAGTAGATATTTGTTTTTAATTCTATCATAGAATCATAGAATAGCAGGTTGGAAGGGACCTCAAGGATCATCTGGTCCAACCTTTCTTGGCAAAAGCACAGTCTAGACAAGATGGCCTAGCACCCTGTCCAGCTGAATCTTACAAGGATCCAGTGCTGGGGAATCCACCACTTCCCGGGGGGGATTATTCCAATGGTGGATTGTTCTCATCGTGAAAAGTTTTCCTCTTGTGTCCAGTCAGAATCTCGCCAGGAGTAACTGGTGTACCCATTACTCCTCATCTTTTCCACGTGACTCCTTGTAAAAAGAGTCTCCATATTCTTTGTAGCCACCCTTTAAATACTGCGACATGAAGATTAGGTCTTCCCTAAGCCTTCTTTTCTCAAGGCTGAACAAACCCAGTTCTCTCAGCCTTTCCTCATATGGCAGGCTTCCCAGTCCTTTGTCCATCTTTGTGGCGTTTCTCTGGACCCTCTCCAGCCTGTCCACATATTTTTTGCACAGTGGGGACCAAAACTGAAGAGAATATTCCAGGTGTGGCCTGACAGGTGCTGAGTAGAGTGGGATAATGATTTCTTTATCTCTGCTGGTGATGCCCTTGTTGATGCAACCCAGCATTGTGTTGGCTCTCTTTGCCACAGCAGTGCACTGTTCGCTCATATTGAGCTTGTCCACCAGGACCCCCAGGTTCCTTTTCCACAGAACTTCTCCCTCGCTGGGTAGATCCTAGCCTGTGCTGTACTCCTGGATTATGTTTTCCCTAGGAGCAAGACCTTATATTTGTCTTTGTTGAACTTCATAAGGTTCTTGTTAGCCCACTCTTCCAGCCTCTCCAAGTCTTCCTGCAGCGTGGCTCTCCCTTCTGAAAAATCCACTTCCCAACTCCGTTTGGTTGTCATCCGCAAACTTCATCGGGGTACACACTTGATCCCATCACCCAGATCACTCATGAAGATATTAAACAGCATTGGGCCCAGTATCGATCCCTGGGAGACCCCCTTGTGACAGGTTGCCAGTTTGAGAAGGAGCTCTGTACCACCGTCCTGCCAGCCGGATCCCCACCCACCGCACGGACCACTTGTCGGACCGGAACGCACCAGTTTCTCTTGGAGGGGGCTGTGGGAAACCGTATTGAATTCTAGTCAAATCTCAGCTTAGTTGAAAATGTTGTTTATCTCCAAAAGGTATGAATTTAGATTATAGATAATGTATTTCCTTTGAAGTTTGTTCTGCACTAAGAGCTGAATACAACTACTTTTTAATTCAACAGTACATTTAAAATTGTTTAATGTTCAGTGTATAAAGGGAATAAAAAATAGCAGACATCAGTTTTAGAATGACATAAATGTCATTATGACCTTCATGGATTTTCATATAGCCTAAGTAATCCCTGTAAACCAAACTGATTCAAATGCACATCTTCAATCATTTCACTGCTGTTTTGCCCTCTGCTGCAGTTTTATAAATCTCTTTCTAATACATCTGTTAAAAAAGAAGCAATCAGCAAGCCACCTACAAAAAAGAGTGGATGCTGTTAAAGCTGTAAAGCTAAAAATCAGAGAACTTGCCAAGGAGACCTGCTTAGATACTGACGTTCGGGACTTTTGTTGTTTTAATTATATTGCATCCTTGCCTTTCTGTGCCACTTTAGTTAAGGTTGTGTCAGCATTTCCATTATAAAACCCCGTTCCTTGGGGTTTTATAACTCGCTGTTAAAAATTCCCTAAAGGCTAGATCGTGGCAAACAAGATTTCATCCTAGAAGTGGAAACGCATCTATATGTCTATAGATACACAAATAGGGCTTTGGAGATCTACAGAATTGTCACAAGGTTTAAATTACACTATATCATAAAAAAAAGGAAGACAAGAGAAGTTTTATAGCTTTATGTATTTTTCTTTTTTACGGACAGAAAACCAAAATAGCTTGCTCTTAATTAAAGTTTTGCATCTGCCAATGGCTTTTGTTTTTCCAAGGGAAAAAATAGAAGTAAACAGGTAAGTTGACTTACAACGCAATTTTCTACACACATGGTCTGTGTTTTGCTATGAAAATGTCGAACACATGTTCTGTATATATTTAGTGCACCATGCTAATAAAAAGAGGTTTTGATTGCATTTTTGGTGCCAAATTGTGGAGTTGGGAGAAGATAGGTGTCAGAGGAAAATTAGGATTTTCAAAGTCTTAAGAAATGCTCTGTGTACGATACTAGGTGTAAGCTGAAAAATGAGGAGAAGGAGAGGAGATTTCTAGCACATCGGAAAGTCAAAGTGATAGATAAAAAGAAAGATGCAAAGCCCACGTGTACTAGCTTTAGCCTGAGTAACAATATAGCAGGAAGTGCAGTGGGACTAGATTCTGCAAGTATTATCAAGCACAATCTATACCAAACATGCTTTTGGAGTTTGTTGTGCATCGCAGACGCCTTCACCATGTATTTTCAGCTACAGGTATTCCCACTGTCTAGTTTAAAAATTAGGTCAGAAGAGTGATTTCAAAAATAATCAGCATTCACTCAGCTGGGTACTGCAAGCCTAATCTTCTGCTGCTCTTTAGACCTACAAATGCATGTTACAAATTACACAACTAATATACAAGCACACAGTAATAAAGTATTTAAGGAACAGCTACAGCCCAAAATAAGTTTAAAAATGGCAGTCAGAATATGTTTCATAATTTGCCAAACCTGTCAGCATTTTCTCAGTTTGTGAGCAGATCCATGAGAGCCCCAAGTTCTGTGATATATAGGGAAGGGAAACTGGCTCCAGTAGAACTCCATAGCTGTCTGTAAGTCTCTCTTTTTTCTTGCATTGTGCAGTATAATTCCAGACTATTCATGTTTTACAAATTAAACTAACATTCTTCGGTGACAAAACTGAACTGCTGGAAAAGAGATGAGACTAGCTTTCGCTCTTGTCTGGGACAAAACACTCATTCCAGAGTGAGCTTGGGAATCTTCACTAGATACAGTTTACACTGTACAGAACATACCCTGTTGATAACATATTTGCTCCTGTTCTTAATATATGCCAAAAAGCTGATGTAAAAAAATTGATTTTAAAAGGCTTATCTGTTTGATTTGAGTGAGAGCTGGCAAACTTGCTTTCTTGGTTCTTTTCAGTGATTCGGTTTCACCTAAATTAATTTCAAAGCTGTACTTAGTCATAGCCCTCAGACTCATGTTCAGCACACCATGTACAGGACTAAGGGAGGATTAAAGCAAAAGCTCTGCTCTCCTGTTCATAGCTCCTGTTCTCCAGCTGTTACCTTACTCCATGTTACTGATCATGTCGCAAGTTTACTGCTAGCTGTGCAGAATCCACCTTTGTATTGAAGAAAACAACAACAACAATATTAATATACTGATCTTGTGTATTTCTTTGTCTTTGTGTTCTGAAGTCAGATAAGAACTAGTACAAAATATCATTTTATCAGGGTAAAAAACTAATTAAAAGAAAAAGCTAATGATAAGAATTATAATTACTGTTCACTAAAGATGCAATTATAAGGAGATAACTTCCAATTAGGGCAGCAGTGGTGAAGTAGAAGAAGAAGGACAATTAGTTCTCTTTGCTACCTGAAGACTGTTATTATTTAATATCCTGTGGGGCAAGACAGCATGGGTAGCCATAAAATCTGAAACAAGTATGAAAAAGGACAAATATACTAATTTTCTAGGAGTTTGAAAGAAGTTGTGTTTTTCCTGGTGGCTGACTGTCGATCAGCATCTCTCCAAGTAATATTTGAAACTTAGTTCCCCATTACAGCTTTCAAATTCTTGTTCCAATTGCTATTGACCTTGTCTAAGTCTTGATGTATTAAATACAAAACTTTATACCACTCACTTTGTTTATAGAACCTTTAAAAGATGAAAGCCAGCCTGAATGTATAACAAAAGCGAGAAAAAGGTAGGTCATCCTCAACACAGAAATAAGGAGGTGCAGTGCTACTATTTTGCAGCAACTCATGAGGGCCTTCTATAGCTTCAGAAATAAAAAGGAAGATAAGCTTGCTATTGTTAGAGGTAACCAAGGGTATTTCAGCATTAGGTAAAAATTTTGTAAGAGGAATATATTCCTAGGAAAGTTATCGCATATAGACTGCAATTTTTGAGAAAGGCTAAACTTACACTTTAAATGTCAGCTTTTGAGTGGCGTATTCCAGGCACCATCCAGCCTTTGGGGATCAATGCAGTGGCCAAGCAATAGACAGGTCTCTTTCCTTAGCCACAGGACGCAGAACAGAGATGCCATTTGTAGATGGTGAACACTGCATTTTCAGCGCATTTCCATATCCCCAGCTGCGATAAATAGCAGTCCTGCTCTGGAAACGGATGCCACCATCTTTCCCTAAAGGATGTACGTACCTACCTCACAGTGCGGTGTTGGGGAAGGGAACAGATGGTAGGCTCTGGAGGATTACAGCTCGCTCAGAACAAAACCGTATCCGTGCGTGGACAGACCCGACTGAAATGTTTTTAGTGCCATCTGCCAATGGAGCGGACAAACTGACAGGTCTGCCTCCGCTGACCTTTTACGGCTCCTTTTACTCTCCCTTTTCAACCTGTAGAGAGAGCGTCCCCGCTCTCTATTTTTTTCCGTAGTACTACTACCTGAGTACAGCTCTAACGCCATAGCCCCGCTGTGTGCTTTCCTAGTCCTGCATCTGGAAGCTTACGTTCAGAACTGATGTTTTCAAAACAGATTCTTCAACTTTTCCATGCCATTACATGTGTGCATATGTGAAATACGAATGGACTATTACAACGTTCATAGTTAATACCGAGGTTTGGTAGGGAGGGTCAGGATAGAGTTACCGCGAGAGAGGCTACGCACACTGATATGTTGTACTGCTCAGTACCGACATATGCTGAAGTATCACAAAAGGACATTGCTCAGTGAGGGTGCCTGGCAATGTCACTGCAGTCTGTATTTCACTGGTTGCATTTGCTTACTGAAAGTGTATTCAAAGAACGTGGATCTCTAGAGACAATACTTAGAGAATAGTTACATTTTCATGTAAAGGAAAACCAAGAAAGAATCTGGATATTTCTGAATAAGCAAAAGACCCACACAAATACATTTTGAGGACACGTAGTGAATTTGCAGAGAAATTTGAGTATTGTAAGTATGGTTGCCTCCATAACGTAACTGTTCATGCAGATAGAAGGAACTGCTCCAGTAAAGTAGATCTCACAATGTACTTGGATTTCTTTTTTTACAGCACTCTGCCACTATCTAGCTTTTAAAGCTGTCTACATTAGATAAGATTCCACTTACATGTTCGGGACCACATAGGCTAAAGCTCATAAGGGAAAAGTGCGTGCTGCCTGGGCCCAAAGGCACAGTGTCGGCAGGAGGAATACGAAACATCAACATTTGTCTGCAGTATACCTCAGGAGTCACCAGAATTGCTGTATTTATTTTGTGGAGAACCCTGAAGATGTTACTATGGGTTTTTTAGCAAGACTCACATGATAGGTAGATGATATGCAAAATCACTGTTCCACTGTCTTCCTCTGGCCATGATCTAAATCAACAGCATTATACCACCTCGATGAAGCTGTTCTATACGCTGCCATGCGCTGGGGACACTGCAACGGATCACGGTCCTTTGAACCTGAGTGTCACCAATTCACCTGGCAGAGCGCTGTGGTTTTGCAGTAATCCCAATACAGCACTATTCTAACACAATCAAGCCATAAATTAAATGAACTACATTATGTACATACAACAGCTGTGCCTGTCTAGACATGACTTTACCTGATTGAAAGTGAGCTCTGGGATCAAATTCCACAAATGACTGAATCTTTACATCTCACCATGTGTTAAGTGTGTCCAGATGGCAGGTGATACGCTAGTATTAACAATCTACTTTCCCTTCCCTGAAGAGTCTTTATAGCACGTTGCTGATGTCATTATAAAGTTAGAGGAGATTGAAAATGCAAAATATTTGAAAATAATCCTTGTGAGAAAAATGATATGGAGTGCATTCATGTGCTTTACATATATACATACACACAGAGTGTATTTTGCAATGCTGCCAAGATAGTGATTGTCCATTTACAGAAAAAAAATCAGAGATAAACAGATGTATAATCTAAATGCACTGATTTGACAGCTTTGTGTTGGCACTTACACTTACTCAAAGCCAGTCTCTTACCAGTCTGCAGAAACAGAACCCAGTCTTTTCAGTTAGATTTTGAGATGCTCTCCTCAGAAAAGTGGCGTACATCGGAAACGATTTGCCACAAAACTCGAAGTTTGTCCATCCTTCGGCATAAATAGCTGTTCAACATGAAGGCAAGTAAAATGATTGCCCCCACTGCATTTCCACTGGGTAGCTCAGGAACCACAGGTTAGTCATTAAGGACCCTGTGATGGCTGTTGAATCAGCAGCCCAAATATATTTAGAACAGGTGTTTCTGTAACTGTGAAAGACTGGGAAAATCTGTGGAGTTCGTTGGCCTTTAAACTCACACTTCTGCACGATGTGATGGAGTGCTCTAATGTTAACATGCTGGGCTGCAATATCAAAGATTACAGGGTCAAGATCTCCTTGGGGTTCTTTATCTCTTTATCCACATGCATTTGCTCATTTCAGCTTTTGGAAAAGAAACTTGTTTAGGAGGACAAGATAGCAGGGTTTTTTTTACAAGAGCTAATCTAGATGCATAGCGTCAGTACTACTAAAACAAACCAACAAAATAAATCAGAAAATATTTGGCATATGAGTAGTTGGAGACTGCTTCACTTTTTCTAGCTTGTATAATTTTTGTAAAATAGCCTCATATGGTGAAAACTTAAAAGTACAGTCTATACCCAGCCATTTGATTATTCAGGGGGTGTGTGTGTGTGTAATCTTTGCTTTTGTATTTTTTAGTCCTGCCAGTTTCTCCCAGAGATTCCAATAAGGTCAAAAAATGTACGTAATACACATAAACTGGCACCTGGCAGTCCTTTGTCCTCCAGGCATAACAACAGGGGGCAGAGGGGGTTATGGAAGAGCCATCGATTCCTGAGCTTCATAGTGTTTGTTTTTTTATGTCTCTTCAAAAAAAATGCCCCAAAGCCTATGCACTGGTGGGCTCTTTAATCAGACAAGAAGGGTGTAGGTGAGAGTCCAGGCAACCAGCGATGTCTGGGAAGAGATTCCTCTAACAGCATTTGGAAGAGTGGCACTGATAATGTGAATTGAGATTACGGGTATGATGCCATCACGTGACCAAAGCAAAAAGGGGGAATGTTAGCAACCTGCTCCGGCGCCGTAGGGCATCACCGCTGTCACACAGCCAAGCAGTCGCTTGCCATCCCTCCACCTAGAACCACATTCGCTCCATTACTGCTCTATTACTCCATCATACGCTCTGTTACTGCTAGAGTAACTACTTACACACTAATAATAGTCAGTAACTTTTTCTTTCATTTATTCTTTTCTTAACTCTGCACCTTTCCCGTTGTTCCAATAAGAGACAAGTTACTTACCTCATTTTCTGTTCTGGTGGCTTCACCATTCCCAGGTGTTGCTCTTCCTCTCAGGATAATGCCCCGACAGCTCTACCAGGTGGTTAGCACAATTCTCACCTCAATGCCGTGTAACAGAGAAGAGCACTGCAGCCTTAATCAATAGCTGTCATCAGGGAGCCTTTTGTAGAATTCTGTTTGGAAAAAGTGTGTGGAACTTAACCTTACATCTCAACAAGTAGGCACAGCTCTCAAGTGTTATTGATCGAAAAAATAATATAAAGCCACATGAAAATGCAGGTTGTAGGGCAAAGGAAGAGTTTTGTAAAAATCAGGCGCTTGACAGGTTGAGTTTCCTAATCTGAACTTGGGTAGTGACACTTCTGTGTTTACAAAACCTTCAGTAAATGACATATTGCTAAAGGTGCTTCCCTCCACCCTGTACTCAAACAGCAGTTGACAATATGGGTCACCGTCTATCTATCCGTCCTACTTTATTTGCTTAACATAAGCAATGCTAAACAATTCACTGTTTCCTTCTGGATTTTCCTAGCCATGATTAATGAGAAAAAGTCGCTGAGGATTGTTATTTTATTAAGGTGGGCTAACGAATAAAGCTAGTGTATCTAAGTATCACTGCTGTATACATGCTAAAATATTCCGTTGAAATATTTGGATGGACTTTCCCATTTGGGAAGTGGTGAATGCAGCTAGGATTCAGCGAGGTGCAGTGGATTCTTTCCAACGAAGAAATTTGAAACAAAACTGTATTTACTGGGCAGCTCTTAAGCAGAAATCATAAGTTTTGTTGCGGGATGTCAGGGTTTTGCAATATAACAAAATTGGGACTGATAAGAAAACATAGTATTTATACGCATATATGAACTACCCAGGAGCTAAATATTTTACAGGTTAAGGATATAAGTATATGAACCCACTGAATGTGAGAATTTCTATGTAATGAACACACAAAGCGCTGTAAAAAATGCTGTGCTCCCTGCCTCACACATATATTGTGGTTATCCTGGTTTTACATAATAATAACAATAATATAAGAAAACAATTTTGTACTTTGCATTTCCAGTGTCCTCCTTTTCTGACCTTCTATGCACTTAGGAAACATTAATCTATTATACCTCACAATATCTCTTTTGGTTTACTATTATTATGGCCATATCATAAAGTTAAATCTATATTATAAAAATATTAGTATACTTTTGCAGATCAGTCTCTGAAGAAGTGATCAAATCACATAGATTGACAAGCCAGCAGTACAACTCAAACACCTTCATTCCAACTCAGCTGACCAGGAATACAGAAATCTCTTTCTTGGAAGTTAAAAAAATACACAGAGAAGTAGATTCTTCTTTCCTGCCACACCACTGTCACCTCCCAGTCTGGATTTACAGTGACACTTTCCAGTGCCAGATCAGTTCTGGAGCAGCTTCTGTAAAAGCAGCAGCTATGCGAGCCAGGGCTGTCTGAGGGAGGGACAGAATAAAGGTCTGTAAAATCGTGCCTGCCAGTGGGATCATGGATAGGGATAAACTGCTCACTATCTCTGCAAGTACCAGCTCTAGGGGGTATCTAACGAAACTTGTCTGTGCCAAGTATAAAACAAACAGAGGTGTCCTTCACGCAGCATAGAGTTAAAACTACGGAGCTGCTTGGTCAAAGATGTCATGACGCCTAAACATTTACATTGGTTCAAGGGAAGACGGCACTAATACATGAACTATATTAGCATTTTCCACAATGCTCTTCTCTAATCACATAAATTTTATTAATTAAGTACCAGAGAAGTGGAAGGTGACAAATATGATACTAATTTTTAAAAGAGCTCTGGGAAGTCTCTGGTTAATTCCAGACTGTTAATTAAATGAAGTGCGATTACAGACTGTTTACCAAGCAAAGTGCTGGTGCAGGAGGTGTAAACTAAACCAAGGAAGCTCCATGTCACACTGCGCAACAGAACTACGGAACTCGCTGTCACAGAAGTTTGCGCAGACATCGAGCTCCAAAGCAGGGAAGGTAAATAATTGATGAGTATGTCCATTAAAGGCAGCTTCAAATCTCAGAAATTATCTATGCTAATGATGGACAGAAAGTGAGAAAATACAGCTGTGAGAAAATACAGCTATGAAAAATCACTCTACTTCCACCCTATTTTCAACAGGCTTTCCTTAGTCACCTGCTATTCTCATCTGCTAAGCAGTTAAAATACTGATAAAAAAAAAAGTAATTTGCAAATTCTTCTCTTTTGTTTGTTTTTCAAAGAAATAACTACAATCATCCAATCCTTCCCTCCATTTGCTATTTATCCCAAGTTCATTCTACGTCCTTTTCATTCTATCTCCCAGAATTTGCATGCTTGTCAAAGATAAGCAAGGTAAGCCGCGCCAGACACCAAAGAGAGAGGTGATTTCCCCCCATTCCTCAGTTCAGAAGCGTATTGGTCATGTCATGGGATCCTGCTCTTAAGCAAACACGGCGGAGAAAGTGTGGGCTGCAAGACTCCCAGACAGGCCATAGCCACCCTCCGTCTTCTGGTAACTCCAGTCCTCTGCCCTGTCCCAACACAGGCAGCACCTGTGCTCCCAGTTCAGTTCTGCAGCATTTGGTAGCACTTTAGATCTGACCCACAGAGGAAAATAAATAGCTTCTGTAGCCACCACCAAAAATGAATGTGAAATCTGCCAGCTGTGCCCGATCTTTTCTACCTGCAAAACCCTAGTAAAGCCTTGTAAGCAGTCAGAAGAGCAATGAACCCAGAAAATTTATGCCATTTCCTAGTGATCTACCCAGTTTAAAAGCTGTATGTATCTGGTCGCTTGAACAACAGTTAAAATTACGTTCCAATGGTTTTATTTGGATATGAACCAAGCATCATTTTTTCTTAGCAGAGTAACAAATCCAGAACCATGCTTGTATGAAAAGAGACATTCAAATAGCATTTCCAGAGGCTCTCTATCTCTCACACCAGCAGAGAATCACATTTTCTTAGAGTGCAATTTCCTCCATGTGTCAGCAGAAGACACGGAGTTTATCAAGGAAAGAAGTAGGAAAAATGTGAACTGTAAGAAGAGAACTAAAGGTGCTCTGTAAGCCGCTGCCCCAGTACAGACCTGTGGCTGTTCAAAAGCATTTTTCAAGCCCAGTAACTGGAAATCAAATCATGCTGCAAAGCATAACACACACCGCGCCAGCTCAGGGCACACAACTGAGTTACAAGGTGTTTAAGTGAGCACTTCACTTTTCTAGACTTTCCACTCGCTGCAAATCAATCACCTGAATCACGTAGAGCAAAAATGAGCAATTGCAGATGGCTTTAATGACAACTGAGGCAATCTGAACCACTCTGGTTGGGAGAAAACTAGGTTGCAGCAGTTATAAATTAAAGACACTGACCTTAAACTTTTATAGTCTATTACGTTGTCACAAGGACAAAATATAGTATTCCTAATATAAGACAATCTGTTTCTTATTCTACATTGTATTCTACAGTATCATCAGTGATATTTTTCATAGGGAAAGGCTGAAGGTAACAAGGTTACCCAAGTCTTACCCCAGCCATGCTAACATCTTGCAATAAAAATATGCTGTGTATTCATCTGATGTGGTCGATACTCAGCTGATAGACCAGACTGGTAAACTAGGCAGAACGTATGATGTTATTTGATACGATTAAAAGAATTCCTATCCTCTCACTCCTGAGTATTCTGCTTATTTGGCATGAAATCTACATGTTTAACCCAAAGGCAGTGCCAACATAATAGGCAAGAAGACCTTAATACCTACAGCTGAGCTGCTCTCGTCAAGCCTCAGACGCATGGTCAACAATGGGATTTCAAGAAATCACTGCCTGCTTGGGCTGAGGCCACAAGACTCAGGAGATGAAGATGCCATATTTTTCTTTTTCTAGATGACACTAATGTTTTTGTGAAGTGCGGAGTCAAGGTTCACAGTAAAATAGTTGCAGAGTTTTCTTGAGAATATAGGTCAGAAGGATTATACCAGTGCAAAACCAAACTTGAATATGAATAGTAGTAACCAAGTATTATTCACATAATTGAACCACAAATCATAATTTCAATCATTAATTATTCCTGTAACAGCTCTGCAAAGAAGCATTATTCCTTAGTAATCATTAAAGAGGAAAGAACAGGTAGGAAAAAGAATCTTAGGGTTGTATCCTGTCAAAGAAAAAAAATACACACTGTTTTATCTGTTTGCAATGTAGAACTGTATCACTTCCAAACCGAAACACGCATGAATGATTGAAAGAGAGATGTGGAGGCTAAAACATAAAAGCTAATGAAGAAAATTAACAATTTGGTATTTGCTAAAAATGCACTGAATTGGAATGACAACAGAATGAAATATGCTTGGAGAAAACTGAAATGCTAAGCCAGCGTGAGCGTTCTGCACAGAACGTGAAAACTGGCCGTGAGGAAACGGGACCAAGTTTACTGCGCGGCCTTTCCGGCGAGGGGAGGGCTGACAAGCGCGCTGCCTTGGCCTTGCTGCTGGGTTTCCTCCGCTCGGTGGCATGCTGTCAGATCCCAAACGGCCTCTGAAGTCACCCGGTTCCTCTTTTGGGATGAGCAAATGAAATAGGCGAAAGAGGATTAAGGTGATAACAATCATCACCAGAATGATTTTTCCACAAGAAATGCTATAAATAGGTGTTTCTTCTATACTTTTCAATTAATCTCCTTTTGCAAACACACAGATACTATCACGTAGATGCTCGTAGGCGTGTATAAATGAGGTCTGTAAATGTGTGTACTTTGTTACCAAAGCGGTACATTTTAATCCATGTTCTCTCTAGTTTATTCCCTCCAATTGCAAAAGGAAAGCAATTCCTTTCATTAGCATGAAGGGGGGCTTGAAGGTACTGGTTTATGTTTTCAGCCTCACGCTTGACAAGGGTCTTCCAGCCCCCTGTGATGTTGAAATGTTGCCAAAGACAGACAGTGAACAGTGTGCTTCCTCTTCAAAAGCGCTGATTTAATTCCTGGCAGATCTCGGTGGAGCACAAAGGACGCTCAACCAGCAGCTGACACGAACCTGCCTCCAGTTTCTCTGTGCTGAATTCCTAGAATATTCTCATGGCCTTTTCAGCTTGCGTGTTCTACAGATCTTTTTCTGCTCTGTTGAGAAATAATAGCCCTGCCTTTAAAAGGCTGGCCCTTGGCATGGAAAGAGGAAAGGTGTATCTTGCTTGCTTGTTTGTTTTCCTGCCATGGTGTGGAGGGCCGACGTGACAAACAGCATTCTCTGTTCCAAAAGGAAGATGGCTACCCTGTAGCAAAGTCAATTTAAAGAAGATTTTTGTCACTGAACTGGAAAAGAAAAAGATAGGCTTGTCATTTTCCCTCATTTTTTGTAGAGGAGGAGTATGTTAAAGATTTCAACAGTGATATTCTTAGACAACTTCAATTTCACGTGAAAGCCTGTTTCTGCCTCCTTTGCCTCGCCTGTACTATAGTGATAGGTCTTTGCTTGTGCCTACTATTGTGAACAAAATTAGCTCCTTCTCATTTCCACTTCAAAATACTGCCTGGCAGGACCAGCCTCTTCCTTACCTAAACCCATTTAGTTTAGAAAGAGACTTAGAGAAAGAGTCTGGTGAAAGTATGAATGCAGTACATGATTTAAGGAAGGAGTAAAACTATCTTTGCATACACATTTATGTATTAATGGACATACATGTTATGTATATAATTATTTTGCATATATGCATATATACTTGTAAATTTATATATGTGGGGTGTGTGTATATATATTTCTAGATATACACACATAGACATATGTATTAAAATATATAACTAAACATCCAAATCTCAATGCATTGTACAGATACCCAATCTAACTTCCAATTAACTTGGCAACCAGAAGCTGGAGTACCACACAGATGCACACAGACTTGCACGCTTGTGCATGCACACGTCCTTTTCAGCCAAAGCCACAAGGATTTTAGAAGTTAAGTTTGTAGAAAAGTCTGTGAGAGTAAGAAAATTGAAAATTAAACAATTAATAGTATCCTCATCCAATATAAGGATGGAACGATAAATATACCGTACGTGCATTGAAAATGTACTTTCCTTTGCCACTGAGGACATCTCTGTTCTTTACCCAAATGTCAATGATTTGAGCTGGCATAAAAAATTGTGCACCAGGTACTTCTGTGTGTTGAAGTGAATATTTCCTACACAGCAAGTCCAAAATTTCAGAAAAAAAAATTATTCCATGATTTATCAGCATTCAGACAAACTCTGCACAGATTCTCACATTCCTCACGTTGCCCGTAATACTCCACGCAGAATACTGCATGGTTTTCTGTCAGCATACAGCTATATTCATGTGCAAGTCTCGCAAACTGTATAGTTTTTTGAAATCTGTATCGTTTTTACATGCCTGACTCAAATTTTTCAAGTAGAAATGATAAAAGAATAGCCAAATAAATACAGAAATATGAGAGAAAACTAAGTTCTATGGAAATCTATTTCTAGAAATGACTTTTTATATGTCACTTGAGCATGTATCTCTGAAAAAGAAAAATCTTTCACCTGGAAAAGTAAATCATACACTAATTATTCATATTTTTCTAATTTCATATTTGTATTGCAGCAATAATTGAAAGCTTGAACTGGGCTAAGGTGTCATAATAGATTCTATGAACACACAAAACTGATAGATATTTTTCTGAACAACAATCATTAACAAGTAATCCATCACGTTCCTGCTTTCAGAAGGATAAATTGTTCTTGAGTTTTAGTCAGGACTTCTACCTTGCTTTCCAATGGCATGTTCTGCTTTGAAAGGTAACGTGCGTAATTTTTAGAACTTAGCTCTCTGACTACATTTTCAGCAAGCTTTCCCAACTCCAGATTAAATCAAAACTCTGAATTATTCTGACAGTGAAATTCCTACAATGATTTTGCTTCTGAACAGTCCCTTTCAAGCAATGAAACTCCATAATTGTTAGAGCTTTCTCTAGTATTCATCAAAATTTTCCACTCTTTTTCTGTTAATGTCTGCATGGAAATGAATCCTAGTACAGACCAGACTTCTAAGTCATCTCTGGGTTTCCAGTGATTAACTGGGTAATCACAGTTTGAATAATCCAAGTGTTTTAATTTGTGACTAAATACTACGTACAGTTGTAAAGAATGTGGATAAATGAGCAGTAAGGCAGGTCAGATGACTTTCTGAACACATCCTGAATTGTCTTGAGAAATACTTTTCACTGATAGATCTTACTTGTTTGACTAACAGTGCTGCATAAAGTTTGCTCATTTTTGGAAGTCTGTGTGTTTTGGTGAGGAATAATTTGGACAACCGTACTACAACAACATTGGATTCACAATGGGGGTGGGGTGGGAAGTGAGTAAAATCATATTTGGAAAGGTAAGAAAATATTATCTGAGAAAGAAATCAGAATTCTGACAATTTCTTCCACCACCCCTATGGGAAACCGGCCATAGAGTACATTAACTTGACTCTAAAGGTTCTATAAGGGTCTCTGTAAGCTCTCTGGTACTCCACAGGAAAAATATCTGCAGAACCTTGCCTGAATTAAATTTCTTTTCTTCTTCAACTCAGTATGAGAGTGCTTTTTTTCCTTTTCTTATGAACAAAAATTCCTATGGTACAGCAGCAAGATTAACTTACACCATTTCATCCTTTTCTTTTTTATGATTATTTGTTACTGCCATTAGGAACACTGGCATTATCTGAGTCAATGGCACCTATTTATTGTAATAAAGGGTAAACTCTTCAGGTAGCACAGCTGGACACTGCTAGCAAGCCTAGGATTAGAGTGGGGCTGAATTTGCAGTAGGCATCGTGCAAACTGCCTACCAGAGGATAGGTAGGAATTTATACTACATTATCAAGTTGTTCTGGGTGCCAGAGTCAGGCTTCTTCCACCTTCCTGTATACAACCTCTGTAACAAATAATTATATTTATAGAGTGACTCTCATCCCAAGACAACCACAAAACTACAATGACAAAAAAAGTGACTTGAGTCCCACGTGTGTCAGGACCAACTAGTGGACACTGAAAGCTTTACAAGATACGGAGAAAAGAGAAAGCAAGGTTTTACTAAGTACAGTAAGCCAAGCATCTATTCTTATGAAAATGTGTTAAGAGGTGATGGGTCAGCATGTTCTTTGTTACTTTCACCTGTATGCTCGCTATATCTTCCAGACACATGAGTCACCTTGTATCTCAGCCAGCCAAGTAAGCTACACTAATCTTTGTCTTTTACACCATTCTGCTTTTATTTAGCTATAAATAGCTCCACAAATCTCCTTAAATCATTAGGAAGGACAGAGACTTTGTAGGTAACATGGATTCAGGCTGAAAATCTAGCTAGGTGCACCCTTCAATCACACAGCTTTGTGACTACTTTGGCAGGTCTAACACAGATGGATTCCAGAAGAGATGGTAGATGATAATTATTATAGAACCAGAGCAGAATGTAAGGTTTTGTTTCATCACTGCATATACTGTAGAAGAGATATGCATAGGTAAAACTATATTACTGCATGCGGATTGGCAAAAGAGCTTGCATTTAGCAAATACAGGCAAATGCAAATACCAAAGCTGGTACAAGCAAAACGTTATGGATGTGCCTCAGAAGGCGTCTGACAATGCAGGTGGATAAATATTGTACATTGTTACTAACCATTTTCATGCAAGCCACCGAGCAAAGTGAAAATGACACACATAAACATGTTTTTCAGGATGATCAAAATGATGAGAAGTCCCCTTATTTGAGATCATCGCATTGCTATTTATTTTTGGCTTTCATAAAGACCACTCATCTGTGAATTGAGTGAATTGTCTCTACAGGTATTTATAGATTTAGATGGAGATGTAGTTTTGAGAAAACTCGAGGCCAAAGAAAAGAAAATCACCTACCGAGAAGATACTGTGCGAATATTTCCCAGGACTAATTTAACTCTGTAGACGAGGAGCCTTGTTACACCTGCAAGAATGGATAAACACAGGACACCGAGAACATGCTGAATCTGTCCAAGGCCAGCAGCCCACACGGGTGTCACCTGCGAGCTGTGGGATCAGACTGTACCCAAGCGGGGAGTATCTGCTAGATGCAGATGGAGACTTCAGGAATATGTATTTATACCTCAAAAAGCAAAGAGCACTGAGAAGAACTTTCCAAACAGGTGACTAGGTGCCATTAGAACACCAGTACTACCTCTGCCTCTGACCATGCTGTTGGGATTGCCCCAATGGGACAGTATGAGTAAGTGAATTATGTGAGTGAATAAGTGAATGTGTTGTGTGAATAGTTGTCTGCTGTTTATTAAAATGGCTTGATTCCATTCGAAGAACAGCTGCATCTCCTCCCAGCTTGATCCCCTCTTAAGGAATGACCCTTTACAATATGCCTACTCCTGACCAATTCACAAACTGACTTTGGAATTTCCGAACTCTATGAGGACAAATGACTGATTGCAATAACAATAATGAAAGCAAGCGAAGAACATGTCTTTCATTCACCTAGGCCTTTGCATATGGACAGAGGAAGGGAAGTTGCCTTTGCTTTCTCAGAGATATCTGGACTTCACAAAATTTAAACCAATTTGAAGTAAAAATTATTTAATTTAGATTTTGACAAAATGGAAGCTACCTATTTAAGACCTTCTTGGACTAGTAATGGAAGTTTGTGTGCTGGAAACCATCTTTGAAATAAACCTGAAACAAGTTAGCTGGCAGGTAGGTTTGTGCTGCAAGGGATTCTGACAGCCTGTCAAAGTTCCACTTTTCTCACATTCAATCAACCTCTCTCTTCTAAAGAAAGCATAAAATATGTCAAAATGACAGCTGCCGAAGCATAGCAGGAGCAGCAGCCAGCTAGCTGCTAGGCCTATTACCTTAGGAAAGAAATCATGGAAAACTTCTGTAAATGGCACACACTGAATAGGGATATAATTTGCCTGGTCAAGTAGTGACTCAATTAAAGTCTTATTAACTCTTCAGCTACTGTTACTGATGTTGACATATTTTTGTTTTTTATTTTGAGGTTTTGGCTATTCTAGCAGGAACAAACAGATTTAAAACGTGAGTACCTTGATGCTTCTAATGACTTTCCAAAATCAATTTGCCACAACATTGAGTAGAATTAATTGGAAAGCAAATCCAGCAGAGACAATACTGTAATTATATGGGATTTTAAATGACTTAATTGGGTCAATATAATCTTGATGATCTTAAGAATTGGAAGAAGAAATGACAGTGTTCGTTTGTCTGAGGTCTCAGTTGCTGCTACTGCTTCTGCTCCACAGAATTTTGCGTATGCGGAGGGCATCATGCTCTCACCTAACTAGCTAAGGTTATAGTGGGAGACCCAGCGCAGATCTCTTGCCCCATTTCCTCCAGCTTAGTCCTGGTTATGCCAGCCCTCTGTTCCTCTGGCAATGACAGGTACCTGGGCTTAGGCTGGAAGGCTTAAAAGCATTTTCTGCAAACATTTCTCTGATAACACTGTCTTTATACCTCAGCTAAACCTGGCTGGAATCTCAGGACAAAGAAAGGCAGTGCTCTGACTCTATGGCTTAATTTCGAAAGTCTTCTGCAAACAGCAGAGCTCCTAGTGCTTCTCACAAAAAGGTCATAAAATCCTTTGTCTAGGAAAGTCTTAAGCAACTTAAATATACCAGTGGCTACTGACTGTAATGTGTGCGTGCACACAAAAAGTGTGAGATAGAGACCTAGCATATGAACCGATAGCTCCCAATGAGCAGGGCAGATTTGTCGTAACAGCTTTTAACTACAGACTTTACCCTTGACATCTTGCACTTAACAAGTTTAAAAATGAAATGGTATTAGGCTTTTGTTATGGATGCTGGAAGCTTCAGATGTACAAGATATAAATGTTGTATAATAACACATCTGCTAAGCAAAATGGGACAGACAATTCTTTTTCAGAGCTGGAAACAATACATCCCATCTTCCCACTGTGTGAAACCATGCATGTTACATCCAAAGAGCTGCTGCTACGAATAGGGAGGCCTTCCTTAGCTGCTTTGAGAAAGTTCCCTAAAAACCGAGTCTCAGCCGGAGTCATTTTCAATCCCCTCTTTACCAGCTTTTAGTGCTTCTAATAGCATATCTTCTAATGCAAAGTAAAGGGGGCTAAGTCAAACCACGGAAATCATCGCACACAAAATCCAACCACTTCAATCTATATGGCTTCATCTTTACTCAGCAAATCTTGGCTTAAGTTTCCAAGTTTACAGTGAAGCAGATCTCCTTTTAAAGGCCGTAGTCATCCACTTGCTCACTATGGTTGGGAAACAGTAACAGCCTTCAGCGTGGGAGGGGGAATCTCTCCTCTGCTGCACCGAGCTGTGCAATCCAGCTCTGGAAAGCAAATTCCCTCCAAGTAATTTCTAAAGGACAGGTTTCCAGCTGTGAGGCAAGTTTGCTTGTGTTATATGAGCACTCTAATTACTTCACTAAGCACATTGTGTTCTCATACTCAATCTTTGAGAAAAACTTCAACAATACTGCGGTGATAAAAATGGGAGTGAGCAACGAAATCAAGAAAATCAACTACAACAAGCTATTCTTGCTGTATGTAGCTACCTATGCAGTCTTAGACATATTCTTGATTTTTGCATTTAGAGAGAACAAAAAGCTGGTCTCCTTGTACGGTCTTGTAAACAGTCCCCACACAACCCTTAAACCTGCTTTCTTTACAGCTTCCATCTGCCTTCTAATTTGCCTTCACCTGGGGAAGCGGCAGAAAGTTTGAACTGGTATGACACATCCTTCATTCTGTCTCATTTATTTCGTTAAGCATGCTTGACAAGCTTAAATTCCAACATCAAAATAATAGTTAGCAAAGAAATAGCAAGCTAAAGTACAACACTTTTGTTCTTCAGTTCTGGGAAACTTCCTTTTCAAGGAACGTCAAGTTGTTTGGTGGCATTATTAAAAAAAGTCTACGCAAAAACAAAACCCCAAACCAAAGAAAACATAAACTTAAGGCCTCTTCAGAATAGTCATAGCAGATCTGGAGGATTTATCTGCAAGAGTTCAGCATGGCTCATTGATAGCAATTCTCCATTAAATACAGCTAAGTGCAGTGCAGGGTTACAAATTTAGGTAGGAAGAGAAAACCAGGTCCCCGTTCTTTACAGGCACTCATAATTTTATTTATTTTTAACACACTTCCCTGTGCAGACAATAACTCCTAAGCTGATTCAATCTCTGTGACTCCATCTCTGTGTCAATCACTAGCCAAGCATTTCACACACAAAAGCCTTTGCTTGACATTGATTCCTGATGTGGTGAAAACACACTCAGGGGGTTTTGTAAATACTTATTTACCAGAGACTGCAGTTCACACATCTCTTATTAAAACTTGATAATTCTCACTCTTTTCAAAAGTAATGTTCTAGATAGAGCCTCACTGACCTGCTGGGAGACTGAAGATGTCTGTATACAGAGAAGATACAGCGGGACAGCGACCAGACAGTGTTCACGCCTTCAAGAAGCCCCTATCCTGAATGAGATACTTCAATAACCTGCCCTAAAGACACACACTGGGAAGAGGAGGATGTGGAAAAACGGAGAGCATTTTTGGTAAGCAGAAAGTATCAAAAGATAGAGAGGTGTTTGTTTAGGACATATGAGCTAGGTGAATGCACCAGAAACAGAATATGAACTTGCATGTGACGAGATCAGCCTCTAATTATGTTACACGAAACTGTTTCCTCATCATCTGCAAGAAACTTGGAAATAATGCTTCTGTTGTAGGCTCTTGATGGCAGTTGGTGCCCTCAGGTGAGAAAATCAAAATGAGAGGTATGATTCTTTCATTTATCTTAAGAACATGTCAATATATGGTTCTCAAAGCCCTTTAAACATACCTGTGCTCTGTCACCCTCATGTTTAAGTCAGAGTCTAAGGGTGTAGAGCTCTAGCTTGATGCACATAGCTTGATAAGAAAGCAGCCTGCCTCACCGGGTGCTGGAAGTGACATGCTTTCCACCTAAGGAATTAACCAAAAGGGAAAGCCGATATGAATATCCTAGAGTAGCGGAGTTCTGTTGACTCCATGAATCTCAGAATTAGTCATGCAGTAGAACAGGAATTTTATCCAGCAGGAAAATGAGATCAGGAACTCTCAAGGGACCGTGGAAACTCCTGCCCTTCATTTGAGCATAAATAGTCTGATAATCATCGCATCCTCCTATAACTGCCTGTACCATGATTGAAATCAGAAGTTAAAAATATGTAAATATAGCTATAAAGATCTAGAGCTTACAACAGACGGTAATTGATCAGATCCATACTTCCAATGCTTTCAAAAGAGATGTTCTGATCCAGAACTAATTTAAAAAAAAAAATTCTATTTTGGTTGCCAATCTTAAAAATAGTGGCTGAAACTTACACATTTTTCCTTTCACTCCTCTGTTTTAGGACTTACCAGCAAAAAATTATGTCAATCTTAAGCAAAAGAGATATTATTTTAAAAATTTCATTGGAAAATTTTGAATAGGAATGTTCTCAAACCAAAATGTTTAATTCCAAGTGAATGAAACAATATATACACTTAGAGATGTTCTTTCTCTCTGCCGAAATCTGATTCTAAGTAACCCAGGCTTTTAGCCCTGCATGGTGTGGTAGGAATTTAAATGTGTCTCCAAATCTAAACTGTTTAATCAGTTCAATCTAAACATGCAAAATACTTACAAAACTTATATTCAAGGACTATGATAAAAATATACACGAATATTTCAATATATTTGACCTGAAATGGGATTTAATTTAGTGGTCTCCTAAAAGTGCCAAAATATTTTTCAGAAACGATGATGCAAGGTAACACATGGAATTGCTGTTTTCTCTGTTCCACTTTTTCTTTCCTATAAAAGATAAGCACTTCTGTGTTTCTCGATGGAATGGAAGTCTTCCCTAACTGAAATAAAATAAATCTAACTAACTTATTTGCATGATGTGTTTTCAACAGTGATTACAAGAGCACGATAACCTGTGTTATATATTGTACTTTGTAGCCACAGACCTGCTGTCAGTGCGAAACTTCGAAACCTCACACCAAGGAACTTTCAAAGTGTTCACCCACCATAGAATTTAATTTACACCTCAACCAACGGGCCATAATATATTCATATAAATATTTGTTTATGTATATAAACCCTACTATGTTCTGCAAGAAGCAGCAGATTAAATGACCCTTATGATTTGTTAAGGAAAAAAATGTCTCCTCTCGCCTCTCTGTCTGCTACACACCAGAGATTTGACGGGTGGCAAGCTTTCCTCCCACATGTGATTGCCAGGTTACTAGCTTCTGCTTAAGATAATGTGTTTTGGTTCATAAGAGGATTGGATCTGGACTTTAATTCAAAAACCCCTCATCTTCATGTGCTGCTATACTTCCTTTCCTTTCTGTGAATTAGTTCAGCTTTAATTTTATCAGTATGCTAGCTGGTGATCTATGAGGAAACTCTTCTTACACCAACAGAAAACTAATCCCATTCGAGAAAGAAAAGAAATCTATTAACAGACGTCTAGTGCTTTCACGGGATTGATTCTTTTACAGAGAGCTGGCACTTTTGGATGACCTGGCAGCAACAAAATCAAGGTGGTCTGTGGTATTTGACAGTTAGACAATCATTTATTCACACCAGCCTGGTAAGCTCTTTTTGAACTCCTGCAGAAAGGGGAACTTCAATTAAGAGTGAAGTGCAGTTGTCCCTGATGTTATTAAAGTCAGAATAAAAGCAGCCTGCCCATCTCTCCTGTAATCTCCTCGTGTTTTAAAACTGTGACTCACAGCCCCCTTTCTACTGTTCTGCCAAGAGCCACCCATCACACATTGCCCCACAACTCTGCTGCTTTGCTCCACGCTGCTGAATAGCTGGATTCAAACCCTTCCAGCTGAAGGATTTCACAATGAAATGTGTTCAGCGAAAGGGGGAAAAAATTCTTCAGACTACTTTGTTTAAAGAGATAGGGACTGTAGAAATCATCCATCTTACATCCCTGCTCTCCACCCCTTCCTTGTGTCTCCGTGCAACGAAACAGTCGCCCTGATGAGGAGGACGTAAACAGGGACTCCTCACCGGTGCAGATGGGTGACATTTGAAAACCTCATTCCTTTTACCTAGATTTCGTATTTTTTTAATCGTTATAATTATTGCAAAGAGTTTACTTTGAATGCATGCTCTGCAATGACTTCAGCTATGTGCTAAACACTGGCTATTTAAGTAGGGCATGTGACACTATTACTGCTGCAATATTAGCACAGGAAAATGGCTTTTTGGCAAACACGTAAATCAGAGACAAAGCATGCTATGCACAGACTGTAATTAGGGCTGGATACTTTTTCATCACGGAGGGAAAAAATTTAGAACAGTATTTACTGTCATAATTAAACTGATTCCCCCAAGAACTACCATGAACTTTGGGAGGTGATAAATAAAAGCAGCAGCAAGCTGTTCCTTTGAGATTTGCACTCTGATGATAAGATCTCCTGAGTTTCTGGAGAGAGAAGAAGAAGGTAGGTTCCTAATTTATCTTTTTCAGGCCTGGTCCAAAACCTATTAGAGTCATTAGAAGTCTTTAAATTGATTCTGTCCAAAGTTCATTCTAAAGTCATTTTATTCTTGAAGTACAAGTTTTAATTTTCTAATGCTAAAATTAAAACATAAATTGCTTAGCATTTTCCTTTGAAGGAAAGTGGTTTAATATTTATTTTAGATAAAAATGATTGTGATATTTTTCACCCACATTTTCTGCAGAGAAGCAAAAAGATTTTCTGACTGATGGCAAAGAAATTTTTTACAGATCTGCACAACTAGTTTCAAAGAACATTTAAGAAAATTTGAAGTGTGCATAACTAGACACAAATAACAACATTTGTCTTTTGGTAAACTTGACATTTAAGTGAGAGGGCAACAGATCTCCTTTCTGCATGCTTCTTTAAAGGTCTGTCTCTCTCTTCATGTGCGTAGATGCTATGGTTTTGTCGAAGTAATAGAGGAATAAAACATGCACCAGTGGCTTCTCAGCCTGCCAGTCCTGCATCGGCCCCTCGGGTTCTGGAAGAGGAAAGGACAGGAGTGCTGGCTGGCACAGGGGTGTCAGCTCACCCTTTGACTCCCGTGCCTGTAATGACAATGTTTATTCCACCTTCTGCCCATCTGGGGAAACATTCGAGAAGAGGAAAAATAGTCTGTCAGCTATATGACTGAAGTGGATCCAAATACGCTGCAAGCATCAGCCTGGCTGCCTACAGGGGATGGGAAATAATTTATATCATATTATTAATTGAATTTGGTTGCTGGGGTTGGGTTTCCTCCTCCTTTATGCGACTTCCACACTTCGTGTGGTGTGTTGGCGATTTGAAAATAAATTTCCTTTACAGCTTTCTCCAGCATACGGGGTCCTATTTTCAATTAATTGGAGCAGAAAGTAGCTACCTCCTCCTTGAGCAGACTGGGAATGCAACAGGGGACTCCAGTTTTGGGAACTGCTACTTCTCATTCGCCCAGCATCTCTGCCAAAACCGCGTTTAGAGCGTGGCAGTGGGATGGGTGGGCAGAACACTACTCTTCGTCAAACAAAACAGGTGAAGGAGTTGCACGGTATGGCTTACGGCACGGTATTTCCTAGAAGTGTTGCATATGGTTGTAATCTAGTTAATCTACTTTCCCAACGACTTGTCATTTTTCCTGTAGTACTTGTGGTTACTTGCACCTGTTTACAGAAACACAACAAAAACCTCGCTACAGATACACAATGATATGTGTATAGCTATTCAACACTGTTATTACAGACAAAAGATGACTTGACTTGAGGAAGGGGAAAGAGCAGATAGGAGTGGTTGCATGACAGCTTGGATTTCATCTCTTCTTGCTCAAAGTCTCTTCTACTGCATTGGATATTGAAAAAAATCATTCTTGGGAATAGGCTTTACTGCTATCTATTCCCTAAATGGACATACCAAAAAGGAAGTTCTTGTTCTTTATTTCAGGTAACTTCTGAATTCAAGTACTTATGCTTGAGTGCCCATTTTTTTTGCCAGCAACGGTATATCAGTCATCTGACTGATATTGTAGGTGAATCAATGATACAATTTCTGAAGTTGGTCCTCAGAGTACGATATTATGTCGTACTGTGAAGCCAAAACCTTTTAACAAATTAAATATTTCATGGAGTAAGACACTTAAAAATCATCTAATTAGTCTTTAAAAACTAGCCAGTTACCTTTACTACAGTGACAAGCAGTTACTCTCCCATACAATCCCCCATGACTGAATAGCCAAGTTGGACAAGTCAGTGGTTAACAAGGGAGTAACACGTCAGCTTTTTCAAGACACAGTGTGAGCAAAAGCCCACCTGACAATCTTACGGACTGCATTTTTCAGAGAAGGACAGGTTCCTGTGATCAAAGTTGGAATCTCTAATGAACAGACTTACAGTTTTGACAATAACAATAGTAACAGAGAGGATTAATTAATTAGGTTTTTCAGTCCTACCTAAATCATTATTTTCCTTCTAATCACAATGTAGCATTTTTAGTAGAGCGGAAATAAGAATTTGCATGATTTGGTCTTAAGTATATTAGTTTTGTTCATTCTGAAGTGACTCACACTTCCCCCAGGAATGTACACTGCAATTTTATTTAGTTATCCTACCTATTTTTACTTTAAAAGAAAAAGAGCATCTTTGACAAAGAACTCTGGCAACAAACCCAAGGCATCTCACTGTTAGATGCATTCTGATCACAAAGTTTCCTTCCGTCTTGGTGGTGAATAAAATAAGATATCCCCCTTGTTGTGTAAATTACAGCTACTGGAACAAAACCAGAAAAACGAGATGACAAAAAACATGTTGAAAGCTGCTGTCTGCTGTACATGACATAAAATCGTAAAATGAAGAAAAAACCCCAAACCAGTGCGGACACTGCTTGCTGTGTTTTGTAAAGATTCTTGCTATTGATTCAAGTTGCTTTTACATAGAAAGGATTTATTTTTGTGGAAACTCCAGAAGCTTTGGAGCAGTGTAATGAAAAATATTCAACAATTTCCACTTCCCTTCTTCTCACTCGCCTTTCAGAGTATCTGTTTCTAATTCTGAGAACATTGAATAAATAACTTAGGATCTCTTCTGAACAGTAGACACATTTTACAGATAATCTTATGGTTATCTCCAGAACATAATGTGGACTCCATCTGACATTAAACCATGGAAAAAATTTAGAATCCCCTCCCAGGATCATTTTATGCTGTTCTGTAAGCTATGATAGTCAAAAGGATGGATCACATCGGAGTGACTGATTATCCAGAGGTGTGAGGCTGCAATACAAAATAAATTTTCCTCCTATAATCCATTCATCTGTGTTTAATACCAAAGAATAGACTAAAATTTAAGGAAGGATTAGTAGGCAAGTGGGAAGTATGGCAGCCTACCACATTTATCACTTAAGAAGGTGCCAGAAGAAAGAAATATTGATCAACATAGGTCAAGAGAACCTGAAGAGTTTGCAAACCAAATGCAGTTCAGTTGCATGGACAACCTGACAGCTTGAGATAGTCTTTAATTAAAACTGGGGGAAAAAAGAGAAACCTGGGAGAAACAAAACCCAAGGGTTGGAATCTATGGAAGTGTCTGAGCGGACCCACCATGGCAGCAAGCACCGAACAAGTGTATCTATATTCCACCAGTGTTCAGAGTATAGCTTTGGCTCAGGAAGTTTGCGTCTAACACCAACAGAATAATTTATCCTTCCATTTAGAAGGGTATAACATATTCTACTAGTTGTTTTATATTCAGTGACTACTGAAGATGAAAACCCTCTAAGATAAATAAGCAAGGTTTATAAAACCACAGCATGCTTTGGAGCTTTAGTGAAGTAGATCAATGTTTTTGACTGGTTTTTAAAATGGAGCATGGAGGGATAATTAATAGAGACACTGAACCTGTAACAGTTAAGAATAGAAAATAGGTCTCCTGACCACATAAGAACTACTACTACTTTCCAACAAAGATAAACTGTTAAAATCCTCCTCGTATTTTTTGTCTGCTCGGACTGTTTCTCAAAACAGAGGCTCATTTTCAGGATGCATTTCTGCAATCGCTTTCAGCATACTCATTTTCTGTACACAGGAGGCAACACCTCTGTCTCTTTTTGTCCTGTACCAGGAATAAAGGATCTTCAGCCTTTCTCACTGCAGCCCCTTTGGCTCAAGGTGGTTATGTGCTGTGTAACGGAAAACTGAGAAAGTTTGTAAAAGGCCATGTCTGAGAGATGAGGTTTATTTTCTTTTTGTTTTCATCCTGTCAGTCTTCTATTCTTTTCATAGCTCTTTACTGATAATGCAGTTCATGTTACATTCATCAATATGCCATATACACTATTACAAAGTACTTATGCTGTCATTAATAATGTACATACTTATGCTTTCCATTCCGAAGTGCCCTAAAACACTTCACTAAGTACAGTTCCAATCTGTAAGTGAACCTAGCTCCCATACGCAGCCCCCTCGAAGCAAATGGTGACAACACCGAGTTTGCAAGGTCAGTTAACATACAAAGTACATAAAAAATGCAAATACCCAGGGGATGCACCACGGTATCTAAACAGCATGTAGCAGTGCTAATTTCAGAGGCTGAAGGCTGCAAGCTGACATGATAGTCCAAATTGAGTGAACTGCAGGGAGAAAGATTGGGCCCATCACGGAAGGCCAGCATGCATTCTGCCTCAGGGGAGCACTGCTTTTAAAGAGAAACTGGAACAGAGTTTGAAGAGCTATAGCACAAAATTATTAAAGTTCCCCTTTTTTTGGCTGATCGTTTAATAACCCTACTGAATTGGTCTGCCTACCGATCATGCTTGCACTGAACAGAAAACCTATCAAGATGATAAATCTCAGGTGGACTTCTAAACAAGGCAACACAGTTGTTAAGACTGGTGAATACATCACAGGACTAAATCTGTGAACGCACGTGAGTTCCCAGTCATGTACATATCCATACATCACCCGACTCTGAAACAACTGATTCACCTTATTATATGATATCCTGGTACACTCCAACGACAATATGCACACTGCAGTATATCAGAGCATCTACTACTTCGCTGGGATGCTCTTATTTTCTAATTAAGGCTTGGAATTTTATGGCTGTAATGTCTATGAAAATCTTTCCAGGTACACTGATTTTCTTTATTATCTTCACTTTTACATGTGCCATGGTGGGATTAAGGTTAAGTCAATCAGAGCGAAGTAAGAAAGACTGAAAATTGCAGAAAGTTAGCTTTTTTTTTTAATTTCAATACATATGGTTTTAAATTCCACGATTTTTTTCACTTATATATGCTGCAGCCTGAAATAATAATACCACAGAAAGAGCTAGAGCTTGTATATGAACCATCCAACATCTCATGGATCTTACAAATAAATAACTTATTTCGTAAGATTTCCCTCTCCATATCTAAAACACAATTGCACAAAGATTTCACATAAAAGCAGAACTGTAAGTATCTGTAGTATTCTAGAAGAACGGCTGTCCTTACAGGAAGGCCCAGTAAAATAGTTTTGAAATAGTATGGTCCATCGTTATTTAGTCATTTAATTGACTTAATTTAAAAGTATGATGAGATGACTGAGATAAACCCCTACTGCGCGAGTGGGAAAATGAGTCAGTGGAAGTGGCAAAACTGACGGGCTGGACACAAAGGCTGATCACAATGGAGAAGCTTCTGTCACATTAACATTTGGGACACAAACTTTGCCGACTGGTATAATGAGGGAAGTCTGATTCAGGCTTTTCTTCGGTCCAAAGCAAGAAGTGCCTGGCGGAAGTAACTTCATGTTTCCATAGGTTGGTCATTCAAGTGGACAGAATAGGCACAAATCAATTATTTATGGTAGAAGCTTCGTCCTCCAAAGACAGGACTATATCACTGTATCTTTGCTTTGTTTAAACAGGAGAGTGGCAAAGATTCACCGTATTTTTTGAGAGTTTATTGGAAGACAGAAAAATGACAAACTGTGAAAAGGGCATATTTTTTCATTAATAATGAAGCTGGAGTCCATAATCCAGAGTTTTGAGCCTTTAATTTACAATTTAACTGGCAGCTCAAACATCCGGATAAGACAGCAACTGAAATAACATTTTATCTAAAGGCTTATCTTTTCCATCAGAAAGGGTATGAGGAATTAATTCTAAGTTTATCCTGTGAGATCACAGAGGGAAAAGCTAGAGAGATACGCTGGATTAATCCTCCAAAATCTTAAAAGCAAAACTCATTGGAGAGGCCAATAGAAAAGGTGAAAAAAACCCAGCAAATACTAAATCTGACGAAGGTTGCTTGCATTTTGAATATGGTTTGAACTTCTTTTTATTTCAACAAACTGTTTTAGTTCTTGATTACAGGTAGATACATAAAGTAATAAATGACTGAAATAACTGATTCACAGTTAAAATCTTCGCACGTGTTCTTCACTTCTCTCAACCTGTCTGCAGGAACGAAAGGCGCAGACCAGCTCCCGCATCGCAGCAACACCCAGGCAAGGCCCTGCGCAACCTGATCCAGGTCAGTTGGGCCTCCTTGGATGGAGCGTTGGGCAAGAGCAGCTCCTGAGGCCATTTCCAGCCTACAGTATTCTATCATTCTAATTGCTTACCCTATTTCTCAGCTTGAGCAATAATGTATTTATTGCTGTTTCATTTCTTATTAAAATTAAATGAAGCCTACATTTCCTTCACTCCGAAATGGACTAAAGCTCATGCAGAATGGGTGCAGACTCTCTGTTTACTGCTATATCCATACTGTAGTCAACCGAACAAATCAAAACTGAGGTGCCATTTAACACTCAATTAGAACAAACTACAAAATCAGTCTAAGCTGGATTTAATTGTGGAGTCAAGACTAGTATGTTCGTTTGAGTTTAGACAACGCTTTGCACATATGTGCCTTCTTTGAAATTGATTCATGCAGTATGGATTTATCCATATTTATTCCAACAGTAATTAGTTATTACTGTGAAATTTTTCCCTTCTGTCCCTCCTAGAAAAATAAACGGTTAAAATCTAGTCCCCTTCAGCCCTTCAATGGTGACAAAAATCTCGTCAAGCTGTGTCACCGGTCCTCCCCTGCTGAACCCCAGCAAGTCTCCGAGCTAGGAGTCCCAAGCAGTGGGCTCACCTGCTATGTTGACAGACCGTATTTAGAAGTAGATAAAAGCAAACAAAACCTATTTTGTAAACTGGCACCTAATGTATACTGGGGAAAGAAATATTGCAAAACTCTCACATTTCTGTTTGTAGAAATTCTTTGATCACCGACATAAAGATAGCTTTGAATGAGCTATTTCAGACTCTAGAAGCAGCTGAACCGTGCTAACACTGAATGCATGAGAAACCCACCAGGATTAATTCAGCTTGTTTCTCGGTCGACTAAATGAGCCCAAACTTCAGTCACTGGTAATCCAGCAAAGCGGGTTTTTGAACAGAAGCTACCTGTTCGTTTTGCAGTTAGTGGGATAGACAGTCCTGTAAACTGATCTGTTTAAGATGCAGCATGGTGATATTTTTTGAGAGATCAGGTAAAGCTGGTCGCGCGCTCTTGAGTCATTTGATTAGCTTTTCTTGGCTCATGTACTAAAGGCTTAACATCACAAAGTCTCACACTCCCTTTCTGAAGTAGGAAACAAGATGCTGGTGAAACCCTCGTGTTCTTACTCAAATAGGCAACCCTGCTGTCTGAAAGGTTAGTTTACTTTTCAGAATCTGTCAATATTTTGTCTTTTTGTCACTACCAAAAACTTAATCAGCAGACTAGACCTTCAAAAAGTGTTTTGGCTTTTTTTTCCCTCCCAAACAGTTTTTCTGTATTAAATCATGCGAAACTGAAAGACGGAGCAGTTCAGCCTTTTTCACACTAGACCCATCCCACACTGGTTAATGCAGGTGTTTTGGAAACTGATACACTGAGAAGATTCACAGCACTCACGCGCTCTCACACTTCTCCTTTTATCCCTGGCAGTGTCTGGGCGCACACACCTCATTTGTGAAATACAAGGTAGAAGAAAACTGGCTACTGAAGACAAGGCGAAAGGTTAATTCTGACACTTAACTTTATGGGAATATTTCTCTACTAATTAAAAATCACTTTACAAGAAATACTTGCATACCAATTCATAACTTTTGGGCAAATTATTCTGGACCGCACACATATGTTTATAACACCTCTGAGTTACTCAGGCTTAAAATGAGCATTCAGGCAGCCTAGAACATGTTCATTTATCTGCCGTTTGCCCCAGCCTGTTGTCCCTCTCGCTTTGCGGTGAATAACAAGAATTTTCATTCTGGAGTAGACTAAATATGAGGATTTGGGGTACATCTGCTGTCCTGGAATGCAGGCAATTACAAGTACTTATTTTAAATTTATGACAACTTTTTGCTTATTTAATGCCTTGATTTCCTGATGAAGCAGTGTAATTTTGCAGTGCTCAGTGTGTCTGTAAAGCAGGCCAGAAGCACATACGGTGCGTTTACTTAGTCCAAATTGTGTAAAAACTTCGAATGTGAAAGGATTCTAGGATTATTTCAGAAACACACAAAGATCAAAACACTGCGCAGTGGCAGAATTCATGCTCAGATACAGACAGCGGAGGCTAAAGGCCCGCCGGAGGAGAGGCACAACCACAACTCTGCGCGGGACTGAGAACCCCAGACTGCAGCCTCCGCTCCCTCCGGCCCCGGCGCAGCAGCTCCGTGGGAGGGAACAAGCGTGCAGCAGCATCGCCCGTCTGTGAGTCGGGAGGGCTGGTGACAGCACACGCGTCTGTACAGTCACCGACTACAGGCAGGTGGTGACACAGATACGAGAACATTGTGGGGTGACTGTAGTTGGTACAGTCACCTGAATATGGGTGACTACCGAGGCTATCTCTCGACACTAGAAGATCTTCACACCAAGAGACTTCATCTTGACACCACCCGTACTTCTTNCCCACAACTACCACATTCAGAAAACAAAATCTTCAACTAACATAAAGGTGTAACAGCAGCAAGCAACCAGTAACTTTTTCTCCCAACAAAGAAAATTGATGCCGTCCCAGGCCAAAAGCTTCACACATGACTGCTGACTGCTTTCCTCTGTCTGCCTCATTTTTACATTTCTCGGCTTATTTTCGTTAGTGTGATGGTGTTGGTTTTGTTTGGCTTTTTTTTTTCCTTAATTAAAAAGGGCTACCAGTACCCTCCTTCCGTCAGCAAAAGCAGAGCCCCACCAAGAGTAGGGCTACCTCCTGAGCCCAACACACTTCTGCGGGCTGGCCAATCTGCCCACGTGCGGTTTGAAACCCACCACAGCCCTAGCTGCCTCTCACCCTGCGGCAGGCTGGGGACACGCGAAAGGCACTCTGTGTTTCGAGCAAGGAGCAGATAATTTCAGATAATTAACCTGTTACAACAGCAACATTGCAATTCCACATGTGCATAACGCAGTGTGGGTGTAGAAGCTCTCTTCCCTGTGCCCCACAGAGCAAGACAGAAGAGCACAGTCACTCTCGATCTGTAGTGAGTGGAGATCTCTGGTTCCTAGGAAGGGAGCAGAGGAAAGGTTTTGTTCCTTCAGTATTGGAGGAGATAAAAAAGCTTTCCATGGCCACTTTGAACTGTGGCTTCTGTTGTTAGGCCCATTACTCTGGGTCTACAGCAGGACCAAGGTGAGAGGACATTGCAGAAGTGTCCCCGTGTTCCTGAAACCCACTAAGCCCTTGTCTGGGAAGTTCTACCGGGTCACAGCACCCAGTGAGAAACAGCATTTTTCATTCAGTATCACACTGCAGAGTTCAACGATGCTGCTTATTACTGATAATGGAGAAGGGGAGATCCTAAGAGGTAGGAAAAGGACTGAATAAGAACACAAAGTTGTTCATTAATTCTGCCGGCCAAGGGACAATTTCTCTTCTTTTTCTCTTTAAAAAGAAGCGTTGGAGTGTTGGCACGAACTCCGAAGATGTCTGGGCTATGTGACTACCATCAGCAAATGAGTCCAACCTTGCCTCTGGGGAGGCTGAGAGCAAAATTCTTGTTTGTCTTCAGTGAACCAAATTCCTTACTGGTATCAGTCCATTAATATGCTGGCTGCAGCTGGCTGAACAGAAGAATGGCCATGTGGATTGAGAGGAGAGAGTAAGATGGATCAGACAGCTGGATCGAAACAGAGACATAAAATGCTGTAGCCTTAAAGTGTCAAATTAGGGGCATACCTACCCTCATAGGATTACACCCTCATTAATGAAAACAATATTTAAGTCCATATAAGAGTAGAAAAGGCAGGATTACTGTGTGACATGGAACTAATACTATCTTTTGAGCTTTTCCCTTTAAAAAAATTAAGCTGACAGCTCCAGTGTCCCTTTTGCCAAAATTTATGATACAATTTGCTGAATTATATAAAGTCCTAGCAAGAAATGACACATATGGGATGACTTTTTATTTGAAATTGTGTTTCTTATACCAAGGTTCATCAAGCTGTTTCATATTTATTCCTCTGATTAATGATATGTCAGAATTCTAATTCTAGCACCAATTTATTGCTTGTTGGCAATTGGAGAATGAAATAGCTATGTAGGCAACATGCAATATTGATTTTTATCCATCTTCTTTGAGCTCCAGTAAATGATTCCCAAATGTGCTTCGTTGTTGCAACCTAACTAAATATTACGGTCTTATTCCTATCATCCAATAATGATGCTACTGATGTAGCATATTTCTTAAAGAGCAACAGCCCAGTATGATTTGATGTCAGTCAGCCTTGAATTATAGGTTTTGTGTTTAAAAACTCTTACTATTCAGTTATCTCACTCACAGAGACAGACCACATCTAAAGGTTATTGGATGTTAGTACGTTTTCGTAAGTGTGTGGACTAAAATAATAATAATTAAGAAGAATACAGGTGCTTTCAACTGTTATGATAGGAAATTCAGTGTATTTGAGGGTGCTCCACAGAGAAGAGCAGAGGTTGGAGACAATACAAAATTTGCAAACTCACTTCACGTATTTTGGAGTCGGATCCATCATAACACCCATCTGGCAAGTGATACCTATTCAAGGCAGCACTACAGAAATAAAACAATCTCATTATAGGCAGCCTCAGCACCGGATTTAGGCTCCTGTGTTCTCAGTGTCCTTTTATATAGATTCAGAGCATGAACTTTTCTGTGAGACAAGAAGAAATGACTATTTGCATTTGAGATAAAATGATTTGAAAGAAGGCTTTAACATCCTTTTTAATATGAGGAAAGGAAGTTGATCATAATCTTAATGAGGAAACTGATGAAAAATTTTAATTTGGGAAGATACAGATGTACTTGGAGGGGGGAAAGCAAGACCAGCTCGCGGTAAGAGGTGTGGTGCACACATGCTGACAACAGAAAGGTGCTGCTTCAGCAGGACTTGCTAGACAACGTGTGCATGTACAAAGAAGAACGTTGCTCTGATGAGACGAAATTTGACTTTATTCCCGGTCAGCACTAAAATTCAGCAGATAAGCTAATGTGTTCAGCATTATGTTTAAGATTGTATTAGCCATATACTTTGTGTAATTCTAGACCTACTAAGACATGGAAAAAGTAATTGGAAAGGAAAAGCGAAAGATAAAGAATATATCCAGGGCCCATATGTTCTAAAGTTTGACTTTCAGTGCTCTCTAAGCAGGTAAATAATGCCTAGGGGGATTTTTTTTAAAGCCTCTGTTACTGAATTTATGTGCCTGTAAGATGTTCAAAATCCCACTGCCTACCTATCTGCCTTTGAAAATACAGTTCTTATCTTCAGGATAATGCCAGATGTACCGATCTTCTTCATCTGGATGCTCTGATGCTTATGTGATGCAACTTTTGTACATTTTTTTTCTTTCAAAAAACCATTTCAGTTTTAATTAAAATACAGAGTTGAGAATGTAGAGACATATTTCTGACTACAGAAGGCTAGGTACACACTGTGGAACTGTACACATAACAGGCTCAGCTTGTGAGGAAAATAAACGTGGTTTCTTCCTGGTTGAGGGCATAATAATTAAGTCTGAATTTCAACATGAAGGAAAATTCAGAAAATCAATACTCAAAAGCGATCACATTTCAAGTCTGTGATGGTCAATGACGAATTTTAGATATAAGGGATACGATAATCTCTTTGGTCTCCAGGCACCTCTCAGCCCTATTCTCTGTAAAAATTAAATGTTAGGAAAGGAGATACCTAGCTGTCCACAATATAGAAAGGGCTATTACACACCTTATTGGTCTTTAAAGCAGTGCCTCGGGGTTGTATCTAAGGCCCACTCGATTGAATGAAAAACCTCACATCGACTGCACAAGTCTGTGTTTGACTGTGATTCATTTCAATAAAAGTGATCTGTTTTTAATTAAAGGAAAGATGTCTCATCAGTGCAGGAACTTTGAAATATTAGTGTGACAATACATTCATGTAGAGAATGTGTACTTCTGCTGTGTTCATTCCATGGACAAAACACAATGATATTCTTACATCTTCCTTAACCAACACCTTTTTAGTGTTTTAAATAGCAAAATTTAAAGCTTAGGTAATCAGTTGGAGGAACTTAAAACATGAACTTTTTCAACAGCCCACTCCTTCCTAGAAGAAAAAAAGCTACACCATGAAGTATCTTTGAGAATTAGAAAATACTGTTTAAGGTTTACACAGCTTGTTCTTCCATTTTTTGCCTAGCATTGTTTTGTTTGCTCCTTGGCCTCCCTCTGGTCACCTCTGCACACCCTCATCCCTCTTCCCCTGTCCTTCAGTTGAATCCCTCTTTGGCCCTGTGACTTCCAGAACAACTGTAGTGTACAATGTAAAAAGCAAAAGAAAGAAAATCAGCAGTTTTCCTTTCTTTTTGTTGTGTTGCACCATGTCATGCCACGAAAGAATGAAAATGAGACAGACAAGAAAATGACAATACAGATGGTAGAATTATTTTTTCTTTACTTTTGAGAAGGAAACACAGCAGAAAGTCTTATTATTATAGGAAGGATGAGTGATTTATTAAAAAGCTTGTTATCAACACGAGACAGCCTGTTACCGGTGTGCTACATATTCTGCACAGCTGAAGTGTGAACAAAATTGGTAGGGCCAATTATAGCAAAAGCCTGATACATACAGGCAGGAGAAACATCTCTTGATCAAAGCCGAGTTGGCGGAAAGTTTTCATGCCTTAGACCTTCACTCATCAGAAGTGGCACCAGAGATCACAAATGAAAGGTTATAACACTGTATTAATATTTTTCATGTTGCTAATGCAACATATTGGGTAGTGCCCTGTTCTTCTACCGAGACAGGCAATTACCCTGGCTTCAGTCTAAGAAAATGTCCTTCCTGACTGTAGTACAACAGTGGCAAATCTTGCCTCTTTTGAGTTAGTAGTGATTGTATTTCTTTTGCTGGCTGAGAGATATGCACTGAGATAAAACCTAACTCATATCGCTGACATTTTTTTTGAATCTGAATTTTTTAGTTCTCTATGTTGTTTATTTCAGAGCTTTTTTTTTTCCCATCGTAAGAAGTTAAATCTCGTTTGGCTTATCAAGTCTATCAACAAACACAGATGTTCCCTACAGCTTACTGAAAGCTCAACAGACCTTGAATTTAGCATCCATCCTCCAAGTGTAAGAAGCTGGCCTAATGCCCTTCCTCAGTTCCTTGCAGGAAGGCCATCCTCTTTATCATCCCACTCTATTAATGCAGTTGGTCCTCATAAGCTGCTCAAGTATTATGCTTCCTAGGCAGAACACCTTATCATCTTTTCTTCACGCTAAGATCTCTTCTACTCCACAGTCCCTTTCAACTACTTTTTTCCTCAAATGATGTAAGTGATAAATATTAAACTTCCAGCATTCGTTCTCACCTGTGGCTAGCTTCAAGCTTGCATCGCCTGCTCTATCATGGAAGAAGAACTTGTTTACCTAAAGAATTAAAAAAAAAAAAAAAAGTTTTCTCCAACACCTAGCACCTGAAGTTTCCCAAATAAAAGCACATACAAAGGTTAGAATGGTGGAATTTCCCATGAGCAGTGCCTGGATGAATTTTCAGGAAGACAAATGTTTTGCTTATGCTAAAGTAATAAATCCCTGTTATTCTCAGTGAATCCACAATGTTGTCACCTGGCAGTTGATTTACTCTTTATTTCATTTATCTCATAATATGGGAGAAGAGGGAAACCAAAACCACAACAGAAGCTTTATTAAAGGAAGCATGTGGAAAAGAAATAAAGAGCAGAGCCCTTTGGGGAATAAAAGCAATCCAATCTTGAAGATAGAAAACTATTTCCAATATTTCCCAAAATGAAGTTGGAACAAGGAATCACAGCCATAACCTCATGTTTATTCATCTCCCGCTACGCTACTTCATGTTTCTCCAGAAAAATCACCTAGGAACTACAGCTTATTGCAAAGCATGATTCTTCTGATGTGTGCGGTACCATCAGATAATGCATCCAAAGTAATCTTTACAATGCGCTGAGAGATAGAATTTGAAATGAAAAAAATACACCAATTTTTTTAAAGGTCTGTCAGGAGGTACTATGGTCTAATGTCCTTAGTTAATCACTAGGGATACCATTAATTAGAAACCTGGGGCTCAAATCTAGTTTAAAATTAGCTTTGCAAGTCACTTTTAAAGATGTGGCCAAAAGTGGGTATAATTGTGAAGCTGGAAGACCTCAGAAACTGCAAAAAATATGGATACCATAAACCATTAAAAAAAAAACCAAACCTGAACCTGTCACTTTAAAATATTCCTCTGTTCTTCGCTGATGTACTTAAAAAAAAAAAAAATACCAAAAGCCACCAAAATGAGGGTGGACATAATTTAAAGCTAGAGTAAGTATCTTTAATTAAGCTCTCTTTAGAATTAAAGCTTAAAGGGTTTAATTCTTTATTGAAAAACAGTGAGAGTGCTTACTCACCATGCAGGATTTTTTTCAACTTCTTGCAGCTTTAAAAGAAATCTATTATAGATAAAAAGGAGCTTAAATAGCATATATTACATCTTGCTTTTGTTTATATATGGTGAAGAGTATTCAGAGTGGACCACATCTTAGACTTGCACTAATCCTTAAATAATTACTATTCATCTACTCAATGCTGGAAAAACCTCATGGAATGTGACTTTGTTCTGCTGGCTTGTCTAATCCGATTCAATTACTTCAGTTCCTTCTCCCAGAGGTCTCACATTTAGAAACTGAGCTCTGCGTGTCCTCTTATCCCCCTACCAACCCCCCAAAACTGGAAAAGAAAAATTGGAAGGTAAAAAGCATGAAAGAAAGAAAGAAAGAAAAATTCAATTCCAATGGAAATGAACTGTACTTTTTTACTATTATTATTTTGGTCCTTTCCCAAATATCAGTCCATCAATAAACATGAGAAACAGCTTGTAATTCACAAAGCCTTCGGCAACTCTGTTGTGATAAGGGCAAATTGGTCTGGCTCTACAAACGCTGGAGATGGGAATAGTTCAGTGGTTTGGACCAATTTGAATGGATGGAAATCACTAAAGTCCCCGAAGCTGCAGCAAACGATGCTGTACAGCTGGCAGCAGCTTGTCATCTGCATGCAGAGAGCGACAGGAATATTACAAATTTCCTGCACCAAGTGAACTATTCCAATCACCTGTAAAGACTTCCCTTGTCAAACAGAACAGCAGCAGAAAAGCGCCAACTGCTGAAGATTTTTTTTGGTCCCTTCCCTCCTCCTCTTTTCTAATAACAGCGACCTGCCCAGAATTAAAACTTCGATTTCAAAAGAGAATAGCATATCATAGTGCAGTAATTGTTGAAGAGAAATTTCACAAAAGGAATGGTAATGCAGGGAGCAGTGAGAAGTACACTGGGTGTGATCTAACAGATAGCACAGCAGATGAGATCGCATGATCTGCTGAAGATAAAAATGTATAGTCTTCATTAAGAAACCAGATTTTCCCTGGACCTAAATGGTATTTACATTGTCATTTTGCACTAATTCCCATTCCTGACCTTGTGTTCTGTACTTCGCGGCACATTGGAACTTCAATTGAGAAACAGTCTTGATCATCCCTGTAAACCGCATGAATTTTGCCCATGAGGAACGAAATAATGAAACGAAGGAGGAAGGGCAGTTGTGGCCTCTTCCTCCTTTACAAGGAAGTGTAATTATCACATACCTTAGAAAGGATTTATTTTAAAAAGTTTCCCGTCATGTGTGCACCCATCTTATTTCCACTTACTAGAAAAATTGATTCTTTTGATTAATGTGAGGCACATGTAAATATGTTCTGGGTAGATTTTTTCCTTTCTTTCTACCACAAGAGGAACTACTTTACCATGTGAAAATTGCACATATGCACACGCTTATTAATTCTATAAAGTAAACTAACATTTCCCCCCGTGAAGCCCATAGTCCTGCCAGAGGTGCAATCATTTTCATCACAGTTCAGGTTGCCGCTGAACTGGAACACTTCCAGAGCAACACACACAGCCCATCTCTGCTGTCCTTTTCCCCTGGGATAACAACCTGTGAAGCTTTCCTGAGAACTTTTCTTTCAAAATAAGTAACGGCAAATCACCAAATCAGTTAAAATTAGAAACATTCTGGCAGGTACCTACATGATTCAAAGCAAGGGGAGGATACTGTGGGGGGGCGGGAGGGCAGTGAACACACAATTTACCACTCGTTTCTTAATTTGCTCATTAAAGTCAGGTCATAATCCTATTATCTGCACAGAAAATTGATTTTTGATAAAATAACTATTTTTTTTCTCAGAAACTCTATGTTTTATTTAAAATCTCCCACTTCAGGTAAGAAAATATTCCTGATTCGAAGCAGAAAAGGGGTTTTTTTGCCTTTTGTGGTGGAATTTTTTTTTCCTCCAACAAAATGCTGAAATGATCAATGGATTTTTTGGTAATAATAAATCGACATATCTATATGTATGCATTTACTTGTTGGTTCTTATTTTGAGTATCAGCTGGATCCTTCACACCTTGATGCCCTCCGCAACATTGCAGTTTCACCCACAGATAGCGGGAGCGTTACAGATCTGCAGTGGGGGCTGCTACCCTTCCCCTAACAGACAGACAGTCACATTCTGCCTTCTTGTGAATGAAGAGCATCAGACTGCACTGCATCTTACAGTCTGATTCTTGGGAGAACAGAAAAGAGCTTTTTTTCAAGGCATAACATTATACTTTTGGAGAAAGTCAGGAATGACATTTCCCCTCCACTTACTGCAGTAGATAACAGAAATGTTTCATCTTCTTCAGCAACAAGCTTTGGCCACTCAGGAAAAGAACCAAGATCCCTGATGACAGATTAGTGAATTTATTACCCAGCAGACTAACTGCTGAGATTCCAGACTGTTTCTGTGTGCTCATACTCGGCCTCCTCGCACACAAGCGCTAGTCCTAAGAGATGAAGCAGAGGGAATGTGTGAAGATGTTCTTACGTAAGTTTTTCACTAGATGTTGCGCCCCAGGACAAATCCTATTAGTTCTGTCCTATCTAAGGAGCCATTTCCTGTGGCAACCATGTACCATGGGACAATTAATCATTATATTCCAAGCACAACTGCTCTGACAAGTCCATTTGCTTTTGGTGATCATATTTAGATAGGAGCAACCTTTATATTTTTCATTCAACGGTGGTTTCGGGGGTTTTTGTTTGTTTTTGTTTTGGTGGGTTTTTTGTGTCTACTTGCATTTTACTCTTTCTTCTTGATTCTCAAAATTGTGTATGATTCGTGGCAGAACATCATAATGACGAATGCTTTACAAAAACCCTAACCCTTTTGTTTAGGACACTTAGATAATAACTCAATGGGGAAGTTCTGCCAAGGGGATCTTTGCCTCTCTCCAAGTATTTGAACACTCAGGATGGACAATCTCTCTGAGACAAGATGCATTATTTTACGCACAGTAGGAACTGGTGGCAAACCTTTGACTTTCACTATTACTTCCACAGTAAGTCTTCTTTTCTATTATCTGTTTTTCATGTGCTTTTGCACTGTCTGCTCCTTTGTATCTCTGTTTTTATCCCATTTTCTCTTTTCCCTCTCTTTTCTATTCCCCTTTCCTTTTTCTTCTTCTGTTGTCCCTTATACTTGCATCCTCCTTATCCTCCTTTTAAACGTTGGCATTGGACTTCCCCAGAAATAAATCAACACTTTCCGCTCGTTCCAGGTTTTTTTGACTGCTGAGTGTAACACTGGGAAAGGGGAGGATTACAGTAAGTGCCAATTTGGCACTCCGAGGTAGGGAAGTCTGGCACTAGCATTATGATACGTTCAAAGACTGTGCAGCAGCATGGTCTCCTGTCTCTGGATTTTCTTTTCCTTTTCTTTTTATGATTCTATACAGTTGAAAGCCTTTTTTGGCAACCCAACCACAGATTGTTTCATTTACAAGGTTTTGGAAACTTCTCCTTCCTAACAAAGCACTTGTAATTCACAACTAGAGAAGAACGATGGCACCCCGCCCCCCCCACAAACTTTCTACCATACCTTAATCTGATTTAAACTTTTCATGAGTGTATGATGCTTGCAAGCATTTGTTAAGAGGAATATGCTCACAGCTTTGCACTCTCTTGGCACGCCAGCTGAGGCTCTGTTATTATTATCTGCACCTGAGTCGTGCCTAGATAATAATATAATGGCCTCTCCATGCTAGGCATTATGCAAACACACAGAGACAGGCAGTTCTGGCACCGAAGAGCTCGCAATCTAAATTGATGGTGAGAGAGGGAAAAATCGTCCTAAGCAATTAGATAAATACCATTAGGTCAAGAAGATATCAGAAAAGATATGAATAACACCCTCATCTCAAAAGCAGTGTAGTTCAGTTGATCGAACCATCCAACACATTTTGCAGCTCTCTAATGGCATGGAAAAAACATTGCAAGAAAAAAGTGTCACTAGTGGCATTTCAAAATTGTCCATAAATAAGAAGAAATGAAATCTGAAAAAAAAAAACCTCTTGAGAGATTCATAGCACCTAAAGTTTCAGGTTTTTTGGTTTTTATTCAAGCAAATCTTCTAAGCTTTTATAATATTTTGCCATCACTAGCCTTTGTTGGGAGATTTGCTACAGGTATAAATGGAAAGTGAGAACAATCTAAACTGTGTCTGACCAGCTTTTACTGGCCAACACTGTTATTCAGCTCCTGTGCTCTCTTGACAAAGAAGTTCTATACACTATCATGTGTGACAGCTAAACCTCTAAGAAGAGAAAGGAAATCATGGTTATCCTAGATCACAAATGCCAAGCGAGAGGATGTGCTTGGAGGCTCACGTAAACACAGCGAAAATGCACAACTTTGAAATTCTGAAAACATCTATGACTACTAATAATTCAGTTGGAAAATGACACTGTTCAGTCTCCTAATATTGCTTGCTCTAGAGGGGAAAAAACCAAAACAGGTAAGACATAATACAGCAGAGCATGCAGCTGGATCAGAGAAGTATTTCTGATCAAAGATGGTGAAGATAAGTAAAAACGTCTGCTCTCACACAGTAACCCTTATTCACCTATTTGATCGACGATGCTAAATCCTTGCTTTGAATAATCAGCATTACTGGTTACAGCAGGTATATGTTATAAAATACATTTAATTAGTTTTCCTAGCTATCTGTACTAAAGCTTTGATTTGTAAACCTCTATTTTCTTGCACAGGTAAGGGGCAAAGCCCTGAAGATGAGTGTGCAATGAAAGCAGAAGAATGATTCATTTATATTTCTACAAGTTCTCAGTGTTTGTGGAGGAAAACAAATGCCATTTGCAGATATTGGTGGCTTTTCTGTCTACCTTTGAGCCTATGAAAATTTAGCAGAACTTCATAACCTTCGGAATACATAGTCACACTCAATCTCCTCTAAATATTGTTGGTTGTCTTTATAAACACACAGTTCAGTTTTATCACAAATTGAACGTGTCCAGTTTGTACTGCCTCCAACAATTTTGTGGTTTGTTTTTGCTTATTACCAGCATAATGTCGAGTTTGGGTGAAAACTTCAGGCACTGACTGTCTGCCAGACTCGACTTCTGACAGCTGGTTCCAGTGCTTGTAAGTCTGCAGAAAAGGATGGTATCTGTGGTTTAAAGCACCAGGGGAGATGGGATGAAAAAGAAAGAGGTCATGAATTCTATGTCCTGGTGTACTTAAGAAGCAGCTAGTAAAATCCTCCAAATGTAGGAATAACTTGGCACCTTTTCATACAGAACTTCTGCATACTCACCGAGGCAAGAGCATGAGAGCGCTGTCAGAGCTAAAGACTGGTTCAGGGCATGTCTCATGCAAAATCACCCGTGTCCCTCTCTAATGAGCGTACTGCACTAACGTCCTCCCAGCTGAATGGACTCTTTTACAATGGGAGCGACGTAACATAAAAGCAAACAATCAGACTTGGCTTTTTGGCAATAAATTCCGGTGTTTCAAATTGTACACATTAGTTTTCTAGAGCTGATGATATAGAATGCAAATATGAAAAGACAGTGATTTATGTCCTAGATGTGATCAGCCATGTCAAATTCAAGCAACAGTGAGAAAAGTGGTCTAGTTTTACTTTCATGTGTAAGAAAGCTCTATGATGTTGAAAATGTACTTTATTTAAATAAAGAACTTTCACTTCTAATAATGCAGAGGCATCTTTAAATAATCTTTCACTTCAGGAGAATAGCTACTTCTACATAACAGAATTGGGTTCCTTCCAAAGAAAACTGAGGAAGCGGGAAGCGTTACGTTGAGAGGAATCATCTTTGAAAATGAAACAATGCGAGAGAATGCTGCTGAGACAGAAAGCAAGCGAAGCTGTAACAAAGCAGATTAACATAGCTACAACCAGCAAACGACGCTTCACAAACCATCACTGCCAATCCTTATGATTCATTAATTTGCGGCTTGCACCTGCATTTTGCAGCACTCTCAGCCAGTCTTTCTAGAGGGACATCCAAAGAAAACAGCTCTAACGATCACTCAGTTCACAAAACCCAAACTCTTAAACGTAGACTAGAAGAAAAGCAAGCCCAACCACATGGTGTTTTTTGACCTGGTGTCTGATGCCTTCTGCAGCAAAAGTATCATCACTTACCTTGAAGGGAAAGACAAAGCAAGGAAGAAAAAAAAGGTTCCTCAATATTTAAGGGATTCTTTTTTCCTAATGAGGTGTTATATAATCAGACTAACTGCTAGATTATGTTCAGTTGTTTCCTTTAGGCTGTATCACACTTTGCTTATGGACTCACCTTTGATTTTGATTTTCATAACGGTTTGCTTGTTCACATTCAACATGTTACCTCTCACAGGAGAAATACAGAAGGCTAACCCCAAAGGGAGGAAAGCCAAAGGTAAAAAATACTCTTATATCCCACATTAGTTTTCAGTGGGGCTGTTCCAAGTGCTGACTTTCCTCTCAAGATGAGGAAGAGAGGATTTAATAGTTATATTACTTTAGAAGTATTCTTGCTTTGGCTTCTTACAGATTTTGCAGTTCAGTATCTCCATTGCACTCTATGTGATAACTCCTCCATCCTGATGCTACAGACCTGTACAAGCAGACAGCTACCAGTCCATATTAACCCTACTCCAGTTTTAAATATTGGAGGAATTTCCATCAGTCCACTCAAACTCTTGATCAGTTTATAGAAGTCAAAGGAGAAAACAGGAATGATCTGATCTGCTTCCCAACTGCTCCACACTGTCAGGAAATAACTCTTCAGTAATACCAGACATCCTTGACAGAAATCACTCATCTTCTAGACTCCTGACTTCATCTTTTGGGAACAGCTCACAAAATCTATCCCTGTGAGGGACAGGTACTTCGACACCACTGCATGACAACAGACACTGAAAACCTCTTTTAGAAAAGACTAGATTACAGGCAGAAGTTGTGTGACGAACGACTTCCGAACCAAGCGCAGGCTGTTTATCCTGTTCTCACACAATCATATCTCCTGGCTCAGGACAGTTATCCGCTACCCTACACAGACCATCTTTCCAGTGACAAAAGCAAGCACAGCCAGTGACAACTTTATTGACTTTCAAATTGTATTTATTCAGCTTCTCGTCTCTGACTTTTTAAAGCTACCTAATAAATGATTTGGGCCCGAGACAAAAATTTGTGCTGAAGTAACTATCAAATATTTTTCTTGTAGATCTTTTCTAAACCTATACATCGCAAAAACTTCTATTTCTTCTTAGACACTTATTTATGGTAAATTTTTTTCAGGGGTACTTCCAGAAAGACAAATCATATATAAAAAGAAAATTTATTTCAGCAACTGTTTGGAACCTGCAAGCTGCTGCTGTCCATGGACGCATCCTCATATGCCTCTGCCTTTATAAAGTAAATTTGAAGTGTGTTAATTTTATGGAAGAGATAGAATTGTACTAGCTGTTCACAGGCAGTGCCAGCTGAGGGCATCTAAAGATGTGGAACAGGATTCATATGTTCCAGTCTATGAATCTTCATGCAGCAGAGAAAAATAGGGAGCTTCCAACCTTTGTTTCGTGTCATACCATGGTACGGACCTACAGCAGGTCTTGGTTTTTTCACTGCTGCTGCAGTGTGCTAAACTCTCAAGTTGCTCCACAGTAAGCATAGATTGCTGTAAAATTATGCTTACTGTGGAGACAAAATGATGGGATTTACCACTTAATTTTTTTTTTTTTCTGGGAAGAAAGTAAAAACTTTAACTTAATTTTTGCCATGTGAAATAATATCACTAGTCTATGTGCAAACAAAATGCTTGGGTCTCAGATCTATACAGACAACAGCTATCATTAGAAACAGAGTTTGTGAGTCCCTGAAGAAAGTATGCTCTATTTCCTTGCAAGAAATTAATTAACAGGCAGGTAGTCCTGTTCTTGGAAGTGAAAGAACTTGTTCTACACAGTCCTGTTTTGCTAAATGGCGAGGGAAGAATGAGTGTGTTGGGTATATTAGCTATAATTTGAGCCTTTCAAATGCAACAAAGCAATAAAATTAGTACATCCACTGAAGCTTAGGCAAAGGTTGGTCAAATATTGTCCCTTCCAGCCCTACACCACTACAGCTATCAGCCTACATACTGTTTTTGACATGGCAAGAATACTCTGTTCATCACCTCTGTGTTTTGCTTGGAAAGCTATCAGTTTGAAAAAGAAGTGCAACTACTGATACAGAGCCTCAGACTGGTTACAACCTAGTAGTCAGCATCCTAAAGCACCTAACACTCTTTTCAAAGGAAAGACTGTGAAATAGTGCTGCCAGGTGGTGACAAATTCTTCCCAGTTGTATGTCTATCTGGTGTTTTGAAGGTGCTTTTTGCCTAAGTGAATAACCTTATTTTTTTTGTGGAACTACTTGTAAGGAAAGACATTAGTCAATGTGAGAATAGCCAAAATGATCTGGTCTGGCCTATCACAAGAAAACCAAGAAAGCACATTTAGCAATTTCTGAAAATGTTTTATTTTCCCCTCTCCAGGATTCCTGTGAGAATGACTGTTCCTTCCTAGTCCACTGCTGAGAAGATACGCTATTAGCATGGCATAGTGTTTCTGCTATGTATGAGGAAAAGATCTAATTCATCAGTACGTAATTTTGTAATGTGTTTGCTCTTGAGAGAAACACTTTTTTCTTTATACCCCAACATATGTCTCTATTGGGACTATTCCACATCTATTACTGTTGTGAATGCTGCTGGAGTGAAGAGGACAGCATACAGCATGAGATGAAGTCACCTTAGTTTAGCAGGTCTAAGGTACAGATTGCACAGACGACCTTTACTCTGTTAGCCATCTGGCCCTTAGTAGACAAAATACTTTCCAAAGAATAGCCTTGATTCCAAAGTCAGAGAAGACTGGCTGATCATGAACAGTTAATTTTGTTTTTCTAAGTTATACTTTAAACAAAAGTAACATACAGACAGTAATGCCAGATTTACTATGGTCAAAGTATGTCTTTTAACCGGCATAGGCATGTTCAAATGTTGTCACGACCCTATTTTATTAAAATTCTTTTGTTTCTCTCATTTTTTAATAAGATATTTTTATCAGAATCAAACAGTAAGTGAAAAAAATACACCATTTGATAGAGATACAAACATAGCTTGCAGAGAGAAAACATCCTACCCAAGTCCCCATTCTGTAAAATTGTTAAGACTGTCACTAACGTTACTCCTCATACAGTAGGAATGTAGTCCCAATTTTTCTACAACAGCAATTTAGGAGTTAGTTTGCCAGTGAGTTCTTGTACTGTCTTGCAAATGTTCTTTCTTTATCAAAATAGGCTTTCACCATATACAACGAGGTGAAAGGGCTTCATCAGTTAATTCTGCTAGGTTGTGCATACAGTACGTGACAGAAGCGAGACGAAGTGGGTCTTTGGATATATATACAAAGAAAATGGGAGCCACGGTCAGCCTTCTATTTTTTTCCTTCTCAGAGTTGCATTCTATGTGTAAGGCTGGACCATCTCCTTTGCCCCATATATCTGGGTGAACCTGTAAGAAATAGCACGTGTTCTCTTTCTTCCTTATGCCTCAAGTAATCAGAAAGTCCGCTAACAGAAAAATACGGCCACCTGACTGCTGCTGATAGGATACTGCAAACAATTTGATGCAAGACAACAAAGAATGCAGATGTGAATGACGCGTCAAACAAGAAACAAGGCATCTCAGAGGGTAGAATTTGACTAGGAAAAAGGGTTAAAAGTACACAAAAAATAGTTTTAGCACCATTTATATATAACAAAGATACTTAAATAGTCAGCTGAATAATGAGACTGTAACTTGAAAGCAAAAAGCACAACAAAAAGAAAAAGTTAATCGCAAGCAAGGTGGATATTGAGGACTCGGTAACCACTGTCCTAGGCTTCCCCGTTGCCCTTTCACTGGAGCCTGGCCAAGGAACGAAACAAGCAGCTATTCATCCCATGCATAATGCATCTTGCTTGGCGACCTGTTTTGTTTAATCAGGAAACAAATCAATGTAACCCATATGACTGGAACGGTCTGAGGTCTTACTTATTACTACTGCCTGTAAACCTGCAAAATGTTGTGTCACAAGGGGGTTTGAACCAAACCATTTCTCTTCTAACACCCTTTCCTAGCCGCTATATGCCTAGATGTTTAATTTACAGCTGTATAATACAGCAGTTTGTATGGCAAATACATACGAACATGAACACGTTGCATTGTCAAATGTCTGTTTGCAGAGGTAATATGGCAGAAATTTGTTAAAAAGGCAGCATTCCTTGTGTTTTTTATAATAAACCACTCACCAAAAGGGAGGAGCAGATCTTAAAGGAAGCAGTCTAGAATGCTGAATAACTTGGCACTCGGGAGAACGGTGTTTTGTTTCTTCTGTGCATCTTAACCTTTGCTCTGCAGGGAATATTCTCCAGGACGGCATCTAAAGAAGGCATATTAGGCTCTATGCTAATCAGTTCTGAGCCTTTCAAGTAACTGCTGGTGATTGTATCAAAAATGTGCCAAGAGAAACAAACTGAGAATGCAAAATCTATTTGAATTTTCTTTTGAAGCTACAAGTAAAAACTCCTGGCAGCACCAGTGCTTTCAGCAGTGTAAGATTTTCACTCTTTATGCATTTCAAAGTGCAAACAAGGATTATGACCTTATATATTGTATATGCACCTATATTTTATTTATAGTGCATCTGTGCAATCAGGAGAAAAGATATTTCCATGACCTTCTACCAGCAAGAAGCCTAACAAGACTATTCAGACCTATTGAAAATTCACAGTTAATTAAAGGTTAAAAGGAACTTGCCAATTAGTATGAAAGATAATTGTCCTCCTTTGGCTACCTGATTATGTTTTCCTTTGAATACACTGAAGTGTATGTTGTTATGCTGTTGGTAAACGTAATCATAAAGCACTCACAGTACCTTCTGGCTCTCGAAATACTTGGCCTTAGAAACCAAATTTTTATGTGAATTTTATAATTATCCTTTTGTTATGCATGTGAACATCTTTGCACAGTTGTAGGGAAAAAAAATACCAGTAACACCATAACGGTAAGCAAGGCTTAGAACTCAGAGGAGTGGGAGTTGTAGTTAGTATCACTGCATTTTATTCTTAAAATCACAAGAAAAAGATAATCGCCAAGGCTGCAGCAGTGAGATCCAAAAAAGGTGAGAAACAGAAAATATCCAGCAGACCTTTTCTAACAATAATTGTGACTTTTTTTCCTGAATTGCTATTTGTGTTACCGAAAACAATGCCTAGTTCTTTATTCAGATTCAGAACGCAAATAGCATGGAGCTGTTTTGTGCCCTGCTCTTTTGATTTACCAGGTTGCAGACAACAAAGCCAAGATGGGCTCGCTCTCTCTGTCTCTCTCTCAAAACCAAAATAAACCAGAAAAACCCAACACACACACCCATACTCCAAACAGAAGACGAATTAATGTGTTTTTCTGAGACAAGAGCTCAGCCAATAACCCAGTCAATACAAAAATTACTGTATTTTACCTCTAGTTGTGATCCCAAGCTATCCATAAATGACTTGAATTTTCAGGACTGTGATTTAAAATTAATTGATTACTTAACGAACCTAATTTTAATAAATGATAAGAAAAATATTAAATATTAATGATTACATGCTGTTGATGTACTGTAGCCAGTTATTCATGGTATTAGAAAAACACCCCATATTCTTGTTCCTGTTCCATGACTATAGGTCTATAATTTACATATCCGTGGCTGTGAAGAGAAATTTCTCCAGTTCTGAATGAACCTCCTCTTGCAAAGACAATGTGATTGCTTTTTTTCTTCTCTCTCAGCTGACTATCTTAATTTTATATATTCCCTCTTTTCCTAGTATTGTTCACTTCATATCTCTTTCTTCAAAACTCCCTTCCCCTAAGTTTTCTTCCTGCACTGTAGTCCCGCTCGTAATTACAGACAGAAACGCACAAAAAGCAGCAGAAGAGCCCTCTGGAACTAGAATTATATTTATTTTGGTTACAGCATTTCTTCTACCTTTGCCTCCTACTCTTTTCTCTCTTTTCCATTGTAAGGTATTTGGGACAGGGACTGTTTGTTATTAGAAGACTGGCAATACACTATCAAGCCAATTAGTCAATCATGACTAATTTACTGACATAGATAAATTCTATTCAGTTTCTCTATAATGACAGTTACAGTTTAAATTCGAGCTTTTAATGCTTAAACATAAACATAAATACACTTTTGGCAGAATTTCTCCCTTTTCATGGTATTATTTTCTAAGTGTGTCAAGCTCCTGTGATAAATTCTGAAAACGACAAGGACACCCTTTGATCTCTAGGCATGATGGAAAATCTGTGGTGGGTTTTCTCAAGTCTGAAATGCTGGAGACAACTGAATTTTTTTCCTGACATTTATGAGTCTCTTGGTACTTCAGGCAATTCTTCAATTTTTGCAACATTTCCTGCTTTAATACATATGTATGTATTCCAATAATCTGACAAAGGCATTATGAATTATTTCTCATCGTATTCAAGAACTGGCACTTAGTTTATGTTATAAAAATTGCGAATACTGGCACAAATAACTTCTCAGTTATGTTCATCAGGAGACTTGACTTGGCACGGAGTGAGAATGCAAAGAGGACATTAGCTACAGCGAACAACTTTCAGATGCTGTTTGAACCACTACTGTATTAACCTCATTCAAATTACTCTCTGAGCTCATGCAGTTCTGCACAATGCACTTTCCTTCAGTATACTAGATATTTCTTTTTTCTGTTCCCAAAACTTTGAAGCTGCTATAAGTTATGCAAAAAGTTTGAGAGATAGATTTCTTTTTCTTCTTTAGCTGATTTGCTTTATTACCACAGAAAAAGGGACATTGGACTTTTCGGTCCTTCACACGTGTCACAAGGACAAGAAAAGTATTTCTCTCAAAGGCGGGGGGGAAATTACCACAGGCATTTTTGACAAGTATATATACAATCCACTGGCTAATTTGCAGTTACAGGTAATTAAAATTTCTGGTTACTGCATTTCTCATATTTTAAGTGTTTCATGCTATTCATGCCATCCAAAAACTAAATGCTACACTATATTATATAAATACTACGTGTTGTCATGATAACTTTAAGTTGAAACATAAATTCTAGGAAAGATTTTTCTTGTCACTCTGAGTGATTCTTCTGAAAAATAAATTGTCTCCTGCTTACTAATGACATGAAATTGAAACACTAAAGATTTAAACTAATCATTTATTCTTTCAAAGAAAACACATATTGACTCATTGGTCAATACTGGAGTGGGCTGACCTACCTTTGAAATAACTGTATGGGCTAATAAATGGCTGGAACAAATATTCAGTATCATAGTAACACCAGGCTACATTTCGGTAGTTGCATACGCAAATTATCAGAATGGATTCATATTATTGTCTTGGGTAACGTCTAATGAGCAACAAAAACTTATTGTGACAGTGAGGGTTCATCCTGGAAGTATTTTGCTCAGCTGGCCACTCTAGTTTTGATCTGGTCTTGTACAATGGTTGCTGCTGTCAGGTTTCCCTTTTTCCCTTATGCCAAAGCATGCGTCTTCCCCAGACATCCTCCCTCAGCTCTGCCTGAAGTTGTTGGAAGCGTTCTAGCCCCGAAGGACAGAGTCTATGGCCCTGTCACACTGACAGAGGGATCATCAGTCCCATATCTTCACAAGCTGCAAATAAGAGCATATTTCTAGCAAGAAAATGGAAGACTTCACTAGAGATGTTCCAAGAGGTAGCACTCCCATATCTTACTTTACTGCTGTTGAAACAGATGTCTGTATAAGCTCTATAAGCTATCTACTCCTACAGTGTTTCCTTTTCAAGACATGAAGTTATGCCCATCTGAAAGGAAAACCTTGAAATTTATTTATACTTCCCATGTTTCTGATGCATATATGATTTTTGTTCTCTTACAAGAGAAGAAATAAAACCACATTACTTTTTAAGCTTCATTTTAAGTAATTAAGTGATACTGGCAAGGAGAAACATTTATCCTCAAAATCATATCAAGTATTTAGGTTAGACAAAAGTAGACTAAATATAAATTCTGTAGTCTAAAGTAAATCTGATATCTGTAAAAAACTATGCAAAATTTCTACAGAACCTGGCAATGGATATAATTACATCAAGCTGTTAAATTTTCTTTTGCTATTTCCATTCTTAAAATTTATTTAAGCGAAATAGAAGCCTGAATGGAATTTTCAGATCACCAACAATCACACCTATCACAATATCCAGTGCTAGTTATAAACAAATAAATTAGCTTTATTGCATCTAAGTTTATTTTCAGAGGAAAAAGCCATTCCGCGACTTTTTAGTTAGAAAGATTTCAAAGCACACTCTGAATTTTAGTTCAGTGAAACAAATGTCTATGAAAACTGCTGCATTACTACTTAGAAACGTGTCACTAGCAGCTTCACTGTTACTTCTGTTCTAACACATAGGCTTTATTAATAGTGTCCAGAAAGACAGATGAGTCCCCGTGTTGTTTAAATCAGTGCTTTATTTACTGACTTTAACAATGTCATCTTTTTGGTATATTTTTAAAGGTTTCTAAGTTTGTGTGCATCATGTCTGACCATCATGTGTTTCATACCTCATTAAAATAGCGATAATATTTAATTATCACATAGGTTGTATTTGTTCACTAACAAATTTAGTGAAAAATTATAGCTGAAATTAATAGTTGAAATTGGAATTAGCTCAAATTGTCACTAGCGAGTAACGCTAACTGGGCATGTCAGCACTCTTGCTTCTATTATGTTAAAAAAGGATTCCAGAGATAAACTGATTGTAAATCAATCTTCTCAGTCATCAAATGGAAAATGAATTAATCACTGTATTAATCCCAAATGCAAAGAAGTGGAAAATATATAGCACTTCTGTTAGTAATAATTTTTATAATCTCTAATCTCATCTGTCTAGGCACAATCCAGCTACAGCCTCAGGATATCTTCTATCTGAAGTGCTTACGGTTGTGAAAGTGGCATCAAAAATTATAGAAGATGGTAAAGGATGTCAAGGCAGATGACTTGCTGCTTTGGCTTTAAAAAACCTGTGATGACAAGCTTACCAGAAAATAAAAGAAAATATGGTGTCACCAAATGACACATGCAGTAAAAGAGGGAGAGCACAATATTGAGCCCACACTTCTACTCGAATTCACACAACACATTTATCTGCCAGCATCAGTGGGGTAGTTTCAAGATGGCAGCAAGTGCTCTAATGCTGTCACTAGAAAAGCGAGAGTCAGGCTCCTAGTAATAACCAGTGCAAAACCCAACAGTGTATTAAGAGAACGCAAACCTTTCCTAAATGGAGTCAATTTGGCAACATCACAGCCACTGTACAGCTACTATACACGCCGTCTTGAGCCTACAGAGGCTTTAGCAGCTGGACTGCTTGCGTTTGACTTACACAGAACATTTTCACAGAAGGCACACAAAGTCTTCAATTTTATGTCTCCGGACAGATGGGATTTTGCCTCCTTCTCGTTTCGGTGCCCTTCTGAAAGTGCTTACAGCTTTTCCGTGGTTGTTTAGTATAGAGGGGGTTGTTAGTTCAGAAGCACCACTTCAGGAAAAAAAGTGTAAGTTCATTAGCAGAGGAGAAAGAAAGAGCCCACTTAAGAAAATTGTGAGAGGTAATTACCCTCCATGATAAAACTGTCTGCACAGGAGACACATAGTAGGTAACACATATTCTGCTTTATGAAGTCTTACAACGTTACCTCACGCCACTCTCAGAAGTAAGCTGCAGATACAGGGAATTGTGAAAGACTGAGCATAGAACTGGTTGAGAAACCGTACTTCGAGCATAGATGCTAAAAGAGATGTGCATGGAGTAGAACTGAGCAGGTCAGTACAGCTGACTGAGGGAGTGGAAGGAATGTCTCCTTAATGCTGTCCGCAAACAGAGAGGAACCACAAACCTGCTGGAAGACCAGCTTGTCATACAGCAGACTCTGACAAACTGCAAAAGTTACCGCACTTGCAATACATCACGTGGGAGTGCAGCCTCCAAACGTAGCACTTTCACTGCACCAGGCATTTTTAAAGCTTTGCCTACTGCACCATGCCTGCTGTTTTAAAAGACAAGTGAAGGGGGTCCAGAGGAGAGCAAGGATCGTGGCTCTGGAAAACATGGCATATGAAAACAGACTGAAATAATCTGAGAGGTTTAGACTAAAGATGAGATGACTAAGCAGAGAGAAGATTCCCTACCTGCAAANGTGAAAATCTGCACAGGGAATGTGACTGACCCATCTTCAATGACTGTAGTAGCTCTGGCAAGGAGTAATGAGCGCAAAATGGAATGAGGGAAATACAGGTTTCTGTTAAGAGAAACCGTTCCCATAGTAAGGACAGTTAAGAAATGGACAGATCAATTTTGGAGGCTGTGGAATATCTACTACTGGAGATTTTAAAGGCCAAATTACACAAATATTTGTCAAGATGATCACAGACAATTAATCTTGTCTTGACCCAGGGAGATGGGCTAGACAACTTCTGCACATCCCTTGCAGTTCTGTTCTCTACACTTCTACGACATGTACAAGGGTACCATTGTGATTTCATTAACTGTGAAGGTGGTTGTAAGGATAAGTCTAATAAAGATTTTATGGAAGTGAGGACCAGATAACAAATTGCCTTTGAAATTCAGGTGAGGAAATGAACAGCAAAATATATGGAGAACTATATTTTCAATATTGTGGAAGATCTTACATGACATGCAATTAAGTGAAAACAGCTGATATGATCCAGAAAGCTGTTGGTGCTGTAAAATGTCTATCCTAGAATTCATTATAAGAACTTAACATGAGATTCTTGCTAAATTATACCTCCTGCTTTTATCTCAAATAGTGTCAAATCAGAGCTGTGCATAAACCGTCTTCGAGTTTTGAAACAGTGAAAAAAAGCTAAAAAGTCAGTGTGAAGTATTAGAAAAAAGCAAAATGCAACATCCATTCCTAACAAACTAAACCCCCTCCAAACAAAAAGGCACAGAATATTCCTTAGTTTTCTCTTCTGGAGGATAAAGGCTGAATGTACTGTGATGGGAACAATACCATTAGAAGGAAAAAAATTGTTTTCTTGTGCAACTTGATAGGTTGTGGCAAATGAACTGTACATATAAGGTCCCTATTGAGAAGAGAAGAACAATTTCTTCTGATGAGAAAAGAATGTAAGTACTGCCATCTCTGACCGCTAATAAAAGCTATTAAGAAAACAGCAGGGGACAAGTATTTGTTGGCTACAATTGAATATTGAGTTTATCTGTATTCACTAAAACGTGTGCATACAGCTGTGCACAACAACGACATGTATCCCTAGGAGCACGGGCTTTCTCTCCGCATTGTTCACAATAAAAAATGATATATGGATTTGCGTGCAGCTCACCTGGCTTACAAGTAGTTCCATGATCAGGAGAACTAACGAAGCATGGTTTCCAAAATCAGTGTCTCATGTGGATTCAGTCTTGACAAGCAAGGGATGACGTGACATCGCAGTCTTTTCCACCATGGGGGCACTAACAGGGTGTTTCTAGCGAGAAGCTTAATTTTCACAAATCTTGCTTAAACTTTCTGTGTTTGATTTCTCTTTTAATCTTTCAAAAGTGATTGTTCAGCAATTCAGAAGTTACCAGAGGCACATAGTGACATTCAGAATATAAATTAATCACATGTATATCTTTTTTTTTTAAATATGAGATTATAAACACTTCTTAGGCTAAAATTACATTTTTGTAGTAATGAAAAATAGAGATTTCTGAATTTTTAACTCCATTCTTGCACAATAAACACACATTCAAATGCCACCGAAATAAACACATACTTTTGGAGTACATTTAAAACTACAAAAAAGTGTAAATAGAGCAGTCCAGATGAAAAAAATTCCAGTTCAAGACAGGACTGGTGGTATGGAGTATCCCAAATAAAATGACAAAATTAGGATAAAAATAGAAGAAAATCATATTAACAGCAAATAAAAAAATTATCAGCAAAAACTTTAATGGAGGAGAGAGTAAAATAAGAGAGCTGAAGAACAGTCCATCACTGAGGACTGAAATGGTGAAAGTGGAAGAGAAGATCGAAGGTTAAACCAGCATTTAATTAAAACTATTAATTGAAATTGTATATGATTGCACAGGGAACTATGTCAACAGTTAGTGAATATTAGATTAAATGCACAAGCATTTTGGCTTTCTTTTTTTTTTTTTTTTAATTTAAAATAAATTTCTTGTTAAACATTCCAGAATCTGGAAAACACCGTTCCTTGTGCCTTCATGATCAGAAGGGGGAAGAAAAAAAAAAATCAGTCTCCTGCTTTTGAGACCAGTCTTAAGTTTTGGCAATGTGCTATTTGTGAACGCTTGGGACTGGCAATACTAGAATTTCTAGCTGAGGAAATTGGACAGTTCCTTGAACAAAACACTTGTTTTCCATCTCCTCCGCTGTAAATACACTTGTTTAGTGCCTCAAAACAAAAGGGTTAAAACCAGGAATTGACATGTTTGTTAGAACATCTCAACGTCAAGAACTGATCGGTGAATAAAACCACGTCTTATTTTGGTGGTCCTCTGAAATAAGTTCACTGAATTGTTAAAAAGAAAATGCCTGAAGCTGCTCTAATTTTGTACATGTAAGTTAATGTGATACAGATCTGTAACATAAAATACAATGAGAGGTAAAACTCTCATGTTGAAGACAAAACAGACATCCTCCATTAGGTGGACTAATTCCTTGTGTACTGAAGGAGATCTGGCTTGTGAACATGGACTGGATGGAGCTAAGAACTAGACTAAGAATGAGACTGAGGGCCCAGTGCGTTTTCTACCACTCGCTCTCTATACGACATTAGACAAGTAGGCTACCTCCTCTCAGGGCAAATTAGTGTAACATATCTAATCTTCCTAGACAGCCTGTACAGCAAATGAGAAAGATACCATACTCCAGGGGAAGACAGAAGTGACTAAATTAGGTACCTGTTGGAAGGAAAACCTCTAGTGGCGAACCTTTAGTTTTCATTTGGCTACCAGGAAAGCTCACTTAGACGAACAGACTGGGCTAAAGCTAGCTTTTATGAATATCCTCTTCTGTGCTTCGCTCCTGCTATTCTAAAATAGAAATCATGTCACCTACCCTCCTCTGCAAACTCACAGAGGTTCAGATTGGACTATTAATGTTATAAGCAAACCTTTGTTTTACTGTGATACTATTTAGAAAAACCTTAAGTTTTCAAGCTTTAGCAA